>Ga0255338_1001592_pt1 | contig 41249 bp, 59 predicted proteins | sample MeOH1_35cm_T4_19_FD_203715 | JGI IMG/M metagenome (GOLD analysis project Ga0255338, IMG submission 203715) | Sandy soil microbial communities from University of British Columbia, Vancouver, Canada - MeOH1_35cm_T4_195 | ecosystem: Engineered > Artificial ecosystem > Sand microcosm > Unclassified ... | reverse complement strand
TGGTTGATTACACCCGCGCCGTGCGCTATGCGGAGAGCGGCATCAACATCGCCAATCTACCTTCTTACGACGTCGGGACCAGCTTCGTTCCTTCTGATCAAACCGCAAACATTCATCAGGCTGAACGGATTTTTACAGCTGTTCAAAACGCCGACATTGTTGCCGCAGTGCAGAACTCGAACGGAAATAACGCCGCACTGGTCACTGAAATTCGTCAACTCCGCGAAGAGCTAAAAGCCGGCTTGTATTCCGTCGCCTCCAATACCGGCGAGACGGCCCGAATCAATCGCAAGTGGGACGGCGATGGTATGCCGGCGGTGAGGACAGTCTAAATGAAAATCGTAAGGCCAATGACAGTCAACGATGCGAATCTGCTGTCCAGTAATGTCGCTGAAACAGATTACGCCGCCTATAACGCCGGTACGACCTATGCGTTGTCGGATCGCGTGATTCTGGTATCACCTTCTTCGGCAGTCACGATCAGCATTGCAAACCCTGGCGTGGTTACGTGGGCAGCGCACGGCCTGGTTGATGGAACGCCGATTGTATTTACCACGACCGGCAACCTTCCCACGGGCATTGTGGCCGGCACTCGCTATTTCATCCGCGATGCGGCAGTAAACACGTTCCGACTTTGCACTAAGATTGGCGGAACGGCCATCATCACGACCGGTACGCAATCCGGCGTTCATACTGCAACGGCTCAGATTCACAAGGTCTATGAGTCATTGCAGGCCAGCAACCTGAACCATTATCCGCCATCAAGTCCAACTTGGTGGCTGGATAGCGGGGCTACCAATCGCTGGAAGATGTTCGATACATCGGTCACCTCGCAAACTTCGGCCACGGATCAGATTGTCGTATCTCTGCTCGCGACTGGCCGGGTCAATACTGTGGCATTGCTGAATGTGAGCGCGGCAACGGCGCGAGTCGTCATGACCGACGACGTGGACGGCGTGATCTTTGACGAGACGCAAACGCTAGCCAGCGACAGCGGTATTACCGATTGGTATGCCTACTTTTTCGAGCCGATTATCCGCGCCACGGACGCGCTGTTTTCAGATCTTCCGCCATACGCCGACGCGCAGATCGATATCACCCTGACCGATACCGGCAGTGCTGTGCTGTGTGGCGCTGCGCTGCTAGGCCTTGCCCGCGAAATCGGCGGGGTGCAATACGGCGCCAGCGTCGGGATTCAGGATTACTCGGTCAAGCAGCAGAACGATTTCGGCGACTACACGATCCTTGAGCGGGCATTCAGCAAGCGCGGGGTCTGGGCCATCTATGTCGAAAATTACCTCGTCGATGAACTCAACAAGATTCTCGCCGAATACCGCGCCACGCCGACCCTTTATATTGGGTCTGAATATTTCACATCGACATTTATTTACGGGTTCTATAAGGATTTCTCAACGGTCATTTCATACGTTGATTACTCGATCTGCAATCTGGAACTGGAAGGGTTGACATAAGCCCAGCATCACAACACAAGCCGCCTTCGGGCGGCTTTTTTATTGCCTGAAAGGTAGACATGACTATTACCTCATTGCCGGCCGCGCCAGCGCGAAGCGACCCCCCTGCGGAATTTATTACAAAGGCGGATGCGTTTGTAGTTGCCCTTGCTCAGCTCGTGACGGAAGTCAATGCAGCGACTTTGGCATTGAACCTGAATGCAACGTCCGACACTAGCTCAACTAGCAATAGCATCGGGACCGGCGCGAAGACATTTACGGTATCAGCCAGCAAGAGCTGGCTCGGTGGTATGTTCATTGTCATCGCGGACACGGCAGCGCCTTCGACCAATTCGATGATTGCGCAGGTGACGAGCTACAACTCTGGCACAGGGGCGCTTGTGGTCGATGTCAAGGCCACGCTCGGGAGCGGAACCTTCATATCATGGATCATCTCTCAGACGACAAATCCCATTCCGATCAACAACTCGGTTGCGACGGCAGCATTGCAGGATGGGGCGGTATCTACTATAAAGTTGGCTGATGGCGCCTTTAATGGCCTGACGACGGTAATACTAGATCCTGCCGCCGATTTTGTTGCGATTGCGGATGGAAGTGATGCCGGGAAAAATAAAAAAGCACTTGTTCCGACAGCATCGCAAACAGTAAAAGGCCTTATCGAAATTGCAACTTCGGCTGAGACCACGACAGGTACAGACCAGACGCTTGCGATGACGCCCGGACTCGCAGATTATCATCCAGCCATTGCCAAGGCATGGGTGTCATTTAATGCAACCGGGGTGCCGGCGATTGCAGATTCGTACAACGTAAGTTCTCTAACTGATAACGGCGTCGGCGATATTACCGTAAATCTGTCTATCACCCTGTCATCGGCCAACATGGCGGTTGGTGGGTGGGCGCGCGATACCGTTAACAATTTCCCGACTATTTCCGGCGCAACAGTTTCCGGTCCTACTACTACTTCGGTTAGATGCAGGATTTCCAACGGGGCCAATACATCGCTGGATGCGGTCTATAACAGCATCATCATCATGGGGCGTAAATAATGTTCATCATCTATCCGAACGGAAATGGAATCTCGGTCATCTGGCCCGCACCTGGTTGGGACATCAACGAGGTGGCAAAGAAAGATGTCCCGGCTGGCGTCCCATTCAAGATTATATCTAGCGATGATTTGCCAGCGTCGAGGGAATATCGCGATGCGTGGGATCACGATTTTTCCGACAACGATGGGGTTGGCATTGGCCAGGAAGCATGGTTTGAATTGCAAGGGGTGAATAATGATCAAGCTGAATAAGGAAAAGCTGCTCAGTCTCTTCGTCCAGAATCAGGAAATTATGGTTGAAAGACTTCTGGACGAAGAGGCGGAGGCTTATGGATATAAACATCCAGAGAACAAGATCCCGTCGATTGATAGAGCCTGCTCCTATGCCGCGTATCCGAACAAATACCAGAAAGAAGCACAATCATTCGTGGCGTGGCGCGCGGATGTTTGGGAAAAATTTTACAGTTTCATGGATGACATTAAATCGGGGAAGTCAGAAATGGATGATGTTATTTCAATGTTGCCAAAAAGGATCAAGTAATGGTTGAAATGAAGCAGGACGCGCTAGGCGTGTGGCATGTGTACCGCGCTGACGGTACGGAAATCGACATTACCGCATCGACCACATGCGGGTTGCAGGAGGCTATTAACGAGGCGGTGAACAATGCTTATGGACTCAAGATTCATGGGCGCGGCATCAACTCCGCCAATCCCCCGTATGCACAGAAGGCAATGATTACGTGCTCGACGCCAATTTACGTTCCGGTCATCCACAACCAGCGCTGGGAAATCGGGCCTTGTACCATCGCCTTCACTGCCGATGTGCAGAGCGACGGACTTGTGTTCGATTCCTGCATGCAGTTCGAATGCGAGTTCCACGGTGAGATTTATTATCAGGGTGTCAACGCTGCCGTGCTGTTGTTGCCGCGCACGCCGCTGAACCTCGACCCGGATACCGGCATCAAGAACTCCCGGTTCTTCTTCAAAACGATCATTGGCAGCAATCAGGCCAACTCGGCCTGTATCCGCTCCGTGGTGCAGAATCACGGCGTTTGCCACAATGAATTTGAATTCCTTGAATTGCGCGGAGGCGGCTACGGATTCCATGTTTGTGAAACGGGCGCTCAGTCGGACGTGGGCTTTTTCGGCAATAAAGTGTCTTGCCCCCATATCCATTATCAGAACACCACAGGCGCGCAGATTGGCAATCTCGGCAACAGCAATATCAGCGGCAATCAGTACGACCTGGTATTCGCTACGAAGGCCGGAACCACAGGAATGGAGACGATGGATAAAGGCTCCATTATCAATGTGTCGGTGCTACAGGTTGAAGGGCTGGCTTCCGTAGGCGTGAAGCTGTATCCGCAGTCGAACAATAACCTGGTGCTGCGTGGAACGATTTCTGCGAATACTCCGATTCAGAATTCTGGCTCGGGGAACAGAATTGTTTAGCCCATAAAACTCGAAAAACACAATAACCAAGCCGCCTTCGGGCGGTTTTTTTACGCCTATTGGAAGGGGTCGAAATGGCTGAACCGGTAACACACGCGGGCATGTTGCTCACGGTATCCGGCGCCGCGTCAGCGGTGTTTGGGTTCATCTTCGATGTGCCGGGCAGCACTGTATTTGCCGCAGCAGCCGGGGCGTTCTTCGCTGCACGGCTTGGGGAAACCGTCGGTTATAAAAAAACATTCGGACTGATTGCTGGCGGTACTTTCGCTGCGGCAATGCTGACAAGTCTACTGATTTATTTCGCGGGGATGTTCTACCAGCAGGATTCCGCTGGGCAATACCCGCAGCGAGGGGTCGCGTTCGCGCTTGCGTTCTGCCTGATCTATTTCCGAAAGGAAGTGCTCGATCTGGCGCGCAGCAAAATCGAGGGCTTAAAGCAATGACTCTTTACGCAATCGCATTCCTTACTGCCATCTACATTCTGCTGGAAGCCATTGACGATGTAGACCGCTACAGCGGCTTTGATCGTGCGTGCCTGGTCGCGCGGGATGTGCTTACCGGTGTCGCCGGCATTGCCTTGCTTTGGTACACGCTACACGGCCAAATCGATTGGCTTCATGTTGGGCTCGCCGTGCCGCTGGCACTCTACATCTGGCCGAAGATGGTTCATCGCGCCTTGCGCTGGCGGCAAGGTCGCAGCTTTTGGGGGCCTCAATGAAAAAACCAGCATGGTTGGAAATCGCCGAAAGCTACATCGGCACCACGGAATTCAAGGGCATTCGCCACAACCCGATAATCGTAGGCTTCTGGAAGCTGATCAAGCGCGGCGGCATCAAGGACGATGAAACGCCCTGGTGCGCGGCATTCGTCGGCGGATGCCTTGAACAAGCCGGCATCGTGTCTTCTCGGTTCGAGAGTGCGGCTTCGTATCTTCATTGGGGCGCAGAGGTGCGCCGGCCATTGCTGGGTTGCGTGGCCGTAGTCTCGCGCCCGGGCGGGAATCATACATTCTTTGTTGTCGGAATCAGCAGCGACGGCAGACGCGTGATCGGGCTGGGCGGTAATCAATCCGACAAGGTGCGTTATTCGCTGTTCGATATTGCTACGGTCAAGGGGTTCCGCTGGCCGGAAATATTGCCGCTTGGCGAGCCGGCTCCCGTCGTGAATCCGGCTCTCTTCCTCAACGAAACAAAAATGGATTAGGAGCTGCGATGCGCTACAAGCGATTATTTCGGACTGCGACGGCCATCGGTATCGCCGTGCTCGCGTTAAGCGGCTGCGCGCTTGTGCAATGGCTGCCGCTGTCATCCTGCGATCATGTGAAGTATGAGCGGAACGGGAACGAAGTGCAGGCGGAGGCATCATGCCGCCTGTGATCGTCTACCGGGACAATTACAAGTATCAGTTGGACGAGGATTATGCGATCCAGCTTCCCGACACCTTCAAGCCCGATTCCATCCTGGACATCTATGAGCCGTATTACATCCTTGGCATCGATGGCCTTCTGACGATCAAGGCCGGCTATGCCTGGGACGGTCCAAGCGGCCCGACCTTCGACACTAAAAACTTCATGCGCGGGTCGCTTGTCCATGATGTACTGTACCAGCTCATGCGCGATGACCACTTGCCGACGACATGTCGTAAAGCGGCCGACGAACTGCTGCGCCAGATTTGTATCGAGGACGGCATGACTTCGATCCGGGCATGGTGGGTATATCAGGGCGTCAGAATTGGTGGTGGAGATTACGTTACTTCAGAGTGGAAGCCGCCGCTTACGGCCCCTTAACACTTCGGGACTTTCTCGGGACTTGTTGTGATCGGTTATGCGCTGTCGTGAAAGTTGGAACAGTCGGTATCAGCGTAAGCGATTGATTTTATTGCACCGTCAGAGAAACTATAAAACTACGAACCAAGGGGTCAGGAGTTCGAATCTCTTCGGGCGCGCCATATTTCAGTAGTAAAGTCAGCCGGTTACGCTCTGCAAAGCTAACCGGCTTTTCTTTTCAGAATTGTCAGTTCGGGACTTTTTCGGGACTTATCAAAACAAACCCGATTCGCTGCCTCGATCAATTCCAACAATTCCGGGGCCGAGTAGTGCGTCGTAATGTCGTCGCTTTTATGCCCAAGTAGCACCTTCCGAGTTTCCAGAGACACGCCAGCAGCGCGTAACCGTCGCCCAAAAGTATGCTTCAAGTCGTGGACATGAAGCGTCTTGAACCCCTCCGGTGCTGGATAGCCGAAAACGTCCTCATAACTATCTGAAGCCGCTTTCCTTCCATCCTGCCAGGCCGTGTTATTCATCGATCCCGTCGGCGTCGGCTTTCCTTTCGGTCCACGCTTCCAGGTAAAGACGAACTCCTTGTGCTGGCCGCGGCATTCTTCAATCACCGACTTAGCCACGCGGTTCAATACGACTACCCGATCCTCGTCGTTTTTCACGATCCCTCGCGGAATAATGAACACAGACGTTTCCAGCTCCGGCACCTCAACTTCCCATTTCCATCGAAGCTGACAGACTTCATCTTCCCGGTTCCCGGTATTCACCTTGAACAGCACCATGCGCTGCAAATGCGGCATCAGATGCTTGAGTAGATGGGTCTGTTCCTCCCATGAAAGCGGATAAGGCGGCCGCGCATCCTTGGTATCCAACATCGTGATCAGCGGGGCAGTTTCCAGCCATGTTTTGCCGAATTCGTCCCGCCAGCTGCGCGATGCAAGATTGCAGATGCGCCTCACCACTTGCAGCGCCAGGTTGACCGTCTTTCTTTTCCGGCCTTCCCCGAGGCGATGCTTGACGAATGCTGCGAGCGTGCCGTCGTGTATCTGGTCGAGCGGTACGTCGCCGATCCACTTGTCGAGCTGCTTCAGGTGGATCGCGTCAGTAGCGATGGAGTCTTTATGCAGATTTTCCTGCAGGTACTTGGTTGCCGCTTCACGAAAAAGGCGCCGCTGTCGGACGCCGTAAACTAGCTGTTGCCGGATTTGCTCAAGCCTTCGGTTCAGATGACGCTCTGCTTCTTCGAGGTCGCTTGTTCCAGTGCTTTCGCAAAGGCGGCCGTACCCCCGGACCTGCTTGTCGATCTGCCAGTAGTCGCCTTTTTTCGTGAGACCGGTTGCGCGTTTTGGCATGTAATGCCCCCTTCCTGTTGTGCTTCGCGCTTCCGACCGTTCCGCTCGATATATTGATCCGCCCAGGCGTCAAGTTCAAGTCTGTCGAAAGCGATGCCTTGTACGCCGACCGGAATTTCGGTCAGAAACGGCCGTACTTCGGCGTTGTATCTGTTTTTGTCCATACCGAGATATTCCGGCGCATCGCGCAACCGGATCAGCCTGGGCAGCAATGTGACGCTAGCGGACATTTAGCCCTGCGTCTCCTGTGCGGATATGGCTGCTACATGAGCGGCGAAATTCTGAAGAGTTGTCACCGTCCCGTTGTACCAAGTCACCCCGTATTCATTGGTTGGATTGTCTTGATCAACATAGAAGCCAGACAGCTTTGCCAATCTCATGATCTCGGCACGATCTAGCGCTTTTGCATCCCTCGAATCCTCACTCTTAACCTGCTGGGGAAGGGCGGTGAGGGCGTCATGCGCTGCGCCAACTGCTGGAATGCTAGGGAACTTACATGCCGCGCATTGATAGCCAACGCTAGGATCGCACTCGCAATATGTCTGATGGTTGCGCGGATCAAACTGCTCCAACAAATCCTCCAACGCATCCCGCAATCCCTGCACCTGTACGGTGAGCAGGGCGTTCTGTTCCTTGAGGCGGGCGAGTTCAGTGCGGAGTCGGTCGAGCTCATCCGCTGCTTCCACACATGCCTGACGGCTCATAATGATTTCTACGCCATCCTCGTCGCATTGACGTCCGCCTCGTAAAACATCTGTTAATTCCATCGCATGATCGCTTTCGTCAATGAAAGAAGATTCGCATTTAAAAATTACTGCTGGCCCATAGTATGGCTGGCTCATTTCGCCTCCTTATTCGGCAGCAGATTGTTTGCCTTGGCGTGCTCGATCATCCGCTGGCCGTTGGGTAGTAATACGTGGGCCATGAACACCTCATCGAAGCTGATCAGGCCGGTCTCGACTGCCACGACCTGGGCCTTGATCCAATCGCGGAGAATCGAGTAGACGGCAATCGAGCCGATCTCAAGCGCTTTCGCTTCCCATTCGGCCTTGGTCGATGCTTTGCGGCTCGTCCACGGATTCTCTTTCAGCCATGCGGTCGCATAGCCCTTGAAGTTGGCCGGGAAACTGACGCGCGCGCCGTGCCACTCGAACTGCACAATCAGCGTGCCGGCATCCCAATCGGTCATCACGCCGAACTTGTTGCACCCGAACTGCTGCAGGATGCGCTGGATCTCGGCGAGGGCTTTATCGCCGCTTGTGGCGCTGGAGTATGGTAGGGTCATTTAAATGTCACTCCTGCGGTGCAGATGAAAGCCCCGGTCCAGTAAACCGCCTGCATGCGGTCGCCGGCAATTAACCATCCAAAGGCTAGGCATGCGAACTGCAGCAGCAGGGCGTAATTGATGATGATGGGATTCATGCGTCAACCTCTGGCAACCTTGTTTCAAGGCCGTACTTGTCGGTTGTCTTGTTGAACTTGCGGGCAACAGCCGCGGCAAGGTCAATGCCGAGTTCCATCGCCGCGAGGTCTGCGCAAATAATCACATCGGCCAACTCATCGGCCGCCTTGTCAACAGTGGATCGCGAGCCGACAAGCCCCATCCGCTCACGCTCGATTTTTTTCAACTCGTTGCAGGCTTCGCCGGTCTCGCCGGCCAATTCGTTGCCACGGTAGGAAAGGCTGAATTTTTGACCTTTTGCCCATTCGATGTCTCTGGCGATATTTGCCTCGCGTAACGTCGAGAAATTTAGTTTTTTCATGGCTTCACCCTCCGAAACTCGATCACCCATACCCACGGGTTTGCATCCCAGGAGCCGGCGCCGTTGATGGTCTCCCAAAGTGCCTCGTAGGCTTCCACGGCATCGCGGTCTATTTCACCAGTGGCTATATCGGTGATGTTTCCGAAGTCAGTCACACCCTCGGCTTTCGCATCCGCCTCACTGCAATCATTCAGCCTTTCGACGCGCACGCTTGTTATTTCGAGGTCTATGCGCGAAGCCCGGCGGGGCATGTGGATGGATGGAGTCCAGCGAACCTTGCTTTCTGGAAGATATGTATCGAAGCGATGCTTGCGCACTTGCTCCATGTAATCGTTCGCACGATAAATCAGGTATCCAGGATCAACATTGCCGACCTCGGCGAAAGTCTCCCGCACCCACAGCCGGTCGCCGGGCTGGCCGTAGGGGTTGCGAGTAGCAAGTGAGTGACCTGGCACAGCGGGAACGCGTCGAATATTTTCCGACCAGCCGGCGCCGTAAAGCTCCCAAAAGTGACCATTTAATACAGGTTGTGGCTTGCATATCCGCCTGGTCTGCGTCTTGCTCCCGTCGAGCAAAGCCAATACCATCGGCCTGCTGAATAACATTCCACGTTCTTTCATAAGGGGGCTCCAAGATGAAAACATTTGTTAGTGAAGAAAGGTATTTCCAAATCCTCAACGAAGAACTGACGTAGCACCCCATGGGCGCAGGTCTCGACCCATTCATTCAATTGTCCGGCGGTTACGATTGGCCGCACGACAACATGGACGACGAGAAGGTGTATATCGATGTGTCCCAGAAGGTCATGAGGGATTACAGAATCAAGTAATTTCCTCACAGCCCAATCTCCCCCAAGTTATGCCGATCCGGGCAAACGTCCGAATGCAGATCCAGCAGCTTCACCCCCGTATCGAATCGCGGCTGCTGCACGTCACCGCGCGCGAGGTTGTTCAGATGCTTCCAATCGCTGCCGACTTCCTTCGCGACTTGCGACAGCGGTTTGTAGTGGCGGCGGAGGTTGAGGCAGACTTTTTGCCAGTTAATGGGCTTCATGGTTTGGCCTCGAACATATCGGTGGTGAGCGGGTCGCGGAAAACAATCTTGTCGCCTACCTGGACGAAGGCCGTGCATTTCGGCTGGCCATCAGTGCCGTAAACCCATTCCTTCGGATAGCCAGGATCCTCGACCTTGAAGCGCATCGTCGCGCCGATGATTTCGCAGATTTCGCTTTCATCGCACTCGTCGTAATCCTTGCCCTCGCTCATAGTCTTGTCGCGCGCGCAGTGCTCGCACCAAGCGGAGAAGAAGAATTCGCCTTCAGTGCCATTGCTGGGCTGGTATTTCTCGCCGGCATGTGCCTTGAATTTCTCGGCTAGGCCGATGGGGAAAATGATGTGTTTCATGCTGCCGCCTGCACTTCTTCGAAGTCGAACAACGTCGGCATGCCTACCTGCTTTTCAGCCGTCTGCAGGTACCGAATCCCGTCGAAGTAGTAGCCGGTGTTCAGCTCGACCGCGCGCCCCTTCCGACCCAGCTTTATCGCTCGATAAGGCACCGTGAACAGCCCGCCGAATGGATCGAACACCACGTCGCCCTTGTTGCTGTAGCGCGTGATCAGCCGGTCCACGATGTCAAATTGCAGCGGGCAGATGTGATTGTTCAGGTTGCGCGCCGACTGCTCGCTATTGAGGGTGAACATGCGGTTCACGTCGTGCCATACCTCATCATCGTGACTGCCCGGGGCAATGCTCATGAAGGTCGAAGGCAGGGCATTGCGCGCGTCCAGCGCTTCACCGAGGGCGATGTGCTGCTCATAATCGTAGATCGTCTGCAGGCTGCGCTCGGTGAACATCTTGGCGAGCACATCCGGGCCGTAGCCTGCCATTTCCTCGGCGGACAGGAAGCGGTCACCGCTCGAGCGCCAGAAGGAATGTGCATCGACCTGCCAGCGCGCCCGGCTGTATTCGTCCTTCGACTTCACCACCGGCACGTCGGCATAGCCGCGGCTGCGGTCGGTCTGCGGCTTGCGGAACAGCAGCACATACTCCGGCGAACCGACGCCCATCTTCGTGCCATCCTTGCACTGCTCCGACCAGCCGAGGCGGTAGGTCTGATTGTTCTCGCGCACCACGTCGGTGACGATGGTGATCATCCCCATGTAGTCGAACCCATGCTTGCGAGCGTGCATGATGGCTTCGCAGTGGAAAGGGCTAACGGTCGGCACGCCGGCACCGGTGACATTGCCGAACAGGATCCTGTCCTTCACATGGCAGCAGTACATCCGGCCGGGTTGCAACACGCGCAACAGTTCGGGCGTGAGATAGTCCATCTGAGCCCAAAAATGATCATTGCTTTCGGTGTGGCCGAAGTCGTTATAACTCGGCGTGTATTCGTAGTGATTGCTGAACGGGATCGAGGTCACGATCAGGCCGACGCTGTTTTCGTCCATGCCTTGCGTTTCGATCACGCAATCATTGTTCGCGACGTGGAAGTGTTCGCCCTTGGCTTCGATCCTTTCGACGCCAATCGTACGGGCCAGCTCAGTTTCGAACCCCAGCGACGACAGCCCATATTCCTTGATGATCTCGCTCATACGGACACGCATCTGCTTGTCCTGTTCCCACTTCTCTTGCAGGCTGGCCAGCACTTCGCGCTCGGCCTCGCTGTAGATAATGTCAATGCGCACCTGGTGCTGCTGCTGGAAACGGTGAACGCGGTGGATCGCCTGGATGAAGTCGTTGAACTTGAACCCGATGCCGGCGAATATTTCGCGGTGACAATGCCGCTGGAAGTTGCATCCGCTACCGGCAATGACCGGCTTAGTCGAAAGAATCCTGTGCGCACCGTCGCTGAAATTGATGATGCGCTGTTCGCGTTCATCGAGGTCTTGCGAGCCCCACACGCTGACGGCATCCGGTACCGCCTTCTGAATGGCGTGGCGTTCATCCTCTAGGTCGTGCCAGACGATGAAATGATCGTCAGCACCCTGCCCGATGATCTCCTGCACCTTGCCGACCCGCGCGTCCAGGCTGTTGCGCTTCTCGGCACTAGCCGCCTGCACGCCCAGGGCGACATCGGGGAACATCAGGTTCTGGCCGTCACGGTCGGCGCCGGCCGCTGCGTAGTCGCTCGGCACTTCGTGATAGCGCACGTCCAGTTCCGGCAGCTCGTAGCCTTCGTCGCTGTAACCAAGGTCGCTCGGTTTCTGGATGAAGCATGCCCAGCTGTGCAGCCACAGGTAGAACTCGGCTTCCTTGTGCGGGTGAAGCTGCAGGTTCCCGGCCTGGCTGCTGTCGCGCTTGAAGAAGCGGGTCAATGCCTGCCCGGTGTCCATGACGCCGAGGAACCCGGCGTAGTGGATTAGTTCCTTGAAGCGGTTCGGGCTGGGCGTTGCCGTGGCTACAAAGCGGTATTTCACGCCATCGAATAGCGGCAAGAACTCTTGATATGTCTTGCTCCCGTAGCTGCGCAACACGCTCGCTTCGTCCAGGCTGGCGGCATGGAACAAGCCGGGATTGATCAGGCCTTCGCGTACGCTCTCGTAGTTCGTCATGTAGACCGTGCGGTCATCTTCGATTTCGCTGTCGCGACGGATGAAGCGCAGGTCCATGCCGTAATCGCCCGTGAACCGCTCCGCGATCTCGCGCTTGAACTCCTGACGCACCCCGAGAGGTAGGACGATCAGGCGCATTGCCGATTCATGCGCACCGATCAACCGCATGATTTCGAGTTGGGTCGCGGTCTTGTGCAGGCCGAAGGCGGCGAAGATCGCGCGGCGGCCGCCTGCGACAGCCCAGCGAACGATGTCGCGTGTGTGCGGCTTCAGCGCCGGATTGATTTCGGCAGGGTCGATCTCAATGCCCAAGGCCTTCGAGAATTTGCACTTCGCTTGCAGGAATTCGAGATAGTCCATATTCATCCTTTTTTGCTTTGTTCAACCGGCTCAAGGAACCGGCTGGAAAAAGCCCACCGTTGCCGATGGGAAGGTTCCGCTCTCAGGGAGGAGAAGCGCGGAAAGTGGTTAGGCGGCTTCGGCAAGTTCCTGCTGTTCTTCCTGCTCGACTTGTTCCTCGGGCGGTGTCAGGCTGATATCGATTTCGGATTGGATCATTCCGGACAACTTGCCGACTTGTTCCTCGGATGGGTGCGCGATGACGCGGAACTTTATATTCACGCTGCCGCCGTCCTTACATTCGAACTTGAAGGAATCGACCTCGCACTCGATCATCGTGATATCGGAGTCGCCGCCGATGCCGTAATGGACGGTCGTTTCGTAACCTTCCAGCTCAGCATTCCATTTCAGCGGCTGGGCCAAGTTGGGTAATTTCAGGGCGGTCAGGCGGCCGGGCTCGTCCAGCAGTTCACCCTGCGCATCGTCGGCCTTCTCGTACATGGCTGACTTGAGGGAAGGGTGGAATTCGCTCAGAACATCGTTGCTGACCGTGGCTTCGATGTGTAGATCGGTCGCGAGCACATGCTTGTCGCCGTGAAGCTCACTGCGAAGGTTGACGTTCGAGAGTTTCGCTTTTGCATTTTTGAGGCTGAACATCGTTACTTCTCCTTTTTCAACATGAAATGAGGGAGTGGGGCGCTGGCTATGCCGCTTGCAGCGCGGCTTGGTCGGCGAAATAGACGCCGAATTTGTCGAGGAAGAACTGCTTGCGCTGCTCGATTTCCTCAATCTCAATCCGATTCTTCTCGAGCTCTCGATTAAACTTGTTGAGAATGTCTGTCTTGTTGACTTCCAGTGAGTTATGGTCGATGTCAGCAACCAGCTCGAAGTCTTTTGTTTTGGCGTTGTAAGACTTGAATTTGATGGAGGCCGAGCTGTAGTCGTTTTCCAAGTACGCCACGACAATCGATGGCAGGTTTTCGAAAGGCTCGAAGCCGACGATTACGCCAGGCAGTACATCGAATTCATCGTTGTATTTCTTGATGAGGCATTTCACGCGACTACCTACCTGCAGGGTTTCAATCCGTTTCGCGGTGCGAAGATCAACTTCCAACTTCACGCCGTTAATTTCGATTAAATGGGTTTGATTCGTTTCCATTTCGCTGCTCCTTTACTGTTAAAAATAGGGCGGGGTGCTGCACATTTCGCCGGTGGCATTCTCCCCATTCCGCAATGGGGCGCTATCGCTGACCGGGACCGTTCTGCCTTAAGTCCCCGGGTATCCACCTTCACAGGTATTGAACCGTTGTGAGCACCCCATAAACTGCTACTGCTTAAACTCTGCTGCCTTGCGCTTGTAAATCGCGCCGAGGTCTTCGCGCTGCTGCAGGTCCGGCACGTACTGGATCAGGTCGGCGGCAACGTCGAGCGTGTCTAGATCGGGAGAGCGTTCGAGCTTGCTGGCAACGTCTGCGAATTTAAGAACAGGATCGCCGGCCAAGTCTTGCTGTGGCTGTGCTTCATCGAACGGGTTATCGCTGGCCGGTGTTGGCTGGGGCTGCTCTACCTCTTGCTCAGCCGCTTCCTTGCGCTTCCGCAATGCATCCTTGACGTTCTCGGTCTTGCTTGCCGGATTTTTATCGCCCTCAGAAGCTTCAACCGCGTCGAACCATTCAGAAGGCTGGCTCATGCCGTCGCGCAAACTGGCGTAAATCTTTTTGAGGCTCACAACCTGGGCGGGCTGGATGGCATCAAGGCGGCGCTGAATGCGCTTCTCGATCTGTTCCTTGGTGACGCCAAAGGCTTCAAACGCGGCCACGATCTTGGCGATACCCTCGGGCGATGTATCTGCCTTCGCCTTCATGGTCACTTCGCATTGCGAGACAGCGGCCTCGGTAACGTCGCCAGGGATAACGGCCAGAATGCAGGCACGAAGGCGGCGCGCGCCTTGGTTGGCGATCAACTCATAAATGTCGCGAGGGTCTTCGAGGCGTTTTGCGCCTTGGCGGGTGTAGCGAATGTGCGGTACCTGAAAAACCTTGTCGCATTGATAACCCGTCTCCAAGTCCCAAGCGATGGTTTGCACGGTAGAAACGCCGTTGACCTGATCCAGTTCGCGCACGCTGGTTTTGATGTTTCCCCAGTTTTGCGCGAGCGTTTCAGCCAGCCGGATCGACGGGCCTGATACATCGGAACCGCCCCGGCTATAGGTGTAAACAGCAGAATCCGCAAGGGCGGGACGTGCGCAGGCATTCAGGATGCGATCCATCGATGCAATCGGATCGCGCGGGTTAAGGCGGGCAATCATCATCGCGGCCTGAACTTCTGCAATGGCGCGTTGCTGATCAGTTTGGGCAACAGCATTCGTTGACGGTCTGGCCGCAACAGGAGCGTTGCCAAATGGGTTTTCTACAACCTGGTTCATGATCTAAAACCTCCTACTTGAGTAAAAAACGGCGGGTTGGCTCACCAATGGCGACGAACTGCGCATACAAATCGGGATGGTGAGTCTGGAATGTTTTGGAATCGAAGCGTTTGGCACCGGCTTGCGCTTTCCATGTGGCAAGCACTTTGCCTTTTTGGATAAGGGTGTCGTTCTCTCCCAGCGCCTTCATGATCACGGCCTTGGTTGTTTCTTCCTCTTCCTCCAATGCCTTCACCATTTCCTTGATCCGCTTGATATTGGCGATGGCTTCGGCAGTTGCGGCGTCTGCTTCTACGGCGCCCTCCTTGCTGAACTTCCCGAACATCGCTTGCACATCTGCAAAGCTCACCGGATCAGGCGGAATTCCCTGCTCGACACGGCGCCAAAAATCAGCCTCGCCATCGATGATCATTCCCTGCAGCTCGCGGTCTGCCTCAATCTCGTACATGCGGAAATCAGAGCCGCCAATCAGCACGGCAACATCTGCAACCGGCAGGGCCGTGACTTCGAGGTAGTGCTGCACTTGAATGAGATATGCCTGTGGCACTTCATCGGTACCGGGCTCGCCCCAATCCTGCGCGGTGCGCGCTGTCTTTACTTCCACCAGGCGGCCGTCATCGGTAATGCCGTCAACCGTGGCAAGCATGAAAGGGTGCGTCTGGTGCCGAATGATGCCCTCGGGCAAGCGAACGGTGCGGCCGGTGCGCTCTGCATACTGCTGGCGAATTACCGGCTCAAGAACGCGGCCCCAAAGCATCGGCTCGTTATCAGGAATGCCGCCGATCTCGCCGCGCTTTTCCTGATACACCTGCAGCGGCGTCTTGTATTTCGATAGGCCGAGAACGGCAGCGGCATCGCTCCCGCCGATCCCGGTCATACGGTCTTGTAACCATTGCTCACGTGCATTCATGCTCTTGCCCCCTTCACTGATTTCAATTGAGGTTTACGAACGGTATGGGCGCGGCCAATCACGCCACCTTTTGGCCAGCTATTCAGCACACGAACCACGCGCTGAACTTCCTGCTCTGCGCGATGCGCAACGCACAGCTGGCACTGGCACACGTCCGGACGGTAGAAATAGGGCGGGACGAATTTCATGGCTTACTCCCTTTTTTACAAACACGACAAATCCGGACGGTTTCATTGATCGCGCGGCAATACGGGCAGCGCCATTCGGTAGTGGGGTAGCTCATGAGCAATAGCCCCGCATCCTGTCGCGCAACTTGATCTTCATGGTCAGCGATAGATTCCCTGCCTTGTTGTTGCATTTGGCATGCGCAAGAGCCATGTTTTCGAGTCTGTTCTGGCCGCCTTTGTCGAGTGCGATAAGGTGCTCAACGGTCATGTCTTCGTCGGCTATATCTATGCCGCAGTAGAAGCATCCGCGACCGTCACGCTGCATAAGCACGGCCTTGCGTTTTGAATTCGCTGTTCTGGCAGCTTTGGCAAATCCCATCGACAGCACCTTGCCGCCATCGAATGCAGCCAGCGCTTCCAGGGCGAAACCTGCGGCACTGATCTTTCCTTTGCCGTTCACATAGACGACGTGCGTTCCACCGTGCGCGATGAAGCGGGCAAGCTCATACGGATTTGTGGGCATCAGCACTTCGGCGCCCATGCGCGAGAGCCATTGCTTGAATTGTTCGGCTCGCTTTGCGTTCATGACGGCAACACCAGAAGGATCAGCCCGACGACGCCATAAAACGTAAGTACAAAGCAGACGCCCTCGAAGAAGCGCACGTGTTCCTGCTCTTGCTCGTTGAAACAGGAAAGGTCATGCGGATTCATTTCCGGCCGCCTTTCTTGTCATGGTCCATAAAATTCCCAACACGCTCAGGATTGGCAGCAATGAAGATGACGCTGCCGATCAGCAGGGCCAGCGTCACCAGCCCAACGGCTTGCAGAAAGTATTGATAGATGCTGATTTCGCACATGATTCAGCCCACCTTCTTATCGCCGCAGAACATGGCGATACGGTCATTGGTCAGGTCGCGGGCAACGCGGGGAGCGTGGCGAAAGGTGACGGCGTTGATGTCGATATTGCGCTGGAGTTTCGCGCGCTCTTCGGCGAGGAATTCCGCGTAATCGTTGGATTCTTGCAGTTCGGACGTTGCCGCCTGAATTTCCTTGATCACTACATCGAAACCGTTCATCTGAACCTCCCTTGTTTCCGCGTTTGTGTTGCGGTATGGGAGTAATTCTACGCTTGTAGATATCATTGTCAACAGTTGTAGAGAAATATTTTCAACAAATGCTGTTTTCGATTCCACATGTTGAAAGTGCGATCGTAAAAAAACCGCCTGGCGGCGGTTGTCTGTTGGGCTGGTTAGCGGATCAAGAGCAGCCTATGCGTTCCCACTTGTCCTTGGCTTTGGCGTCATCCTTCGTCTGCCATTGCATGTTCTCGGGCGCATCAGCGCCGCCGCAGGCAAGCGGTTTTATGTGGTCGATGATATATCCGGGGCAGGATCCTTTAGGATGGCCGGTCGAAGGGCAGGGCTGCATCTGTTTGAACTGCGATTTCGCTTTGGCGCTGCGGCGATATTCTGCCCATGCCGGACTTGCTGCGATACTCAGCGCCAAAAATGGCATCAGCCATTTACTTAGATTTTGAAGCCTGCAGCTTTTTAATGAGGGCATTGAGCTTTTCTTCTTCGAGGTATTCTGCACCCTTAATGCTGGCAATCTCCGAACCGCAGTGCTTACACTTGATAGCTTCGGCCTTGATCAGCTCCGCGCACTGCGGACATTTGCGCAGGTCGCGGCTTTCGATTGTGGCATCTTCATCCTCACCAAGCACCGCAAGGGCGATCCCGGCGATGATCGGCGAAAGGAAGAGTGCCAGCGCGCCCCAAAGCAGCCAATCGCGCCCCCATTCCTTGGCCCACCATGCGATGAGGCCAGTGAATGAAATCCAGGACAGGAATATCAGGGTGGCATCCATATCAAATATCCTTGTGCTTGCTGGGCGGCACTACTGCGGTAATCGCCTTGATGTCGTGAATGTCTTCCTTCATGGCCGTGATCCGCTCCGAGCCATTGACCGACATCAGAATGTAGCAATCATCGCGGAATTGAAGCAGTTCCTTGACCATCTTCTTACCATTCTTGAAGCTGACTAATACATATTCATTAACAGTGGGAACGCCGCTTGGCTCAAGCACTACATACCAGCCATCACGGATAGCGGGGAACATGGAATCTCCACGCACTCGAATTGCTATGGATCCTTCTTCGGCTTCGAACTCGACATACCCGTCGCCGCCTTCCAAATCCAGGTAGTACCCTTTGTCGCCCATCTTTGCGGTCCCCACTACGCGCGGAAATTTATTACTCTTATTGTCAGGAGTCCCCGCGAACGCTTCCCCTGCCTGGTTTCTAGTCCAATCCGTGGGGTCGGCCTGCAACTGATCGATGGTCAACCCCATCGCTTTCGCAATCGGGGCAAAGTACATCGATCGTTTGCTATCTCTCAATTCGAGCGCACTGATAGTGCCTACGTCGACACCTGAAGCTACCGAAAGCTGTTCAAGCGTCCATCCTAATCGGGTGTCCCGATGATATCTAATGTTTTTGCCAATTCCCATGCTCATCATATTAAACATCCGTAGAAAAAAATATAGGACAGGTGTTGATTTGCTATTTCTACAAGAGTAGAATTTTCCGCATGAACACATCGACAAACATATTCCCCGACGTTATTCAGCACTTTGGAGGCACCGCAACTGCCGCTGCCGAAGCGCTTGAATGCTCAATTCAAACGATCTGCAACTACCGTGACGGACGTGAAGTGCCGGCGGATATGTGCATAAAAATAGAAAAGCTATCAAAGCGGAAATTCCTCTGCGAGCAGCTGAACTCGAAGATTGATTGGCAATACCTGCGCGGAACGAAAAAGAAAGTCGCTTGATTGATGTGCTGTCCATGTGGGCAGCATATTTTTTTGCTTGAAATGGCTACAGGAAAGTACCGGAAAGAATTAGTCCGGTTCATTCCGGTAGGGTAAAAAAGGGGTTACACATGACATCGCGGCCACCCGCAGACCTACAGCTCACGCTGGACTTTGAGCCGTCACTGGTTGAGCGCCATCGCACAGCTTTGGATTGCGTCAAGCAGTCGGCCTACACGCACCGAAACCCTCTCAAGACACTCGCGGCAGACATGGACCTTTCAGAGTCCGAACTCTCGCGCAAGCTGTCGCAAAATCCAACCGATACTCGCCGCTTCACCCTTGACGATCTGGAAGCCTTCGTCAAAGCATCCGGTGACACGACTCCGATCCTCTACCTGGCAGCGAAATATCTCGTTGACCAGAAGGTAGTCAAGCAGGCCGCCGTGAACAAGCTGATGCGCGACCTCCCCGAATTGATGGCGCTGATCAAAACCGTCGTCACTGATCCGGAGGGTGAGCAGAAGTGATCGAACTCCGCTCCCGTCACCTCCACATGGCCCGCGTCTATCTCGGCCAGGCCAGGCACAGTCGCAATCATCCGAACTGGCACGCCACCTTGCTCACGTGGGCCGCGAATCGGCGGCGGCTGGCTGCTGGTCAAGCTATCCAATTGAGGCTCATTTGATCATGCGACCAACCCGCAATCACGGCCTGACCGACGCTGAACGCCGCAAGATGTGCGAGGGCAAGGTGCGCTATGCGGATGAGCTGGCGGCGATTGCCGGGGGCATGATCAGCCTGGAACAGCACGGCACCGAGAACGGAATCACGAAGTTGTACCGATACAAATGTCCAGCGTGTTTCGGCTTTCATCTTACCCGCAAGCGGCATCCTGGGCAGGAGCCCATCACTATCAATCTTGATCGGTTCAGGGTGGCGGCATGAGCGGAATTCTTCGGAACGTTGCCGTCCTGTTCGCCCGCCATGATTCAATTTACAAAACCTTGCCAGGATGTGACGTGTACGACATTGATCGCGATGCTAGATCATGGAAAGGAGGCTCCCCAGCAGTTACACATCCTCCGTGCCGTGCTTGGGGCAGGCTTCGCGCGTTCGCAAATCCTCGTCCTGATGAGAAACAGCTAGCCATCTATGCTGTTGATCAAGTTCGAACCTATGGGGGTGTTCTCGAGCATCCTGCATATTCGACTCTTTGGGATGCTGTGAACTTGCCTCGACCTGGTTGCGGTAAGGACAGCTTCGGCGGATGGTCTTTACCGGTAAATCAGCATTGGTGGGGACATAGAGCAGAAAAAGCTACTTGGCTCTACATCGTGGGTATAGATCCCAAAGATTTACCACCGATTCCATATCGCATTGATGAGCCTACGCACGTCGTGCAATCACGGAAGCGGCAGGATTACCGGCCACATATCTCCAAGGCGGAGCGCGAGGCTACCCCACCAGCTTTCGCCGATTGGCTTTGCCGCGTGGCACGCGGCACTTCGATTGCCGCTCAAAGGGCGGCCGCATGAACTTCTACAAGCACCACATCGGCGATTACGCCCAGGCCACAGCCCACCTATCGTTTGTCGAGGATGCCGCATACAGCCGCATGATCCGGAAATACTATGCTGAAGAGAAGCCATTGCCGGCTGACATTCGCGCCGTCCAGCGACTTATCGCAGCACGCACCAAAGAAGAAAAGCAAGCCGTCGAAGATGTTCTGAATGAGTTTTTCGAGCTGCGTGATGATGGCTGGCACAACAAGCGCTGCGATGCTGAATTGGCCGTAAGCAACGAGCTCGAAAGCGAGCGCGAAGCCAAGGCTGCAAACGAGCGTGAACGCCAAAGACGTCACCGTGAAGAGCGCGCAAAGCTGTTTGAAAAGCTGCGCGAGTTCGACATCGTTCCGCCTTACGACGCTAAAACCGAAACACTTCGGTCACTATTGACTGACGCTCAAAGTCACATACCTGTCACACGTGACAATGCCAAAATGTCACAGCCTGTCACACCACCTGTCACGTGTAATGCAACGGCTAACCAGACGCCAGAAGCCAGACACCAGACACCAGATATAAAACCTATACAGGAATCATCACCTCAACTCACTGGCGATGACACCCCCCGCCAACCTGGTGAATGGTTCGGCTGGTTCAACCGAAACCACGGAACGCAATACGACGCCAACAGCCTGCACGACCGCAAGAAACTCATGACGGTTTTCACAAACTGGAACACCGCAGGCATTACCCCCGAGCAAGTCAGCCAAGCAGTCAAGCGAGCGCACGCCGAAGCGAAAGAGCCCATCGCCAACCTCGCGCTGTACGTTGATCGCGTGTTGGCCAGCATGACCGCGCCACCGCCAATCGGTAAGCCATCGGTGCATGACGCAAGGGCGAAAGTCGCGCAGGAAATTTGGGGAACACAGGAACAGGAGGAAGCAAAGCATGGACGCACAATCGAACACGAAGCAACCGATCCCGATGAAGGCCATCGACCGGCTCTTCCAGCGGCTTAGCCTGAACTACGGGCGCCTGTTTCTGGACATGTGGAAGGACATTCCCATCGACCAGGTAAAGGCCGAATGGTCGGAAGGTCTCGCCGGTTACCCCTACGACGACATCAGCGCGGCTTTGAACTACTGCCTTGATCACAACAAATTTCCTCCGACGCTGCCGGATTTCAAGCTGTTGTGCAAAGAGCAGAGGCGGGCGCCAATCATGCGGGCTCTTCCACGGAAGTTCACCGAAGAGGAAATGAAAACCAACCGCGGCCGGATGGCGAGCATCGTGGCATCCCTCGCAAACGGCATGAAGGTGAGTCAGTGACATGCGAGCTATGCAAAACCAAATCTTTAACCTTCGATTTCGCGTTGCGATGCTGCTTGGTTCGCTGGGTATCTGGTGCATACAAGCCTCATGCAAAGTCCTGGCTGAATCGGTATCGAAGCCAACACGGACAGGAGGCAATGCTGCAGCTGATCTCGGAGGTGAAGGCGTATGACGCGGCCAAATTACAAACGCTACACCCGCAAGCAGATGCAGCAGCAGCTGCAACGGATCGAGAAGATGCTGACCAAAGGCCCGCTGACCTGTTCGTCACTGCAGAAGCGGACAAAGCTCAGCAAGCATGCGCTACACCACCGCCTGCGGATCCTGCGCAATGACGGAAAAGTTCGGTATGACCAGCGTGATAGCACGATCTTCTGGAGCCTCGGGACCATGAAGGCATTGGAAGCTAAACCGAAATGCAACGGACCCAAGCCGGACATCATGCTCAAGTGGGGAGGGTATGCAGCATGAGCGAAATCAAGCTGGTTCTCCCGTACCCGATCAGCGCAAACCGCTACTGGCGCAGCTTCGTACCTCGCGGACATCAGCGGGCCATCGTGACGCTGAGCGATGAAGCCAAGAGCTACAAGCAGCAGGTCGGCTGGATGTGCAAGGCCGCCGGCATCAAGCAACCGATCATCGGGCGCGTGCATATCGACATCCAGCTGTACCCGAAGCGTCCGCAGGATTGGGCAAAGCGCGCCAAAAAATCACCGGACTCATGGGACGACGACGTGCAATGCCTCGACCTGGACAACGTGAACAAGGTGCTGTTCGACGCGATCAAGGGCATTGCGATCGAGGATGACAAGTGGGTGCGCAGGCTGACTTCCGAGCGCATGGAGCCGGACGGCGAGGCCCGGGTTGTGGTGACGATACGGCCGCTGCAGGTAGTGACACCGCAAGCGGCGCTGATTTGATCCTGCACATTTTGCAGGCAATAAAACAAAAGGGGTTGTGATGGAACTACCGAATGCCGAATGGAAGCGATATTGGGGCGTGCCTTCAAGCATGAAGATTATTCCAGTGCTGGTTGGCCGCATCTGCCGGAATTTGGGCTATCCACAAGGCTGAAGCGAATGTCATTCCGCATTAAAGACGACTTCCGCATCCGGTCCCAGCTGGCCGGATTCCAGCCAAAGCCCACCGATCCGCACGAGATTAAGAGGGCAGGGTGGCAGGAACTTGGGATCCTGGTAATAGACCGTGCACATCCAAGCCTGACGCCGCAGGAACGGGCATTCATCGAAAACATCGGGACGAAGTTCTATGGGAGGCGCAATGGAACAGGCTGAGATTACTGACGAGCTCAAGGCCGTCAAGGATGCGCTCGACGTGTGGGCGAAGTGGATGAATCGCGACGAATCCGACAAGCTCGGTTACGGTGCATCCGGCGTCGGGTTCAATTCTCGCAGTGTCAGCGGCTGGGATGATTTCGCCCGCAGGGTCGATAAGAACATGGCGATCAATGTCATGGCGCTCTACGAGGATTTGAGCGACACGCAGCAGATGGCAATCGATCACTTTCACCTTGCGGCAGTATGGCGGCCGCAGCGGTTCAGCCTGGAAGAGTGCTATGAACAGGCCTTGGCAATCATCATGAAAGGGCTGAAGCGGAGGGCGTTGATATGAGTGAAAAAGTTACCATCCTGCCGTATATCCCGCCGAAGAAGAAATCTTGTGCGGCGGATAATGACAAAGCGCGGAGGAATCAGGAGGCTCATCAAAAACACCTTGATAGCTTGATCCGTGAACCTTCCGGCGAGGATGACGATGACCTTCTCAGCGAAACCGAGAAGAACTTCCGGGATGGAACCCGATATTTAAAGTTTTCATTTGCTATTGACAAAGGAAAATTCAAGGCGTAGATTTTCCCTCGGCTGAGCAGTTGGGTGCCCAGCCGAAACGTAAAGCCAGCCGAAACGCTGGCTTTTTGCATTTATAGAACCCGTTCTGGCTGAGCCTCGGCGGGTTTTTTCATGCCCCTGAGGGGCGAAACCAGCCCCGAGGGCGAAAGATGACAGACGCCAAGCCGAAAGCTGGGCGGCAATCTCTTTACCGCCCAGAGTATGCCGAGCACATACGCAAGATGGCCTTGCTCGGCTGGACCGACAAGGAAATAGCTAAAAATCTCGGCGTGTCCTTGCGCACGTTCGGTTACTGGAAAAACCAATATCCGGCCGTTGCGGATGCGTTGCGCCACAAGGAAATTGCCGACGCCGAAGTGCTGAACGCGATCTACCAGGCGGCAGTGGGGCAGACAATCAAGACGCAGAAGGTCATCGGTAAGGGCGAAAGCCAGAAGGTGGTCGAAGTCACCGAGCGCATCCCGCCGAACGTAATGGCCGGGATGTACTGGCTGAACAATCGCCAGCGCACACGCTTCAGCCGTAACCCGGACCCGATACAGGATCCGGACGAACCATTGCCGACCAGCGTGAAGGTCACCGTCGAAGACGCGAGCGATCCGAATGCCGAAGCTAAATAAGCCGCAGGCCAGATTCCTTGCGTTGCCGAACAAGTACCGCGCATTCGTGGCCGGGTTTGGTTCCGGTAAAACATGGGTGGGTTGTGCCGCGCAGTGTCAGCATTCATGGGAACACCCGCGCATACACGCCGGCTATTTCGCACCGACGTACGGACATATCCGCGATATTTTCTACCCGACGATTGAAGAGGTCGCCAGCGATTGGGGGCTGACCTGCAAGATCAACGAGGGGAACAAGGAAGTCCATTTGTTCAGCGGGCGCATTTACCGCAACACGATCCTTTGCCGCTCGCTGGACAAGCCGGGCGACATCGTAGGCTTCAAGATCGGCCGGGCTCTGATCGATGAGCTGGACCTGTTGAAGAAAGACAAGGCAACGTTAGCCTGGCGCAAGGTGCTGGCGCGGATGCGCTACAAGGTCGACGGGCTCATGAACGGCGTTGACGTAACAACGACGCCCGAGGGCTTCAAGTTCGTGTACGAGCAGTTCGTGAAGCAGCTGCGCGACAATCCCGCGCTGCGCGAGCTGTACGGTCTGGTGCAGGCCAGCACGTACGAGAACGCGAAGAACCTGCCGGCGGACTACATCCCGTCACTGCGCGCCAGTTACCCGCCGCAGCTGATCGATGCCTACCTGCGCGGCCAGTTCTGCAACCTGCTCAGCGGTTCGGTGTATGCGAACTTCGACCGGGTGCTGAATCGCACCACGGATGAGATCAAGCTGCGCGAACCGCTGCATATCGGGATGGACTTCAACGTGCTGAACATGACCGCGACCGTCAACGTGGTACGCGAGGGCAGGCCGATGCAACTGGCTGAACTTACCGGCGTACGCGATACGCCGACGATGGGCCGCATGCTGAAAGATCGCTACCGCGTGAAGGATGCCGAGCACCCGATTGTGATCTACCCGGACGCCAGCGGCCAGAATACGAGCAGCAAGAATGCGAGCGAATCCGATCTGTCGATCCTGCGCAGCATGGGATTTCAGATCGAAGTGAATCACAGCAATCCGGCCGTAAAGGATCGCATCAATGCGTTCAACGGCCAGATATTGAATGACCTGGGCGAGCGCCATTTCCGGATCAATACGGACCTTTGCCCGGTGTCGACCGAAGCGCTCGAGCAGCAGACGTGGGACAAGAACGGCGAGCCGGACAAGAAATCAGGCCACGATCACCCGAACGACGCAGAAGGCTATTTCATCGTGAAGCGCTACCCGATACCGGGCCGCAATATCACCAGGACAACTATCTCAGGAATCTAAATGCCAGCCGACAGCAAACATCCCAGCTATGAACACGGAGCCGCCAAATGGTCGCGCTGCCGTGACGCCGTAGCCGGGCAGGATGCCGTCCACATGGCCGGCGAAAAGTACCTGCCGAAGCTGAAGGATCAGTCGAAAGAGGATTACGACGCCTACAAGTGCCGCGCCACGTATTTCAACGCCACGGGCCGTACGCTGGACGGGCTGGTAGGCATGATCTTCCGCAAGGCGCCGGTCGTAGTGATGCCGGCTGCGATGGAAGACATTGCGAACGACATCGACCTCGCCGGAACGACATTGATCGGTCAGGCTGAGAAGGTTGTTCGTGAAGTGCTGGACGTAGGCCGCATTGGCCTACTGGTTGAATTTCCTGTCGTGGTAGAGCAGCCGTCCAACCTGGCGCAAGCCGCTGCGCAGAACCTGCGCCCGTACACCAGCACCTACCAAGCCGAATCGATCATCAACTGGAAGTCCGCACGCGTGAATAACGTGATGCAGCTCGTTCTGGTTGTGCTGTCCGAGGATTACGAAGTCAGCAATGATGGCTTCGAAAGTAAGATGGAAAAGCAGCTGCGCGTGCTGTCGCTGACCGAAACTGGCTACCAGCAGCAGCTATATCGCAAGAATGACCGTGGCGAATGGGTACCGGAAGGCGATCCGATTATCCCGCTGAATAAGGGCAAGCCCTTATCGTTTATCCCGTTCTATGCTTTCGGGCCGAATTCGAACGACCTGATGGTGCAGGAACCTCCTTTGCTGGATCTGGTTGACCTCAACCTCGCGCATTACCGCGTCAGTGCGGATTATGAACATGGTTGCCATTTCACCGGCCTGCCGATGCTGTTCATTGCCGGTGTACAGCTCAAGGAGGGCGAGAATGTATCGCTTGGCTCACAGACAGCGCTTGTGACCGACAGCCCAGCACCAGGAGCAGACGGAAAGTTCATCGAGTTCACCGGCCAAGGCCTTGGCGCACTCGAAAACAACCTCAAGAGTAAAGAAAACCAGATGGCCGCCATCGGCGCGCGCATGCTGGAACAGCAGAAAGCAGGCGTCGAATCCGAAGGGGCGATGCAACTGCGCAGCAACGGCGAAACGTCCGTACTGGCATCGATTGCCAATCTGGTCAGCCAAAGCTTTACGCGCATGCTGGCATTCATGGCCGAGTGGGCGGACGTGAAGGGCGACATTTCCATCGCCCTGAATACCGATTTCATGCCGAAGGGAATGACCGCGCAGGAATTGAGCGAACTGACCAAGGCCATGCAGGCCGGCGCAATCAGCTTTGAAACCTACTTCGAGAACTTGCAGCGTGGCGAAATCATTCGCGGCGACAAGACGGTCGAGGAAGAGAAGGAACAGATAGCCGACGACGGCACGCCGCTTGGTGGCGCTGACGATGGCAACGATTAACGAAACGCTGCTGGATGCCGCAGTAGATCACCAGATCGACATTACGCGGTACGGCAACGGCGTAGTGCGCCGGATGCTGGCACTGCTGAACCGTGTCGATCCTGACCTGATGGCGCAATTGCAGGCGGCTCTCGAGCGTTTACCCGCTGACAGATTCACCGTGCAGCGCCTGGACGATCTACTTGGTTCCGTGCGTTCGCTCAATGGCAAGGCCTACGACGCGATGACCGACGGCCTGTTGACAGAACTGGCCGAGCTGGCCGACTATGAAGCCGCCTACCAACAGCAGCTATTCACCAGCGTGGTTCCGGTGCAGGTTCAAGTCGCCGCCGTGGCATCCGAACAGGTTTACGCTGCAGCGATGGCGCGACCCTTTCAAGGCCGGATTCTGAAAGAATGGGCCAGCGGTATAGAAGCGGCCCGCATGACACGTATTCGTGACGCCATCCGCATCGGCTACGTCGAGAACCAGACTATCGACCAGATGGTGCGGCGGGTTCGTGGTACTCGCTCGCTGGGCTATGCCGACGGTCTGCTGACGATAGATCGCAGGCATGCCGAGGCGGTAGTCAGGACGGCGGTTGGTCACACGGCCAACTATGCGCATGATGCGTTCTACGACGCCAACGCGGAATTGATCAAGGGAATAAAACTGGTCGAAACGCTGGATCATCGGACATGCATTCAGTGCATGAGCCTGGATGGCAAGGTGTTCCCATTGGACAAGGGGCCGCGACCGCCTCATCATCTTGCATGCCGAGGGACAACCGCCCCTGTCATAAAAAGCTGGCGCGAGCTGGGCTTTGACATGGATGAAACGCCGACCAGCACCAGATCCAGCTTGGACGGTCAGATTCCCGCTGATATTACTTATTCGGAATGGCTAAAGAAACAACCTGCTGCGCGTCAGGACGAGGTGTTGGGCGTAGCAAAAGGTAAACTCTTCCGCGATGGCGGATTGCCGGTTGATCGGTTCGTGAACAGATTCGGGCGCGAGTATACGCTTGCCGAGCTGCGGACGCGGGATGCTGCCGCTTTTGCGCGGGCAGGGCTATAATCCGTGAATGGATGACCAACCCAAGCTGAAAATCGTGAAGTCAGTGCCGCCGCCCGAAAAGCAGCGCGCATCGGAACGGTTGAAGGACACGAAGGTGAAAGGCATTCCGCAATGTCCGCGCTGCGCTGGGCGCACGTATCTGACAATACAGACCGCAGACTCGAAACAGAAGGTGTGTTATTTCTGCTCGATGAAGGGTGAAATGGTCGTGATGATTTAAGTGATATTATAGTTTCGTCAGCGCGAAATGGTTATGGGTAACTGATCGACCCTCGTGGCTTCCGCGCAGGAAGCGGCTGCATCGTCTCTGATGCCGCGCTGACACATTAACAAACCCGCTCCGGCGGGTTTTTGCTTTTCCGAAGCTCCACAGCCCGAGGCTGCTGGGGCTTTTTTATTGGCCTGAGGCCGCAACTATCCCTGAGGGAAAACACCATGTTTAAGACGAATCGCTCTTTGCTCTACATCGCATTTTCTTGGCTAACGGCATATATGGGCCGGTCCGGGTTGATCCTGTACGCGGGAGACATCGACTTGAACGCGCCAGAGGTCAAGGCCGCAATCGATGAAGCAGTCGCTGGCCTCTCTTCGAAAAACGCCGAACTGCTCAAGGAAGTGAAAGAGCTGCGCAAGGGCAAGTCTGTAAATCCAGAGGATTTAGACCGGATCGAATCTGAACGCGATGACCTGAAAGCCCAGCTCGACAAGGCCAGCAAGGATCTGAAGGCCGCCACGGCAACCGCCGAGAAGGCAACGAAGGCGCTCGCCGATGAGCAAGGCTTCACGCAAAAGCTGCTGATCGATAACGGACTGCTGGAAACGCTGAGCAAGAACGGCGTGACCGACCCCGCTTATCAGAAAGCCGCTGTTGCGATGCTGCGCTCCGGTGTTCAGATCGTGGTTGACGGTGAAAATCGTGTAGCGAAGGTCGGCGACAAGGCGCTCGCGGATCACGTCGCGGAATGGGCGAAGTCGGACGAAGGCAAGCGCTTTGCTTCGGCACCTGGCAATAGCGGCGGCGGTGCAGGCGGCGGCAGTGGTCAAGGCAATGCCAAGACCTATACCCGCCAGCAATTCGACAATATGAATCCGCAAGATCAGGCCAATTTGTCGAAGGCTGTAAATAAAGGCGAAGCCGTTCTCACCGACTGACAGAAAGACAAGCATTCAAATCCAGACCCGCTCTAAGCGGGTTTTTCATTCTTAGAAAGGTTAAATATCATGGCTGCAATTACCCTTACCGGGCTGATCCCGACCATTCACGATGCCATGGACGTCGTTTCTCGCGAGCGAGTTGGGTTTATCCCGGCCGTTTCTAAAGATTCTTCGTCCGTCCGCGCCGCTCTTAATGAAACCGTCCGTTCTCCAGTGGTTGGCGCAATGACTGCCGAAGACCTGACGGCCGCTGCCTATGCTGCTGACGTTCCGGCTCGTACCATCAACTACGTCGACATGACGATTAGCAAGGCCCGTTCTGTGCCGTTCGGCTTCACTGGCGAAGAAGCAAAGTCCTTGAGCCAGCGCGAAGGCAATTCTCTGCCGGTCATCAACCGTGACAGCATTGCCCAAGCACTGCGCACGTTGACCAACGAAATCGAGTCCGACATCGGGGCCCTGCATATCTACGCTTCGCGTGCTTACGGTACTTATAACAGCGTGCCATTCGGTACTGCTGCCGATCTATCCGATTTCGCTCAATCGGCGAAGATTCTGGATGACAACGGCGCACCGATGTCCGATTGGCAAATGGTGCTGGGCTCTGCTGCCATCGCCAACATTCGCGGAAAGCAATCTGGCCTGTTCAAGGTGAATGAAGCAGGTACCGATGAAATGTTGCGTCGTGGCATCGTTGGTAACGTGGAAGGCTTCGACATCCACCAGTCGGCCGGCGTAAAGCGTAATGTCACCGCAGGCACAGGCGCCTCTGCCACGACCAACACCGCAGGTTATGCCGTTGGCGCTACCACCATCACGCTGGCCTTAGCGGGTACTGGTACTGTTATTGCGGGCGACATCATCACTTTTGCGGGGGATACCAACAAGTACCTCGTAGTGACCGGCGATGCTGATGTATCCAACGGCGGGTCTATTGTGATTGCCGAGCCGGGGTTGCAAGTGGCTATTCCAGCATCTGCAACGGCCATCACCGTGATTGCCGCGACGACTCGCAATATGTTCTTTCATCGCAGTGCCATCCATCTTCTGGCACGCGCTCCAGCCATGCCAGAAGGCGGCGACTCGGCGGACGACAATATCATCATCGTTGATCCGGTATCTGGCCTGCCGTTCGAGTTCACGGTCTACAAGCAAAAGCGACAAGTGCGCTATGAGGTCAACTTGGCATGGGGCGTCAAGATGATCGCACCGCGTCATGCTGGTCTTTTGATCGGCCAGTAACAGCGGCTAGTAATTCCAGCCCCTTCGTAAGAGGGGGCTGCTGTGACTAGTCGAACCAAATCAACAGGAGATTGCCATGTCCACCGTTCAAATCAAATCTACCCATCCAGAATCGCAAGGCCCTTTCGTCATCATTGACGAGGCCGATTTCATTGAAGGCCAGCATGAGCTGTACGTCGAAGGCGAGCCCGACGACGGCGATCTGACCGTCCCCGAGATCAAGGAAAAGCTGACCGCAGCCGGCATCGAATTCCCCGCCAACGCAAAAAAGTCCGATCTCTTGGCACTGTTGTCGCAGTAATTCACGGCGGTGGCCTGGTATGGCCCTGACCGCCGAAAGAGTAACCAAGCTCGCAAATCCAAGCGCCACAGCAATGGGGCGTTTCAGTTTGTAGTCTGATCAACTGAGGAATGAATCATGAAATTCTTACGCACATTTACCGTCGGCCTGCTGCTGGCCCTGTCTGCGCTTACCGCGCAAGCCGGTGCTCTGACTGATTACGCCGAGAACAAGGTGGTAGATGCGCTGATTCGTGCGCAAGCTATTGGCACGCCTGCCACCTGGTACGTCGCGCTTTACACCGCATGCCCGACGGACAGCACCGCTGGTACCGAAGTCACTGGCGGCAGCTATGCCCGCGTGTCGGTGACCGCCGGCCTGACGCAGTGGGTCGGCACGCAATCCGCCGGCAGCACAACGGCATCGAGCGGCACCGGCGGCATGACTTCCAACAATGCCACGATCACCTTCCCCGCGCCCACGGCGAATTGGGGAACGGTTACCTGCTGGGCACTGACCGACGCCTCGACTGCTGGGAATATCTGGATATTCTCGGCGCTCACCGTCAACAAGACCATCAACAACGGCGACGCCGCGCCGAGCTTTGCCACAGGCGCTGCCACCTTCCAAATCGATAACTAGTGCATGCCTGATTGATTTACCTTCCCATGCGCAGCGCCACGCATGGGGAATGTGTGGGGCGCCTGAAAGAGTGCGATGGCAACGACTTTATTTTGCCGGGCAACAGTTCAGAACGGGATCGCCAATTATCTTGATTTAAGCACTACCGCCGGATCTTCCAGCACCACCATTGCAACGGTCAACACGGCAGCATCCGGGACAGATATTCAATGGACGGATGCGGCGGGCGGCAATGTGCTGGCCTGGATTTCTCCGCCATTTGCCAGTGCAGTAACGATTGCGGGTGCAATCACTTTCTTGCACCAAGGGCGGGAATCTGCGACGGCCGCCAATTGCGGGCCGCGCGCGAGAGTTTACAAGCGGTCCGGTGGCGTTGAGACGCTGATTGCTGGGCCGGCTGATTACGGTACGGAATGGGGAACAAGCAACGTCGAGCGCTCATGGTCCGCGACACCAACCTCGACCGCTTTCGCAGTTGGCGACCAGATCGTCGTCAAGTGGTACATCACGAATGCCGGCGGGACGATGGGAAACGGCCGGCAATGTTTTATGTATTACGACGGACCAGGTGGCGGTTCTTTCGATACCCGGATTAGTCTCACGGAAACCGTGACCTTCCAAGGTCCTGCTGCGGTACTTGAAGCCTCAGCAACATCCGAAGCAACGGCCACTGGCGATATCACTACGCAGATCGCATTGACTGGTGCCGGGTTGGTGATTGCAGCCGCGACAGGTGATCTGACAACAGGGGGAGGAAGCGCACAACTCACTGGCAATGCGGCCGCAGTGATGACGGCATCCGGCGCGCTTACTACCCAGATCTCACTGGCGGGCAGCATGGCTTCTGTCACAAGCGCATCTGGCGCCCTGACAACGCAGATCCGGCTGGACGGTGCTGCCATAGCGCAAGCGGTCGCTTCGGCGGCATTGTCCACCGGAATCCAGCTGACCGGCGCAGCAGTCGCCAATGCAGCGGCCATCGGCAACCTGACCACACTGATCAACCTGATCGCAGCAACTGCGGCAACTTCGCAGGCGAGCGGGTCGTTGAATACACAGATACAACTCGCCGCGGCGGCGCAGGCGGTTGCCGAGGCAACAGGGCAACTAGCTGGCGGATCTCCGCAGATGAACGGCGCGGCACAGGCAGCAGCATCGGCGAATGCCAGCCTGAGCACGCAGATAAAACTATCCGGCGCCGCGATGGCGCAAGCATTGTTCGGTTCCCGCTGGCAGGAGCCTCGATTATCAGGCCGCTTTACGGCATAACTCCTTCGCCTGTGTTGACAACATCAGAGACGCGACCGCTTGCCGGTGCATCAATCGATTACCCATTGGCAGGATCAGACAGGACATACCCATGACACTCACCGTAGAAGACGGCACCGGCTTGGTAGACGCCGAGAGCTTCGTCAGCGTTGCTAATGCCGACACGTACCACAGCAATCGCGGGAACACGACCTGGGCCACGCTGACAACTGCACAAAAGGAAGAGGACCTGCGCCGCGCCACGGACTATATGGAGCAGGTCTACCGCAGCCGCTGGGCTGGCATTCGCAAGACAACTACGCAGGCACTGAGCTGGCCGCGCTATGACGTGCCGCTGGAAGATGTCGGCTATGGTTACGCCTACTACGACAGCGATTCCGTGCCGCAGATCGTCAAGAACGCTTGCGCCGAACTGGCCTTGAAGGCGGCGGCCGGTGAACTGGCGCCGGACATCGAGCAGCGCGTGAAGCGCGAGAAGGTGGATTCGCTGGAAGTTGAGTATGCCGATTACGGCTCGCAGTACACGCAGTACCGGGCCATCGATAACATGCTGCTGCCGGTGCTGTCTTCGGTGGGCGGGGCGTTTCGCAAGGTTGTGCGGGCGTGAAGGTTGTTCAATTTCCGGCAAGCGGTGTTGAAGATGTCCCAACCTCTCTTCGCAACCTCGCGGATAGCATCGAAAGCGGAAATTTTGGGGATGCGCACAACCTGGCTTGGGTGATTGATTGCGGCGATGGCCGTGTTGAATGCGGATTGGCTGGAAAGTCACCTTCATCTGGAGCGGAAGCTCACCTATTGTTTGCTATTGCACAGCGCAAGATCGAGGGCTCCAAGTGACGTTCGACTACACCAAATCCGCCGCGACCGCATTGCGACTGCTGACCAAGTTCGGCCGCTCGGTGACGCTACGCAAGCAGACGCCAGGCGCATACGATCCGGCGACCAGCTCGAACACAATCACGAACACGGATTACACCGGCCAAGGCGCATTGCTCGATTTCAACGAGCGCCAGCTCGGCACCAACTTTGCGGGCGGCTCCACCATTCAGCAGGGCGACAAATACCTTCTGCTGGCACCGTCCGGCATCACCGTGGCCCCCGTCACGAACGACCTGCTGATTTTCGGTAGCGATACCTGGACGGTGCTCAACGTGAAGACGCTGGCCCCTGCTGGAACCGCCGTCCTGCACAAGCTGCACCTTAGGAAGTAGAGCATGGCAACCAATGACCGTTTCCGCGCCAACATGGCGAAGCGGATTGCAAAGGCCAAAGGCAAGCATCAACTGTTCTACAAGAAACTGGTGCTTGAGATTTCGAGCCGCGTGGTCATGAAATCACCGGTCGATACCGGCCGCTTCCGGGCGAACTGGTTTGTCGGCTATGGATCGCCGAACCTCAAGACCGACAAGCTCACCGACAAGAGCGGCGCCAGCACGATAGCCGCGAATCAGGCCGCGATCATGGCGATCAAGGTGGACGGACGGACAATTTTTGTAACCAATTCGCTTCCGTATGCTCGCAGGCTGGAATACGAGGGCTGGTCGCAGCAAGCTCCGGCCGGAATGGTGCGCGTCACCTTGGCTGAACTCTCCGGCGTAGCGCGCCAAATTGCGAATGAGGTTAAGAGGACATGAGCACTGCATCAATAAGAAAGGCGCTGGAAACGAAACTGGCCGCGTTATCTCCGGCTGTCAGCATCGCCTATGAAAACTTTCCATTTGCGCCGGTCAACGGCACGCCCTATCAAGAATGCTTTCTGCTCCCCGGACAGCCCGACAACGCGGAAATGGGCGCGAAGAACTACCTCGAAGTCGGTGTGTTCCAGGTGACGCTGAAATATCCGCTCGGCAATGGCCCAGCCGCAGCGCAGGCCCGTGCGGAACTGATTAAAGCGCACTTCAAGCGCGGCACAACGATGGTGCAAGACGGCATCAACGTGATTGTGATCAGAACGCCGTCCGTCGCCGGTGGGTTCCCGCTTGGCGACCGTTACTGCATCCCTGTTTCGATCTATTACCAGGCGCATATCAGCCTCTAAATAGCACATAAATTTATGTAGTCCAACAACCCGCCTTGTGCGGGTTTTTTTTGCAAGGAGCAAATGAAATGACTATCGCACAAGGCACATCCAAACAGACGCGAGTTAAGCGTCAGAGCGCAAAAGGCTCGCTCGCCGGCACGTCCGGCGGGCAGATTATGCGCCGTGAACAATCGATTTTTGAACTGGTGAAAGATACCTATGACACCGCTTCGGAAATCACCTCCAAGCAGCAACTACTGAGCAACCGCCACGGCGTCAAGACCGTCAATGGTTCGCTGAATGGCTTGCTGTCTCCCGGCACCTATGCCGACCTGCTTTCTGCCGTGCTTCGCCGCGACTTCGCTGCGGTTACTGCGATCACCGCCGCATCAATCACGATTGCAGGAACCGGCCCGTACACTGTCACCCGTGCCGCCGGCTCCTACCTGACCGACGGCATCAAGATCGGCATGGTCGTGCGGCTTACTGCCGGATCGTTCAACGCCGCCAACCTGAACAAGAACCTGCTTGTTACCGGCGTGACTGCCCTGGTGCTGACGGTGATTGTGCTGAACGGCTCCACGCTGACCGCAGAAGGCCCGATTGCTTCCGCCACCGTGTCAGTTCCCGGCAAGGTCACCTACGTTCCTGAAACCGGCCATACAGACATCTATTGGACTGTCGAAGAGTGGTACCCGGATGCCTCGATCTCCGAGCGCAATCTGGACGTGAAATTTACGCAAGCCGACCTGTCTCTGCCTGGTACCGGAAACGCAACGATTAATTTCACCGCCATCGGGCTCGACCAAACTGACGACACTACCGTCTATTTCACTTCGCCGACCGCCGAAACCTCGACCGACGTACTGGCCGCTGCGAATGGTGCGCTGTATGTAGGCGGTACCGCGCAGGCAACCATCACCGACCTGAGCATCAGCATCAATGGCAACGGTTCGCCGGCTGATGGTGTGGTCGGTACCAACCTGCGCCCGGACGTGTTCCGCGGCAAGGTCATGGTGAACGGCTCGTTCACGGCCTACTTTGAAGGCGGCACCATCCCCGACCTGTTCCGCGATGAAACCGAGACCAGCATTATCTCGGCCCTCACCGCTGGCACGGCCGCTGCTGCCGATTTTGTCACCTTCACCCTGTCCGAGCTGAAGCTGAACACTTCGACCCCGGACGATGCAGAAACCGGACTCAAGCGCACCTATTCGTTCGTGGCAACTTACAACGCTGGCGGCGGTGCTGCGCTGGCTAACCACGCCACGACGATCATGGTGCACGACAGCCAAGCCGCATAAGACGGCATATCGATTTATCTGAGCAGCTTTTGCTCGCCCTGGGCATATGACCCGCTGGCATGGTGCTGGCGGGTATTTTTTATGGAGCAATCGAAAATGGAAAAGCAAAACAAAACCGCACCGCTGGACATTACCGCTTTCGACGCCGTGGCCGAATCCGAAGAAGGCTACGACCTGGAACTGAAGCATGCCGACGGATCGACCGGCACGGGTGTGATTGTGACAATTATCGGCAAGCATTCTGATGTCGTGGTGGCTGCGCAACGGGTTCGCCTCAATAAGCTGGTACGCGATGAGCAGATGGCAAAACGTCGCGGCAAGGATGTCGAGATCGATGTCGAAAAACTCGCGGATCAGGCCCGCGACGACGCCATCCTACGCGTCACCGGCTGGAAGAACGTCAAGCAGGAATTCAGCAAGGAACTGCTCAAGGCCGCATTGGTGCGCAACCCGCACTGGATCGATCAGATCGTATCGGCCTCGGATGACGCGGGAAATTTTATCAAGAGCAGCTGACCGAGCTGCTCGACTATGCACAGGCCAAGTTCAGGGCCGACGCCAAGCTGAACAAGGTAGGCAAGGACGGCAAGACGCTGCTGGAAACGCTGCAGGTAGTCGAGCGGATGAAAGGCCGTCCACCTGCTGAACTCATCGAAATTAACGCTTCAGTTCCAGAGTTCCCGGATGCCTTAGGGTACCTGTGGGATTGGTTCATTTCACTCCATAACACGCGGCAAATAGGCATGGCCGCATGCCCGATCACCGAACAGGAAATTAGCGCGTTCTGCCATAACCGCAGCATGCGCATGAGCCTGTTTGAACTGGAAGCGATCCGCACGCTGGATCGCCTTGCATTAACTGACTATTCAAAGGAAAAGTAGATGGCAAGAGTCAATACGACCTGTGGGATTTACCGGATTACTAATCGTGTAAATGGCAAGGTCTATATTGGCTCGTCCAAGGCCATTGAAAATCGCGCGTACCAGCACGTATGGGAACTGAACCGAAACGAACACCATTCCATTACTTTGCAGCGCGCATGGAATAAGCACGGTAAAGATGCATTTGAGTTTGAAACCGTGCTTATTTGCTCACCAGATATGTTGCTGGTCTACGAGCAATCCCTTATGGATTTTTACGATTCAGCATGCCCTGGCAAGGGTTACAACATTTCAAAGGATGTAACGCGCCCGCCTGTAGTGGAGTACAGCGCCGAGCGTAGGAAACAAATGTCTCTGCAAAGGTTGGGGAAGCCAGTTCACAAAAACGATCCAGAACGTTACGCAAAGCTGCTCGAACTCGCTGCTCAGCGTCGCGGCGAGAATCATCACACCTTTGGCAAGCCCATGAGCGAAGAAACGAAAGCGAAGATAAGCGCTGCCAAAAAAGGCAAGCCATCATGGGATCGTTCAAAGGTTGAATATAAATCTATGAAGGGCGTGCCGAGAACTGAAGCGGTTAAGGCAAAGATTATAGAAGCCAAGCGTAGCAAGCCATGCCCATATGCAAAAGTTACTGAATCGCAAGTGATTGAGATGCGTCAGTTGAGAAAACTACAAGGGCTTTCCTACAGGAAGTTGGGAGAAATTTTCGGGCTTGACAAGACATCTGTGGGATCAATCATCACAGGTAAAAATTGGCCTAACGTGGGAGGGCTCTAGCTTTGGTGGACATAGAGGCGATTGGAATTTCCGTCGATACGTCCGGCGTAAAAGCCGGCGCCCGCGATCTCGATGCCCTCGGCCGTTCTGCTGACCAAGCTTCCCGCAAGGCGGATAACCTCGGGAAGACAGTCAACAAGGGGTCAAAGGAAATCGGCAGCCTCGGAAAATCGGCTGACCTTTCGACTGCTGCTGTCGCCCGTTTCGGCGGGGCTGTTGGAATCGCGTATTCAGCCCTGCAAGCAAGCCGTGCGCTTGTCGCTGCCGCCGATCAATACACCAAGCTGACAGCGCAAATTCGCAATGCCACGCGCACGCAATACGAATATAACGCCGCCTTTGCTGATACCACGCGCATCGCCAAGGTGGCACAGTCGGAAATCGAGGGCGTAACCAAGTTATACGCGCGGCTGAATCTGGCCCTGCGTGACGCCAACCGTAGCCAGCAGGAAGTTGCGACCGTCACCGAAACCGTCGCCCTGGCGCTGAAGGTCAACGGCGCCAGCGTCGGCGAAAGCACATCGGCCATGCTGCAGCTCTCACAGGCCTTCGGCTCCGGCGTGCTACGCGGCGAGGAATTCAATGCGGTCATGGAAGCCGCACCGAACCTGATGCGCCAGCTTGCGACCAGCATGGGCATCCCCATCGGCCAGCTGCGCAACCTCGCCAGTGAAGGCCAGATCACCGTGAATGAACTGACCAAGGCCTTCACTGATTCGAAATACCTGTCAGCGTTGCGCGAACAGGCCAAGAACGTGCAAACCATCGGCGGCGCATGGCAGGTATTCAAGAACGAAGTGATCCTGTCCATCGGCGAGATCGATAAGGCCGTCGGCGGCTCTTCGTTCTTCTCGTCCTTTATCAGCGGCCTCGGCATGGCGCTGAAAGAGGCATCCGGTCGCGGCGGCAACACGACCGTGCGCAAAGAAAATCCAGAGGATGCCCTGTTCGGTAACCTGAAAAAAGGGATGTTCTTCGGTGGCCTGAGTGGGATGCAGATCGGCGACACGCCGGAAATCGTGAAGAAGCAAAAAGCCGCTTTTGATGAGTTGGCCAAGACCCTGCACATCACGTCATCCGAATACGAAAAGATGAATGATCTTCAAAAGAGAGCGAAAAAGGCTCTTGATGATGGTGCTATCTCGGCGACTCAGTACGCGCAAATTATGGAAGGCATCGCTGCCGAACGAAAGAAATTAGGCAAAGGAGAAACGGAAGCAGCGAAAAGGGTAATTGAAATACAGCAGGAACAAATGCGTTCGGTCGGCGACCTGGCTGATGAAATATTCAAACTTGGCGGAGTAGAAAAAACCCACCTTGATATTTTGCAAAGCCAACTCGACCTAATGCCGCGCATACCGGAAGAAATCCGTTCCGCCATGCAAGCTCGGATCGACTTGGCCCGGGCAATGGAACAAGAGAATTACTGGCATGAAATCCTTGGCGATTCTATTGAGCGCGAAATCGACCAGCAAAACCTCCTTGAAGATGCCGTACGTGCCCAAACAGAAGCGCGTGACGCGATTCTTTCAAAGTCCGCCGACGAAATGCTGCGCCGGGAAGAGGATTTGAATGTCGCGCTAATTTATGACGATGAGAAGCGTGTCCTTGCGCAAATGCAGCTCGAATACGACCGCCAAGAGGCCTATATCCGCGGCTTGGACGATGGCACAGATGCCACACATGCCGCCGTCGAATCCATGTTGGAAGACCTCAAACGTCTTTACGGTATGGAGATTTACAAACAGCAATTCGACAAGCAAAAAAAGGTGTGGGAGTCAATCGAGAAGACCGCCCACGATACCTTTATCAGTATCTTTGACAGCGGGAAATCCGCATTTGACCGCCTGCGCGATACGTTGAAAAATGGCCTGCTTGATCTGCTGTACCAGATGACCATTAAGAAATGGATCATCAACGTCAGCGCGGCCGTATCGGGTGGTACAGCCGGGTCAGCAATGGCTAGCCTCATGCCTGGCGAGTTCGGAGGTTCAGCGGGCGGTTCCAGTGGTTTCGGTATGGGAAGCATCAAGTCCATGTTTGATGTGGTTACCAAAGGATTTGACGCTGCAAATAACTTGTTCGTGGGCGCGATCAATGACTTTGGCGCATCGGTCGCCAATATGGGCGGCGTCTTTTCAGATGTCGGCGGCTGGATCGGCCAGTATTCAAACACCATTGCATCGGTCGCGCCGTTCATTCCTTCGGTGATCAGCATCTTGTCTGGTGACGTGAAGGGCGGTATTGCCAGCGGAATCGGTGCAGGTATTGGCTACGCGGTCGGCGGCCCGATTGGCGGGGCTATCGGTTCCGCGCTCGGCTCATTCGTCGGCGGCCTGTTCGGCAAGAAAAGCCCGCCGATGGTCGGCTCGCAAGCATCTGGCACTTTCTCTGCTGGCGAATTCACCGGCACCTTTGGCAAGTACGGCAAAAAGGACATCGGCGCTGCTTCTTCACTCAACGAACTGAACAAGGCCTTTGCAACGCAGCTCGGCACGCTGCTGAAGGCGTTCGGGTTAAATGATAAGGTTTCGGTAAATTCGATTTATCGCAACCGCACCGTCACTCGTGGTTTCTTCGGCGCGTCGTTCGATGGCGGCAATTTCTACAGCATGATTTCGAAGAAGGAAGACTTTCAGACATACATCAACAAGGTGCTGGGGCAGGAGCTGGTCAAGGCTATTCAGATGTCGAAGCTGCCAGACGGCATCCGCGCACTTTTTAACGGCATGACCGATAAAACGCAGGTCACGAACATGATCCAGGCGTCGATTAACCTGAACAGCGCACAGGAGCAGCTTGCCGAGCGTTTCGGTCTGACCGTAAACCAGGCCGCGAAGGTGTCAAGCGCGACGGGCGTGGCAGGCGACAACCTGATCGCCTTCGTCAACAGTCTGGTGGGGGCCGCCAATGCGTTCAAGACCATGGGCAAGGTACTGATTGACGCCCGCGACAACCTGACTGCATCGTTTGCTGGTTCTGGCGGCGGCAGCCTTCCGGCAACGCTGAACGCCTTCGATGAAGTATTGAAGGGCATCGACAAGACGACGCAGGCGGGCATCGAGCAATTCACGGAGCTTTACGCGATCCGCGATAGCTTCAACCAGTACGTTCAATCGATTGACGCCATCAAAGGCGGCGTGAAGGGATCGCTGTTCGGCATTGTGTCTCCGGCGGAACAGCGATCCATGATGCAGGCCGATCTTGCGCAACTGTTCGGTGCGCTCAACCTGCAAATTCCTGGATCCGTGCAGGAGCTAATCAATCTTGGAAAGAGCATCGACTACACGACCGAGGAAGGGCTAAACCTCGCTGCTGCATTCCCGTCGCTGGTGCAGGCCTTCCAGCAGGCACGCGAGCAGACCAATGCGCTTACGGACAGCCTGCAATCACTGGATATCAGCCGCTTCGCCACGCTGGTTGATTACACCCGCGCCGTGCGCTATGCGGAGAGCGGCATCAACATCGCCAATCTACCTTCTTACGACGTCGGGACCAGCTTCGTTCCTTCTGATCAAACCGCAAACATTCATCAGGCTGAACG
>Ga0255338_1001591_pt1 | contig 41278 bp, 37 predicted proteins | sample MeOH1_35cm_T4_19_FD_203715 | JGI IMG/M metagenome (GOLD analysis project Ga0255338, IMG submission 203715) | Sandy soil microbial communities from University of British Columbia, Vancouver, Canada - MeOH1_35cm_T4_195 | ecosystem: Engineered > Artificial ecosystem > Sand microcosm > Unclassified ... | reverse complement strand
CGGTGGTTGGTTGCGCAGGCGTTGCAACCGCTGAGCGCAGCTCAAAGTGTCGAACAGGCGCGGAGGATTGTTATTTCGTAATGAGTCCTAACTCTCATTTTTTGATGTCTACCAGCAAGATTATTCACACTGGTGAGGTCGCTACTCGTCTTGAAACAGCATATCGGCAGAGTTAATGTTAAGGACGACAGATCTCCTTTTGGAGACGTCGCGACTAAGGAAAAGAATCATGGCTACAAAAGAGTTAACTATCCACAAACCATCATCCGTTCGAACGTTGTTGGATTTTCCAAGGTTGGAATTTCCACGAATGATGGACTGGTTTGATGATTTTCTCCCAATATCCCAAATGAAATGCAATGGAGAAGCGCATCTCATTCGAATCGAAGAGAGCGTTAACGAGAGCGAGATCGTTGTGAGGGCTGAAATGCCTGGCGTAGACCCCGATAAAGATATCGAGGTCAGTTTTGATGACGGTCTACTTACGATCACAGGTGAGAAGCGGATAGAGAAGAAAGAAGCAGATCGATCAGAATTCCACTATGGAAGCTTCTCACGCTCGATCACGCTGCCTCACGGCGTTAAGGAAGGGGATGTTCATGCCACGTACAAGGATGGGATCCTTGAAGTGAAAGTGCTCGTCCCCAAGGCCGCTTCGAAATCTAAGAAAGTATCAATTTCACGCGGCTAGGAAGCCACATAACACTGCGCCGACCGAGCACGGCGGCGCAGTGTTTGATAATTTCTTGAGATATTTAAAGTGCATGCACCTGGTCGGGTGCGTCTGCCCTAATGAAAACAGGGATGCGATCGATAGGTGCTGCCATGTCGATCCACTGTTTTCCAGTCCATTTTTTACGGTCCCAAAAATCAACCCAGTCGCCTTCGGGTAGGTATACGCGAATAGTTGTCGCGTTTTCTTCAATAACTGGAGCAACCAGCAGATATCGACCGAGCATGTACTGATACGACGCTGCCCAGATGGAGTCGTCTTGTGCGTAATCAAAGAAGAGTCCAGCCATGAGCGGTCGCCTAGTCTCGATCGCGATCTTGCCTTCCGCGGCTAGGTAGGGGATCAGTCGTTTTCTAACCGCCGCAAAGTCACGGAATACAGTGAGAACTCCTGGATTGCCGGTCTGCTCAGCAATATTCCAGGGAGAGCGATCATTTGATGGTTTTCGATGATGATTGTATTCAGAATGAAATTGCATGATGGGGCAGAAGGTGGCCATTGCTGCGCCACGTAGATAGAGTTCAGCGCTTGGAAGCTCTCCGCTAAACCCACCGATATCCCAACCCCAGAAAAATATTCCACTTGCCGATGCTGATATTCCGGCCCGTATGGAAGCTCGGTAGGCATTCCATGTCGAATCTTCATCACCCGCCCAGAAAGTCGGGTACGAACTGCTTCCAGCAAAGCCTGCCCGCGAGAACGTCACACCCTCCTTCTTCGCATCGGCAAAAAGCTCATGAAACGTCTGCGCATATGCAACCGGAAGCAGATTGTTCTTCTCAAGGCCCGAGCGTCCATCTAAGTAACGCAAATCAGTTCCCCAGGCATGTTCGCCACCATCAGTTTTAAAGCCGTCTACTCCCATGTCGATGACGAGATACTTGTGCAGATCAGCCCACCATGCACGGACACGCTTATTCGTCAGATCTGGAAGGAGCCCGTCGTGAAACCAGAAGCCGCGAACGCGGTAGGGATCTCCGTTACCGTCTTTAATGACAAGATTATTCTTGATTGCGTATTCCCACATAGCCTGCATTTGCGAATTGGGGTGACCTTGATCCTTAATCACCGGAATTTGCCATAGCACTAGTTTGATGTCTTGTTTGTGCATTTCTTCAATCATCAGTTGGGGATCGGGCCAAGCGCCATCTTCGGGATATTTAATTTCAACAGCGCGCAGGCCACGTGAACCATCAGAGGGCTCGTACTTTGCGTCTCGGAACACTGTAAAGGTGGTCTCATCGGACCATGCCTCGATAACGATGACACCAAGATCGATTTCCGATTCCGTGCTTCTTCTCATCTCATCCTTGACTCGGCTTTGCGTATTCCATTCGTTGCTACTGCCCCAAAGTTTGTAGATCCATTCAGGGGGATTTTTGGGTAAAGGGAACTCCAACATGTACTGACTCAAGATGGATGAAGGAGTTCCGGTGTATGCCTTGATTTCACAAGTGCCTTGGGAAGGATCCATATCTATCTCAAAAGCAATCTGGTCCTTGTGGGTGATGCCGACGTCGAATCGGCTTGGATTGCCAGTATTGAGGTAAAAACCGTAATTACTCCCAATCACCATTCCAAATGGTGCAGGCAGGTAGCTGCGATGGCCCTGTCCCTTGTATTCCTCGTAGACAACCGCATCGACAAGTTCCCCGCGTTGATCAACGGAATGAAACCTTTCTCCGAAGCCGACAACATGATCTTCGGATGCGAGGGGGAGGGAAGCTCTCACACCGTAAACTCGTTGCTGGGAGTCTTTGAGAACTTCTGGTTCTATGAGAGAAATTCCGGTCGGGAATTGCCCGTTCTGTTTCAAGAATCCGTCGTCGCTGCTCCATACAAGTGCGCAGAAGGAGAAAGTTTCCGTTCTCTCACCTGTGTCACTTTCGAGCCAGTAAGAGATTTCCTGGAACTCTTCGAGGACCGGCAAGACGACTTCCCATGAGAGTTCGTCGGGGTACTCGCCAGAGCGTGCAGCCGCATCTGCCAGGTGCGTATTCGTTCCTGTGAATTTTGCGGTCTTACCATACGGGCCGTAATCATGTGAACGAGCTTCACCCACGCAGGTGAGTTCAAAAACCTGCACTTCATTTCCATCTACCAGGTGCAAGGCAATTTTCTTTATCGACTCATCGGTTCGAGCGCGAACAGACCACACATCTCCCGATCTCGGACGTATCGGAATTCTTTGATCTGGCTCATGACGATAGGGATGTCCAAGACCTAATGGCGAGTGGATTAACACCGTTTTATTCCTTTCCCAAGTCCGAACTCAGTGCGCTAGATAAGGACAAATACATGGCGTGACTCCAGAGGAGCGGTACGGCTGGCTTGCCCCAGCTCTCAATCCATTCCGCTCTCATCTCTGGAAAGAGAAGCGGACTTTCCAGTTGTTCGGGAAGTTCGAGATCGTCATTTGTGAGAGTCTCAACCCAGCTTAATATTTCTGCCGCCTTCGCCGTGTCGCCAGCTTTGATCAATGATAAGCCAAGGAAACATGAGAGAAGTGGCCAGCGACCTCCACCAAAGTACCCGTCTTCCTTATGGCGATAGGTTCCGAAGGTTCCCAATTCCTCTGAGACCGCCTCAATAGTCGACTGAGCGATCGAACTATTTCCCTTGATAAGTTCGAAAGGCGCGATGAGTGAGAGGAGGCTTGCATCGAGGCCTTCACCGTTAATCCACTTTGCAAGGCGTCCGTTGATTAATCCCTTTTCAACTATTAGGTCCAGTATTGCATTGGCGCAGGCGTCGGCAACATTGCGTGACTCTGCCGACAATTTCTCCCACGTGCTGCACGCTTTCAGACCAGCGGCGATACTTCCAAGATTAGCCACATGTTGATGGCCAAAACTTTCTTCCCACCAGTCATAGGATTCAATCTCCCAAAACGTGGAAAGATAGCCGACAAGGGTCTCAACAGCCCGGTATGTTGCAACAGGGAGAGCATTGCCGCGTGAGAGAAATTTATCGAGTGACCAGATCCAGGTTCCAAATCCATCGAGTTGAAGGTTCGTCCAATACTCATCCGACTCTTGCCCATCTGCCTTGTAACGACAGTGGAGATGCTCCTCTGGTGCAATCTCTTCGCCCTGGCGCTTCCTTCTGATGAGTGAAGCGACTTTCTCTTCACGGTCGATGATTACGCGAGTGGCCCACTTGTGGAAGTTAAGGGCGCTTTCGGTCTCTTCAGACGCACTCATTGCCTCGGCGATGAATGCGCCGTCGCGGAACCAGCTGTAGTTGTAAACCCGAAAATTGGGTGAAGCAATATATGCACCAGTGGCGGCTTGATTTGCCTTGATGATGCGAATACTTGCTGTTCTCAGCCGGGAATGCGTGTCGATATTAATTCTCTGTACCATCGTTTCTGTAGGTCATTCAATTCTGATGTTGAAAGCGAATGTGGAAATGGCATTAGTAATACATTGGAATGGCGTTGCGGCTGATTGAGGCCGCAACGCCATTCCAACTATTGCTTATTCTTTCGCGAGGATTGCGTTTACATCCTTAGCTGCGGAATTTAGGGCTTCGATAACCGATACCGAGCCGTTCAGTGCCTTTTCAAGCCATGCATTTACGGTGTCCTGCATTTCGTTCTGCTGGCGGATGACCGGCGGAGTGACAGGATTCTTCAATGCCTCAAAGACTGCTGCACGGTTGGCAGGAGGTGTTTTTGAGAGGTATAGAGACAACGCTTTCTTGTCGGAGATTGCTGGGATTTCCCAGTTAGCAGCGAGACGGATCTTCACAGCAGCGGGGTCGCTGGTCATGAATTTTGCCCATTTCCAAGCTGCTTCTGGGTTTTTGGTCTTTGCGGAGGCAACAACAGCGTTAGCAAAGAAGTGGTTTCCTGGCGTAACTCCACCTGGCTCAACAACAATGTCCCAACCGAATGGAACATCCTTGAACGCGTCGAAGAGCCAAATACCCGAGTGGTACATGGCAATCTTGCCAGCCTTGAACATTGCATCGTCAGCGAGTGTTCCCATTTGTGCTTTAGTTGGCGTGTAGCCACTCGTGGTCTTTTGCACAAGCCAGTTCAAGGCATTAATTCCGGGTTGTTTATTGAAGGTTGCCGTCTTCTTGTCGGCGCTGAGGAACTTGCCACCAGCTTGTCCAAGGACTTTGTAGAACTCCCAGAACTGAGTCGGTTGGAAATCAGCATAGGTGCCTTCTGGAAGTTTAGCTTTGAGTGCAGCTGCTGCTGCAGCTTCGTCACTCCAGTCCCACTGTGCAGTAGGAGTTGCTACACCTGCTTGCTTGAAGAGGTCCTTGTTGTAGTACATGACGACAGTAGAAAATGAGGAAGGGACGCCATATTGCTTTCCGCGAAGGTTGAAAACATCGTACGCCTTGCCGTAGTAAACGCTCTTCTTGAAGCCGACGTCCTTCTTGGAGGCCTTGTTGAGATCTAGCAAGGTTCCCGCAGCTGCGTAGGTGACGAAGTTCTCATAGTTGAGTTCGAAAGTGTCAGGTGTCTGATTTCCTGCGACACGAGTCTTCAACTTCGTAAAATAATCCGCGTAAGAGGCGGATTGGACGTTGATATGAATTGTTGGATTCTTTTTTTCGAATGCTGCCACCATCGCTGCAAGATCCTTCACGTGGTCAGGGACCGAAGTGAAGGTGAAGAAGTTGACGGTGGTCTTTGATGCTGCAACCGTTGGATTGCCAATTAGGCCCACAGTTGCAATCAGGGCGCCAGCAATACCAGCGGCCCAGATTTTTTTCTTGATGCCTTTCATTTGTTTCCCCCCTAGTAAGTGATGTACTAGCCCGTGAAGGCCTTTCCCAAATCCGACAAAACCCCAAAGAGATGACTTCATCCTTTGAGTCCGGCTGTGAGAAAACTCTGTGCGATCTGCTTCTGCAGAACGAGGTAGATAATTGCGATCGGTAGTGCGGCAAGAGTTGTGGCTGCCATGACCATCGGCCAGTCTGTTAAGTTCTCTCCATGAAGATTGGAAAGGGCTAGTGGCAGAGTCATCTTTTCTGGGCTAAAGATCACTACGAGGGGCCATAAGTAGGCATTCCAGACCGACATGAAAGAGAGGATTGTCAGCGCAGCAAGAGTTGGAATGCATAAAGGAAGGGCGATCGAGAAAAAGAGGCGGAAATGGCTGGCTCCATCCAAAATGGCAGCCTCTTCCAATTCTCTTGGAATCGCCAACATTGCCTGTCGCATCAGGAAGACACCGAATGCCGAAGCAATCATAGGAAGTCCTAAACCAAGGAAACTGTCGATAAGACCGAAGTGACGCATTTCAATGAAGAGGGGAACAATAATTACCTGGAAAGGGATCATCATTGTTGCAAGATAAATGAGAAAGATTGCGTTCTTCCCCCGAAAATTTAGGCGTGCGAATGCGTACCCGGCCAATGCTGAGGACGTGAGTTGCATAAATACGCAGACAACTGAGACTGCAAAGCTATTAAAAAACAATCGTGGCATATCCAATGCGCGGAAGACATTTCTATAGTTCTCCAATGTCGGCGCCTTTGGAAATAACGTCGGAGGTGTGGCAAAGGCTTCTACGCTATTTTTGAGGGAAGAACTGATCATCCATATAAATGGGAATAGCATTAGAATTCCAAAGAGGGTCGTGAAGAATTTTGGACGCATGCTCTTATCGGACATATTCTTTTTACTATTTCTATTCATAGTTGACCCATCGCTTTTGAAGACGAATTTGAACAGCAGTAATGATCATGATGATGAGAAAAAGCACCATGCTCATCGCGGAGGCGTAGCCCATATGTCCGTACTCGAAAGAATTTTTAACGATTTGTTGTACGACGACCGACGTTGAACCTTCTGGTCCTCCAGTCGTCATGATCCAGATTTGATCGAATACTTGAAAGTTGTTGATCAGACTTACCACTAGTACGAAAAATGTCGCTGGTGTGAGCAAGGGGAGTGTTATCCGAAAAAGAATCTGTCGCTTGGATGCGCCATCGATTGAGGCTGCCTCTTTGTATTCTGGAGGAATTGCCTGAAGTCCCGCGAGAAGAATGAGCATGACATAACCAAGGTCCTTCCAAGCAGAAGGCACGATAACCGAAATCATTGACCAGTTCTTGCTTGTCCACCAACCGGGACCCTGAATACCAATTGCCGAGAGTGCCGAATTCACAAGGCCGCCGTTTGGATTGAGGATCCATTTCCATAGTAGAGCAACGATTACCCAACTTGTAACGACAGGTAGAAAATAGGCGGCTCTTAATGCCAAGGATCCTTTGAATTTGCGGTTGAGCGCAAGAGCTGCCGCTAATCCTAGAAAGTAAACGAGTGGGAGATACCCGGCGATAAAAACTAGCGTGTTTCTTAGCGAATTGAGGAAATCCCTATCAGAAATCAGTTCTTTAAAATTATTAAAACCAATCCATTCTGGCGGAGAAAGTAGATCCCAACTAGTGAAACTCAAGACTCCGGCGGCCAACATAGGCAGAATGAAGAATGCGACCAAAGGGAGAAAACTCGGCACGATAAAGAGTGCTGCAGTACGGCCGTGTTTGTTTTTTATCAAGAGACACGTCCGAATTTAGATGCAACGGAGAGTCGATGTTTCACTTCAGTGAGGCTCGCATTGGCTCGTTGGTTTCTACTTAAAGATGCTTGAAGAACAATCGCCGTTGCTCCGAGTGCCCATTTCGCGTCATCCCATGGATCCACTTCAATATCAAACTTGTTCATTGTGGAGACGACGTTCTCGGCGAGTGCCTTCTTGAAGGGTTCTTCCCAGAGATCCCACCCTTCAACACCTTCGCCGCTGATAAGAATTAACTCTGGGCCGAAGACATTAAGGACGTTGGCCAGCGCAATGCCAAGCAATTCGGCTGGTCTCTTGAAGAGATGTCCTGCGATCTTCTTATCGTTCCGCGCGAGATCCCATATTTTTGACATAGGTGCAGACGCAGAGACATACTCAGCCGCAACTGCTGCGGCGTGAATTGCCGGACCGGAGGCGATGGTTTCAAGGCACCCATACTTTCCGCATTCGCAGAGAGAGCCTCCATTGACCGCGTTGACGTGTCCGAATTCGCCAGCGCCATAAGAGCCTGCGTACAGCTCTCCATGGATGACGAGTCCCATTCCGATACCGCGTCCTAGCGTGATAGTGATGAAATTGCTGACATCACGGCCATGTCCGTAGAGGCTCTCTGCAACAGCAAGAGTGTTTACGTCGTTCTCCAGAAGTACGGGTGTATCAAGAGCATCGGAAATTTGCTTGCCGACGTTCTCGTTGCTCCAGCCCAACATTGCAGAATCTGCAGTTCCCGAATCCAAGGGAGAGACCACACCGGGAATTCCAATGCCGATGCCCAGTAACTGTCCCTTGATCTTTCGAGACTGCTTTTTCAAAAGCGCGACTAATTCCTTGATGGCATCATCGCCGCGTGAACTAAAGGGCTCTTCAAAGCCCCACAGGACCTCGGATTGAAGGTTGACACAGACGCCGACCGCGTGGTTATCGGCCAACTTGACCCCGAGGACCTGTCCGGCGTTGGCAACTAATCCCAGCAGGGTGGCCGGCCGACCACCCGTGGAAGGGGATTGCTTTACCTCAGCGATGAGTCCCTTGTCGAAGAGGTATTTGGTGGCCTGAGTCAGAGTCGGTCCACTCAGGCCAAGATCCCGAGCGAGTTGAGCCCGAGATACAGGCCCATATGTAGCGATAGCGCGGAGGACTTCATTCGTACTATCTCTCATATTTTCCTCCTCATCCTCTGGTCGCGACTTACTTTCTTCACTAACTTTAGTAAGTCGATGAGTGGAGAGTAGATTGATTGTCGAATCAAATGCAAGGGTTTTGTCATATCTTTTTCTTGAATCCGTGAATCGAGCCTCAGAAGAGGAGAAACACGCTCACATCCAGTCCCACTCTGGGCGTGTCGCACCTTTCGAACAGGTGTTCGTATACGCTTCTTCTACCCAACCAGAGCGGTTTCCACGGCGCAGGCATGAAGCCTGTTTCCACGTCAGTGGCCTTCCGTACCTTCTGGACCGTACCTTCGTCGGGCATGGATACATGCGATGACGTTTAGTTGAAAGGAAAAAGAGTGGCTACAGAGAAGCAGAACAATGATCGTTCTAAAGCCCTAGACACAGCCCTTGCCCAGATTGAACGTCAATTCGGAAAAGGCGCGGTCATGAAGATGGGAGAGCGAGGAGCTGCTGTTGTTGAAGTAATTCCTACCGGCTCTATCAGTTTGGATATTGCACTTGGAATTGGCGGCCTACCACGCGGTCGAATCATTGAAATCTATGGACCTGAATCGTCAGGTAAAACAACCCTCGCACTTCACGCCATTGCTAACGCGCAGAAAGGCGGCGGAATCGCAGCCTTTATCGATGCAGAGCATGCCTTTGATGCAGAATACGCAAAGAAACTCGGCGTTGATATTGACGCACTTCTTGTCTCGCAGCCCGACACAGGCGAGCAAGCACTTGAAATTATGGATATGTTGATCCGCTCCGGCGCACTCGACATTGTTGTTGTTGACTCGGTTGCAGCCCTTGTTCCGCGTGCGGAAATTGAAGGCGAGATGGGCGATTCCCATATGGGCTTGCAAGCCCGTTTGATGTCGCAAGCACTTCGCAAGATCACAGGAGCGCTTCACCAATCAAAGACAACTGCGATTTTCATCAACCAATTACGTGAAAAAATTGGTGTTTTCTTCGGTTCTCCAGAGACAACGACTGGCGGAAAAGCACTCAAGTTTTATGCATCAATCCGCCTGGATATTCGACGGATTGAGACTCTTAAAGACGGACAAGAAGCTGTTGGCAACCGGACGCGCGTGAAGGTTGTGAAAAACAAGATGGCTCCGCCATTTAAACAAGCAGAGTTCGACATTCTCTATGGCGTTGGAATATCACGGGAGGGCTCACTTCTCGATATCGGTGTTGATATTGGACTGGTCAAGAAGTCTGGTTCTTGGTACACCTATGAAGGCGACCAGCTAGGCCAAGGAAAAGAAAATTCTCGTAATTTCCTTCTTGATAATCCAGATCTTGCCAACGATATTGAGAGCAAGATCCGTACTCACTTTGCGCCAACGCCCGTAGACCCTGATTTGGTTGCTGCTGTAAATGAAGCCACCGCAGAGGTTGATTTCTAATTTCACTCATTTCTCAGAGAGTGGATGTCATGGACGATAGCTCGGACCCTTACTCACTGGCACAGACAATTGCCCTGGTGGCACTTGCGCCTCGAGCCAAGAGCAAGGGCGAGCTTTTCGCTCACCTGAAAAAGCGTGGCATAGCCGATGAAGTTGCCAATGCAGTTCTATATAAATTGCAGGAGCAGGGGTTGGTCAATGATGAGGAATTCGCTCGGGCTTGGAGCGAGTCATGTCAACGAAGAAAGAAACTTTCTAAGCGTGTGATAGCCAGCGAATTAAGGGGCAAAGGCGTTGATGATGAAATCATCGCAAAGGTCATATCTGAAATCGATGATCGTCTCGAGTACTCCATCGCGCTAGACCTGGCTCTGCGCAAATTCAGACCGATTTCTCATTTAGATTCGGCGTTAATTCGTCGAAGAGTCCACGGCGCCCTGGCCCGAAGAGGGTTCTCTATGGGGCTCATCAGTGAGGTTATGCGCGAAATCGGCATATAAAGAGCACCAGTACGATTGGCACATGACCCGTACATACAGCGTTGAGACATATGGCTGTCAGATGAATGTGCATGATTCGGAGCGAATTTCGGGTCTCCTCGACGAAGCCGGCTATCTTCCCGTCCCTTTGGGCGAACAGGCCGATATTGTTGTATTTAACACATGTGCGGTCCGCGAAAATGCCGACAACAAGCTCTATGGAAATCTTAGCTTTCTCGCTCCCATCAAAAAAGCCAACCCTGCAATGCAAATTGCCGTAGGCGGATGCCTGGCTCAGAAAGACCAAGCTATGATTTTGAAAAGGGCGCCATATGTCGACGTCGTTTTCGGCACTCATAATGTCGGATCTCTGCCGGTGTTGCTAGAACGTGCGCGGATTGAGGAAGAGTCTCAGATTGAAATTTTGGAAGCTCTAGAGCATTTCCCATCAACTCTGCCTGCGCGAAGATTTTCAGCATTTTCGGCATGGGTTTCAGTATCTGTTGGCTGCAACAACACGTGCACATTCTGCATAGTCCCCACTCTTCGAGGAATTGAGAAGGACCGCGAACCAGGTGACATTATGAAAGAAGTGCGTGCGCTCGTCGAAGCGGGAGTAATGGAAATCACCCTTCTGGGGCAGAACGTCAACGCATACGGAGTCGATTTCGGCGACCGCGAGGCATTTGCCACATTGATCCGTGAGTGTGGGCGAGTGGATGGCCTTGAGAGAGTTCGATTCATGTCGCCCCATCCTCGCGACTTCACCGATGACGTCATTGAAGCGATGGCGCAAACGCCCAATGCAATGCCCCATCTCCATATGCCCCTGCAGTCGGGATCCAACCGAGTGCTTGCGCAGATGCGACGTTCGTACCGGAGCGATAGATATTTGGGAATTATCGAACGGGTGCGAAAAGCAATTCCGCACTCACAAATAACGACAGACATCATCGTCGGATTTCCCGGGGAGAGCGAGGAAGATTTTCAGGCGACTTTGGATGTGTGCACACAGGCTCGGTTTAGTGCTGCATACACTTATCAGTACTCAAAGCGACCAGGTACTCCGGCTGCGACAATGCCGGATCAGGTGGCTCCGGAAGTAGTAGGGGAGCGCTATACAAGGTTGCATGCCCATCAAGAAGCGATCTCACTTTCGGTCAATAGGGAGGCAGTCGGCAAGACGATGCAGGTCTTGGTAACCGAGCACGAAGGACGACGAGACGCGGAGCGAGCACGAATGTCGGGCCGAACAGAGGACTTCCGTCTAGCTCATTTCAGTTTTGACACGGAGAATATTGCTCGCCCTGGGGATGTTGTCACGGTGAAAATAAGTGATGCAGCACCACATTTTCTTTCTGGCCAGGGTGGAGAAGTTCGACGTACGCGAGGAGGCGATGCGCACCAATTACGCACGGAAGAACGCGCGCGGGATCCACTTCTATTAGGAATGCCTCAATTGCGATCATGAGTCTTGTCGTAATATGCGGAGCAACTGCAACTGGAAAGAGTGATGCAGCAATCTCTCTCGCGCAGGAGATAAATGCGGAAATAATTAATGCAGACTCGATGCAGTTGTATCGAGGTATGGATATTGGCACTGCCAAACTCACACTCGAAGAGCGCAAGAACATCCCGCACCATTTGCTTGACGTCCTAGATGTGAAGGAAGATGCGAGTGTTGCTTGGTATCAAACGAGAGCACGTGCAGTCATTGAAGAAATTGAAGCAGCTGGAAAGAACGTAGTTGTAGTCGGTGGAACAGGGCTGTATATCAAAGCCATTCTTGACGAATTGAATTTTCCCGACACTGACCCTGAAGTGCGTGCTTCACTTAATAAATTAGCAGAGCACATTGGTGAGCGGGCGATGCATGAGCGGCTTCAAAAACTTGATCCAGCAGCCGCGCTTGCGATCGATTCACAGAATCTACGGAGAGTGATCAGGGCGCTTGAAGTGATCGAAATAACTGGTAAACCGTTTACGGCAAACCTGCCCCGGAAAGAGAGCACTCGCTATCCCGATGCTCACCAATTCGGATTGGTGATGGACAGGGAGAAACTCGACGAACGGATCAGCCAGCGAGTCGATCTCATGTGGGAGCGAGGGTTGGTACATGAGACCGACCGTCTTGCAGAACAGGGGATACGAGAAGGACGCACTGCTCAGTTGGCTCTCGGGTATGCCCAAATTCTCAAGTTTCGCGATGGCCTGATCCCTGAGGCGCAAGCGAAAGAAGATACAAAGCGAGCGACCCGCCAATACGCGCGAAGGCAGGAAACCTGGTTTTCAAGAGACGAGCGAATCCAATGGATTTCACCCACGGAGCCACGTTTAGAGCGAATTGTGAAGGTATTGAGAGCGCATGAGTCCGACACAAACGGTTAAACTTCTTGGTAGAGATGAGTACACCAATGAAAGTTTTAGCCACGTATGGCCACGGAACTGAGAATGATTTCGTCATAATTTTCGATCCGCACGAGAAGCTCGTCATCACCTCTGAAGTTACATCCGCACTGTGCAATCGAGAGACCGGCATCGGCGCAGATGGATTGATCCGCATCGCAAAGCGCAACGGCAACTGGTTTATGGATTATCGAAACGCCGACGGCTCCATAGCGGAGATGTGTGGCAATGGCATTCGAGTGATGGCGCGCTATTTGGTAGTACATGGCCATCAGAAAGAGGGAATTTTTCCGATTGACACTCGCGATGGGCTTAAGCATCTTCGTGTCCCAATGAACGGGGATATAACCGTCAACATGGGGCAACTCATGCAAGAAGACGAAGAGATCACCGTCACAGTTGGAAGTCAAACATGGGATGGATACAACATAAGCATCGGAAACCCTCACGCCGTTGTCTTTGTTGATTCCGTAGAAGGCATCGGTGATTTGAAAAAAGCTCCACTCGTCTCTCCACCTGACGCATATCCCGAGGGCGTTAACGTTGAATTTGTTGAATTTGGCGGCGATCATGAACTTAAGATGCGAGTCTTTGAACGCGGCGTTGGTGAAACAAAGTCGTGCGGAACAGGCACATGTGCAGTTGCTCTTGCGGCAAGCCTCAAGCGAGGCGAAAGGCTACCCACAAAGTGGATTATCCACCCGCCGGGAGGCCGGCTTGAAGTAGAAATTGACGGCCATTCAAATGCGACGTTGACAGGTCCAGCAGTGCTCATCAGTGAGCATGACATCTCTAAGTACTTGGTCGATAATTCTGTGAAGGTGAGCAATGAGTAAACGCGAATTGGATTCGCAAGACGAGTTTGAGGCACTTCTTCGAGAAAGTGCCCGCACAGCAGCTGAATATGACTCAGCTGAAGAAGCGTCACAACCCGAACTCGAACAACGCCAAGCTTTGCGTCGTGTCGCCGGATTCTCGACCGAACTTCAAGACATTTCCGAGGCCGAGTATCGCCAACTTCAATTGGAGCGAGTTGTGCTCGTAGGCGTTTGGACCGAAGGAAGCGCGCAAATGGCTGAGAATTCGCTTGCTGAATTGAAGGCACTCGCTGAAACTGCAGGTTCGGAAGTACTTGAAGGATTAATTCAAAGACGTGATAAACCAGATCCTGCAACATATATTGGCTCTGGAAAAGTGACAGAACTTCGTCAAGTAGTAGTAGCGACAGGTGCGGACACTGTTATCTGCGACGGCGAACTTTCACCTTCTCAGTTGAGGCAGTTAGAAGAGAAGCTAAAAGTCAAAGTCGTGGATAGGACTGCGCTTATTCTCGATATTTTTGCGCAGCATGCAAAGAGCAAAGAGGGCAAGGCGCAGGTGGAGCTGGCTCAAATGTCCTACCTGCTCCCACGACTTCGTGGTTGGGGAGGTTCCCTCTCTCGTCAGGTGGGCGGTCGCGCCGCTGGAGGTGCAGGTATCGGAGGGCGCGGGCCTGGTGAAACAAAGATAGAAACAGATCGTCGACGTATCCGCGACAAGATGTCGAAATTGCGCGGCGAACTCAAAGAGATGAAGGTCTCACGCGATACTAAACGTCAAGAACGAAGGCGTCACCGAGTACCGTCCGTTGCAATTGCTGGATATACCAACGCGGGGAAATCATCGCTTCTCAATGCCCTCACCAATGCTGGAGTGCTTGTCGAGAATGCACTTTTTGCAACATTGGATCCAACGGTTCGGCAGACGAGAACAAGTGATGGAAGAATTTACACGTTGACCGACACGGTGGGGTTTGTTCGCCACCTTCCTCATCAACTAGTCGATGCATTCAAATCCACTCTTGAAGAAGTGGAAGATGCCGATCTCATTGTGCATGTCGTGGATGGTTCCCACCCCGACCCGTTTGAGCAGATTCGTGCAGTGCGCCAAGTCATTTCAGAAATTGGCGCTTCCGATATCCCTGAGATCATTGCAATCAATAAAGTTGATGCTGCCGACTCCTCGGTTGTCATGCATATTCTTCGTACTGAGCCCAATAGTTATGCTTTCTCGGCGCGTACTGGGTTTGGTATGCCTGGTTTGCTTCTCGCGATTGAGAAGTCGCTGCCGATCCTCAGTGTTGAGATCAATGCAGTCGTCCCGTATGACCGGGGGGACCTGATTAGCGCGGTTCATCAGCGAGGCGAGATTTTGAGTGAGGAGTACCTGCCTGAGGGGACTGCCATCCATGCCAGGGTGGACGCAGGGTTGGCTAAGGAGATCAGCGAGGCCTCCTAAAGCTCCTTCAGGTTCTAGGAAATCGGGTCGAAAGTTGGTTGCACGTCGATTTCACTCTATGTTTACCCCCTGAGACCAATCTCCCAGGGAATAACCGCGACACGCCGATGGTTGTACCAGCCAGTTGGTGTTTAATGCGCGAATATGCGCGCGCTGGTAATTGCCAGACCGAAGAACTTCGACAAGGAAGCGAGGGAAAGTAGTGGCAACCGACTACGACACTCCCAGGAAAACCGATGAAGAACTTCATGAAGAATCCCTTGAGGAGCTCAAAGCTCGTCGCGTTGATGCTCAATCCGGCCAGGTTGATGTGGATGAGGCTGAAGCAGCAGAGACTCTTGAATTGCCCGGTGCAGATCTCTCTGGTGAAGAGCTATCCGTCCGTGTTGTTCCTCGACAAGTAGATGAATTTGCGTGCTCTCGTTGCTTCTTGGTCCATCACATCACTCAATTGGCTAAGGGCGATGGTGCCACTGCCGTTTGCAAAGAGTGCGCTTAACGCTTATTTAGCACCTCTACTAAACCTTTAGCATTTTTCGTGCTAATCAACCAATAGGGGGTTGGGTCTCGAGGGTCCTTCACCGCAATTTTGACGCCATGAGGTTGCCAGAAGCGAATAGCAAGAAAACCCGCTGGGTCTGCATCGCGGCCACGAGCCAAACGCATCTGATCGACTGAGAGTTCAACCGCTTCTCCCAGAAATGATCGTTCGATATGTGCTGATCCAATTCTCAATTCATTGGAGGAGAGGTCGATTTTCATGATGAGCGATTTTCTTATGATAAAAAGGAGCACGACTCCCACGGCCAGCGTGAGGAGGCCAGCAGGGTTGTCGAACGCGGCCCATATTGAGAGGGCTATCGAGGCGAGCAAGAAAAAGATAAAAGCAAGGAGCCATAATGGCGGTTGAAGAACCTGGGTGTAGTGACCATCCTCCGATTTTCTCGCTTCCACAGGTCTGACGGTATCGGATTTTCAAGTAACCTTGAACGTATGAGCAGAGTTGCCAGCACTACTCCACCCAAAGGGGCTCACATTCCTCCGCGCCACGCTCAAGCACCATCAATCGGGTCGCAGATCCCCTCTCATTTTGGACATTGTTTCGGTTGCGGCGAACTTCATCCGACAGGATTGCATCTGGTTGCTCATGCTGGCGCAGGCGTAGATCTCACGGCCCAATTCACGGTAACGGAAGATCATCAGGGGGCGCCAGGTCTTGCTCATGGGGGGCTGCTTTCTCTCGCATTCGATGAGGCGCTTGGGAAATTGATGTGGCTCATCCGTTCTCCTGCAGTCACCGCGCGATTGGAAACAGATTTTCTACTTCCCGTGCCGATCGGATCCACCCTTTATATCCGCGCGGAAATTACCGGCCAGGTCAATCGCAAAGTTTATTCAATTGCCGAAGGGAGACTGGGTTCGCACGATGGGCCGCTCGCAGTCAAAGCTTCTGCTCTTTATGTCATTGTGGGCATGAACCACTTTATGACGAATGCCCCAAAGGAATATTTGGAATACATTTCGAAACATCCGGAATTGCTGGCTTTTGTCGATCCGAATTTCGAGATCAATCCTTGATGCCTTTATGAGCGTTAAAATTCTTATTACCCGTTTAGATAAGGGAGTCCCGCTTCCTTCCTACTCAAAAGGTGGCGATGCAGGAGCAGATTTAGTGACGTGTGTCGATGTCAGCCTTGCCCCAGGGGAGCGCGCACTCGTTCCTACTGGAATTGCTGTTGCACTCCCGGATGGATACGCAGCCTTTGTCCATCCACGTTCGGGTTTGGCAATCAAACATGGGGTCACGATGGTTAATGCACCTGGCACGGTTGACGCAGGCTTTCGTGGCGAGCTCCAGATAATTCTCATTAATCACGATCCAGAATCCACTGTGACGTTTTCTCGTGGGGACAGAATTGCCCAGCTAGTCATTCAAAAGGTAGAGCGCGCAGAATTTATCGAAGTTGAAGAATTGCCCGGGTCCGGTCGCGGTGCACATGGTTTTGGATCAACGGGGAGAAAATAATGGATAACGATAAAACAAAGATCATCAATGCCCTTGGTGGCAAGCGGGGAATTCTTGATTCAGGCCTGCCGTCCTTAGTCTTCCTCATAGCATTCAACGTTCTTCATGACCTACGTGGCGCCCTTTATGCAGCGGTAATCACCTCTGCTCTTCTCACTTTGATTCGGCTTATTCGGCGTGACACTTTGCAACACGTATTATCCGGATTCGTTGGTGTTGCCTTCTGCGCCCTTCTTGCGCGAAAAACCGGCCAAGCAGTGGACTTCTACCTCCCCGGGCTGATTATCAACGTTATTTACGGAACCATCTACGCCGTCTTTAACCTTCTCGGTCTGCCTGTGCTCGGGCTGCTTCTTGGCCCCATACTCGGTGAAAACCTGGCGTGGCGGAAAGTTCCAGAGAGAAAGCGTGCCTACATTCGAGCAGGCTGGCTCTGGGTCGCACTTTTTGCTTCGCGTCTTATTGTTCAGTATCCCCTCTACAAGAGTGGAAATATCAATGCTTTGGGGACCGCACGTTTGGTGATGGGTTACCCGTTCTTCCTCTTGGCTGCGTGGGGATCGTGGATGCTGCTACGTGCCGTACCGAGCGTCAAAGCGGAAGCGAAAGAAGAGTAGAAGTGAAATTTCCGCCGCAGCATGGAGCATGGGCTTTCCTCATCGTTCCAACCGTTATGGCTCTCTTCCTTGGTGCTGGAAATTGGCTCGGCTGGGTTTTTCTCTTCACATGGATTGGCGCATACCCGTTTACTTATTTTGCAAGCAGGGCGATAGTCGCTCGATCACGTAGAGGCTCTTGGACTTCCAGAGCCACGAGGGAATTGCGCAATGCGATGGAATGGAGTTTTATCGCCGTTGTTGGCTCATTAATATTGATTGCGAATCGCCCGTGGATAGTTCTTTCTGGGGCAGTCATAATTCTCATGTGGGGATTGAGTACCTATCTATCGTGGGCTGGCCACGAACGCGGTATTTCCAACGACACATTGTTAATCGTACTTGCCTCTGCTGCGCCGATTCTGATGTATCAAGTTGCGAATAATGAGAAGTCTTTTGGTGACGTTCCAGATGCGATTTGGGTCGCCTCGCTCCTTTCGTTACTTTACTTTTTTGGCTCGGTCCTGCATGTCAAGGCCCTCATCCGTGAAGCAAAAAATCCCCTATGGCATTGGGGCAGTGTCCTATTCCATGCCCTTGTCGTAGCTGGCCTTCTACTTTCCTCACAGCCGAGGTGGCTGGTCTTTCCCTTTGTTCTGGCGCTAGGTCGTACCTTATTCATGAGACCAGGGTTACGACCCGGAGGTATTGGGATAGTAGAGGCAGTTGTGGCACTAGCACTTGTCACCTGCACGATTGTCGCTGTAGCTAGCTAAAAGACCTGATCAAAGGCGATGGATCCAGTGCCGCCCATGACTCCTAGGGAGCGGAATCGTAGTAACTGTGCCGCAGAGAGTAATTCTCGCCCCGACTCCTTCTCTGTATTGGCCGCAAGATCAGCGTCTCTGACCCTGCCGATACCTGGCTCGCGAGCTCATCTACCCGGAGTCAAGGAGTATTCAATATTGCATGCACAAATGCATTGATTAATGCATGTTAATTTGCATACACTCCTCCCGATGATATGTATGATCCCCCACACAGAGCCGCTCGGCTCATTCGTCACAATTACGATCTTTGGAGGTTGCGCATGACGCCAGACTCTGCCGTATCAGCAGATAAAACAAATCAGTTAAAACGCAATGTACTTGGCCTGCCGAGCACCATGGCTATGTCTCTGGCGTTTATTTCTCCGACAATTGGGGTCATTTTTATTTCTGCCCTAATCGCAGGTAAGGCGGGAATCTCCTCGCCGTTCATCTTCCTTCTCGGCACCATGGGTATTGCCCTCATGGCATCGACTCTGGCTCAATTCACCCGACGCGTTACCTCAGCCGGAACTTTTTACAAGTTCATCACATTATCCATGGGGCGTCAGGTCGGCTTCGTTTCAGGAATGCTTTTGATGTTTGCGTACGCTCTGCAGAGTCCACTGAACACCAATCTTTTCGGTGGATTCGTTGGAAACGCACTCAAAGTTGACTTCGGTATTGATATTCCATGGTGGGTTCTTATGTTTGCTGTGGTTATCCTTGTGGGTGGTTTGGCGTGGTACTCAGTTCACACCTCAATGAAATTCGACATTGCCTTCTTGATTGCCGAAGTCTCTGTTGTAGCGATCTTGTTAATACTCATTGTTTTCAAGGGCGGCGACTCCGGTCAGGTTCCAGAGGCGTTTACTCCAATGCATTCAGCCCACGGCGCGGCCGGACTCGGTCAAGCATTCGTCTTTATCGTCCTTGCCTTTTTTGGTTTTGAGTCATGTTCAACAGTTGCTGAGGAATGTCGTAATCCGCGTCGCAACCTTCCGATCGCTCTGATTGGGTCAGTGCTTTTGGCTGGTCTGTGGTTCAGTCTTTCAATGTATTCAATCATCGTTGGTTACGGCAGCGAAAATATGGACAAACTTGCGAGTTCTTCTGCTCCTCTACATGACCTTGCGGTCCGCTATATCGGTCCATGGTACGCAAACCTTGTAGATATCGCCGCAATTTCTGCCCTTGTTGCTGTTTTGCTTGCAATTCACACCGCGAACTTCCGTGTGCTCTACTCGCTCGGCCGCGATGGTCTTCTGCCTAAGGCATTGGGCCGTACGCATCCAAAACACCAGACCCCACATGTGGCAATCCTGGCCTACTCGGTTGGCACTTTGGTGATTGGCATCATTGCTGGCATTGGATGGGGTCCGATGGCTGCATTTGGCAACCTTGGCTATCTCTCTTCGCTCGGAATTCTGCCGATCTTTATTCTGACGAATGCCTCACTTCCGATCTTTATGCGTCGTCGTTACCCAAAGGAATTCTCAATCTGGCTACATGGAGTCTTCCCAACGCTATCGAGTCTCACCTTTTTTGCAGCTATCTGGCTTAGCGTCAATCCTTGGCCTAGCGCTCCTCTGGCTTACTTCCCTGGAGTCATCTTGGCTATCGTAATTGCCGCTACCGTTTGGGGTGCAAGGCTTAAGCGACGCAATTCGCCAGCGCTAGATCGCATCGGTTCTGTTTTATTCATGGAAGCCGAATCGACTCCGCACTTGGAGGACATCATGGCTATGCCAGGTAAGCAGTTGAATAAGTCAGAATAGTAATCGGGAAGTTAAAACAAACACACGCATAATGAAAATAAGGAGAACGCAGTGGGTAGATTAGAAGGCAAGAGCGCCCTCGTTACTGGTGGGGCATCAGGCATTGGTAAGGCGATCGCTCAGCTGTTCCTTCAAAATGGTGCACGGACTGTCATTACTGATATTAACGAAGGGAACCTTCGGATAGCGGAGAATGAGTTACGCGCTTTTGGCGATGTATCCGGCGTCTTGGGAGATGTTCGCAAGATGGACGATGCGGCTCGAATGGTGCAGTTTGCCGTGGATCGCAACGGTGGTTTGGATTCGTTGGTATGCAATGCAGGCATCACAAGCGTGATGCCGATTGAATTACTCACCGAATCTGAATGGGACGCTGTACTCGACACCAATGTGAAGGGCATGTTCATGATGGTGAAGCAGGCGGTGCCGCACATGAAAACTAAAGGTGGAACTATCATCACCCTTGGTTCGGAGATGGGCATCGTGGCTGTCCCTGAGTCACCGGCGTACAACGCCAGCAAAGGTGCAGTAATCATGTTTACTAAATCGATCGCACTTGATCTGATTAAGTACAACATACGTGTGAACAGTCTCTGTCCGGGCATTACGCGTACCCCACTGCTGCAAGCGGAAGTTGACAACAGTGTCGATCCCGCAGCTACTGCTGCGGCGCAAGCCATTTGGGCGCCAATTCTGCGTGTGGCAGATCCCCTCGAAATCGCACAGGGAGCACTCTTTCTTGCATCAGATGAGAGTTCATTTGCGGTTGGAAGTTGTCTCGTCCTCGATGGGGGTTTCACAATCAAGTAGCGAGTGAACCAACACCCGCTCACGGGTACTACGTGATCGGGTGTTGGTTCACCTAAATAAGGCATGAACCATCTTTTATTTAATTCTCTATTAGCGATCATTACCACCTAAGGAAGGCAAGCCATGAAACAGACCGGTGCCATCATCAACGGAGACCGAGTCCACACCAATGCTGAGGTCCCAGTCCTGGACCCCTCAACTGCTCAGATCATTGCGATTACTGCTGACTGCGGGCCTTATGAGGTTGATCTGGCGGTACAAGCGGCCCAGGGTGCATTCCCTTCATGGCGACGAACGGCGGTCGAAGAACGTTCGCGATTGTTGCGGAAACTTTCAATACTAATCGCGCGTGATTACGAGGAACTCAGCAACATGGAGTCGCGACAGACAGGTAAACCTCTTCGTCAAGCCAGGCGGGATGTCGAGATCACGGTGAGATATTTTGATTTCTACGCAAGCGCGATTGAAACTTTCTACGGAACGACCATTCCCATGAACGATGGCACACTGATCTATACGACATGGGAGCCACATGGTGTAACCGGCCACATTATTCCCTGGAATTATCCATTACAGATATTAGGACGCTCCATCGCCGCGGCACTTGCAATGGGGAACTGTTGCGTGCTCAAACCTGCAGAGGAAACCCCATTGACCGCACTCCGAATCGCTGAATTGGCGTTAGAGGCTGGTTTCCCCAAAGGGGCTCTCAATGTGGTTACGGGATATGGCGAAACTACTGGCGCTGCTCTCACTGCACATCATGGAATCAGCCACATTTCCTTTACGGGATCGGTAGAAGTCGGTCGACTTATAAGCAAAGCAGCCGCCGAGAGAACTATTCCCGTCACGATGGAACTCGGTGGTAAGTCTCCCAATATTGTCTTCGCTGATGCGGATCTAGACAAAGCCGTGCCAATAATTGCCAATGCAATTTTGCAGAATGCAGGTCAGACTTGTTCTGCTGGTTCCAGACTCTTAGTACATAAAGATATTCATGCCGACCTTGTCCGTAGAGTCGCTGAGTTTTTTGCCACCGTTGAAATCGGTCCAGCTCTGGATGATCTAACATTGGGGCCACTAATATCGGAGAATCAACGAGCCCGCGTTCTTGGTTTTACTGATTGGGCAAAAGAGAATGCCGCTGTAGTTTTTGGCGGCAACGCTCTCTCCGGCGGCCGCTTCGGTGAAGGATTTTTCGTCCAGCCAACATTGATTGACAACGTGGACCCTGCCAGCATTCTTGGCCAGGAAGAGGTTTTTGGTCCCGTATTGGCTGTGACACCGTTTAGTTCTATAGAGGAGGCCATTGAACTGGCCAACGGTACAGATTTCGGGTTGATTGCAGGCGTATGGACCACCGACCTCTCAACAGCCCTTCGTATGACAAAGGATGTGATTGCCGGACAGATATTCGTGAATACTTATGGGGCATCAGGTGGCGTTGAACTTCCATTTGGTGGTTTCAAGCGATCCGGACACGGACGCGAAAAGGGAGCCGAGGGACTACGCGGTTTTGGACAGATCAAGACATCGGTGATCGCACTGTGACAATTCCTTTCGAACTCCCACCCACTCCGCTACTTGGTGATGTCTCATTACCAATCGATCTTCACGATGAACGTCTGGACACTCCAGCGATATTGGTCGATCTCGATATTGTCGACCTGAATATTCAAAGTATGGCTTCTTTTGCGCAACGCGAGGGATTTGCAATGCGGCCGCATACAAAGACGCATAAAAGCATTGCCATGGCGCAGCGTCAGCTCGCTGCTGGAGCAGCGGGTCTTAGCGTTGCAACAACGACTGAGGCCGAGGTCATGATGCGCAGCGGAGTGACTGACTTGTTGCTGGCGTACCCCATTGTTGGTCGACGCAAACTTGATCGTCTTATACCTTTGCTTAAAATGGGTGGACTCACATTGGTGAGCGATTCGCCAGAGATAACTGAGAATTACCGCCAACTTGCAGAGCGGGTCGGATGCACTGTTCCTGTAATACTTGAAGTGGATTCTGGTATGGATCGTGCTGGTGCTGATCCACGCGAAGTCACGTCGTTAGCCTTAGAAATTGCAAGGACGAAAGGATTGCATTTTCGCGGCATCATGACGCACGCTGGACATGCTCACGATGTTCTTGACTCCGCAGGTATCGAAAAGATTGCACGCCAAGAAGCTTTGATTATGGGAAGAACTCGCGAAGAGTTGGAGTTGGTGGGCCTCGACGTGGAAGTTGTCTCCGCGGGATCCACTATCACTTCTCCATACCTTCGAGGGTCAGATGGAATTACTGAGTTACGTCCAGGCACATATATATACAACGATTTGAGGACCTTGAATCGTTATGCCTGCACGAGAGAAATGTTGGCGGCTACGGCGCTGGGAAACGTCGTCAGTATTAACAATGACCGTATTACTTTGAATACGGGAAGCAAGACACTCACCAGCACGAGAGACAGTATTTATGGTTATGGAGCATTAACGTCGGACCCAGAGGCGCAGTGGTTGCGTCTTTCAGAAGAGCATGCGACTCTTAAAATGGGTAGCGGTGTTACCTACTCAGTAGGTGATCGAATTCAGATTTCACCTATTCACATATGTGTTTGGATTGATTTGCAGGTTGAAATCTACGGTCATCGCAATGGGAAGATCCTTGAGCGAATACGAATTGATGCGATGCGACATAGCCTCTGAGATGTCCTGGCCATGGGTCTATTTTTGCTCGGACTGTTCGGTTACGATGGCAATCAACTTGGAGCGAAATCTCTGCGATTGTGGTGGCCTTCTCGATCTTATTCGAACCTCCAGTGCAACTACGTCGGTTAATCTAACCCCCGCGCATTCACTGTCGGAATATCGCTATAGCGACCAACTTCCATGCCGCATAGAGGATCTACTCCAAGTGTCGCTGGGAGCGGATATGGTGACGCCACTCCTTCAGGAACACGGACAATCCAATACGTGGCTCAAGTGTGACCACCTGCTACCCACTGGTTCGTTTAAGGATCGGGGCGCCACAGTTCTTGCTGCGCTGGCACTGCAACTGGGAGCCAAAAGGATTGTTATTGACAGTAGCGGCAATGCGGCGGCGTCAATGGCTGCCCACGCCGCACGAGCAGCCATTGCCTGCCATGTGTTCATGCCCGATTCAACTGCGCAAGCAAAAGTTCAACAGGCGAGGGCGATGGGTGCACATATTGAGTTGATCTCTGGATCACGCGATGACGCCAAGAATGCAGCTACTGCAGCAGCTCGAGACCGAGGGAGTTTCTACGCGAGTCATGTTTTAAATCCTCACTTTCACCACGGCGTGAAGACGTGGTCTTTTGAAGTCTGTGATCAACTCGGAAGGGAGCCAGGAACAGTGGTGCTTCCAGTGGGGAACGGGAGTCTTCTTCTTGGTGTGGCACTGGGTTTCCGTGAACTCCTCGCTCAAGGGCGGATAAAGAATCTTCCACGGATCGTTGCTGTGCAGTCTGAAGCTTTCTCAACGCTAGGCCCACCGCGGGATGCAACCGTGATGAATGAGTTCAGAACCTCTGTTGCACAAGGTGTTGCCATTTCTAGTCCAGCTCGGCGCAGGCAGATAATCGACACTTTGGACGAGACGCAAGGTTTGGCAGTGGCCGTGAGTGATTTGCAGATACTCCAGGCGCAGAAAGAACTTGGCACTAAAGGATTTTATGTTGAACCTACAGGCGTACTTGCCTGGGCTGGATATCGATCAATAGAACACTCGGAAGGACTTGCGGGCCCTGTGGTTGTAGCGTTGACCGGCAGCGGCTTCAAGAGCGAGTGTTCTACCTGATTTTTGTCAGCACTTTTACCAGACCTTCAAAGACATTTGCTCTAGCAACTTTTTCGGCTAGAACTGAATCTCGGGCAAGGAGTGCCTTTACCAACTCATCGTGGCCCTCGATTGAACTGCGAACTTCTTCGTCTGATAGAAACCCGGCAATGCGGTGAATAAAGTAATACTGACTATTAGCATGGACTCGCTCAGCGAGTAATTTATTATGCGCAGCCGAAATGACGGCCTCGTGGAATTCATCATTGTGCGCCACTATGTGCCCGCGCGTGGATTCTCGAAGGGAGTCAATGTAGAGCTGATGGATGGCTTGGATACCTTTTAATTCGTCGTCAGTGGCTCGCTCTGTAGCCAATCCTGCCGCAAAACTTTCTAGCGCTGCGCGGACCTCGTAGACCTCGCGAATTTCATTGGCAGAGTGCTCGCGTACCGCCCAACCACGGCGTTGACCGACAATCAGTCCATCGGCGGCCAGACGCATCATGCTTTCGCGGATCGGCGTTCGGCTGACTTTGAAGCGTATAGCGAGGTCACTTTCGATCAACCGTTCATTGGGTCGAATTGACCCTTCGACGATTGCACGGCGAAGTTGCTCGTAAACCTCGGTCGTTCGATTAACGGGTACAGAAGATGCGGTGATCGGGAGATCTGGTTCTGACATCTATCTCTCCGTTCCTGTCTACAGGGCTAGCACGCGGGTGAGGCGTCCAATTCTGGAAAGATCACAAAATTCGTCGCCGTGAACATTTATGCATACAATTATGTACGCATTAGTTGGCTCTGTCCAACCTAATCCATAGTCTCTAGGAGGAATTTCCATGCAGAACGAAGAGCGCATACTGCTTCTCAGTAGAAGAGAAGTGCGCGAGGCAATGACATGGCCGACACTTTTTGAGGCATGTCGAGGTGCGCTCATTGGGCTGGCTTCGCCAGATGCATTACCTTCTATTTCTGCCCAATTGCCAGTTCCTGGAGCTTCACTGCATCTTAAGGCCGGTGCCATACTGACTCCGCCGATTCTTTCCGTTAAGGCCAATTTGAGGCCAGACACGGGTAGTACATCAGGGGCGATTTTGGCTTTTGACCATGGTGACCAACGTCTGCGGGCGATCTTAGCCAGTGCCGATCTCACGGCTATGAGGACCGCCGCCATTGCGGCAGTGACCGCGGTAGAACTTGTCGAGAAGAAGAATCCGCGGATCGCCCTCATCGGAGCGGGACCAGTAGCTAGGTATACCGACGAAGCGCTTACGCATCTGCACATGTCCGATGAGATCCGAATCTGGAGTCGCAATGGTGAGCACTCCCGGACCATGGCAGAAACTGGTCCTCTCGGGCAGAACCGAATTGCGTGTGCCACCGTGTCGGAGGCCGTCAAGGATGCGGACCTTGTCATTACTTGCACACCGTCGCGTTTACCTCTTGTCAAGCCAGAAGACCTCAGTCAGGACGTGATCGTATTGGCCATGGGCGCGGACAGTCCCGGGAAGCGAGAATTGGGTGCGGGGATTCTGGAATCATCAAACCTTTATGCCGACGTCCTGGGAGATGCTTTGCGTGTCGGAGAGTTGGCCTACATCGCTACGGAAGAGGCGCAACGAGCAATTCCAATTGGTACGAGGTTGGCCAAGTCGCAGAACGTGCTTGCTGGGAATACTCGAATTGTTTTTGATTCCGTTGGCTCTTCTGCAGTGGATGCAGCAGTGGTGGCCATGACATTGGGCATAGCCATGGAATCAGGCAGTGGCAGCTGGATTGCACTTAACGACTGAGGTTTTGTTGTCAATCTTATTAGGCAGGCTGTATGAAACAGCCTTTCAGCTCAGATTCAGCCTTAGCGGAGGCAATAAATAGAAGTTCGTCGCCTGCGCTAAATACATCGTGAGGCTTTGCCGCGATCACACGTCCATCGCGGACAATTGCAGAGAGTACTGATTGCTCTGGAAGCGGCACTTCTTCTACTGTCTTGCCAACACACGATGAATCATCGGGCAGTGTGAGTTCGACTAAGTTTGCTTGACCGTTTTGGAAAGAGAAGAGGCGAACGACGTCGCCAACACTGACTGCTTCTTCAACCAATGCTGAGATGATTCGCGGTGTGGACACGGCAACGTCGACTCCCCAAGCAGCATCAAAGAGCCATTCGTTCTTTGGGTGATTGACGCGGGCTACAACGCGAGGAACACCATATTCAGTCTTACCAAGGAGCGAGGCAACAAGATTTACTTTGTCGTCTCCTGTAGCAGCGATAAGAACTTGGCAAGAATTGAGTTTCGCGTTGTCGAGTGAGGAAATCTCGCAGGCGTCGGCCATTAACCATTCGGCCTCCGGAACGCTTTCCAATTTGAGTGCTTTTGGATCTCTATCAATGAGCAGGACTTGGTGTCCGTTGTCTAGAAGTTCACGTGCGATAGCCCGGCCAACGTTGCCGGCTCCGGCGATGGCAACTCTCATGATGCTGCCTCAGGAGAGTGTGCGAGTGCGGCTTCAACAAGTGCAACATCTTTTTCGTAGACCATCACGTGGACCAGATCTCCATCTTGTAAGACTGTATGCTCGTCAGGAATTAATCCCTCTCCGAGTCGAGTGATAAATGCGACGCGCGCTGGCGTGATATTTTCGATACGGGAAACTGGGTTTCCATACCAGGTTGCATCAACATGCATTTCGCACAGTTGGATCGTTCCGCTGGCATCGCGCCACTCCGACCGTGATCCTTCTGGGAGCAACCTTCGAAGGATCTGATCGGATGTCCAAAGGACGGTGGCAACTGTAGGGATGCCCAGGCGCTGATAAATCTCTGCGCGACCAGGATCATAAATACGAGCGACTACGTTTTTGACCCCATAAGTCTCGCGTGCGACACGAGCTGCCAAGATATTTGAATTATCTCCATTGCTGACCGCGGCAAAAGCATCGGCTTTCTCAATGCCAGCTTCCAGGAGAGTGTCGCGGTCAAAGCCGATTCCGGCAATTGTGAGCCCATTGAAATTCGCGCCCAGACGCCTGAAGGCTTCACGGGCTTGATCAATGATTGCGACGGAATGACCCATTGCCTCAAGTTCGGTCGCAAGCGATGAACCGACGCGACCGCATCCCATGATTACGACGTGCACGGGGGAAAACCTACACCTACGAAGGGCAATAGGCTTGCCACCTATGAAGAGTCCACGTCCCCAATTTCACGTCGGCGATCATCTGAGTGTTTCTATTGAAAAAGTCGCCCACGGGGGGCATTTCATTGCCAGAGACGAGGGGCAGGTCTTCTTCGTCCGGCATGCAATCCCTGGCGAACGAGTCGAGATTGAAGTCACCAGTACTGGGTCTAGTTTTCTTCGAGCCGATGTTATTGAAGTGACCGAACCTTCGCCGGACCGAGTCTCACCACCTTGCTCCTATTCGCATGCCGGAGGATGCGGAGGCTGCGATTTCCAGCATATTTCGATCATTCGCCAGCGCCAACTGAAAGCCGATGTGATTCGGGAGCAATTTAGTCGAATCGCAAAAATGGAAATTGACATTGAAGTAGAGGAAGTGGGAGATCCACTTCATTGGAGAACCAGAATCTCTTCGGCCACAAATAGCAGAGGTGAGATCGGCTTCTACGCCTCTCGTTCTCACTCTGTGGTCCCAGTGAAAGATTGTCTGATCGCAGCAGAATCGATCAAATATCCCGAACTTGCAAAGAGGAGATGGCCGAAAGAGTCAAAGATTGAAGTCTCTGCAAGTTCTGACGGAATTCGCTCAATTGCAATTGCACCGGCAGGGCGAGGATCCACATCGCGTTTAACCGAAGGCCCACAAGTTCTCACGGAGGTAATTGACGGTCACACAATAGAAGTAAGTCAGAGAAGTTTCTGGCAGAGTCATGAATTAGCCCCAGAAATATTGACGGCAGCTGTAAGAGAATATGTACGGGAAGGTGACTATCTCCTTGATCTGTATGGTGGAGTCGGGCTCTTTACTGCAGCACTTCTTGATGTCGTAGGACCCGAAGGGCGTATCGATCTCATCGAATCGAGTCAATCTGCCAGCACGGACGCAAGGCGTAACTTTGCAAATTTTCCGAATGTCTCCGTCATCACAGGTGATGTTCTCAGAGAGCTCGGCAGAATTGAGCGGGCAGACGTGGTGCTGCTTGATCCTCCACGGGAAGGCGCGGGAAGAGAGACGATCGCCGCCATTATGAAGCTGGGCCCACGCTCGATCCTCTACGTGGCCTGCGACCCTGCCGCCCTAGCCCGAGATAGCGCCTACCTGGTCGAGGTCGGCTATGAATTGCGAGCCATTCGAGCCTTCGATCTATTCCCGATGACCCATCATGTTGAGTGTGTCGCGCGGTTTGAACCTTTCCAAAAGTGAGCAAGTAAGGTATCTTGATATCAAGATAAATGAGCGAGGTGGGATATGAGCAAGAATTCATTTAACTCCAAGGGCCAACTCGAGGTATCGGGTCAAAGTTACGAAATCTTTAACATTTCACATATAGAGGGCGCAGCCAGCCTGCCCTTTAGTTTAAAGATCCTTCTGGAGAACCTGCTTCGGACCGAAGACGGAGCAAACATCACCGCGCAGCAGATTGAGGCGCTGGCCAACTGGGATCCATCGGTGGAGCCGGATACTGAAATCCAATTCACTCCTGCACGAGTTGTTATGCAGGACTTCACCGGCGTCCCATGCATTGTTGATCTTGCGACCATGCGTGAAGCCCTTGTTGACCTCGGTGGCGACCCTGCGAAAGTAAATCCTTTGGCGCCCGCAGAACTGGTTATCGACCACTCCGTTATTGCTGATGTCTTTGGAACTAAGGATTCTTTCGAAAAAAACACAGATATTGAGTACGAGCGAAACCGCGAGCGCTATCGCTTCCTTCGATGGGGTCAGGGAGCTTTTGACGAATTCAAAGTTGTTCCGCCGGGGACGGGAATTGTCCACCAAGTAAATATTGAATACCTTGCACGCGTTGTCATGACACGAAATGTGGGCGGCAATTTGCAGGCTTACCCAGATACCGTCGTCGGCACAGATTCGCACACCACCATGGTGAATGGTCTTGGCGTGCTTGGATGGGGCGTGGGTGGGATTGAAGCCGAAGCAGCCCTTCTTGGCCAACCGGTTTCAATGCTCATTCCTCGAGTTGTCGGATTCAAGTTGAGTGGGCAGTTGCCTATCGGTACCACGGCGACTGACTTAGCTCTCACTATTACCGAAATGCTTCGCAAGCACGGTGTAGTTGGAAAATTTGTTGAGTTCTACGGTCCAGGCGTCGTCTCCGTGCCAATGGCTAACCGAGCCACCATCGGAAATATGAGTCCTGAATACGGATCTACGTGCGCAATTTTCCCCATCGATGAGGAGACTCTTCGTTATCTCACACTCACCGGTCGTTCTACCGAGCAAGTAGCGCTGGTTGAGCAGTATGCAAAGCACCAAGGCCTCTGGCACGATCCGTCGCTCTCGCCACGTTTCTCGGAGCACATTGAATTGGATCTTTCGACTGTTGTCCCTTCCATCGCTGGCCCTAAGAGGCCACAAGACCGCATTTCTCTTTCGGGGTCCAAAGATGCATTCGAAAATATTCTTCCTTCCTATCTATCTGAAAAAACTGAGAAGAAGGCGGTGGATGTCCATGTCAATGGCAAGGCGACTACCATCAAGAACGGTTACGTTGCCATTGCCTCCATTACTTCCTGCACGAATACTTCCAATCCTTCAGTGATGATCGGAGCCGCGCTTCTTGCGAAAAAGGCGGTTGAAAAAGGACTTACATCCAAGCCTTGGGTGAAGACGACTCTGGCACCTGGATCCAAGGTTGTTACCGACTATTACGACAGAGCAGATCTGACCCAGTACATGGAGAAACTTGGCTTCAACCTCGTCGGATACGGATGCGTGACGTGTATCGGTAATTCTGGTCCGCTTCCTGTCGAGATTAGCAAGGCCATCAATGAGCACGACTTAGCTGTCACGGCGGTGCTCTCCGGAAATAGAAACTTTGAAGGACGCATTAGCCCAGATGTAAAAATGAATTACCTCGCTTCGCCACCACTAGTTGTTGCTTATGCCATCGCGGGCACGATGGACCACGACTTTGAAACCGATCCTCTTGGTGATGATAAAGATGGCAATCCTGTTTTCCTCAAGGACATTTGGCCAACATCAGAGGAGATCGCCACTGTTATTGGAGATTCAATCTCATCTGCAATGTTCACCAAAGATTATGCCAGCGTCTTTGATGGTGATTTCCGATGGAAATCACTTGATACCCCGACGGGAAAGACTTTCGAATGGGATGCCAATTCGACGTACGTCAGAAAGCCTCCGTATTTCGACGGCATGCCTGCACAACCACGACCTGTGGCGGATATTTCACATGCACGAGTTCTCGCAGTTCTTGGAGACTCGGTCACCACAGATCACATTTCCCCTGCAGGAAACATTCGCGTGGATTCTCCAGCAGGTAAATATCTCATCGAACATGGCGTCGACCGAAAGGATTTCAACTCATACGGATCGCGTCGCGGAAACCATGAAGTCATGATTCGCGGAACATTCGCAAATATTCGATTGAAGAATTTACTCCTTGACGGAGTCGAAGGTGGGTTCACCCGTAACTTCCTCGACAATGGTGACCAGAGCACGATTTACGATGCCTCTGTTGCCTACCAGGAAGCCGAAATCCCGCTCGTCATCCTGGCTGGTAAAGAATATGGATCTGGATCATCAAGAGACTGGGCGGCGAAAGGCACAGCACTCCTGGGAGTTCGAGTCGTCATTGCCGAATCATTTGAGCGAATTCACCGTTCCAATTTGATTGGCATGGGTGTTCTTCCGCTCCAATTCAATGATGGCGAGACGGCTAAGTCACTTGGTCTTGATGGGACAGAAGTCTTTGCTATCTCAGGTATTGAGGCCCTCAATACTGGGGGAGTTCCAAAAGAGGTGACCGTCACCGCCAATGGCAAGAGCTTTGGTGCCAAAGTTCGCATCGACACCCCTGGTGAGGCGGATTACTACCGCCACGGTGGAATTATGCAATACGTCTTGCGTTCGCTCATTACGGATTGAGAATCTCGTTTGCCGACCTAGACTAGGGCGGTGATCGACTCCCTCAACTCTCCGCAAGACCTGGCCTCTCTCTCAACTGAGGAAATGTCAGCTCTTGCAGAAGAGATCCGCGCTTTTCTCATTGAGAAAGTGACAAGAAGCGGCGGGCATTTAGGTCCCAACCTCGGAGTAGTCGAACTCACTTTGGCGGTTCATCGGATCTTCCAATCGCCTAAAGATGTCATTCTCTTCGATACTGGCCATCAGAGCTATGTCCACAAGATTCTGACAGGTCGTGCGTCGGGTTTTGATCTGCTGCGGCAAAGGGGCGGTCTGGCCGGCTACCCATCTCGTGCGGAGAGTGCGCATGATGTGATTGAAAATTCCCATGCATCCACTTCGCTCTCATGGGGTGACGGAATATCACGCGGTTTTGCACTGCAAGGTGAAAACGATCGAAGCGTTGTCGTTGTCGTGGGCGATGGGGCTCTTACCGGCGGAATGGCCTGGGAGGCATTAAACAACATAGCCACATCCAAAGATCAGAGACTTGTGATTTTAGTTAACGACAATGAGCGCTCTTACTCACCGACGATCGGTGGTCTCGCCACCCACCTTGCGACTCTCCGCATGACTCGCGGGTATGAGAAATTCTTGGACTGGGGTAAAGAATTCCTTCAGCGCACACCTGTAGTAGGCAATCCAATCTATGAGACCCTGCACGGCATTAAGAAGGGAATCAAGGACATCGTTGCGCCCCAAGGGATGTTTGAGGATCTCGGTCTGAAATATATTGGCCCCATTGACGGTCATGACATTGCGGCAATGGAAAGTGCGTTAGAGAAGGCGAAACATTACGGGGCTCCGGTAATCGTGCATGCACTCACCAAGAAGGGGCATGGTTATTCACCCGCCATTGCCGATGAAGCGGAGAAGTTCCACGCCATTGGCATCCTTGATCCAGAGACCGGCCAGCCACTTGCCAAGAGCGGTATTAGTTGGACAAATGTTTTCTCGAATGAATTGGCTGACATTGGTGCCGAACGGAAAGAGATTGTTGCAATCACTGCAGCGATGCTTGGTCCCACTGGACTGGATGAATTTCAACGCCGCTTCCCTGAGCGAACCGTCGATGTTGGCATCGCCGAACAGCACGCCTTAACAAGCGCGGCGGGCCTTGCCTTCGTCGGCATGCACCCGGTCGTCGCTCTCTATTCGACTTTCCTCAACCGCGCATTTGATCAACTTCTCCTTGATGTCTCTCTGCATCACGCCGGTGTCACTCTTGTACTTGATCGAGCGGGCATTACTGGGGATGACGGACCTTCCCACCATGGAATTTGGGATCTTGCACTGACTGGGATAATTCCAACCCTTCAGGTGGCTGCACCCCGTGATGGAACTCGCTTAAAGGAAAGTCTAAGAGAGGCGCTCGACATCGACGATGCCCCAACCCTTATTCGCTTTCCCAAAGGCGCTCTGCCGCAAGATATCGGGACCATCGAACGTGTTGACGGGATTGATTTCCTGTATCGCTGCGAGAGTGACGATGTCCTACTTGTCAGCGTTGGAGCATTTGCGCATCTTGCGCTCGAAGTAGCCGCGCAGGCACAGCGTGAAGGTGTAGGAGTCACTGTCATTGACCCACGCTGGGTGAAGCCCCTTCCGCCTTCGTTGTTGGATATTGCCCAGAGGTATTCGCGAGTCGTGGTTATTGAAGACGGGATTCGGCATGGGGGAATTGCAAGTTCACTTTCTGAGATGTTCCGTGACGCGCGGAGTTCGATTCCGATTCACTCAGTCGGCGTGCCCCTTGAATTTATTGAACATTCAAAGCGCGCGGAAATACTGCATGATCTGGGTATTACCGTGCAGGATATTTCACGTTCGATCGTGGAGTGGCACAGTTCTCCTTTAGGGAACAATTTCTTTAAGGTAGAGATGCAATCCCAGGAGCATGAAAGCGAGAGCCACAAACCGATTCGCTGACTCCGACGCGGTCCAAATACGGCAAAATTCCACCCAATGTGAGTGGCCATCCGGCTCCAAGGAGCATGCAGAGATCTATTTCAGCAGGGCTCGAGACGACGCCTTCATCCAGCATCATGCGGGCTTCCTCAGCGAGTGCAGTGAGGGCGCGCATCCGTACCTGCTCAGAAGTCGAGGGTTTATCGCCCTTCTCAACGAGTGCGAGTGCGTCAGGATTTGGATGATTCCTTCCGTCCGCGCCCTTTACGTAGAAGTTCTTCACTCCCTCTTTCACCAACCGACCCATTGTCGGAGAGATCCGGTAGCGAGGTCCAAGATTCTTATTCAGCGTCTCGGCAACATGGAGCGCGACACCTGGCCCGACGAGTCCAAGCAGTTCAAAGGGAGTCATGGGGAAGCCGATACTTCGCATTGAATTATCTGCAACCTCTACCGGTGTTCCCTCGTCGATCGCATCGGTGATTTCGCCCATGAAGCGAGTCAGGAGTCTGTTGACGACAAAGCCAGGGGAGTCCTTGGTGATGACCATTGTCTTCTTTAGCTCTTTGCCAATGCTGACTGCTGTCGCTGTTGTGGCGTCATCAGTCGTGTTGGTTCGTGCGATCTCAAGAAGGGGCATAACAGCAACTGGGTTGAAAAAGTGGAATCCGATGACTCGTTCCGGATGTTCGAGTCCCTGTGCCATTGCTTCAACGCTCAGAGATGAGGTGTTGGTAGCGAGCACACACTCTGGCGAAACGATCTTCTCCAACTTCTTAAAAAGCTCTTGCTTGAGGGAGAGTTCTTCGAAGATGGCTTCGATGACGAAGTCGGCGCCAGCAAAGGCACTTTGATCGACCGATCCCGATACGAGTGAGATCAATCGACGTGCCGACTCAACAGTCAGCCGTTTCTTCTCCACCAATTTGTTGATTTCTGAATGGACCCAAGCCACGCCTTTATCCACACGGGTCTGATCCAGATCAGTCATCACCACAGGGCATTTCAGATTACGAACCATGATCAGGGCAAGTTGGGATGCCATGAGGCCAGCGCCGACGACACCAACTTTTGCAACCTTTCGTGCAAGTGCAGCCTTTGGTGCACCTTCCACTTTCTTTCGCTTCTTCGAAATGAGATTGAAGGCGTAGAGAGATGCACGGAGGGCATCGCTCATCGTGAGATCAGCAAGTGCTTGATCTTCGGCGTCAAAACCTTCACTACGTGTCGCAGTGCGAGCACCGGCGATGAGTTGCAGAGCACGTTGTGGCGCGTCAATCTCAGCGCCGCCGTACTTCTTGAACGCGGCAGTTTGTCCCGTTGCAATGGCCTTATCCCAATTGGAATCTTGGGTGTAGTCCGTTCTTTCAATCTTCTTCTTTCCGCTCAGTACGTCTGCGACAAAGCCAACGGATCGTTCGAGGTAGTCAGCAGGTTCGTACACTGCATCCACAACGCCCAAGGCAAGCGCATCTTTTGCTTTCAACATAGTGTTGTTGTTAAGTGCGTTGAGAATGATGACTTGTACTGCACGTTCTGGTCCGATGAGTTTGGGAAGCAATGTCGCACCGCCCCATCCTGGTACAAGCCCAAGAAATACCTCCGGCAGCCCGGTCATCGCCGTAGTTGCCAGAGTTCGATAGTTGCAGTGAAGTCCGAGTTCGAGTCCACCGCCGAGTGCAAGACCGTTGATAAAACCAAAAGTTGGAATCTCGCACTCCCCGAGGCGGCGGAATACATCGTGACCAAGTTTGCCAATTCCAAGGGACTGGGATCGCTCACTGACAAATCCAAGACCCCGCAAATCTGCACCGGCAGCAAAGATGAATGGCTTTCCTGTGACAGCTATCGCAGCAGGCTTACGCGAGATGGCCTCAGAGATCGCGGCATCGAGGGCGAGAAGTGATTGCACGCCAAAAGTATTTGGCCGATTGAAATCTTCTCCATTATCGATAGTGATGAGGGCAAGCGTTCCATTGAATCCAAATGGAGCCAGGTCTACGTTGCGGACAAAAGCATTCGTGACCACTTCATCTGGCGCGCCCGCGGGAACATGTAAGTCCGTCATTTTATTTGACTCCATTCCAGTGTGGGTTTTCCCAGATGACCGTGCCGCCCATTCCCAAACCGATACACATTGTGGTAATTCCGTAGCGAACCCCCGAGTGCTCTTCGAATCCTCGCGCGAGGTTGAGCATGAGGCGTACTCCTGATGACGCAAGCGGGTGTCCCACAGCGATCGCGCCGCCATAAGGATTCACCCGGGCGTCATCATCTGCGATTCCGAAATGATCAAGGAATGAGAGAACCTGAATAGCGAACGCCTCGTTGATTTCAAAGAGCCCGATATCTGAAATGCTCAATCCGGCTTTTAATAAGGCTTTCTTTGTTGACGGCACCGGCCCGTAACCCATGATCTCAGGTTCCACACCCGCAAAAGCGAAAGCAACCAGGCGAGCTTTGATTGTGAGACCTAATTCGATCGCCTTCTCTTCACTTGCCAGCAGTGCTGCTGTTGCGCCGTCATTGAGTCCTGCAGCATTTCCTGCCGTGACTCGACCTGCTGGCCGGAAAGGTGTTTTCAAACCTGCCAGCGCCTCAAGAGTTGTACCAGGACGAGGAGGTTCATCTACTGTTGCAATACCCCAACCAAGTTCGGCGCTACGAACAGCCATGGGTATGAGATCGCGCTGAATTTTGCCTTCTTCATAAGCCTTGGCAGTTTTCAATTGTGAGTTCAATGAATATTTATCTGCACGCTCTCGCGTGAGGTGAGGAAATCTGTCATGTAACCGTTCGGCAGTGTTTCCCATTGCGAGCGCATCGCTATCAACGATCTTCTCTGCGAGGTAGCGTGGATTGGGGTCCATTAATTCCCCAATTGGGTGATTTCCCATATGTTCGACGCCACCTGCAATTGCAATGTCATAAGCCCCGATGCCGATCGCTCCCGAGATCGTAGTGACAGCAGTCATCGCACCGGCACACCAACGATCGACGGAGTAGCCAGGGACTGTGTTGGGTAGTCCTGCCAGCAGAGAGACACTACGACCGATATTCATTCCCTGGTCGCCCGTCTGGGTCGCGGCAGCAATGGCAACATCGTCAATCTGGTCGGGGGAGACTTGCGGATTTCGTTCAAGCAGCCCACGAAGGGCGCGCACCATCAGATCATCGGCTCGTGTGCCCGCATACAGACTCCCGGCCTTTCCGAAAGGGGTTCGAACTGCATCAACAAGGACGACTGATTTAGACATAAGCATTCCCTCTACTCAGGCTGGTTCAGGGCAACGGCGGTAATAGGCTACTCGTGAGTAGGTAAAAAAGGTACCCGCGACTTCTCCACCGCATCTCAGAGAGTATTGCGAGTGTAGCTATTCTCCTGAGCTATTTTTTGAAGTCGCCTTTGAGAACGTTGGGGCAAGGTAGGTCGACATGACAGTGAGGAGATAGAGGAACCAGACGCCCACCTGAAGCCAGGTGCTGGTGGTCGAGAAACCAATCGAACCCGAAAGAATACTGGCAATGAAGGAATCGGGGTTTAACCACGAATCGATATTCCATGCAACAGAATCCAATCCAGGCAGCCATCCGGTCTCTTGCAGGTCGCCAATTCCGTGGGCGAGAACGCCTGCAGCAACAACGATCAATGCGATGCCGGTAATTTTGAAGAATTGAGTCAGGTTAAAGTGAACGGTCTGTCTGTACATTAAATATCCGAGGCCAATCGCTGCAGCAAGCCCCAGAACTAATCCCACGGAAGGACCAAAAGAAGATTTCACGGTCGTGAAATTGGTATAGATAAAGAGGGAGGTTTCAATTCCTTCCCGGCCAACAGCGACAAATGCAGTGATTGCCATCGCGAGAGAGCCCATCGTGACCGCGCTATCGACTTTCCTTTCAAGTTCCCGTTTGAGATTTCGGGCGGTGCGCTTCATCCAAAAAACCATCCAGGTGACCAGTGCGACCGCAACAACGGAGAGGGTTCCCGCAAATGCCTCTTCGGCACCTGGCTTCAATTCACTGGAAGTAAAGCTCAGGATTGCGCCCAATCCCAGACTCAACACAATGGCGACAAAGACACCGATCCAGAGGGGAGTGCGGAGGTGAGATCTATTGGTTTTGACCACATAGGCCAGGAGGATGCCGATAATGAGGGCAGCTTCAAGGCCCTCGCGCAGCGCAATGATAAATGTACTCAACATCGGAGCAATCTAACCCTCCTAGATTAATTACACAACCTGAATGTTGCGTAATTAATCTCACTCTCCTTGCTCCTCCTCGATGCTTTCTACAGGTTTTTCAACTGGACGGACCGGTTCGCGCTCGAGAAGGGCTTGAGCCAACAAGGAAGAAACGATCGTTACCTGCCAGGGACGTGCCCCACGCTCAAGCAGGGCGTCTCTGACCCGTTGCGTCTGAAGGGAGGTAGTCGAGTCCTCCGGCGGCGACCAGCAAAGACGACGGAGGAGATCTGGAGAGATCAGGTTTTCAGGAGGAATGGAGAGCAACTTCGCTTCCTTTTCAATGCTGGCACGGGCGTGGGAGAGTGGAGCAAATTTATTGGGGAATTTTTCTCGCCAGATTTTTATGGGCGGCATTGAATCGGTCTCTGTTCGTACGGGCGGCCAGTGACTTTCAGGCGTCATCTTGCCCGCCTGGATGGCGCTGAGCCAATTGGACGCATGCTCAAACCAACGCGCTCGCGCACCTAGAGGTTTCAGAGCCTTTTCCATCTCCTTCCGGTTCTCGGGGGTGCGAAGAGAGAGCTCGATCAGTGCGGAATCGGAGAGCAACTTTCCAGGGGCGATATCCAAGTGGCGTGCAAGAGTGTCGCGTTCGTGCCAGATTGATTTAATAATTGCTAGTCGCGCTCGCTCTTTGATTTTATGAATTCCTGAAGTCCTACGCCAAGGATCCTTTCTGGGTTCTGGCTTTGGTGCGTTGAGGATGGCTTCAAATTCTTGAGTCGCCCATTCTAATTTTCCTTGCGTCCGTAAGATATCGCTTACTTTTTCTCGAAGTTCAATGAGCAGCTCGACATCTAAGGCGGCATAGTTGAGCCATTCGTGAGGCAACGGCCTCGTGGACCAGTCCACTGAGCTGTGCTCTTTTGCGAGTGAAATTCCAAGGAGACTTTCAACGAGGGCGCCAAGTCCTACACGAGGAAGTCCTGCAAGACGCCCGCCCAATTCTGTATCAAATATTTTTGAAGGGATAAGTCCAATATCGCGTAGGCATGGAAGATCTTGAGTGCTCGCATGCAGAATTACTTCGTCGCTGTTGAGAAGTTCGTTGAGAGTGTCAAAGAGGGGATGCACATTCTCTGGTCCCTTTGATTTGAATGGAATTGGATCAATGAGATGCAACCCACCATTGGTTCGCTTTATCTGAATGAGATATGCACGAGAACTGTATTTGTATCCGGATGCGCGTTCAGCATCAATGGCGAACGGTCCTGAACCCGTTGCGAGGGTCGCAATCGTTCTTTCGAGCTCTGACTCTGTATTGACTGCAAGAGGAGTTCCACCGTAGGGAACAAGAAGTGGAATTGCGCCTTCTTCTTTTTCTAGAGATGTCATCGACTAGTGGGATCCACGAGTGGGCGGTTTGATAACTGAGACGCCATCGGGGATTGGAGTGAGCCCTGCGACTTCGGCAAGCAGAGTGCACCAGCCATCAATATGAGTTCCGATGTCTTCACTGTTGGCCAGCACCGGGGTCCATGATGCACGGATCTCTATTTCGGCTTCGTCTCTGCGAAGCGACAATTTTCCGAAAGATGAACTCGCGACCCGAGTGACAGTTCCGCTTGCCGCAACATATCGGCAACCTGCAAGGGTGAGAGATTCAAGTAACCAATTCCAACCGACTTCAGGCAAGAGAGGATCTTCCTGCATCATCATGTCTACATCAGCGCGGACATAAGTGACGCATCTGTAATCGCCTTCCCAGGCATCTTGCCCACCAGGCTCGTGCAGAAGTACGAAACGACCAGACGCAATCTCATCTTCCTCATCTCCTGGAAAGCCATTGCTGACATCTGCAGAGAAGGCAAAGGCATGCGTTGCTAATTTTTGCGGTGCCGGCACTTCTTCAAGAATTATCTCGGCGCGCGGGGCAAAGGAACGCAATCTCTCTATGACAGCCTCAAACTCTTGCGAATCCACTACCTCAATGTAAGGAAAATTAACGCAGAAAGGTGGGAGGCGGGGCGGTAACCTAACCCACATGGCTCTGCTTCTCGCACTTTTCTCCAGTGTTCTCTGGGGCAGTGCCGATTTTGAAGGCGGCAGGATGGCAAAGAAGTTTCCTGCCATTGCTGTCACGGGAGCATCACAGGCACTTGGGCTCATTGTGGGTATTGGTATTGTTCTTGTTACTGGCGAATGGCGGGCACCTGCCTTTGGTCTTCATGGTTATTTCTTTCCGGCTGTTATCGCTGGAGTAACTGGCTACCTTGGGCTCGTTGCATTGTATGCAGGACTGGCAACGGGAAGAATGGGAGTTGTTTCACCAATAAGTTCCCTGTGTGCAATTATTCCAGTGACGGTCGCTCTGATAAGTGGAGAACATCTTCCCACGAGTACGGGGATAGGAATTGCGATTGCTCTAGTTGGAGCATTCTGTGCTAGTGGTCCAGAGATATCACAAGGACTTCCCTTTCGACCGGTCCTCCTTGCCATTGGTGCAGCCGTTGGATTTGGCACGGCACTCTCTTTTATGGCACGTGGTTCGGTTTCAAGCGCTCTCATGACGATGGTGATGATGCGTATAACAACACTTTTTATCTCGATCGGACTTGCTGTGAAGTACCGAACTGTAGGTGGATTCGCTAAGAGCGATCTTCCTCGGTTGATTTACATCGGTGCGGCAGATTTTTCGGCCAATGTTCTACTTGGAGTTGCATCGACGAAAGGTTTAGTCTCCATTGTTATGGTTTTAGGCTCTCTATTCCCGATCATGACTGCCGTTCTTGCGTATAAGATTTTGCATGAAAGATTACATCGGATTCAGTATGCAGGGATTGTTCTGGCGATCGCTGGGGTAGCCATCATCTCAGCTTCCTGATGGGAGCAGGTGCCCGCAGTTGAATAGCAACTACAGAGGCTTGGTGCAGGAATAGAAGATCGTGTCGTCTTTCACGTTCTGTTCTACCACTGTGAAATATGAAAGAAGCTCGGTTAGGTCAGCCCGATTCTCGCCGCCCGACATCGGAGTCAGGCTCAGATTCAATTGTGATATCAAGCCCAGAGAGAGCAACTGGTTAATCATTGAAACGCCCCCTTCAATGAAGATAGAGGGTCCGAACTCCCTCTCTGCTTTTCTAACCGCCTCAACAGGGGAGAGATTCCACCAGTGCGCCCTGGGATTCTCTCCCACGATTTCAGGATAGGAGTGAGAAAGGACGACAAGCGG
>Ga0255338_1001590_pt1 | contig 41344 bp, 49 predicted proteins | sample MeOH1_35cm_T4_19_FD_203715 | JGI IMG/M metagenome (GOLD analysis project Ga0255338, IMG submission 203715) | Sandy soil microbial communities from University of British Columbia, Vancouver, Canada - MeOH1_35cm_T4_195 | ecosystem: Engineered > Artificial ecosystem > Sand microcosm > Unclassified ... | reverse complement strand
CAGGACGGCTTTGTCCGTCTCACTCCATGTCCCCCGGCACGCCCCTGCGGGCCGTGCCTCCTCCTCTACTTCCGGAGACGGACAAAGCCGTCCTGCGCCTGCGGCGTTGCATGCTGGAGCAGCCGTTGCTCCGGTGAGCGGGAGCGCAGCGCTATGGTGCGGGGGTGCTCCTGGGGGGACTGGCGGTGCTGCAACGCGCGACGCAGGCCCGGAGCGGGTTTGTCCGCTTCCGGAAGTAAAGGAGGAGGCACGGCCTTCAGGCCGTGCCGGGGGACATGGAGTGAAGCGGACAAATCCGCTCCGGGCCGTATCGGAGGCGACGCTACTCGGATCGGAGGCGACGCTACTCGGATCGGAGGCGACGCTACTCGGATCGGAGGCGACGCTGCTCCCCGTGCGCCTTCCGGGAGCCCGCGCCACACCGAATCGCCTGCGCGCGCCCTCGGGGTCTGCGCTTGCGCAGGGACAACGGTGCGCGCGGGCTGCATTCGTGCCGTCAAGGGTCGAACACCGGCCTAGCTAGTGGCGGTACAGAACGTCGTCCTCGAACTCGATCTCGATCACGCAGGGCTGCAGCGCGAAGACGTGCATCGCGTCGTCGCGCTCGGCGCGGTAGCTCTCGTGCGCGGCGAGGATCACGTCCTTCGGATCGCCGTCGTGGGTGATCCAGACGCTGCCGCGCGCGCAGCAGACCAGCACGCTGGCGTCGACGGGGTCGAAGCAGCGCGCCTCGCCCTGCTCCATTTCTACCGCGAAGCGCCGCGTCACGCGGGCGTGCGGATACAAGTGCAGTGCGCGGTAGCGGGGGGAATGGTTGTGCCGCAGCCGCTCCTGCACGAACTGCAGCGAGTCCTCTTTGTCCATCGTTCGCTCCTTGCACCCATGCTGCCGCGCAGGCGGCGGCCGTCCACCCGCACGGTCCGGCAGCAGGCGTGGGAAGAGCGCCCCGCCCCGGGTAAGGCATGCCTCCTCAGGCGTTGGGAGCCTCAGCCTTTCGGCAGCTCGCGCCACCAGCCGGGGCCGAAGCGGCCCTGCAGGAAGGCGATGAAGGCCAGCACCTTCTGCGGCACCAGCTTGGGCGAGGGGTACACGGCGTGGATCTCCTGCTCGGGCAGGCTGTGGCCCTTGAGCACTTCCACGATGGCGCCGGAGGCGAGCGAATCGGCCGCCACGTACCAGGGCAGCGCCGCGATGCCCATGTCGGCGCGCGCCGCCGCCAGCACCGCGGAGAGATTGTTGGAGCGCAGGCGCGGCGTCAGGGGCACCGCCACCACCTCGTGGCGCGGCGTCAGCACGCGCCAGGCGTCGTTGCCCTGCACGCTGCTGTAGATCAGCGTCGCGTGGTCGCCCAGGTCGGCCGGCCGGTGCGGTACGCCGCAGCGCTTGAGGTAGCGCGGCGAGGCCGCCAGCAGCCAGGGATTGCCTCCCAGCAGGCGCGCGCCCAGCGTGGAATCGGCCAGCTTGCCGAGCCGCAGCGCGACGTCCACGCCCTGCGCCACCAGGTCCGTGTAGCGGTCCTCGAAGCTCAGGTCCACCTGCAGCTGCGGATGCTGGCGCATGAACTCCAGCGCCAGCGGCACGACCACGCGGCGGCCGAAGGCCACCGAGCTGCCCACCCGCAGCATGCCCAGCGCCGGCGACTGCTGCAGCCGCACCACGTTCTCGGCCTCCGCCGCCTCGCGCACGATGATCTTGCACTTCTCGTAGTACAGCGCCCCCGCCTCGGTGAGGCTGACGCCGCGCGTGTTGCGATTGAGCAGCCGCGCCTTCAGCCGCGCCTCGGTGGCGGCGACCTGCTTGGTGACGGTGGGCTGGGTGGTGGAGAACTCGCGCGCGGCGCGCGAAAAGCTGCCCGTCTCGACGACGCGCACGAACATCTCCATGGCCAGCAGGCGATCCATGCGCTCATTCCAGCGCGGAATGGCCGGGTTGGCAAGTTCGCGCGCTTCAGCGGGGCTTGGGCCCCGCCCAGGCGCCCGGCTCGCCGCGCCCCGGGGGCTCTTCCTCCGGCAGGCCCAGCACCGTGCGCACGGCGCGCAGCAGCGACTCGGGCTCGAAGGGCTTGGTGATGTAGCCGTCGGCGCCGCCGGCGATGCCCTTGAGCACCGCCTCGCGCGTGGCCTTGCCGGTGAGCATGATCACCGGCACGTTCTTCAGCGCCGGATGCTGGCGCACCCGCTGCAGGATGTCGAAGCCGTCGGCATCCGGCAGCATCACGTCGAGCAGGATCAGGTCGGGGATCGGCGGGCGGCGGATCTCCGCCACCACCTCGGCGCGGTTGTGCGCGTTGCGCACCTCGAAGCCGGAGAGGTTCAGCAGCGTGCGCGTGAACTTGCCGAGCGCCGCGTCGTCCTCGATCACCACCGCCGTCATGGGCCGCCCGGGGTGCGGCGCCGGCAGCGTGCTGCGCTCGCGCGCGATCTGCACGTAGAAGCCGCTGCGCTGCAGCGAGGACAGGCCGGCGTCCGCCTTCTCCGGCCGCACCGCCTGGGTGAGCAGTTCGACCTGCGCGTTCCAGGTGCGGGTGAAGGGATCGAGCTCGACCAGCGTGACCAGCCGCCGCTCCAGCAGGCTGCGGAACACCGCATCGAAGCCGGGCCGGGCCGCGGGCGGCAGGCTCGCCATCACCTGGGCCGCGGTGAGCGAGCCGTCCAGCCGCACCAGCACGTCGATCTGCGCCGGCGTCAGGCGCGTGGAGCTGCTGCGCAGTTCGCTTTCGCCCAGCGGCGTCAGCCCATAGATGTCTTCGTTCTGCATGGCGGTCCGGCAATCCTGGCTGCAGTTTAGCCGGCCGGTCGCCATTCCGCGGCGGCATAAGTCATATGACTCCCCCCTATCTTCTGGCGGCACGACCCGCTGCCTACAGTGCGCCCCAGGACCTCAGCACAGGAGACAGACACATGGCAAGAATGACCGCCGCCCAGGCCGCCGCCTGGGTGCTCGAAAAGGAAGGGATCACGCAGGCCTTCGGCGTGCCCGGCGCCGCGATCAACCCCTTCTACGCCGCGCTGCGGCAGCAGGGGACCATCGCCCACATCCTGGCGCGCCACGTCGAGGGCGCATCGCACATGGCCGAGGGCTACACCCGGGCCGCGCCGGGCAACATCGGGGTGTGCATCGGCACCTCGGGGCCGGCCGGCACCGACATGATCACCGGCCTCTATTCGGCCCAGGCCGATTCGATCCCGATCCTGTGCATCACCGGGCAGGCGCCGCGCGCCCGCCTGCACAAGGAGGACTTCCAGGCCGTCGACATCGAGTCCATCGCCAAGCCGGTGACCAAGTGGGCCGTCACCGTGCGCGAGCCGGCCCAGGTGCCGCGCGCCTTCCAGCAGGCCTTCCACCTGATGCGCTCGGGCCGCCCGGGGCCGGTGCTGATCGACCTGCCGGTGGACGTGCAGACCGGCGAGATCGAGTTCGACCCCGACACCTACGCGCCGCTGCCGGTCTACAAGCCGGCCGCCACCCGCGCGCAGGCGCAGCGCGCCATCGCGCTGCTGCAGGAGGCCGAGCGGCCGCTGATCGTGGCGGGCGGCGGCATCGTCAACGCCGACGCCTCGGCGCTGCTGGTGGAGTTCGCCGAGCTGGCCGGCGTGCCCGTGATCCCCACGCTGATGGCCTGGGGCAGCATTCCCGACGACCACCCGCTGATGGCCGGCATGTGCGGCCTGCAGACCAGCCACCGCTACGGCAACGCGACGCTGCTGGCGAGCGATTTCGTGCTGGGCATCGGCAACCGCTGGGCCAACCGCCACACCGGCTCGGTCGACGTCTACACCAAGGGCCGCAAGTTCGTCCACGTCGACATCGAGCCGACCCAGATCGGCCGCGTGTTCGCGCCCGACTTCGGCATCGTCTCGGATGCCGGCGCCGCGCTGCGCCTGTTCATCGAGGTGGCGCGCGAGATGAAGGCGCAGGGCCTGCTGAAGGACCGCCGCGCCTGGGCCGCCGACTGCCTGGAACGCAAGCGCACGATGCTGCGCAAGAGCAACTTCGACAACGTGCCGATGAAGCCGCAGCGCGTCTACCAGTGCATGAACCGCGCCTTCGGGCCGGAGACCTGCTACGTCACCACCATCGGGCTGTCGCAGATCGCCGCCGCGCAGTTCCTGCACGTGTTCGGCCCGCGCCGCTGGATCAACTGCGGCCAGGCCGGCCCGCTGGGCTGGACGGCGCCGGCCGCGCTGGGCGTGCGCGCGGCGGACCCGACGCGGCCCATCGTCGCGATCTCCGGCGACTACGACTTCCAGTTCCTGCTGGAGGAGCTGGCCGTGGGCGCGCAGTTCAAGCTGCCCTACCTCCACATGGTGGTGAACAACTCCTACCTCGGCCTGATCCGGCAGTCGCAGCGGGCCTTCGACATGGACTACTGCGTGCAACTGGCCTTCGACAACATCAACCAGCCGGCCGATGCGCCCGCGCGCAGCTATGGCGTCGACCACGTCAAGGTGGTCGAGGGCCTGGGCTGCAAGGCGATCCGCGTGCACCGGCCCGACGAGATGGCGCCGGCCATCGCGCAGGCCGAGACGTGGATGAAGGAGTTCCAGGTGCCGGTGGTGATCGAGGTGATGCTGGAGCGCGTGACCAACATCGCGATGGGCGCCGAGATCGACAAGATCGTGGAATTCGAGGAACTGGCGAGTTCGGCGGCCGACGCGCCGACGGCTGTCGCCGCGCTGCTGGATTGAGAAGCCGGGGTTTCGCTTCGCTCCACCGCCAGCCTGCGAGGAAATTCCATCGCCGGCCCCCGAGGAAGTTCCATCGCTCGCCCAAAAGGAAAACATCATGCCGAGATTCGCTGCCAACCTGAGCATGCTCTTCACCGAGCTGCCTTTCCTGGACCGCTTCGCCGCCGCCCGCGCCGCGGGCTTTCGCGCCGTCGAATACCTGTTCCCCTACGAGCACCCGAAGGAGGAACTGGCCGCCCGCCTGCGCGGCGAGGGCCTGAAGCAGGTGCTGCACAACCTGCCCGCCGGCGACTGGGCCGCGGGCGAGCGCGGCATCGCCTGCCATCCCAACCGCGTCGACGAATTCCGCGCCGGCGTCGACCGCGCCATCCTGTACGCCCACGCGCTGGACTGCGGCCAGCTCAATTGCCTGGCCGGCAAGCTGCCCGCCGGCGTGCCGCGCGAGCAGGCCCAGGCCACGCTGGTGGCCAACCTGCACTACGCGGCCGGGCGCCTGCGCGAGGCGGGCATCCGGCTGCTGGTGGAGCCGATCAACAGCTACGACATCGCGGGCTTCTTCCTCACCCGCACCGACCAGGCCATGGCGCTGCTGGAGGAAGTGGCGAGCGACAACCTCCTGCTGCAATACGACATCTACCACGCGCAGCGCATGGAAGGCGAACTCGCCGCCACGCTGCAGCGCCACCTCGCCCACATCGGCCACATCCAGCTGGCCGACAACCCGGGCCGCAACGAGCCCGGCACCGGCGAGATCAACTTCCCCTGGCTGCTGCGCCACCTCGACGCGCTGGGCTGGAAGGGCTACATCGGCTGCGAGTACCGCCCGCGCGGCACGACGCTCGAAGGACTGGGCTGGATGAAGGAGTTCGCGCAATGACGCAGGCACTGAAGATCGGCTTCATCGGGCTGGGCGTGATGGGCGCGCCGATGGCGGGGCACCTGCGCGCGGCCGGCCACACCCTGTTCGTGCACACCCGCAGCCAGGTGCCGATGGCGCTGGTCGAAGCGGGCGCCACCGTGTGCACCAGCGCGCAGGGCGTGGCGCAGCGCGCCGACATCGTGTTCCTGATGCTGCCCGACACGCCGGACGTGGAGAAGGTGCTGTTCGGCCCCGAAGGCGTGGCCTCGGGGCTCGTGCCCGGCAAGACGGTGGTGGACTGCAGCTCGATCGACCCCATCGCCACCCGCGCGTTCGCGGCGCGCATCGCTCGCACCGGCTGCGACTACCTCGATGCGCCGGTCTCGGGCGGCGAGGTGGGCGCCAAGGCCGCCAGCCTGAGCATCATGGTGGGCGCGAGCGAGGCGGCCTTCGAGCGCGTGCGCCCGCTGTTCGCCCTCCTGGGCAGGAACGTGACACACGTCGGCGCCGTGGGGGACGGCCAGGTCTGCAAGGTCGCCAACCAGATCATCGTGGGCCTGAACATCGCGGCCGTCGCCGAGGCGCTGGTGTTCGCGGCCAAGGCCGGCGCCGATCCCGCACGGGTGCGGCAGGCCCTCATGGGCGGCTTCGCGAGCTCGCGCGTGCTCGAGGTGCATGGCGAGCGCATGCTCAAGCGCACCTTCCAGCCGGGCTTTCGCATCGCCTTGCACCAGAAGGACCTGAACCTCGCGCTGCAGGGCGCGCGCAGCCTCGGCATGGCACTGCCGCAGACGGCCATCGCGGCGCAGCTGATGCAGGCCTGCGACGCGCTGGGGCTGGCGCAGGCGGACCATTCGGCGCTGGTGCGGGCGCTCGAAACGCTGGCGCAGCATGAGCTGCCGGGAAGCTGATCCGGATCAACGAGCCGGACTTTCCTCGCCTGGGGGATCGGCGTAGGGTTCTGGATTCCAGACCAAGGAGAGCGGAGTCCTTCATGCATGAACCGACCACCCAGGCCGAACTGGCCCTGCGCGACGCGGCCCGCGAATACCACCGCAGCCCGGGCCGCGGCAAGATCTCGATCACGCCGACCAAGCCTCTGTCGAACCAGCGCGACCTCTCGCTCGCGTACTCGCCCGGCGTCGCCTATCCCTGCCTGGACATCCAGGCCGATCCGGCGCTGGCGGCGGAATTCACCTCGCGCGCCAACCTGGTGGGCGTGATCACCAACGGCACCGCGGTGCTCGGCCTCGGCGACATCGGGCCGCTGGCGGGCAAGCCGGTGATGGAAGGCAAGGCGTGCCTGTTCAAGAAGTTCGCCGGCATCGACGTGTTCGACATCGAGCTGGCCGAGCGCGATCCCGACAAGCTGGTGGACATCGTGGCGGCGCTGGAGCCGACGCTGGGCGGCGTGAACCTGGAGGACATCAAGGCGCCCGAGTGCTTCTACATCGAGCGCAAGCTGCGCGAGCGGCTGAACATCCCGGTGTTCCACGACGACCAGCACGGCACCGCGATCATCTCCTCCGCCGCCCTGCTCAATGGCCTGGAGCTGGTGGGCAAGAAGATCCAGGACGTGACGCTCGTGTCCTCCGGCGCCGGCGCGGCGGCGATCGCCTGCCTGGACGTCTTCGTCGGCCTCGGACTGCAAAAGCGCAACATCCACGTGGTCGATTCGAAGGGCCTGGTCTACCAGGGCCGCCCCGGCGGCTTCGACGAATCGAAGGCGAAGTACGCGCAGGACACCTCCAAGCGCACGCTGGCCGACGTGGTGAAGGGCGCCGACGTGTTCCTGGGCTGCTCCACCTCCGGCGTGCTGACGCCGGACATGGTCCGCTCCATGGCCAACAAGCCGATCATCCTGGCGCTCGCCAATCCCGAGCCCGAGATCCGGCCCGAGCTGGCCCGGCAGGCGCGGCCCGACTGCATCATCGCGACCGGCCGCTCGGACTATCCGAACCAAGTCAACAACGTGCTGTGCTTCCCCTACATCTTCCGCGGCGCGCTGGACTGCGGCGCCACCAAGATCACGGAAGCGATGAAGCTCGCCGCCGTGCGCGAGATCGCGCAGCTGGCCAAGGCCGACATCAGCGAGGAGGTGGCCAATGCCTACGCCGGCAAGGAGCTCGCCTTCGGGCCCGACTACATCATCCCGACGCCTTTCGATTCGCGCCTGATCCTGCGCATCGCGCCGGCGGTGGCGCGGGCGGCGGCCGAATCGGGCGTGGCCACGCGGCCGATCGCCGACTTCGACGCCTACACGCAGAGCCTGACCCGCTTCGTCTACCAGACCGGCATGATCATGCGGCCGGTGTTCGTGGCGGCCAAGAAGGCCAGCGCACAGCGCATCGTCTACGCGGAAGGCGAGGACGAGCGGGTGCTGCGGGCGGTCCAGCTCGCGCTGGACGAGAAGATCGCGCAGCCGATCCTGATCGGCCGGCCGGCGGTGATCGAGACGCGCATCGCCAAGGCGGGCCTGCGGCTGCGGCCGGGGCAGGACGTGCAAGTGGTGAACCCGGAGAGCGACGCGCGCTTCCGCCAGTACTGGGAGACCTACCACCGCATCATGGGCCGCGACGGCATCACGCCGGAGGCGGCCAAGGCGGCGGTGCGGCGCTCCAACACCCTGATCGGCGCGCTGTCGGTGCACCTGGGCGACGCCGACGCCATGCTGTGCGGCATGGTCGGCCGCTTCGACCAGCACCTGGAGCACGTGCGCAAGGTGATCGGCTGCCGCGAGGGCGAGGGACTGGCCGCGCTCAACGCGCTCATGCTGCCGGACCGCACGCTCTTCATCGCCGACACCTACGTCAACGAGGACCCGGATGCCCAGCTGCTGGCGCGCATCGCGCTGATGTCGGCCACCGAGGTGCGCCGCTTCGGCCTGCCGCCCAAGGTGGCCTTCCTGTCGCACAGCAACTATGGCTCGTCCACGCGCGCCTCGGCGCTCAAGATGCGGCAGGCGCGCGACCTGTTCCGCCAGCTGGCGCCCGACATCGAGTGCGACGGCGAGCTGCAGGGCGACTCGGCGCTGTCCGAAAAGGTGCGGCGCGACTCGCTGATGGACACGACGCTCACCGGCGAGGCCAACCTGCTGATCTGCCCCAACCTCGACGCCGCCAACATCCTCTTCAACGTGCTGAAGATGACGGGCGGCCACGGCATCACGGTGGGGCCGATGCTGTTGGGCGCCAAGGCGCCGGTGCACGTGCTCACGCCTTCGGCCACGGTGCGGCGCATCGTCAACATGACGGCGCTCGTCTCCGCCACCTCGCAGCGGACCTGAGCAAAAGAAAGGGAGCGCCACCGGGGCGCTCCCGATGCGGGCCGGAAGCCCGCGAATTCGCTGGTGTTTGTGCTGGTTCCGGTGGGCGCGGTCAGCGCACGCGGCCGCGGCGGAACAGGTTCACGATGGCGAGCAGGATCACCGCGCCGATCAGGGACACCACGATCGAGCCGATGCTGATGCCCTGGTTGATCGTGCCCGTGCCCACCAGCGGGGAGATCAGCCAGCCGCCCAGGAAGGCGCCCACGATGCCCACCACGATGTTCAGCAGGATGCCCTGCTGGCCATCGGTGCGCATGATCAGGCTAGCCAGCCAGCCGACGATACCGCCAATGATCAACCAAATCAGAAAACCCATATTGCACTCCTTGAGCCGCGAACGGCGTGTTGTTGAAGGTCGGGCCGCGACCCGACCCTGGGCCACGTCCACCTGCCCATGGAGGGCCGGTGCTGTTCACTATGGGCCGGCCCCCCCAGCGGGGGCGTAGGAGGTGTAAATCGAATCGGTGCGGGGCGGGCGCGAGGCCGCGTCGGACAAAGCGCACTGTCGGCGACGATGCAAGCCGCAGCGTCGGGGAGCGATCGCCGCCCGGCAACCGCCGGACAGCCACCGCGCAACTCAGCCTCAAGGCCGAGTCCTACCCGGCCATGGGCCGCACCCTCCACGCATAGCAGCCCCTCTCCGGCAGCCCCCCGACGGACCGGCCGCGACACTGCCTGCATCCAATCGAATGCAAGGAGTCCTGACCATGAAAGCGACCGACGCACGCTCGCGCAAGGGCCTGATCTCGTTCGGCGTGACCGCGCTGCTGGCGCTGGGCGCCGCCACCGCGCAGATCGCCACGGCCGCCAGCATCAACAGCATCGACACCGGGATCGATGACACGGGCAACTACCAGAGCGAAGTGCACGCCTGCCTGAGCGGCCACACGCAGCAGGACCAGGCGACCTGCCTGAAGGAAGCGCGCAACGCCCGCGCCGACAAGCAGCGCGGCGTGCTCGACACGGAGGGCGACCTGCAGGCCAATGCCATGGCGCGCTGCGACGTGTTCCAGGCCGGCGAGGACAAGGCGGCCTGCCATGCCCGCGTGATGGGCATGGGCAACGTCGAAGGCAGCATCGCCGGCGGCGGCCTGCTGCACGAATCGGAGACCGTGGTGATGCCGCAGTCCCAGCACGCCGTGACCGTCCAGCCGCAGACCTCCGACCCGATCGTGCTGCTGCCGAACACCTCGACGCTGGGCAACCGGGGCCAGTAAGCGGCCCGCAAAGCGGCAGCCTGCGCTGCCGTCCTACAGCGCGACCCGCCGCAAGGGCTAACCTTGGGCGGGTCAGCCATTGGTGGAGGCGCTCATGAACGAGAACGACGGCCGCGCGAAGCACGGCTACCGCAACGAGGTGAGCTGGGACGACGGCAAGGGCCGCCAGCCGTACGGCAACCGGGAGGAAGAGGCCGAGCAGGCCTCGGGCGCCCACGAGATCGAGGCCGGCAACCGCGGCGCCGCCTCGGGCCGCAACATCGAGGATCTCGAAGCGCTCAAGGGCTTTCCCGAGCCGCCGGAGAAGGAAACGCCCCGCGAGGACGAGTCCGGGCGGGGCGGCGTGAGCTGATCGCGGCGCTCAGATGATGTTGAACAGCATCAGCAGCAGCACGACGACCAGCGGCACTCCGAGAAGCCAGAGTATGACGGGCATGCAAACCTCCTTGGGTACGTTGCTGGCTCCACCCTAGGGAAGCCGCGGCAACGGCGCTGCCGGGCACCTGCGGGAGCCCCGGTAGGAACGCCTGCGGGAGCGCCGGTAGGAAGCTTCCGGCCCGGGGCCGACACCCGGGCCGCCCTGGGCGGCACCGACAGCGGTCGCGCCGCCGTCCGACAGCGCCAGCGCCGCGGCCGCGGCCTAATGGGGGCACCGCAGCCCACCGAGCATCAAGACATGGCCTCCCTGCTTTCCCAGCTGTCCCCGAGCATCACCAACATGATCCGGCTGGATCACACGCACGTGCTGACGGCCTTCCACCAGTACGAGCTCGGCTCGTCCGAGCGGCAGAAACGCGGGCTGGCCGACAACGTGTGCCTGGGCATCGAGATCCACTCGCAACTGGAGGAGGAGATCTTCTATCCCGCCATGCGCCTGGTGGCGGACAACGAGTTCCTGCGCAAGAGCACGCCCGAGCACGACGAGATGCGCGGCCTGATTTCCCGCCTGCGCAACATGCCCGCGGGCGACACCGCCTTCGACGACACCTTCTTCGATCTGATGCGGCACCTGATGCACCACGTGGCCGACGAGGAGACGATGCTGCTGCCGGCGGCGGAGCGGCAGATCCCGGAGCAGCTCTCCGAGCTGGGCGCGCGCATGACCAGGCGGCGGCTCGAACTGGCCGGCCCGCGCACGCCGGAGCTGGCCAGCAGCATGGCCCGCTCCATGGGCACCGGCACCATGATCGGCCTGGGCAGCATGATGCTGGCCGGCGCCTACCTGCTCACGCGCGGCAAGTACGGCGACCGCCTCGCCTCGGCGCGGGCGCGCTTCTCGCGGGCCATCTGAAAAAAGGGCGCGGCGAAATGCGGCGCCTCCTCCCGAAGAAGGAAGGACTAGACTGGCCGCATGCTGCAAGTCACCAAGATCCTGCACCAGGGGCACGGCCTGGCCAGCGCTCTCCTGAAGCGGGCGGCGACCGTGGAGCTCGAATGGGGCCTGCGCCGGCAGGCCCACTTCGAGTGCACCGATTCGCAGGGGCGCCAGCTCGATGTGTTCCTGCCGGCCGGCAGCGTGGTGCGCGGCGGCGACGTGCTGGTGGCGGAGGACGGCTCCGTGGTGCGCGTGACGGCCAAGCCGCAGCCCCTGATGGTGGTGCGCCCGGGCGACCGCGGCAGCCTGCGCGACCTGCTGCGCGCGGCCTGGCACCTGGGCAACCGCCACGTCGCCATCGAGCCGCAGGCGGACCACCTGAAGATCGAGCCCGATCCCGCGCTCGCCGAGATGCTGCGCGCGCTGCGGCTGGCGGTGACCGACACCTTCGGCCCCTTCGAGCCGGAAGATGCCCTGGGCGGCCACGGGCCGCACTCGCACGAGGACCATCACCACGGCCACAGCCACACCGTCACGCCCGAAGACCACGAGCACGAGCACGACAGCCAGCTGCACGACCACGAGCACGACAGCCACCGCCACGGCGAGCACGGGCAGTCGGGCGGGCGCTGACGGGCCGCACGTAGTCGCCGGACGGCCATCCGGAAGAGGTTTCGTCCTACAGCCATTGCTGTAACGATCGCTTACCTTGGGCGCCCATGGAACTGTTGCACGAGGCATCGCCCGGATTCGACTCGGTCGCGAACGCGTTCTCGATGGCGAAGCTGCTGCCCACGACCCACCGCATGGACGTGCGGATCGGCCTCGTGCGCGAAGGGGTGCTGTTCGCGACCGGCCGGCTCGATGGCTACCGGCAGGTCAGCTTCTTCGCCGAACACCTGCGCGCGCACGGCTGGCACGAGCACCTGCTCGGGGGCGAGACGGACATGCAGGGTTGCGACATGCTGTTCGCGCATCCGGCCGACTCCGCCCGCGAGGACGATCCGTCCTTCATCCGGCGCGCGCCGGTGGAACTCTGGCCGGCCAAGGTCCCCCATGTCGATCCATAGCCACGAGGACCAGGATCCCACGCTGCCGCCGCCAGGCAGCCGCTGGGGTGCGGGCGCGCAAAGCGTGCTGCCCTACCTCACGAAGTCGCTGCAGGCGCGGCCCAGCGCTCCCGAGCAGGCGCGCGAGAGCAAGCCGGCCGCGGATGCGCGGCTGCCCGAGCGGCCGTCGTCGCCGGCGGCCTGAAGGAAAGGCGAAGGGCGCTCAGGCCGGTCCCGTGCGGTGCTTGCCGCCGGTGTGGCTGGCGCGCCGGTCCTCCCATTCGCGCAACTGCTTCATGATGCTTTCCGAGCCCCGGCCGGCGTGGCCTTCGGGCTGCGGTTGCTGCTGCTGCTGCTGCTGTTGCGCGCGGGGGTGGCCGCAGGAGGAATGGTCGTCCTGGGGCTTGTCCTGTTGTTGTTCCTGCGACATGGCCGAATGCGATCAGATGTGACGCCCATGGTGCGCGGCAGCCGAGTCGATGCATGTAGGACGCTGCCAGCAGGCGCTATGGGACAGGTCAGGCAAGCTGGGACGGTTCGCCCCGGACCCGGCCGCCTGCTCGCGCACACGCCTCACCCGCAGGGCAGCTCCATCCGGAAGCGCGTGCCGTCCTGCGCGCTGGAACTCGCCGACACTTCGCCGCCATGCGCGCGCGCAATCGCGCGCACGATGTAGAGGCCCAGCCCCACGCCCTTGGCCGCACCCGGCGCCGACCCGCGCACCATCGGCTCGAACAGCGTCGCCAGCACCTGCGGCGGGATCGGCGCGCCGGCGTTGTGCACGCAGATGCGGAACACGCCCTCGCCGCCTTCGGTGCGCACGGTGATCGGCTGCTGCCGGTCGCCGTGGTTGACGGCGTTGGCCACCAGGTTGCCCACCGCCTGCACGATGCGCTCGGCGTCGGCGCTGCAGCTGCCGCTGCCGGCGCGCTCGTGCCGCAGCTCGCAGCCCGGAAAGCCGACCGCGAGCTCCGCCACCGCTTCGGCCACGGCCTGGTGCAGGTCGGCCTCCGCCTGCTTGCGGATGCCGAGCCCGCCGCCGACGCGCGCCTGCGTGAAATCGAGCAGATCGCCAATGAGGTGCTGGGTGCGCTGCACGGCGCGCGTGATGCGGGCCACCGCCGCCTTCTGCTGCTCCGCGCCCACGCCGCGTTCCAGCAGGGCCGCGCTCATCTGGATCACCGACAGCGGATTGCGAATGTCGTGGCTCACGATGCCCACCAGCTGCTCGGCGAACTTGGCGCGGTCCAGCGCTTGCGCCTGCGCCTGCTCCAGGGCCTGCTGGTCGCGCGCGTGCTGCGCCGCCAGGTCCTCCGCGCGCTCGCGCTGCAGCAGCAGCTCGCGCTCGTACCTGTGCCGCTCCTCGGCGACGAACACGGCCACGTGCAGCAGCAGCTGCCCCTGCCAGGCGCGCTCGGCCACGTTCACCATCACCGGCAGCACGGCGCCCTCGCCCCAGCGCAGTTCCAGCTTCACCTCCGCCACCGAAGCCTGCATGCGCAGCAGCGGCTGCAGGTGGGTCTGCCAGAAGATGCGGCCGCCCACGGTAAGCAGGTCCGAAAAGCGCGCCTGCCCCACCAGCTCCTGCTTGCGGCAGCGCAGCCAGCCGCAGAGGGTGGAGTTCACGTCCAGGACGGCGCCGTCCGCGCCTGCGAGCAGCAGGCCGCAAGGCGCTGCGTCGTACAGCTGTTCGTGACCCGGCAGGGGGTCGTCGTGCATGCCTACAACCCCGCGATGAACTGCTCCATGGCGGCCGCGCTCGCGCTGGGGGCACTCAGGTGGGGGCAATGCCCGACGTTCTCGATCCCGCGCAGCGTGCAGTTCGGGATGTGCTGCCGCAGGTACTCGCCCACCGCGCGCGGCGCGATCAGGTCGTCGCTGCACTGCAGGACGAGGGTGGGCGCCCGCAGCCCGGGGAGCTCGGCCCGGTGGTCCGACAGGAAGGTGACCCGCGCGAAGTGCCTGGCGATCTCGGGGTCGGTGCGGCAGAAGCTGTTGGTCAGTTCGGCGGCGAGCTCCGGCCGCTCCGGCGCGCCCATGATGGCCGGCGCCATGTTGCTGGACCAGCCGAGGTAGTTGGCCTCCATGGTCTGCAGCAGCGCCTCGATGTCGGTGCGGGTGAAGCCGCCGACGTAGTCGCCGTCGTTGATGTAGCAAGGCGATGGCCCGACCATCACCTGCGCCGCGAACTGGTCCGGGCACTGCAGGTTGGCCAGCATCCCGATCATGGCGCTGACCGAATGGCCGACGCAGATGGCCGGCGCGCTGGTCACGGCCGCGAGCACCTCGCACAGGTCGTCCGCGTAGCCTTGCAGGCTGGCGTACCTGGCGCGGTCGTACGCGGCGAGGTCGGAGCGGCCGCTGCCCACCAGGTCCAGCAGGATGCAGCTGTGGGTCTCGGCGAAATGCGGCGCCAGCAGGCGCCACATGTTCTGGTCACAGCCGAAGCCGTGGACGAAGACCATCGGCGGGCCTTTGCCGTGCACGTGCACGTTGTTGCGCTGCAGAACCGACATCGGGTCACCCTTCCCTCCAGCCGACAACACGATAGAGGGCCGAAAGGGCGATTCTGTCCGGGCCGGCGGGCGCCGGGTGTAGGACGAAGCAGACGCCCAGGGGCCCGGGCGGGAGAGCTGCGGCTCGCACGGGCCGGCGGAAGCGGCGTCTGTCAAGGGCTGCGCCAGTGCTGGATGGATGGGTGGTTGGCCGGCAATCCGCCAAGTACCCCGCCGCCCAAGCTAGACCTCGTCGGTCACGCGTTCGAAGCGCTTTCGCCTTTCCTCTGCCGCTTTGTCATCCAGCCACCGCGCGAACTTCCACGTGCCCGCCGTCCAGATGATGAAGGCATAAGCACCTTCAATGATCGGTGCAACCGAAGGCCGATGGACAGCCCACATGTGCAGGTTTCCCATCAGGAGGCTGATGAAACACCAGCCGATCACGGGCAGGTGCCAGTACGAGCGCTTGATCATTTCGCCTCCTCAGCGGCAGGCTAGCCGTATCTGATGAACAGAAGCGCCATGCCGGCCGAAACGGCGCCAAGCGCGGCCAGGACAAGCACCACGCCCCCGAATTGCTTCAGAGCGGTGAGGAACACCCGCCGATCGCCGGTGACGAGCGCGGCCTCTATCGCGACCCACAGGACCATCACTGCGATCACCAGCACCAGGATGAGCCAAGGAGGCATGGCGGGATGCTACTCCTCGAACCTGTACGACGGCGGCCCCAGGTCGTACAGCACCCCGTCCCCGTTGATGTCCTTCAACCCGCCCCCGATGTCCGATCGCACGAGGCGGTTGCCGACCACGACGTACTCGGGCTGTTCGTCTCCCGAATCCTGCGCAGCAGGCCCGACCTTGGCCTCGGGCGCCGGCAGCAGCGGCATGGGTGCCGGCTCGGGCGGCCGCGGCGGTGGTGCTGAGGCCTGCGGGGGCGGCTGGTCGGCCTTCGGCTGCTTCATCGCGTCCGCGCTGTGGAGGATGAACGCCAGGCGCCGCACGCCCTCCATGAGCCGCTCGGGCGTCATCTCCTGCGGTGGCGGGTTCAGCGGCTCGCCTTCGCCGCCGGTGAGCTCGACCCGCTCGGCGAACTTGCGCGGATTGAGGACACGCAGGCGGTACTTGAGTGCATCGAGCCGAACCCTGGCCATGTGAGCGAACGCAGCATCGCCGCGTCCCTTCTCGTCGCGCGGGGGATCCTTCTCCATCAGGTCGGCGAGCTTGTCGAAGAGGTCATCCGCATAAGCCTCCTTCGCGGCCTGGTACATGGCCACGAACTCGGCGTGCTCGTGCAGCCACTCGTAGAACGTGGAGCGGGGCAGCCCCGCCGCGGCGCACGCCTTGCCGATCGAGCCCACCTGCGCGATCTGCGCACAGACGGCGACGGCAAGTTTCGGCGAGTAGGAGGGCTTGCGCCCGCGCTTGGTCACGGCACTAGCCTCCGGTCAGAGCGCAGGTCGCAGCCGCGCGCAACAGGTCGGCCCACTGGTGGTCGGCTTGGAGCTCGGAATCGATCTGCGCCAGCACGTCGCGCAGCAAGATCCGCTCCTCGCTGCCGGGTAGCACCGTCTGCAGGTCAGGCATTTCCGATGCGAAGCGGGTCGCGAGTCGCAGGTCGAAAGAATCTGGCAGCCCCGCGGGAACGGTAATGCGCTCCGGCGGGGAAACCATCGGCAGCCCCCCACCCGGTCGGTCCTGTAGCTTGGCGATGTGCAAGCGCCATTCAGCGGCGCGCATCTTCAGCGCCGCGAAGTCGCGCTCGAGGGCCGTCTCCTTTACCGCGCCTGGCGAAAGCGCCCGCTTGACGGCGCGAGCGGCCAACGTGGCCACAGCGATGAAGGGCTCGGGGACCAGATCGCGCGTGATGGTCCGCGCCTCCCATGCCGCTTGAGACGCGCGGTAGAACTCCTCGCGTGCGGCGTCGCGTGCGGCCTGCTCCCGCTCCACCGACAGCTTGCCGGCCAGGGGTTCCGGCTTCGGCGCGGAGGGCCGCAGCTTCGCCATCTGCTCTTCGATCGCGCGCAGCTCGATCTGCGCCATGATCTGCTCGCGCGCGTTCGTGGCCTTGCGTGCGGCATCGGCACGAATCTGCGCGCCGCTCCACTCCGCGGCCGCCCCGTAGCGCTCCGCCTTCGTGAAGCCGCTCCACTGCGGGTTCGTCCGCTCCAGGTCACGCATCGCGACAGCGATACGCGCCTCGATCGCCTGCAGGTCAGCGTCGGAAACCTTCAGGCCGTGCGCCTTCGCGGCCTGGCGGACAACTTCTGCGCAGCGTTTGAGCATCAGCCCCCCAGCGTGCGGCTGCCGACGCCACCGCGGGACGTGAGGATCGTCGATGCTCTCCCGCGCCGGCCCAGCTGCGCCGCGATGGAGCGGCGCCGTGCCTGTTCTTGCGCGAGCGGATCCGGCATGGGGACGGGCTTCTTGAGCTCTTCCTCGGCCTTCTTGGCCGGCTCCTCGTCGGTGACGACATCGATGGCCGGTCGGCCTGGTGACAGCGCACCGGAGACGACTGCGCCGAGAAGGGTGGTGACCGCGCTGTCCCCGAGCTTGTTCAACAGTTGCCCGGGTACGCCGGGGATTCCGAGCGAGTCGGCAAGGCTGAACTTCGGAACCACAGGGCCCGCCGACGCGCTGGCGCCGGTATGCACGGGCGCCTGCGCAAATGGGTTCGCAGGCGGTGGCACACCCTCGATCGCCGGCAACAGCGCACCCGACGCGAGGCTGCCCGCCTGGAACACCTCGCCGGGCGCGAGCTCGATGATGCTGCCCAGCGCGTGCGTTTCCTCCGCGTACGGCAGGAAGCTGGCCGCGCCTTCGGCCGCCCCAGCGCCGGCGCCAGCCATCATGCCCTGGATGCCGGCGAAAGCGAACGGAGCGGACAGCACCAGAGCGGAGCCGACCAAGGGGTTGTTCAGCCCGGTGTTGGCGTGCAACCCCTGAAACTTGAACGGCTCTCCGGTGGCCTTGCCGCCCGCGTCGAACAGGAAGCCGGGCTGGCCGTTGAGAACCACGTTGTCGCTCGCGGCGCGCGCATCCCGCCCGTAGTAGAGCGTGCCGCCTGCGAACTGCCCGCCTTGGTACTTCGGTATGAATCCGTAGCCCGAGGCCGCGTCGTAGTACTCGCCGCGGTTGCCGCGCGCCTTCATGCCTTCGAGAAACTCCGCGGGCAGCTCCTTGCCCGGCTCGTACTTGAAGTCCTTGCCCAGAGTCGGCCCGGCTCCTGCAACGTCCACGCCTTCGAAGGCGCCCGAGTTCAGCAGGAACTGGCGGTACGGGTCCAGGAGCGTGTCGGTGATCGGCATCTCATTTGCCCTTGGTACGCGCGTCGAGGAGTTCGCGGTAGCGCGCCTGCAGGGGCTCGTCGCGGTTGTACGCAGCGCGGTTGCTGCGCATGAAGGCCTCGATGCCTTCGATCGTCATCGCCTGCGGCTGCGGCCCGCGAGCGAGGCCCGCGATACGCACGATGTTCGCGGCGTCGTTCCCGAGTGCGCGCCCGTTCTCGTCGCGAGGCTCGAAGAGCGCCGCGCGCTCCACCTCCGGCAGGCGGCCCACGTACGCGGCGACGGCCGCCATGTTCCGTTCGTACTCGCCGTCGCCGTTCCAGACCCGGCGCAGCTCCGCGTCGGCCGCGGCAATGTCGGCGGCATCGTCGTGCCCCTGCGCAGCCGGGCCGCGACCCTCCGCCCACGCATGCACGTCGGCTCGCACGTTGTCCGGCACGCGCGCGGAGTCCAGCACCGCGCTGAAAGCGCCCGCGGTCGGATCGGAGAACTCCTCCTGGTTGCCGCTCGTGGCCGACGCCGGCGCGGACGCGGGATCGTCCGGCACCGCCGCACCCTTGCCCCAGCGCACCCCCGACTCCCGCGACTGCGGCGCGAGCGGGATGTGCAGAGGTGCTCGCGTGAGTGTGACCGGATCGCGCATACGGGTCTCCAAGGTAATGGTCGAGCGGCTGGCCGGCGACGGGTGCTTTCGCCCCGAGGAGAGGCTTGGCTTCGCAACCCACCCGCCTCCGGGGCCGCTCGGTAATCGGTCAAGTCGCGGTTGCCACCGTGATGTCGTAGGCTGCGTTGAAGCCGGACGAAGCGATCGTGCTGGCCTGGTTGGCGGTGGAAGCGACCACCGCGTGCAAAGTCGCCTTCACGGGTACACCTGCAGTGGTGAGCTGCGTGTGCAGCAGCAGGTCGCCCACCCGCATGCCGACACCACTGCGCGAGCCGTACCCACACGCGGACCAGAAGCCCGTGGCGATGATGGCGGCGGAGACGGCGGTCGAGCCTGCGTAGAACACGGTTGGTGCCGCGCCCACGATGTAGGGCTCGAGAAGCGCGACCGGGGTCGAGCTGCTGTAGGTGGTCTGGCCGGCAAGAGGCATCGCGGGCTCTCTACATCATCGAGCGCAACGGCTTGCCGGCGGGCTGGCAGATCGCGGGATGACTCGCCAGGAACGCCTCGGCTTCGGCCTTCGTCCGGATCGCGTGGCCGTGGAGAATGAGGCCGTCCTCGAGACGGAAGGCCACCCAATCCTGGTGCGGCTCCGGATCGGTCGGAATCGCCCGCCGAACAGCGTAGCCCGCGGGCACCGCAGGCATGTCCTCGGCTTCGACCTTGGGCACCTCCACCACCAGCGTGATGCGGCACAGCGCCGAGGCGCCGGCCTTCGCGATCACGATGCTGTCGGCGATCCAGGTCTCCGAAATCCAACGGATGCTGTCGCCGACCTTCAGGTCTCTTGCGACCGGCAGCAGCAGTGCCGGCTGCATGTCGACATCCTCGGGCAGCGCACCACGCGGCAACGGGCACGTCCAGCTGTTGTTGGTCTGCTCGCGCAGTTGGAGCCGCGCCGCCTCGATCTCTACGGGCGGCCGCTCCTTCGGGCCTGCGTCCGCCGGTCGCGGATCTGCTCGATCAGCGGGGGGACGGGCCGCGGTGCGAGCGCCGGCCGCGGAGGTCTTGTGGGCCTTGTGAGGGGCGACAGTGGTGACAGGGGCGACAGGGGTTGCATCCATGGGGGCTCCGTGCTTCGGATACTTCGAAGCCTACGTGCTGCGCGCCACCGTGTCCCGGACAACGGGGGCGTAATCGCTGGATTCTTTGAGGGCGGCCCACTCGTCGCGGATCACGTCGTCGCAGGCCTCGCCGGGTCGGAGCCCGTACTTCTCGGGGTTGCTGGCGATCCGACCGGCCACCACGACCGGCCACGCGGGAAGGTGAAGAGGCAGAGCGCCGGCCGCCTGGCGAATGGCACCACGGACTCGCTGCGAGCGCTTCGCTGCGCTGCTGCGACCCGCCTCCTGCTGCTTCGTAAGCCGGGCCTGCGCCTCGTCCACCACGTCCACGACCGCGGTCGAGCCCGGGACGAGCGAACCCACCAGCCACAGACGCAGCGTGGGCCAGTTGACCGGGGGCCGGCTCACGTGCTCGCCTCCAGCGACCGGGCCACGCGCTGCAGGATCGCGGTCTGCGTCGCCTTTAGGCCCGCCTCGAACTCACCGATCCAGCCAGGCGGCAAGCAGGTCGGAACCGAGCCCCACTCAACTTCCCACCGTGGCCGGCCGTCCTCCCCCGGCAACGGCAGCAAGGTCACCAGCACCCGGCGCCCGGCGCAGGAGAACACGGCTGCGGTTGCTCGGTGCCAGTCGGTCACCGCACCTCTCGCCACGGCTTCGGCGCTGCCGGTGCTGCCGGTCCGGGGAACGGAGCGTGCGCCGTCGGCTGGCGCTTCTTCCTCGCCTTACGGGCCTTGGCCAGGTGCTCGGGCTCGTCGCGCCTCTCCGCGGCCGGCAAGACCGCGACCCAAGCGGCCAGCTCCTCGCGGTGCCAGCGGGTGGAGCGCGGGCCGAGCGAGCGCGCCTTCGGGAAGTCTTCGCGCTTCACCAGGTCGCGGAAGGTGCGCAGGCTCACACCCACGAAGTTCGCGCTCTGGTGCGCGTCGAGCAGGAGCGACAGCGGTTCAGTGCTTGCGGTCACGGTCATTGCTTGCGGTCCTCAGGGTGTGGCAGAGACCGGCTCTGCCCAAATGCTTGATCTGGTGCGGGGTTCGAGCCGGGCGGCTGGTGCAATCCGCTGCTGCAATCCGCCATCTGGGCCTCGCACGCGACGCCGAGCGCAACAATCAGCGGCAGGGCGGCCTGCGGGTACAGCACAGCGAGTCGGGCGAGGCAGTGCGTGTGCACCGCGGCCTGCACGTGCGGAGGCTGGTCGTCCAGCAGGGCGTCCAAGGCTGTACGCAGCGCCAGCGTCTTGCGCTCGCGGGCGAGCAGGATGGCCTGCGCCCGTGCGCGGGTCGTCGTGTTCGGTCTACCCATGCGCCCTCCCGTCGCGCGTGCGCGGGCGCGCGAGCTTGTCCCCGGTTCGCTGCATCTCACCCCCTGCCACGGTAGGACTCCCAATCACACGGGATCACAGTTGCACCTTCCCGCAGCCGATCGAACAGGCGGTCGCCCAGTAGCGTGCGGATCTCGGGCGCGCTCAGGTTGGAGGCGATCACCACGGGCCGGCGCAGTTGGTAGCGCGCGTCGATCACGTCGAAGAGTTGCGTGATCTCGGCCTCCGACCCGAAGCCGACGCCCACCTCGTCGAGCAGGAGGAGCGGAACGCGGGCGAGTTCTTCGATCGCCGCGGCTTCGCTCTCCTCGGCGTCGCGGCGCCACGTGGCGCGCAGGCGCAGGATGAGGCCGCGGGCGGTGGTGTACCTGGCGCGCTTGCCGCGCTGCCACACGGTGGCTGAGACCATGGCGGCGAGCAGGTGGGTCTTTCCCGTTCCAACGGGTCCGAGCAGCCACGGAGCCCCCCAAGCATTGCCCAGGTCGTAAACGAAGCTCCTGCATACCGCCAGGGCTCTGCGCTGGGCATCGGTGGCGGCGTTGAAGGTGTCGAAGCTGGATTCCAGGAACCGGCCGCGAAGCCCGGACGTAGCGACCATCTGCGCCAAGGCTTGCTGCCGCTCCACTTCGCGTTGTCGCTCCATCGCGCGCCTGTGCTCCGCGCCCTGCTCGTCTCTGCAGGTGGGGCAGCCGGTGAAGCGCTGGCCGATGATGTGGCGGGCTTCGAACTCGCCGTGCGTGGAGCATTGCTCGCGGCGGGTCTCGCCAGTGGACAGGCCTTGCATCAGATCTCCCTTGCGTCGACGTCGATTGCGGTCCCATCGGGGATGCCTGCGGTGTCGGAGTAGTTGCGCTGCCCGCACAGGCTCTGGATGTTGCGGGTGCGCTCGTCGCGGGCTTGCTGGCTCGACGTGCGCGCCGTTTGCGGTCGCTCGTTGCGAATCCAGTTCCGCCACGCGGCAGGCCAATCGCTTTTGGCGCGGGGGTACTCGTGATCGCGGAAGCTGTCGGTCGCGCGCTCGACGTCCACCCCTGGCGCCTTTTCTCGAGCCCATGCCCGCATGGCGTCGGTCACCACGAAGTCCTCCGGGCATCTGCGCGAAGGCTTTGGCTTCGGTGTGCCCTCTCCATTGGTCTTCCCTTTGGGTTCAATGGGCTTCCTATGGGTTTCGTGTACCGGTTTTGGGACTGGTTGCGGGAAAAACTGGGACTGTTCGCCGGAAAAAGCGGGACTGGTTGGCGGAGAAAGCGGGACTGTTCCGGTTTCGGGACCAGTGCCGGTTTCGGGACTAGTGGTAGTGCCGCTTTTGGGACTGGCTGGGGCCGGCGCACCGGTGCCGCTTTTGGGACCATTGCCGCCAAGGCGGAACACGTTCACCTGCCTGGTCTGACCGTCGTTGCCCACGCGCTCGATCAGCGCGCGGCCGGCAAGCCGCTGAAGCCCCGTGATGATGGTCTTGCGATCGAGCTGGGTGAACTGGCACAGCGACGGGATCGACAGATACGCATGCCACGCGGGCCAGGTTTGCCCGGTGCTCTTGGAGACGTGCGGCACATCGCGGACAGCGTTCGCGAGGATCATGAGGATGAACTTGTCCGACGGCTTCTCCGTGGCCTGCGCGAGTGCCCACGTGATCGCGCTGTTGCTCACGCGTCCGAGCCCTCCAAGCGGCGGAGCCACGAGCGCAAGGCCTCTAGGGTCAGGAACGGCACCGGTGGCGCGCCATTCAGGTGAGCGAGGAACGTGCCGTCCGGAAGCTCGGCGATCACGGCGCCGAGCAGCGAGCCCTGCGCGATGGTGGTCGCCTTCGCCTTGTCCGCCGGCGTGAGGGTGGCCGGCGCGGTCATTCGGCGGCCTTGCGCTTGAGGAACTCGTCGACCTCGGCGGCCACGTAGACGCGCACGCGCGGTGACAGCTGCACGCCTCGGGGAAAGCTCGGATCGTTCCTTTCCCAGCGCTTCACGGTCGCAGGCGAAACGCCGTAGCGGTCAGCCACCGCGCCGAGCTTCAGATGGGGCCCCGCCGTGCTTGAGGCCGTGGTGCTGAATTCGGGATCGTCCATAGCTGCAATATTTGCAACTCGGACGGGGCCGGTCTATTTCCTACCCTATTCTTCGTGCCCTCTGGTCGGTGTCAGTTCGAGCGCCTCCCGCACAGGGTGGCCAGCCGTATTGGCCCGGTCTTCCAAGTCGAAGCTGCACTGCCAGCAGAGATTCCTCCAGCCGTAGCGCAACCAGCCTGCGTTCGGTTTGCGAACGTAGACGCCGATGGGTGGTCTTGCGTCCCCCCGTAGCACCAGGGCGGCAAGCCGTTCGGGCTTCAGGTCCGGCCAGGGATTCAGCCGAGCGCGAGACTCCTTCGTGAATCGCCCCGCCTGCGGCGGCGGCCATTTACCGCCCCAAGGTGGCGCAGGCAAGGGGTCTTCCGGCGTGTTGCCGAAGAACCGGCGCACCAAGTGGCCCCGTTCCTTGTGAAGCCGGCGCAGGTCCTCCCATCCGATCTGTTCTCGCATGCCGCGGTGCTGGAACAGTTTCCAACCCGCTGCCACAACGGCTTCGAATGCGACCTTGTCGGGGAAGCCCCACATCTTCAGGCGCTCGGCCGCGCCCACCAGTTGAAGCGTAACCTCGGCCGAGATGCTCGGCTTCCGTCCTCGCTTCGAGCCCTTGGACGGCGCGCCATCAGGTGGGATACTTCGACCAGCCACACCAGCTCCTTTCCAGCTGCGTTGCGGTGAGAGGCCGGCGGGTGTTCGCGCACCCGGCCGGCTTCGTCATTGTGCGTCACTCGCAGACGCCGCGCGCTCGCCTGACTGCAGCCAGGGTAGACAGCAAGAGGATCTCGATGTTTTCCAAGGCCTGTTCCGGAGTGAGGGTGGGGCGCCGGGGTGCGGTGGCAGGAGTGGTCACCCGTCCCTCCTCGCGGTCCCTTCGGCGAACCCGCATCTTCCACGCGGGCACGACTCCCGGCGGGTAGCTGCCACGCCGATTCTTCGGCCGCGGCGGTGGCTCGGTGGGGGCGCCCGGCAGCTCGATGACGTCGCCATCGTCACGCTCCCGCCAGCAGCGGGGCCCGCTCATCGAAGGTTCGGTTTCCTCCCACGAACATGCGCGCATGGCCTCGCCGTCCTCCAGTGTCCCATTGCAGCCGCCCGCCAGCGCGCTCGAGAGGGCCGCAGCGAAGCCCTCCAGCAGGTGCGGCTCGCGCAGAAGACGTTCGAGGATCGGCCGCACGAACACGTTCTGCGGCACACCGTCGTCCCGGAAGAATGCCTCGATATAGGTCTCGCCCGATGCCGCACCGGCGATGCCGTGCGCCGCCTCGAGCATGTCGCAACACAGCGCCTTGCCCGCCATGAACGCGGCGATGAGGGCCGCTTCGTCCATTTGGCGGCGGTCTTGCGCTTGCGCGCCTGCTACATTGCTTTCAGCCATGGTGTGGGCCCTCCTGCGGCCCGTGCTGTGGTCAGGCCGGCGGGGGAAAAGCACGCCCCTGTCGGCCGCCTCTTTGCGCCGCTCGATCCGCCGCGGCGCGTGGCGGTCAGGCAGCCCGCAGCGGCACTACGTTGCTGCGCGCCTTCATCAGGTACTCGGCCCAGGCCTGCATCAGCGTGCTGCGCTCCTCGGCGAACTGCGCGCGCGAGTAGGCGGCCTTCACGCGATCGGCCTCACGGTGCGCGAGCGCGGCTTCGATCACGTCCTCGCGTGCTGCGTTCGTCTCGTACGCCCAGGTCGAGAACCCAGCGCGACACGCGCCGTGCACCGTCGTCTCGGAACGCATGTCGAGCCGGTCCAACAGCGCCAGCATGGCCATGTTCGACAACGGCCGGCGCCGCTCGCGGTTCGACGGGAACACGAACGCCTCGTCGGTGCCCACCTGGCCGGCGATCACTGCCCGGGCTTCCTTGGACAGGAACACGGTGTGCGGCTCACCCGCCTTCATGCGCTCGCCCGGGATCACCCAGGTGCCGGCCTGCAGGTCGATCTCGTCCCAGCGGCAGCCGATGATCTCGCCCGTGCGCGCCGCGCACAGCACGCCGAACTCCAGCGCGCGCGCCGCGGTGCCTTCGGCCTCGCGCAGCGTCTTCATGAACGAGGGCAGCTCGCGGTAGTCGAGCGCGCGAAAGTGGCCGCGCTTCCTCTTCTTGCTGGCGGGCTCGCGGAACTCCGCGCGTACGTCGGCGGCCGGGTTGTGCGTGCAGTGCTTGAGCACCACGGCGCGCGCGAAGATCGCCTCCACGCGCGAGCGCACGCGGCGCAGGGTCTCCGGGATCTTGGAGCCCTTCTCCATCGCGCGGGCGCTGCCCAGGGCGCGAACGCTGTTCAGGGCCTCCAGCACGTGCTGCGCCTCGATCTGCGCCAGCGGCATGCTCCACATCGCGGTGGGCTTGAGGTGGTTCTCCAGCGAGCTGACCCACTGGGCCGCGTGCTTGGCGGTCAGGTGTGGCTCAATCTTCTCCTCGTGGAACTGCCGGGCGAAGCGACCGAACGTGAGGGCCTGGCGCTGACGCTGCACCTTCTCGGCCTTCGCTTGGGCGGCGGCGCCGGCCTGCGCCCGCTCGCGCTCCTCGATCGGGTCGAGCTTGGCCTGCAGCTGCGTGCGGGCCTTGTCGGCCGCATCGCGCGCCACCCTGAGGCTGCCGCCCGGGTCGCCTACGTTCAGCGGGCCGAGCCCCATCTCGCGGCGCGCCGCCGTGGTCGGCGAGGTGTAGCGGAAGACCCAGGCGGCCATGGCCGGCATCGGCTTGCCGGTCTTGCTCTCTCGCGCTGAGCGGATGCGCAGGATCAGCCCGCCGCCGTCGCTGTGATCGCCATCCTTGGCTGTCTCCACCTCGCGGGTGCTCAGCCGATGAATGCCCTTGCCCATGTGGCCTCCACTCGAATCCGCTTTTCAATCCGCCAATGTGTGCTGCATCCAGCTGCACATAGACGGCACGTGAACGTGCAGTGAGGGAGTATGCGGAGAGGAGGAAGTCCTGTCGAATCAAGGACTTACTGCACTTGACCGCAACATCTTTGCACGTTGCGGACTCAGTATGGTGGCGGAAGCGGCGAGATTCGAACTCGCGAACGCCTTGCGACGTTGCCGGTTTTCAAGACCGGTGCATTCAACCGCTCTGCCACGCTTCCGGAAGGCGCGATTCTAAGTCGCGGGTGCGCGGGTCGCCGTCAGCGGCCCTCGTCGTCGCCGCCGCCGCCGCCCGAGCGGTCGGGCCGGAACTCGCGCACCTGCAGCCGGCTGCCGTCCCAGTAGCCTTCGACCCGGATCGTGTCGCCGACCGCGGGCAGGGTCGGCTGCGCGGGCAGCAGCAGATCGAACACGCGGCCGTCGCGCACCAGCAGGCGGGCGGAGCGGGCCCCTGCATCGACGGACTGCACCGTGCCGCTGAGCTCCAGCACCGCGCGCTCCGGCGGCTCGCCGGGGAAGGTGACCCGGCTGGCGGCGACGCCGGCGGCCGTCTGCGCGCCCTGCACTTCCACGAAGGTGCCCACCGTGAGGCTGGCGGCGCCGCCGCCCTCGAACCGGGCCGCCGCTGCGTCCACCGGCTGCCCGCGCACGACGAAGCTGGTCGTGCCGGTGACGGCGGTGATCGAGCCGCGCAGCTGCGCGCTGCGGCCGCCCTGCGGCAGCGTCTCGATGCGGGCGGCGTCGGCGCGCCGGCTGTCGTTGCCGCGCGAACGGGCCTGCACGGTCAGGTAGCTGCCTTCGCGCACCTCGTCGCGCTCGGCCGGCGCCAGCGCCGACAGGTCGACCTCCACGCCCTGCACCACGGCGCGGCCGTCGGTGCGCAGGTGCACCGCGCCGCTCACCCGCAACGAGGCGGTGGCCGCGGCCGGGGCCAGCAGCGCGACGGCGGAAGCCTGCCACGTTGGCGGCAGCTGCGCCGTCCACGGCACGATGGCGATCACCGCCGTGCCCGCTTCTAGCGTCGGCACGGCGGCGGCACCGGAGGTCTCGAGCGGCCGGCCGGCCAGCAGCAGCGTGCTGCCGCTGCCCTGCTGCAGCGTGCCCGTGAGGCGCGCCGGTAGCGCCCCGACGGCGGCCAGCTTCTCGACGCGCGTGGCGCGCAGCAGGTCGGTGCCGCCGTCGCCGGCCTGCAGCACGCCGTAGACCTGCACCGGATCGCCGGCTTGCATGGCGGAGAGATCGGCGAAGCCGTCGAACACCGTCACCGGCCCGCGGTCGGGGTCGGTGTTGACCGCCACGGGCTGGCCCCACACGCCGAAGCGGCCCCCAGCCACGTTCACGGCGGCCGCGGATCCCACCAGCTGCGACGCGATGCGCACGCGCGCCGGCGTGCCGGCCGCATCGAGATCGAGGTAGGCATACTGGCCGATGTGCAGGTCGGCCAGCGCGAGCGCGGTGCTGTTCACCAGGTCCGGCCGGCTTTCCAGCACGGCCTGGCTTTCATCGAAGCGCGTGTCTTCCACCACGACGCTGCCCAGGCCCGTGACCGTGCCGGCGATGATGCCGGTGCCGCCCGTGCCCACACCGCCGCCGCCGTTGCCCGCGAAGTCGACGCCGCCGCCGCAGGACAGCAGCAACAGCATCAGGATCGGCGCCAGCAGGCGGTGCAGCGGCTTCATGGTTCTTCATCCCTTGGCGAATCTTGCCGCGGATGCGGCGCCGGCGGCGCCGTCGGCTCCGGCTCCCAGGGCCCGGACCAGAAATAGCTGCCGAAGCGCACGCGGGTGCGCGCCTGCGGACTGTCCTGGTCGGCCTCGTAGAGGCGCGAGGCCTCCTCGATCATTTCGCCGCGCGTGCGCAGCCACAGCGCGCGCGCAAGCGCCTGCAGCCGCTCGGCCGAAGCGGGCGTGATGCCGGCGGCGAACACGCTCTGTTCCAGCGTCGGTGCCGCGCCCAGCACGTTGGAGACGGCGGCGCTGGCGTGGTCCGCCAGGTTGGCGGCCAGCAGCTCGAGCGCCTCGCGCGAGCCCGCCGGCGGCACGAAGTCGCAGGCGGGCACGACGATCTCGCCGCCGTCCTGGATCTCCACGCAGGCGATGCGCAGCCGGATCAATTCCTGCAGCACGGTGAAGGGATGCACGTCCTGCGTCACCGAGCGCACCAGCGCCTCGAACGAAGGCGCCGGGCCGCTGCGCAGCAGCTCGCGCGGGCGGCCCTGCGCGCCCAGGTAGTCGGCGTCGGTGATCCAGCGCGCGAACACCCGCGCGCTCAGGGCGACGGGCCGGGCGGCGCCGGGCGCCCGGCCGTTTTCGCGCCACTGGCGCACGTCCTTGCGGTGCACGCCGCTCAGGAGGCTGATCGCCGAATCCGTGCCCGCGTGGCCGGCGCGCCCGATTTCCGCCACGGCCTCTTCGATGAACAGCGTCTTCAGTTCGGCCGCGAGCCGCGGGTAGGCCATGCCGCTTCGCAACAACAGGCGGATCGTCGGCCGCAACACGGCCGCCACCGCCTGCGCCACGTCGTCGGCGGGCAGGGGCGGCGCCGCCGGGCCGGGGGCCTCGAGCGGAACGATCTTGGGCTTGCGTGGCATGGCCTTCTGCGGGGCCGCAGAAGCATACGGCCCTGCAGCTTCTTGCGAATGGTAACTCGCCTTTTTGTTGCGTGGTACTTTTTCCCATGTAATTCTCCGTGCCGGACGCGGGAGGTCTCCGGCGTCGTCCCACACAGGAGATGCAGATGAAGAAACTGGAAGTCAGGGCCTGGGCCCAGCGGCAGCTGCTGCCGCTGGGCCTGGCCGTGGCCGTGGCGGCCGGCCTGGCCGGCTGCGGCGGCGGTGGCGGCAGCGACACCGTCGGCGGCAGCCCGGCACCCGTCACCTCCGATGGCACAGTCACGTCTTCCGGCGTGATCACCGCCTTCGGCAGCGTGTTCGTCAACGGCCACCGGTTCCACACCGAGCGCGCACGCGTGATCGACGACGACACCGGCGCCGTCACCAGCGGCTCCACGGGCCTCGAAGTGGGCATGGTCGTGGACGTGAAGCACCGCGGCCGCGGCGACGACGACGAGGCCGACGCCGACGAACTGCACGTGCATCCGCTGGTGCGCGGCTTCGTCGATGCGAGCGACGCCGCCGCCGCCACGCTGACGGTCATGGGCCAGCAGGTGCAGCTCACCTCCGGCACCAGCTTCAGCGACCGCCGCGCCTGCGTCTCGGCCGCCACCTCGCCCTGCACCGCGATCACCAATGCCGACGGCCTGGTCGCCACTACCGTGACCGGCACCCCGACGACGACCGTCACGCCCGGCAGCTACGTGACCGTGCACGGCTTCCTGTTCGACGGCACCAGCACGGACGTGGTCGCCACGCTCGTCTCCGTGGGCGACGCGCCCACCGGCGGCTCGCCGGCCAACTTCAAGGCCGAAGGCATCGCCACCGTCGACGCCGGCGGTGCCGTGAGCATCAACGGCCTGAAGCTCGACCTCTCCAAGGCGACCTGCCGCGCGGGCGGCGCCACCGTCGCCTGCACCGGCGCCTTCGCCAGCGGCCAGGTCGTCTCCGCCGGCGCGGCCGCTGCGCCGGCGCTGCCCGCCACCGTGCTGGTGGCCGACTTCGCCCGCAAGGCCAACAAGCTGCCGGTGGAGGAAGCCGGCGCCATCGTCGAAGTGGAAGGCATCGTGTCGGCCGTGAACGGCACAACCACCTTCACCGTGCGCGGCGTGGTGGTCGACACCTCCGGGCTGCCCGCCGGCACGACGCTGCCCAGGGTGGGCGACGAGGTGCGCGTGCTCGGCACGCTGTCGGCCGACGGCACCACCGTGCAGGCCACCAGCCTGCGCGTCGAGGACGAGGCCGACGAAGCCAAGTTCGCGCTCAAGGGCCAGGCCGGCACGGTCACGGCCACCGGCACCGGCACCTTCACGGTCTCCGTGCTGGGGCAGGACGTGACGGTGAACGCCAGGACGCGCCTGAAGGACGTGTCGATCAAGGGCTGGGAACGGCGCGACCCGACGGCGACGCCCTTCAACATCACGACCTTCCAGGACTACCTGGCCGCCAGCGCCTCCAAGTCGGTGCTGATCATCGCCGAGCAGGGCACGGGCGGCACGCTGGTCGCCAAGTCGCTGACCATCCTGCCCGCCTCCAGCGTGGCGGCGATCTCGGGCCCGGTGGACGCCAGCCCGGCGCCGGTGAACAGCACCGTGAGCGGCACGCCCACCGTGTTCTTCGTCCACGGCGTGCAGGTGAGCGCCGACCCGGCGGCCATCACGACGCTGCGCAAGAGGGGCCCGTCGCCGACGACGACCATTGCGGCCGGCGACCAGGTGGTGGTGGTGGGCACGCTCACCGGCACGACCATCGTGGTCGGCCCGACGCCCAGCGGCAACAACCGGGTGCTCGATCTGGGCGTGCTGCGCGAAGGCGAGGATGGCGACGACGGCCACCAGCGCCGCAACCGCGGGATGTTCTGACCCTCGGGTCCGCCCGGTGCGCAAGCCGGGCGGGGTCTCTTCCCAGGCCCTTCGGGGCCTGCTTTTTTTGCTATTTCAGGAACAGCGCCTGCAGGTCCGACAGGAAGTCGAAGCCGCGCTCGGTGGGCTTCACGCGCGCGAAGTCGCGCTCGACCAGGCCCTTGGCCTGCGCCTCGCGCAGCGGCTGCTCGATGGCCGACAGCGGCAGCCCCGTGCGGTCGACGAAATCCTGCAGCGCGAAGCCGTCCTTCAGGCGCAGGGCGTTGAGCATGAACTCGAACGGCAGGTCGGCCCGCGCGACGTCGTCGTCCTGCGCCAGCGCGTCGCCGGCCAGGGCGCTGTCCATGTACAGCTTCGGCTCGCGCTTGCGCACCTGGCGCACCACGCGGTTGGGGAAACTGAGCTTGCTGTGCGCGCCGGCGCCGATGCCCAGGTAGTCGCCGAAAGTCCAGTAGTTGAAGTTGTGCCAGCAGCGGTGGCCCGGCTTGGCATACGCGGACACCTCGTAGCGCTCCAGGCCCGCCGCGGTCGTCATCTCGGTGATGCGATCGAGCATCGCGTAGGCCAGGTCGTCCGGCGGCGTCGCCGGCGGAAACTTGGCGAAGTAGGTGTTGGGCTCGATCGTGAGGTGATAGATCGACAGGTGCGGCGGCAGCAGGGCCAGGGCCTGCGTCACGTCCGTCTCCAGCTGCTCCAGCGTCTGGCCCGGCAGCGCGTACATCAGGTCCAGGTTGAAGGTCTCGAAAGTGGCTGCGGCCTCTTCCACCGCGGCGATGGCCTGGCGGCTGTCGTGCACCCGGCCCAGCGCCCGCAGCTTGGCGTCGTCGAAACTCTGCACGCCCACCGACAGGCGCGTGACGCCGGCGGCGCGGAAGGCCTTGAAGCGGTCCTTCTCGAAGGTGCCGGGGTTCGCCTCCAGGGTGATCTCGCACTCGGGCACCAGGTTCAGGCGCGCGCGCGCGTCGGAGATCAGGTCGGCGATGCCCTCCGGCGAGAACAGGCTGGGCGTGCCGCCGCCGATGAAGATGCTGTGCACCTGGCGGCCCCAGATCAGCGGCAGCGCGGCCTCCAGGTCGGCGCGCAGCGCGTCGAGGTAGCGCTTTTCCGGCAGCTCCGCACGCTGCCCCCCGGCGCCGGGCCGCCCCAGGCCGGATGCGCCCCCTCGGGGGGCAGACGGCGCAGCCGTCATGGGGGCGAGTTCATGCGAGTTGAAGTCGCAGTAGGGGCACTTCTTCAGGCACCAGGGCAGGTGCACGTACAGCGACAGCGGCGGCAGCGCCGGCAGCTGCAGCATGCCGGGGCGCATGTAGTGCGCGGCGTCCTTCATGCGTTCACAACCAGCGTTCCCGGATCAGCTCCACCATCTGGCGCGCCGCCTTGCCGCGGTGGCTGTTGGCGTTCTTCACTTGCGGCGGCAGCTCGGCGAAGGTCTTGCCGAAGGCGGCGATGAACATCACCGGGTCGAAGCCGAAGCCGTGGCTGCCCGTGGGCTGCTGCGCGATCTGGCCGGCCGCGCGGCCGACCGCGATCAGCGGCTCGGGATCCTGCGGCGTGCGCACCGCCACCAGCGTGCTGACCAGGGCCGCCCGCCGATCCGCGACGCCGCGCATCTGCTCCAGCAGCGCCTTGACGTTGTTCTCGTCGCCCTTGGGATAGCCGAACTGCGTGGCGTAGTAGGCGGTGTCCACGCCCGGCAGGCCATCGAAGGCATCGACGCACAGGCCGGCGTCGTCCGCGATGGCGGGCAGGCCGGTGTGCTGCGCCGCGTTGCGCGCCTTGGCCAGCGCGTTCTCCACGAAGGTGCGGTGCGGCTCCTCGGCCTCCGGCACGCCGAGCTCGGCCTGCCGCACCAGCGCGATGCCCAGCGGCGCGAACATGGCCTGCAGTTCGGCCAGCTTGCCCTGGTTGTTGGAAGCCAGCACGATGCGCTCGATCTTCATCGCCCGAGCGCCTCGCGCTGCATTTCGACCAGCTCGCCGATGCCCTTCTCGGCCAGGCGCAGCAGTTCGTCCATCTCGGCGCGGGTGAAGGCCGCGCCTTCGGCCGTGCCCTGCACCTCGACGTAGTGGCCGGCGCCGGTCATCACGACGTTCATGTCGGTGTCGCAGGCGACGTCCTCCACGTATTCCAGGTCCAGCAGGGGCGTGCCTTCGACGATGCCGACCGAAATCGCGGCGACCGGGCCGGTGATCGGCGACTCCTTCAGGGCGCCGCTGGCCACCAGCTTGTCGACGGCGTCCTGCGCCGCCACGAAGGCTCCGGTGATGGCCGCCGTGCGGGTGCCGCCGTCGGCCTGCAGCACGTCGCAGTCGAGCGTGAGGGTGCGCTCGCCGAGCTTCTTCAGGTCGAACACCGCCCGCAGCGAGCGGCCGATCAGGCGCTGGATCTCCTGCGTGCGGCCGCTCTGCTTGCCGCGGGCCGCTTCGCGGTCGCCCCGGGTGTGGGTGGCGCGCGGCAGCATGCCGTATTCGGCGGTGACCCAGCCTTCGCCGCTGCCGCGCTTGTGCGGCGGCACCTTTTCCTCGACCGAGGCGGTGCACAGCACGCGCGTGTGGCCGAACTCGATCAGCACCGAGCCTTCGGCATGGATGGTGAAGCCGCGCGTGATGCGCACGGGCCGCAGTTGGTCGCAGGCGCGGCCGCCGGAGCGTTGGAAGGTCATGCTGGGAACTAGGGGCTGGAGGCCGGGACTGGGGAGAACCCGGATTGTGCCTGCAGGCAGCGGGGGCTGCAGAAAGCGGGCCACCGAACGCAAAGGGCGCAAAGGGCGCAAAGGGCGCAAAGGGCGCAAAGGTTACGCAAAGAACGCCAAAAGAAAACCCTCTGAAGGAAATTCCTTTCGCGCCCTTTGCGTAACCTTTGCGTCCTTTGCGTTTGGCTGTTGGCGTTCGGCTGTTGGCGTTCGGCTGTTGGTGTTCGGCTGTTGGTGTTCGGCTGTTGGTGTTCGGCTGTTGGTGTTCGAGCGCGCCCACTACGCCTTCTTCGCCGCGCTGCGCCGGATCGCCTCGTTGATCTCCGCGATCGAACGCTCGATCGCCGCGTCGTCGAGGTCGTCCACCAGCGTGTCCAGCACGCCGGCCTGGATGGTCGAGGCGAACACGCCGTCGCTGATGCTGTCGGTGGAGATGCCGCGGGTGGACTCGAAGCTGTCGGGCGTCTCCCACTCCAGCGCGATCACCGTCACGTTGTCGGAATGCTCGCCGCCGTTGCGCAGCGCGCCCTCCACCAGGTCCGGCACGGCCTCGGAGACGGGCTTGGCGCTCAGCTCGCGCACGATGTCCTTGTCTTCGAGGCTGCCCCACAGGCCGTCGGAGCACAGCAGGATCTTGTCGCCCTGCTGCAGCTGCACCGGGCCGGTGACGTCGAACACCGGCTTGGTGGGCGAGCCGAGGCAGGTGAACAGGATGTTGCGGTTGATCCGGTCCATGCGGATCACGCCCGCGTTCTGCTGCTCCAGGTAGGAGTGGTCGCGGGTGCGCGTGAGCAGCTCGCCGGCCCGCACGACGTACAGGCGCGAATCGCCGCAGTGCACCCAGGTCGCGTGCGTGCCCTGCACGATGGCGGCCACCAGGGTGGTGCGCGGCGTGTCGAGCATGCCCTTCTCGCTCGCGTAGCGGATGATCTGGTGGTGCGCCGCCATCAGCGCGACGGAGAGGAACTCGGCGACGTCCTTGACGATCGGCCGGGCCTCCTTCTGGTACAGGGCGGAGATGGTCTGCAGCGCGAGCTGGGCGGCGACCTCGCCTTCCGGATGGCCGCCCATGCCGTCGGCCAGCAGGAACAGGCCGGACTCGCGCGTGTAGCAGTAGCCCATGCGATCTTCGTTCTTTTCGCGCCCGCCCTTGCGGCTGACCTGGAAGACCGAAAACTTCATTTCGTCTTGGCTCCGATGCCGGTGCGCTTCTTGGTGTCGCTGACCATGTTGTCGAACTGCAGGCGCATCTTCTCACCGACCGAGAGCTTGGTGTAGCGTCGCTCGCCTTCGCGGCTGAGCTCCTTCTGCAGCGCGAACACCGACTGCGGGCGCGACAGCGGATCGAGCGACATGCACCATTCGACCACCTCGATCAGGTTGTCGGAATACACGCCGCGCAGGCGGGACAGCGCGAGCGACAGGCGGTCCTTCTCGAGGCGCTGCGGTGCGTCATTCGGGGGATAACCCTGCATGCAGGCATAGATGCAGGCGCCGATCGCGTAGATGTCGGTCCACGGCCCCATCGAGGAATCGCGCCGGTACATCTCGGGCGCCGCGAAACCGGGGGTGTACATGGGCCGGATGAAGTTGCCTTCCTTGGACAGCACTTCGCGTGCCGCACCGAAGTCGATCATCACCGCGCGGTTGTCGTCGGTGATGAAGATGTTGGCGGGCTTGATGTCCAGGTGCAACATCTTGTGCTGGTGCACGATGCGCAAACCGCGCAGGATCTCGTCGAACAGCGAGCGGATCGTCGACTCGCGGAACACCTTCTGCTTCTTCAGCTCGCGCGCGGTGATGATGAAATCCTGCAGGGTGGCGCCCTCCAGGTAGTTCATCACCATGTAGACGGTCTCGTTCTCGCGGAAGAAGTTCAGCACGCTCACCACCGAGGAGTGGGAGATCTGCGCCAGCGAGCGACCTTCTTCGAAGAAGCTCTTGAGGCCCAGGCGATAGAGCGAGAGCTTCTCGGGCGCCACCTGCGGCAGCAGCTCGCCCGGGGGGCGCGTGGCCAGGGAGGACGGCAGGTATTCCTTGATCGCGACCTGCTGGCCCTCGTTGTCGACCGCCAGGTAGACGACGCCGAAGCCGCCTGCGGAAAGCTTGCGAACCACCCGGTAGCCACCGATCACGGTATCCGGCGGCAAAGGGGCCGGTTTGAGCTTTGACATAATTTGAAGATTGTTGGGGCCTGCCGCGGGCCCGATCCATCCTCGAAATCGCCGCAACGAACTTCAAAGACTCCTCTACATGCCAGTTTACAGCATGACCGGCTACGCCTCGGCGCAGCACAGCCCCGGGGCCACGCCGGCCGGCAACGAAGGCGGCAAGCCCGGCGCGGCCATGCGCCTCGGGCTGGAAATCCGCTCCGTCAACAGCCGTTTCCTCGACCTGTCGTTCCGGCTGTCCGAGGAGCTGCGCGCCCACGAACCCGCGCTGCGGGAATTGATCGCGGGCCGCATCAAGCGCGGCAAGGTCGAAGTGCGCGCCGCCCTCGAAGGCAGCAGCGCCGAGACGGTGCGCGAGCCGAGCGTGCGCATGCTGCAGCGCCTGGACGCCGTGCAGGACACGGTGCGCACCTGGCTGCCGGACGCTCAGGCCTTGTCGGTGGCCGAGATCCTGCGCCTCGCCTCGGCCGACGACGGCGGCAGCGTCGACTGGGCCCAGCCGCTGCAGCAGCTCGCCGCCCAGGTGCTCGGCGAGCTGCTGGCCGCGCGCGAGCGCGAAGGCGCGCGCCTGGCGCAGATGCTGCTCGGACACCTGCAGCAGCTGCGTGCGCTGGCGCAGCAGGCCCGCCCGCTGATCCCGCAACTCGTGGAGCAGCAGCGCCAGCGCTTCCTGGAGCGCTGGAAGGAGGCGATGGCGCTCACCGAAGGCGCGGCGACGCCGGAGGCAGCGCAGGACCGGGCGCTCACCGAGGCGACCGCCTTCGCGATCCGCATCGACGTCGCCGAGGAACTCACGCGCCTGGCCGCCCACCTCGACGAGATCGAGCGGCTGGTGAAGAAGGGCGGCGACATCGGCAAGCGGCTGGACTTCCTGATCCAGGAGCTGCACCGCGAGGCCAACACGCTGGGCTCGAAGTCCGCCGCGCTGGAGCTGACGAAGATCTCGGTGGACATGAAGGTGCTGATCGAGCAGATGCGCGAGCAGGTCCAGAACCTCGAGTGAAACAGGCTCCCCACGCTCCCGTACTGCGTGTGGGTCGCTGCCTCCCGGGGGGGCTGGCCCGCCTTGGGGCGACCCGGCGGCAGGCCGCGCTCCGGTAAACTCACGCATGGACTACCCCGGCAACCTCTTCGTCGTTGCAGCCCCCAGCGGGGCCGGCAAATCCAGCCTGGTCAAGGCCCTGCTCGAACTCGATTCGCACGTCCAGCCCTCGGTCTCGCACACCACGCGCGCGCCGCGCGGGCAGGAAAAGCACGGGCGGGAATACTTCTTCGCCTCCGACGCCGAATTCGACCAGATGGTGCTGGGCGACGCCTTCGTGGAATGGGCCCACGTGCACGGGCGCCGCTACGGCACCTCCAAGCGCATGATCGAGGAGCGCATCGCCCACGGGCAGGACGTGATCCTGGAGATCGACTGGCAGGGCGCGCTGCAGATCAAGCGCATCTTCGCCAACGCGGTGCTGGTGTTCATCCTGCCTCCCAGCTGGGACGAACTGCGCTCGCGGCTGGAGCGCCGCGGCGAAGACTCGCCCGAGGTGATCGAAACCCGACTGGCCAATGCGGCCACCGAAATGGCGCAGGCAAAGGAATTCGATTTCGTTATAATCAACGAGTTATTTGAGCGCGCGCTTTTCGACCTGAAAGCGATCGTGCATTCCCAGCGGCTGAAATACGTGTCCCAACGCCGCGCCCGCGCGGAAACCTTCACCGCCCTGGGGCTCACCTGAACACCGGAGAGAGAGATGGCCCGTATCACCGTCGAAGATTGCCTGGAAAAGATCCCGAACCGCTTCCAGCTGGTGCTGGCCGCGACCTACCGCGCCCGCATGCTGAGCCAGGGCCACGCACCCAAGATCGAGAGCAAGAACAAGCCGGGCGTGACGGCCCTGCGCGAGATCGCCGAAGGCAAGATCGGCCTGGAGATGCTGAAGAAGGTCCCGGGCTGAGCGGCTCGCAAGCGCACCGAAGGCACCGCTGCGGCGGTGCCTTTTTGTTTGCGCGGCCAAGCCGCAGGGGCTGAGCGCTCGGCGCTACGCCGGGGTTCGCGCGCTTGCGCGGCTCGCCGCCAGCCTGCGAGGCGAGCTGGCTGCCAGGGAAACGGCCGGTTTCATTCCCCTGCCTCCTGGCCTCCAGGCTCTAGCCCCTATGATGGGGCCATGAGCGCGGTGCTCCCGTCGACCACGGGCAAACGGCCCAGCAGTCCGATCCTCCCCTCCCCTGCCGCGGCAAACGCCGCAGCAGCGAGCTTTGCTGCCCTCACCGCCCGCCTCGACTACCTCGACCCGGCCGAGGTCGACCTGGTCCGCAAGGCCTACCGCTATGCCGACGAGGCCCACCTGGGCCAGATGCGCGCCAGCGGCGAGCCCTACATCACCCACCCGATCGCCGTCGCGGCGCAGTGCGCCGAATGGAAGCTCGATGCCCAGGCCCTCATGGCGGCCCTGCTGCACGATGCCATGGAGGACTGCGGCGTCACCAAGCCGCAGCTGATCGAGCGTTTCGGGCTGGCCGTGGCCGACCTGGTCGACGGGCTCACCAAGCTGGACAAGCTGCAGTTCAACACCCGCGAGGAAACGCAGGCCGAATCCTTCCGCAAGATGCTGCTGGCCATGGCGCGCGACGTGCGCGTCATCCTCGTCAAGCTGGCCGACCGCACGCACAACATGCGCACGCTGGAAGACGTGCCGCGCGAGAAGTGGAACCGCATCGCCGGCGAGACGCTGGACATCTACGCGCCGATCGCGCACCGCCTGGGCCTGAACAACACCTACCGCGAGTTGCAGGAGCTGTCGTTCCGGTATCTGCGGCCCTGGCGCTACGCGGTGCTGTCGAAGGCCGTGTCGAAGGCGCGCAGCCGCCGGCGCGACCTGATCCAGAAGGTGCACCGCGACGTCGAGAACGCCTTCGCCGCCGCCGGCCTGGAGGTGCGCATCGGTGGGCGCGAGAAGACGCTCTACTCCATCTACAAGAAGATGGACGAGAAGCGCCTGTCGTTCGCGCAGGTCACCGACATCTACGGCTTCCGCGTCATCGTGCCGACGGTGACGGACTGCTATACCGCCCTGGGCGTGCTGCACCAGCTGTACAAGCCGGTGCCGGGCCGCTTCAAGGACCACATCGCGATCCCCAAGATCAACGGCTACCAGTCGCTGCACACCACGCTGGTCGGCCCCTCGGGGGTGAACGTCGAATTCCAGCTGCGCACCGAGGCGATGCACCTGGTGGCCGAATCGGGCGTGGCGGCGCACTGGCTGTACAAGGCCAGCGTGCCGCAGGAAGAGACCACCGAGCGCCTGGGCACCAAGTGGCTGCAGTCGCTGCTGGACATCCAGAACGAGACGCGCGACGCCGCCGAGTTCTGGGACCACGTCAAGATCGACCTGTTCCCCGACGCCGTCTATGTCTTCACGCCCAAGAGCCAGATCCTGGCCCTGCCGCGCGGCGCCACCGTGGTCGATTTCGCCTATGCCATCCACTCGGACGTGGGCGACCACACGGTGGCCGCGCGCATCAACGGCGCCCAGGTGCCGCTGCGCTCCGAGCTGAAGAACGGCGACGTGGTGGAAGTGGTGACGGCGCCCGTGTCGGCGCCCAATCCGGCCTGGCTCGGCTTCGTGCGCACCGGCCGCGCCCGCTCCAAGATCCGGCACCACCTGAAGACGCTGGCGCAGGCCGAGTCGCAGCAGCTCGGTGAGAAGCTGCTGGCGCAGGCGCTGCGGGCCGAGGGCATGGAGAAGCTGCCGGCCGACGACGACACCTACCACGCCATCTGGGAGAAGCTGCTGCGCTTCACCGGCAGCAAGAGCCGCGCCGAGCTGCTGACGGACCTGGGCCTGGGCAAGCGCATCGCCAGCATCGTGGCCAAGCGCCTCATGACGCTGCTCACCGAGCTGGGCGAGAAGCCCGATGCGCTCCTGATCAGCCGCGAGCGCTTCACCGCGCACGAGAACGTCTCCCAAGGCGGGCTGACGCTGGACGGCAGCGAGAACGCCTCGGTGCAGTTCGCCAGCTGCTGCCGCCCGGTGCCGGGCGATCCGATCCTGGGCTACCTGGGGCGCGGCGAAGGGCTGGTCGTGCACACCACCGACTGCGCCATCGCCAAGCGGCTGCAGAACAAGGATTCCGAGCGCTTCATCGGCGTGGAATGGGCCGACGAGCCGGTGCGCTCCTTCGAGACCGGCATCCTGGTCACGGTGGCCAACGGCAAGGGCGCGCTGGCGCGGGTGGCGGCCTCGCTCGCCAACGCCGAGGCGGACATCACCCACGTCGACATGGACGACGAGCGCGCCCAGGATGCGACCGACCTGCGCTTCGTGGTCTCGGTGCGCGACCGCGCGCACCTCGAGTCGGTGCTGCGCAACCTCAAGCGCACGCCCTCGGTGATGAACGCCCAGCGCATCCGCCCGGGCGGATCGGACCCGCGGTCGGCGTGAGCCTCAGTGCGCCGCCATCCCCGGCGGCGGATATTCCACCTTCAGCACCTCGATCTCCTTCGGGCCCGCGGGCGTGACCAGCTTCACCACGTCGCCTTCACGCGCCTTCAGCAGCGCCCGTGCGATCGGCGAGATCCAGCTCACCTGGCCGTGCGCGCTGTCGGCCTCGTCGATGCCGAGGATGGTGACCGTGCGCTCCACGCCCGTGTCCTCCTCCACGTACGTGACCGTGGCGCCGAAGAACACCTGGTCGTGGCCGTGGTGCAGCGAGGGATCGGTCACCTCCGCCACCTCCAGCCGCCGGGTCAGGAAGCGGATGCGGCGGTCGATCTCGCGCAGCCGCTTCTTGCCATACAGGTAGTCGCCGTTTTCCGAGCGGTCGCCGTTGCTCGCGGCCCAGTGGACCACGTCCACCACCTTGGGCCGCTCGTCGTCGATCAGCTGCAGCAGCTCGGAGCGCAGCCGCGCATAGCCCTGCGGCGTGATGTAGTTCTTGCCGCCGGCGGGCAGCGCAGGCAGGCCGCTGCCTTCCTCGTCGCCTTCGCTGTCGGTCTCGCGCGTGAACGCCTTGCTCATGGCGTCCAAGGATAGCCCGCAAGCACGGAGCCGGCGCAAAAATCAAGGGCGGTATTTCGCAAGGATGGCCTGAAGTTTTTGCTGCTTCGAGTTCAGGAAAGCGCGGCACCTTGATTCCTAGAATGTCGACGCAAACCCCCGATCCGAATTGAGCCCGCCCACCGTCACCGTCCTGCCGAGCATGCCAGCCGCCTCGCTGCCGCGCCGCCGGCCGCTGGTGGCGGTGCTGCCCTTCACCCCCGGTGCCGGTGCCGACGATGCCTCGCTGCGCCTGCTGGGCAACGACATCGCGGACCTGCTGCGCGAGCGGCTGGCCCAGGATCCTGCGCTGCAGGCCATCCTGATCAGCTCCGACTTCCTGGCCAAGGCGCCCCCGCACGCGGTGGAGCTGATCTGCCGCGAGCTGGGCATCGGCCATCTCGTCTCCGGCCAGTGCCACGGCACCGGCGAGCGCCCCTCCCTGTACGTGGAGCTGACCGACACGCGCGACTGGCACATCCGCTGGGCGCGCTTCTTCCGCGGCAGCGCCCACGCCCTGCTGGCCGAAGACGGGGCCGAGATGGGCCAGCTGGTCGCCAACCTGCGGCGCGAACTGGTGGAACACCCGCGCCGCTAGTGCGGCGTTCGACGCTGTTCGGAACATGTCCGTCATTCCCGCGCAGGCGCACTGGTGCCCTGGAACTGTCTGCCTCCGCTGAGGTCGCGGCGAAAGCGACGTGATCAATGCGACGGGAACAGGGATGCCACCTCAAGCGACTGCGTTGCGGTGCCGCGCTGCGCCCGTTGCCTTCGGTCCGGCACAGG
>Ga0255338_1001589_pt1 | contig 41354 bp, 41 predicted proteins | sample MeOH1_35cm_T4_19_FD_203715 | JGI IMG/M metagenome (GOLD analysis project Ga0255338, IMG submission 203715) | Sandy soil microbial communities from University of British Columbia, Vancouver, Canada - MeOH1_35cm_T4_195 | ecosystem: Engineered > Artificial ecosystem > Sand microcosm > Unclassified ... | reverse complement strand
GCAGCAGGGTTTGTGCGGTGCCTCGCTGATGCACCAGGGGATCGGGCACGGCCAACAGCGCGCTCGAGGTTTCCAGAAGCGGTTTTAATGATGAGGTAAGGTCGTCTTCGTGCTGAATGGTCGCCACGACGGCCTTGAGTCCGCTGTCTTGGGCTGCCTTGGTCAGGATTTCGCTGCCTCGCGTCGAGGTCGGGCCGAGCAGGATACCGACGCTCTCTGCCTGCGGCAGCAGTTGGTGCAGCAGGCGCATCTGGCGGGACGGTGGTTGGTCGAGGAAGATGGCGGAAATATTGGAATTGACCGCGGATGCGCGGATTTTCCCGTATGCCGGCTGCGGGATCAGGACGCCGAGTACGGGCTGGCTTCCTTTCTGGTTGGCAGCATGTTGCAACGCCTGGACGCCGACCGCGACCAGCACTCCGTTGTCTGTCGAGGCAAGAGCCGTATCGGAAATATTGCGGATGCTGACCTGGTTTATCCCGTGATCGGCCAATTGGCTCCTGAATTCCCGGATGAATTCATCGCCTGCGCTGGATGTATTGCCGACCAGTACCGTGACGCGGTCATAGGCAAATGCAGCGGACGAGAATGCCAGCAGCTCGAGGCAGCAGAACAACAGGGTGGGAATGATCCGCGGCACGTCCTAAAAATCCACGCGGTATTGCAGATAGGTACGCCGTTGCATGGTGTTGTAGCGGGCGAACTCCTGGTAGTCGTGGTCGAGTGCGTTCTGAGAACTCAGCGAAATCTCGTTGTGCGTCCTGCCCAGGATAAAGCTGCGAGCCAGCCGCAAATCCCAATGGCGGGCGGAATCGACGCGATTGCCGTCGCCTGGCATCTTCGTCTCGCCCGTCTGGTAATAGCCGACTGTGCCCATCCAGCCGCTGCCGAAGCGATGCCAGGCCAGCAGGCTGAAGCTGTTGATCGGCATGGATTCGCTCAGCTCTTCAAAGCGGCTTGCTTCGCCGTCGCTGGTGAAGGTGGCGTTCATGTCAGGATTGATGCGCACGTGCGAATAGTTGGCGATCACGCGCGTTTGCGCGGCGAGTCGCAGTTGCGCCTGGGCCTCGAAGCCGTGAATGTTGATGTCGCTGGCGTTGCGGTAACTATTGGTGTCGGCAGGGATGGGCGTTAGCGCGGGGTCGTGCGGGAAGTTTTCCAGCTCGTAGCCGTCGATGAGGTCGCGGATCTTGTCGTGAAACAGGCGTCCATCGAACGTGACGCGCCCGAGGGTGGCCTGGTAGCCGATTTCGCGGGAGGTGATGCGCTCCGGCGCCAGCCCTCCGGTGGCGAGATAGATCTGGTTGAGGATGGTGACTCCGGGCACGACGGTCGACAGCACGTTGCGGGTGTTGAACTTTTCTTCCAGCAGTGTCGGCGTACGCGTTGCCGTCGAGATGCTGGCGCGCACCGTATGCCCGGGCGCTAGCTTGTAGTTGACGCTGGCGCGCGGCGTGATATCCGATCCTGTAAAACTGTTGTCTTCAATCATCGCTCCCGCGTTGAGTACCAGCTTGGGCATGGGAGTCCATTCGAGATGCCCGAACACTCGGTTTAAATGAAACGTTTCGGTTTCACGCGTTCCCAGAAAGAACGGTGCGCGAGTTCGATCCACACGCCAGCTACCACCCCAGACAAGGCGAGTCTGAGCGGTGGGGGCGAAGCTGTGTTGCGCTTCGATGTCGTAGCGGTCAGTGACCACATCGTGATCGCGAAAAATCCTGGGCTCTACCAGAATTGGTGCTGGCAAGGCGTCGTTCAGATTCGCTGTGGCAATGAAGTCATTGGATTCTTCCCTGGTGTGGTAGGCCTGAAGCCGGAATTCCGATTCCGGATCCAGCGCCCGCCGCCATGTAAGCTGCTCGAATCGGTTACTGACGCTTTTGGTGCGTGGAAGAAACAGCAGATTGTCCTCTTCCAGCATGCCTTCCTCTCGGCCGCCGCCGTTGTAGCCGAACTGAAATTCCAACTCGTCGCGAGCATTCAGCCGATAATCCGCCCGGAGATTGAGCATGCGGATACGCTTGCTGTCATCGCGCTCATCCAGGCCGTCATCGTTTTTCATCCCAGCGGTGATGCGGTATTGCAGGTCGCCCTGTTTGCCGCCGTGGCGCAGTGTCAGGCCTTTCCGGTCGCTGCCGGAAGTCAGCACCGCCGTGTTGCCCAGGGTTTCCGAGGTGTGCTTGGTGATGATATTGATCACACCGAGAAAAGAGTTTGCGCCGTGGCTGGCGGAATTCGGTCCGCGCGTGACTTCGATGCGGGCGATGTCCTCAATGGCGAGCGGGATGTCGCTCCACTGCACACCGCCATAAATCGGCGAGTAAACCGAGCGCCCGTCGACCAGTACCTGCATCCGGCGCGAGTAAGCGTCGGTCAGCCCGTGGTAGCTGACGGTGGGGTTGACGGTATGGAAGTAGCCGGCATTGTGTCCGACATACATCCCCGGTACCAGACGGAAAATATCGGTAAGATCGACCACGCCGGATGCGCGTATCGTTTCTTCGTCGATGACAGTAACCGCCGAGGGACTCTCGTCTACAGGCTGGGCCATGCGCGATACGGTCAGGACCGTGGGCATTTCGCCGAGGTAGGCCTCCTCGCTAAGCTCGCTGGTAACGTCGGCCGCAAAGGTGAAAAGAGGCCAGGCTGTACATATAACAACAAGAAAGCGCTGGAGGGCCATCGCCGTCGATCAATCCTGCAGGATGTCCGGGGAAAGCATGGCTTTAAGGATAATGTCTCGCGGGTCGCCTCGACGCGCGCTAAACCACCAGACGGCCCCTTTCTTGATGCTCATGGATGGGATGGAGCTTTGAAGCATGATAGAGGCAACCTCTCCCAGCGTCGGCTGATGGCCGACAATCAGCGCGCTTTGCGGATGATTCGGCCAGCCGGCCGCCGCGAGGACTGCTTCCGCCGCGGTATCCGGGGCGAGCGCGTCCAGCGTGCTAAAATCCATACCGAGCGCCACTGCAGTTTGCTGGGTGCGCAGTGCGGGGCTGACGAGGATGCGAGTGCCTTCCGGCAGGCGAGGTTTCAGCCAGGCGGCCACGTGTTTTGCCTGCTTTTGTCCCTTGGAAGTCAGTTCTCGCGCCATGTCGGGAATGCTGTCTTCAGCTTCCGCATGTCGCCACAATATCAGTTCCATCTTGGCGATGCTTTTTTTGAAATATGGCGAATACTAGCGCACTTTGATTGCAAAGACATTGAAATCCGAATTGCATTGCCAACTGCTGTTACCGGGTTTTTTCCGCGGCATTCTTGCCGCCTCCGTCGTCGGACCGGCGCTGCGCACGCTCTTGCGTCACGCGCAACGCGAACGCGCGGGCGATGCGGCAGACTGGTTATGCCGCACGTTTGACGTCCAGCGGCAGCAGGATGCCCCGGTGGCGCCTTTCGCAGCGCTGGGTGACGGCTTGCAGCCGGACGGCTACTGGCTCTGCGCCGACCCGGTTTCGCTGGTGCTGCATCGCGACAGCTTTGCCCTCGCCGAATGCACGCCTGCATTGCGGCTGGAACAAGCGCAACAACTGGTCGACACGTTCAACCGCCATTTCGCGGCAGACGGCATGCGCTTTCATGCGGCCGATGCCAGGCGCTGGTATCTCAGGCTCGCGCAGCGACCCGATCTGCGCACGCATCCTTTGGCGCAGGTCCTCGGGCGAGATATCCAGCCGTACTTGCCGCAAGGCAGCGACGGCCTCAAATGGCATGGCTTGCTGAATGAACTGCAAATGCTGCTGCACGCGCATCCGCTCAATGCAGAGCTGGAACAGGAAGGGGCGATGCCGGTGAACAGCGTCTGGCTATGGGGCGGCGGCGAATTGGCCGCAGGAGCGCCGCAACCCGGCTTATCGGTCTGGGCAGATGACGCTCTGGCTCGCGGTTTGGCGTTGGCGCATCAGAGCCGCCTCGCTGCGTTGCCGTCTTCCGCGCAAGACTGGTTGCAACAGGCGCATGATGCCGGAGAGCATCTGGTCGTACAGCGGTCTTTGGCTCCGAACGCGCCGCAACAGGAGCTGGACCGGCTGGAAAACGACTGGTTCGCGCCGCTGCTGGACATGCTGCGCAAGGGCAATGTGGCGCGGCTGACGCTGCATCTCGCCGGCGAAACCGTGAACAGCTTCACCGTGACGCGCGCCGATCTTTGGAAATTCTGGCACCGCGTGCGGCCCCCTGGAGGATTATCTTGGTTAGTATCGTGACCCGCAGCTTTGCCCTGGAGCAGGTGGAAGCCCTGCATCAGTCTGGCCGCCATCGTGTTTTGGCGCGCATCCTGGCCGCACGCGGCATCGTTTCGCTGGCGCAGCTCGAATATTCCCTTGCTGGCTTGATTCCGCCTTCGCAAATGAAAGACCTGGACCGCATGGCTTCGCTGCTGGCGGATGCCATCGCGCAGAAAAAACGCCTGCTGGTGGTCGCCGACTACGACACCGATGGCGCCACGGCGTGCGCGGTGAGTGTGCGCGGGTTGCGCATGATGGGTGGGGAGGTCGATTACCTGGTGCCCAATCGCTTCGAATACGGTTACGGACTGACGCCGGAAATCGTCGCACTCGCCGCTGAGCGCAAACCGGATTTCATCATCACCGTGGATAACGGCATTGCCAGCGTGGACGGTGTGAAAGTCGCTAACGCACTGGGCATCGCCGTGCTGGTGACAGACCACCACCTGCCCGGCGACGTGTTGCCCGATGCGGCCTGCATCATCAATCCCAACCAGCCCGGCTGCCCTTTCCCGAGCAAGCACCTCGCAGGGGTGGGGGTGGCGTTCTACCTGATGCTGGCTTTGCGTGGCGAGTTGCGCGCAAGAGGGGCCTTCGATGAAAAGCCCGAGCCCAACCTGACCGAGTTGCTCGACCTGGTAGCGCTGGGAACCGTCGCCGACCTGGTACGGCTGGACGACAACAACCGGATACTGGTGGAGCAGGGCTTGCGCCGCATCCGTGCCGGCAAGGCGTGTCCGGGCGTGCAGGCATTGCTGCGCGTCGCCGGGCGCGATCCACGCCGCGCCACGGCACAGGATTTCGGATTCGGTGCCGCACCGCGATTGAATGCCGCCGGGCGTTTGCAGGATATGTCACTGGGTATTGCCTGCCTGCTGGCGGACGATGCGGAAGAGGCGACGCTGTTTGCGCAGCAGCTGGACGCACTCAATCGCGAACGGCGCGGCATCGAGGCCGACATGCATGAATCGGCGCTCATTAGTCTGGAAGAGTTTGTCCCCGGCGAGAACTACAGCATCAGTATTTATGAGACGGAATGGCACCAAGGGGTCATCGGCATCCTTGCTTCACGCATCAAGGAACGGTTTCATCGGCCGGTGATTGCATTCGCACAAGGCGGCGAGGGCGTGCTCAAGGGTTCCGGCCGTTCGATTCCCGGACTGCATTTGCGTGATGCGCTGGATCTGGTGTCCAAGCGGCACCCCGACCTGATATTGAAGTTCGGAGGACATGCGATGGCGGCGGGGCTGTCGATTGCCGAGCACGATTTCGCGCGTTTTTCGGAAGCTTTCGAGGCCGTGGTACGCGGCCTGCTGACCCCGGCCGATCTCGAAGCCGTACTCGAAACCGACGGTCCGATTGCGCCGGAGGATATCGATCTCGGCCTCGCCGAGTTACTGGAAAATCATGTATGGGGACAAGGGTTTGCCGCGCCGGAGTTCGATGATGCATTTCAAGTGGCGGAACAGCGGATCGTGGGGGAGCGCCACCTGAAGCTTCGCCTGGAGAAATCCGGGCGACGCTTCGAGGCGATCCTGTTCAACTGCATCGACCAATTGCCGGCGGTCATCCGCGCGGTTTACCGGCTACAGGTCAACGAATACAACGGCAGCCGCAATGTGCAGCTGGTGCTGCGGTACTGGGAGCATGCCTGAGGCAGGCTGCTCGCGTCCTCCGCATTTCCATACACGGCTGGCTCAGTGATGGAACTGCCTTAGCATTTCCTGTTTGCGCTCCATCATTTCGTCCCCGAGTGCAGCCGTATCCAGCTTGCTTTTCTTCACCTTGGGAAACATCTCCTTTTCTTCTTCCGCAATGTGATGGTTTACGTACTCACCTAGTACGATCACCATCGCATCGTAATGCTCATCGCTCGGTTCGCAGCTTTCGATCTGACTGATCAGGGCCTTGGCACAGCCATGCTCGACTACGGCTTCGTTCATGATGTCGGACGCATGGATGGTTTTACGTACCGCCGGATAGAAGATTTCTTCTTCTATCGTGGCGTGGACTTTGAGTTCCTGACAGATCAATTTTGCCAGTTCAGCCTTTTCGCGCTTGGGGGACTTGTCGCTGCTGCATAGCTTCTCGAAATCCTTGAACATCTTCTGCACTTTTTTGTGATCGTCCTTCAGAATTTCCATCGCATCCATGGATGCCAGCTTGGATGATTTGGAAGTTGAAGTTGAACGTGAAGTTTGCGTATGTTGCATTTTGATGCCTCCTGAGGGTTGTGATTACGTCGGGAAAATCTTGATGAACTCATCATAATTTCTCGCAGGATTAAAAATGTCGGTATCAATCCTATAATGGTGTAGGAGGAAAAATGCGCGTCAAAATGCGGGGAATGTAATTGTTATCCGACACGGAAATCGGACGAGGAGTTATAACAACAGGGGAAAGTGAGCGTTAGCATTGCACTCACGCTGTCGTCCTAAAAGGCAGCGTTTTCGCAGACTTTAAAAGGAGTTGATGATGCTCGAGCAAAAATCCCCCCGTGGCGGTACCCCTGAGCAGCATTCCAAGGCGGGTAGCCAGGGCCACAAGAATTCCCCTTCCAAGAGCTCTCCAAGCCGCAGCGGCAGTCGTGAGCAAGGTGCCAAAAGCGGCAGTCAAAGCCCCAAGGGCCGTTAATTTGTCGTAACGACCGCAGGCTTGGAGGCTTGCGGTTAAACGGCCTGGATATCCAGGCCGTTTTTATGATCTTGGATGTTGTAGCGCAGGCGAGGGGCCGGCGCATTACTTAATGCACTGCGAGCTTGCGGTCGATTTTCGTCAGCAAGCCCTTGCGATGTTTGTGCGCAAGTTCATATGCGCGGATTTTTCGCAGCTCAGCTACGGAAAGCGACTCCATCTTTCTTTCCACCTGGCGGATGGTCAGCTTCTCGTAGTCCGGCAGCGGAAGATTGCGATCGGGCGATTCTCCGCGCGCATCCTTCTGCTGTTCATCCCTGGTTTCGCCGTACATCTTGCGCTGCTTGTTGACGATGCGCGCAGCAACTTCCTTCTCGCGACCGGGATAGCGGTGCTCCTTTTCGAATTTGCGTTCGAGTTTCTGATATTCGTGTTCGCGCTTGGCGCTGACTCCTCTGGGCATGACAATCTCCTTGAAAGAGGATTAGGGAACATATCTACGACCCATCCGGAGCATTTCAAGTTCGTTATCAAAACGGCGTACTATCAAGACTGACGCAAGTTTAGGAATTTGACCGACACGGCGATAGTTTTTGCATGATGGCGGATTGCAGAAAGGAAAACATGGCGGCCTGGATCCATGGGAAAGTAGTCGAGCACAAACGGTGGCACGAAAAGCTGCACACGCTGTACATAGACGCGGCAATCGAGCCGCACCAGGCGGGTCAGTTCGTCAAGATCGGCTTGGACATCGACGGCGAGATCGTCGGTCGGCCGTATTCGTTGGTCAACGCACCTTTGCACCCGCCTCTGGAAATATATTACATCCATGTTCCCGATGGGTTGCTGACGCCGCGTCTGAACGAGCTGGAAGCTGGCGACGAAATTCTGGTTTCGCCGCGCGCGAATGGATTCATGGTGCTGGATGAAATTCCGCTGGCCCGGCATTTATGGCTGGTGGCGACGGGAACCGGGGTGGGACCGTTTCTCGCCATCCTTGATGACGTTAAGGTGTGGGAACGTTTCGAGCGCGTGGTGCTGGTCTATGCGGTACGGACGCTCAGCGAGCTCAGCTATCAGGAACGCATTGCCAGTATTGCAGCGGCACACCCCGACCGGTTTTCCTTTATTCCTTTTCTCAGTCGCGAAACCTTGCCGTTCGCCCTTCCCGGGCGCATTCCGCAGGCCATCACGGACGGTTCACTGGAAATGCGGGCCGGGATTTCGATTACCCCGCAAGACAGCCAGTTTGCGCTGTGCGGCAATCCGGCAATGGTGGAAGACGTGACGCAATGCCTGATCGGACGCGGTCTGAAAAAGCATAGACGACGCGATCCCGGGCAGATCACGACAGAAACCTACTGGTGATAGGCAGGAGTAAGGCGAAAAAAATGGCCCGGGAGGGCCATTTTTATTTGTTACGCGTTAGCGTCCGCGGTACACCGGCTTGGGAGCAAACAGCGCCGGTTGCGGCATGGCCTGATGGCGTGCCGCTTCCGACAAATGCTGCGACTGTTGCGGCTTGGCTTTCTGTGCCTGGCGCGGCTGAGCATTTTGCGGCTGGCCGTTGCGGGCCGATTGCGCGCGGCCCTGGCCGGCATTCGGGCCACGGTTCCTGTCCGAAGGCTGGGCGCTACTGGTACGGGCCTGCCCTTCGCCTTGCGGGCGACGCTGACCTTGGGCGGATTGCGGACGGCGCTGCTGTTGCTGGCGCGGCGGACGCGGTGCTTCCGGTTCGACACGCGCCGGAGGCTCGAAACCTTCGACGGCGATCTTCGGGATGTCGCGCTTGATCAGCTTCTCGATATCCTTCAGCAGCTTGATCTCTTCATGGTCGACCAGCGACACGGCGGCGCCGCTGGCACCCGCGCGACCGGTACGGCCGATGCGGTGCACGTAGTCTTCTGGCACGTTGGGCAATTCGAAATTCACCACCTGCGGCAGCTGGTCGATATCCAGCCCGCGTGCAGCGATGTCGGTCGCGACCAGCACCGGAATGCTGCCGTCCTTGAACTGGGCCAGCGCCTTGGTACGCGCCGACTGGCTCTTGTTGCCGTGGATCGCGGCGGCGGGAATGCCGTCCTTCACCAGCTTTTCGGCCAGGCGGTTGGCGCCGTGCTTGGTGCGGGTAAAGACCAGCACCTGCTTCCAGTCGTGATGCTTGATCAGGTGGCTCATCAGGTCGCGCTTGTGGCTCTGCGGCACCAGGTGCACGGTTTGCGTGACCAGTTCCGAAGCCGTGTTGCGGCGCGCGACTTCGACGAAGCCGGGGTTGTGCAGCAGGCCGTCGGCCAGCGCCTTGATTTCGTCGGAGAATGTGGCGGAGAACAGCAGGTTCTGACGCTGCTTGGGCAACATCGCGAGGATCTTCTTGATGTCGCGGATGAAGCCCATGTCCAGCATGCGGTCGGCTTCGTCCAGCACCAGGATTTCGATCGCGGACAGGTCCAGCGTTTTCTGGCCGACGTGGTCGAGCAGGCGTCCGGGGGTCGCGACCAGGATATCCAGCGGTTTACGCAGGCGGGTGATCTGCGGGTTGATGCCCACGCCGCCGAACATCACCATGGAGGAATGCGACACATATTTGCCGTAGGTTTGCACCGACTCCTCGACCTGTGCCGCGAGTTCGCGCGTCGGGACGAGAATCAGGCAGCGCGGCCGGCCGGGCTTGGCAGCCACGGGTTTTTCGCTGAGCAGCTGCAGGATAGGTAGCGTAAAGCCGGCGGTCTTGCCGGTGCCGGTTTGTGCACCAGCCAGCAGGTCGCCGCCCTTCAGCACTTGCGGTATGGCTTGCGCCTGGACCGGGGTGGGGATGGTGTAGCCGGCGTCAGCAATGGCGCGCAGCAAGGGCTCAGCCAACCCGAGGTCGGCAAATTTGATTTCTTGAGACAAGGTAAAACTCCTGCGACGGCCTGCCGCTCAAGCTGAGGGCACCAATCGAGGCAGACGAATTTAATGATCGAAACGATCAGGTGGGAAAATGACCGGTGCGCTGATTGGTAGCACGCACGGTAGCCGCGGATTATACGCAGGCTGACCCGAATAGCCAGCTAATTCTTAACTGGCGATGGAAAGCCGTATCAACGTTGTTAGGAGCAGATAGAGCGCTGCGAGCAAAATAGACGCCAATGTCAGCACCATGCCCAAGGTGCGCAAGCCCTTGTTTCCTTCCGCAGTGCTGATGCCATAAGCATGCAAGCAGCGGCCGATCAGCAGTGCCAGGCACAGGATATGAATCAGCAGGTTCGGCGCTTCGGCCATTTCGACGAATGCCAGCAACAGCAGTGCCAGCGGCACGTAGTGGGCGAAATTGCTGTGGGCGCAGATGGCACGGCGCAGGCGCGGGTTATCGCCATCGCCCAAGGCCACTTTCTCCTGGCGGCGAACTATCATGACGCGAATGCTGAGCACAATAAAACCTAGCGCCAGCAGCGAGGCGTAGAACGGAACGAGAGCGAGCATCATGGCTGTGACTCCTTGAGTGGGGTAAGTTTTTCCAGGTCGGCGGCGCTCAGCCAGCGCCAATGGCCTTCCGGCAGGTCGTCTGGCAGGGCCAGGCGGCCGATGGCGATCCGCTTCAGCGCCTCAACGCGGTTGCCCGCCGCCGCGACCATGCGCTTTACCTGGTGATATTTGCCTTCGCCCAGCGTGAGGTGCAAAACGTGTTCCGTCACGGCTACGCAAGCCAGCGCGGCGATCGGCACGGTTTCGTCGTTGAGCAGCACGCCTTGCAGCAACGCACCGATCTGTTTCTCATCGGCTGGGTGCTTCAGTGTCACCTGGTAGACCTTGGGCACTTTCCATTTGGGCGAGCCCATGCGGTGGATGAATTGGCCATCGTCGGAAAACAGCAGAAGGCCGGTGGTATCCTCGTCCAGCCGGCCGATGTTCTGCACGCCGCGCTCGCGCAGCGGTACCGGCAGCAAGGCGTGTACGCCGGGATGGTGCATTGGCTTTAGCGAGCATTCGTATCCGGCCGGCTTGTTCAGCATCAGGTGGGCTTTTTCGCGGTACTCCCAGGCTTCGCCCTTGACGGTGAAGTGCAGGTTATCCGTGCTGAAGTCCGCGAATGGGTCGTCGCATGGCTCGCCGTTGACGGTCACTTCGTGATGGCGGACCAGGATACGGCACAGTTTGCGCGCGCCGAAGCCCTGCGAGTGGAGAATACGTTCAATCTGCATGAGGGCAATCTTTGAGAGGGTCTTGAATTTATAATGGCCGGATACGACAGGCAGCCTATGAAAAACATCATATCCCGGGACAACCCCACCTACAAGCAACTGAAGAAACTGGCCGAGTCCGCCAAGGAACGCCGCAAGGCGGGCCGGACGCTGCTGGACGGCGTGCATCTGGTCGAAGCCTACCTGGCGGCAGGCGGGACGCCAGAGTTACTGGTGGTTTCGGAAAGCGGGGTGACGCGCGAAGAGTGTGCGCGCCTCGTGGAAAACAGCACGGCGCATCAAGTGGTTGTATTGGCGGACATTCTTTTTGCCGAAATCTCGCCGGTGGAAACGCCGGTCGGCATACTCGCGATGGTGGCGATGCCGCATCCCCGACTGCCGGAAAATTCGCAGTTCGGTGTCTTGCTGGAGGACATACAGGATCCCGGCAATATGGGTTCCATCCTGCGTTCGGCCGCCGCTGCTGGTGCGGAGCTCGCTTGTTTGTCCCCGGGGTGCGTGGATGCCTGGTCGCCCAAGGTGTTGCGTGCAGGAATGGGCGCGCATTTTGCGATGGTGATCGAGGAACGCGCGAATCTGGTTGAGAAGCTGGTCTCTTTTCGCGGCATGTCCATCGCCACCAGTCTGGGTGCAGATAAAACGCTGTATCACCTGGATCTGACCGGCGCGGTCATGTTTGTCATCGGCAACGAAGGCGCCGGCCTGTCGCCCGAGCTGCAGCAGGCGGCAACCGAACGAGTCATTATTCCCATGCCGGGCAGCGTCGAATCGCTGAACGCTGCCGCTGCATCCGCCATCTGCTTTTTCGAACGGGTACGCCAACTCGCGCACTAGTATGGTGCATCTGCACTTCAGCGGCGCCTGATGTTGGTGTGCGCTAACATTTTCGGCCCTTCCATCGTAAAAATGGCCGGCATGAAACCTGCTTTTATTGCTCCATGAATCGTCCAGAGATTGACTTTCCCATGATCGAAATGGAGGGGCAAGTGCTCCCGTTTGCGCCGCACATCAAGTTGAGCGCCAACCTGCGCGCTTTGCTGGAAGACCGTGAGCGTATGCTCGACTCCCTATTGGACAATCTGGAGGGTATGGTTTATTGCTGTCTTTACGATGAAAACTGGACCATGGTTTTCATCAGCCAGGGAGGCCACGGACTGACGGGCTATGAGCCCTCAGACATGTTGTACAACAAGCGCATTTCCTATGAACAGATTACCCATCCGGCCGACCGCACGTGGGTGCGCAGCCGCTTTGCCGAGGCCGCCGCTGCAGGAAAGGCGTTCGAAGCGGAGTACCGGGTCGTGCATGCTGACGGTGGAATCCGCTGGGTGCTGGAGCGCGGCCTGCCGTTGTTTAACGAGTCAGGAGAAGTCGAGGCGCTGGAAGGCTTCATCCAGGACATTACTTTGCGCAAGCGCAGCGAAGAGGTGGCACTCGAGGCCGAAGAGCGCTACCGGTCCATTTTCGAAAATGCCATCGAAGGCATATACCAGACGACGCCCTCGGGCACGTACCTGAATTTCAATCCGGCGCTGGCCCGTATCTACGGTTATGACTCGATCGACGATCTTATCCACGGCATCTCCGATATCCAGAAGCAGCTCTATGTCGAACCCGGCAAACGGAACGAGTTCGTCAACCTGATGCAGGCGCAGGGCCGGGTGCAGCATTTTGAGGCGCAGGTTTACCGCAAGAATGGCGACATTATCTGGATTACCGAAAACGCGCGCGAGGTGCGCGACGCCGACGGCAATCTGATGTTTTACGAAGGTACGGTGGAAGATATCACCGAGCGCAAGAATTACGAGCAGCAGATCGAATATCAGGCAACGCACGACAGTCTGACGGGGCTGCCGAACCGCACCTTGCTGGCCGACCGCCTGCAGCAGTGCATCAGCTTTGCCGATCGTTATCACTCGAAAGTGGCTGTCGCATTCGTCGATCTGGATCAGTTCAAGATGATCAACGATAGCATGGGACACCACATCGGGGACGAGATGCTGGTGACTATGGCAGCGCGGCTGGCGGCTTGTGTGCGCGACTCGGACACGGTCGTGCGGCTGGGCGGGGACGAGTTCGTGTTGCTGATCAATGGCCTGCACAAGGTCGAGGACGTTTCGCAAAGCATGCAGCGGGTACTGGCGACGATCGCCGAGCCCTTCGCCATCAATGGCTGGGATTACGCGGTGTCGTGCAGCATTGGCGTCAGCATTTATCCGGACGACGGCAGCGATTACAACACACTGCTCAAGAACTCGGATTCGGCGATGTACAAGGCCAAGCAGGCCGGGCGCAATAACTTCCAGTTTTACACGCGCGAATTGAATGCCATGTTGATGGAGCGGCTGGATATCGAATACCGCTTGCGTCGGGCGATCGAGAACGAGGAGTTCCAGTTGTATTACCAGCCCAAGGTGGACTTTGTGAGCGGCCGGATTTGCGGGGCCGAGGCCCTGGTCCGTTGGCAACCGCCGGGCGAGGAAATGATATCTCCCGGCAGCTTCATCCCTGTCGCCGAGGAAACCGGGATGATCGAGGAAATCGGTAGCTGGGTGCTGAACGAAGCTTGCCGGAAGGCGTGCGAATTAAGGGAAATGCTGGGTTGGCCGGTGCCGGTTGCCGTGAATGTTTCGCCGCGCCAGTTCAGGCAGCCAGGCCTTGTCAGGATGGTCGAAAGTGCGTTGCAGCGGGCCGGGCTGGACGCGGGGTGCCTGGAACTGGAAATTACCGAGAGCATGCTGGTGCACGATACCGAGAAATTCATCGAGACCTTGCACGCCCTGAAGGCTCTGGGGGTGAGTCTCGCCATCGACGACTTCGGCACAGGCTATTCCAGCATGGCCTATCTCAAGCATTTTCCAATCGACCGCCTCAAGATCGACAAGGCCTTCGTGGACGATCTGGAGACCGAGCCGGCGAACCTGGCGATATTGCGTGCCATCGTGGCCCTGGGGCAAAGCCTGGGCTTGAAGGTGATTGCGGAAGGGGTCGAGACGCAGTATCAGTACGACTATCTGCGCAGCATAGGCTGCGACGAGTTCCAGGGATATTTCTTCAGCCGCCCGGTGACGGCTGAAGTGCTGGAGGGCATGGTGGGAATGTAGTGCCTATTTCAGTAGGTTTCATAGTCCGCGTTGGCATTGAGCGCGGATGAATGCAAGGCGCGACGCGCGGCCAATGGTCGCTCCATTGGCAAGCGGTGCAACGCTGCAGACGCCGCGCCCAATGCCAACCCGGAGGGCCGCTAGTCTGCGGGTGCATTGCCGCGGTGCGGGCTGCTTGTGGAGAATGACTACACCGCGCATCCCGCGCCTTGCACTGTATCCCGCAGATTAGCGGCGCGGGCTATGAAACCTACTGAAATAGGCACTTAGTGCTTGGCTGCGCTGCCCGGTACCTTGATCGTTGTGGCGAAAACCTGCTCTGCATCCACCGGATCAAACTCATAGCGCTGGTTGCAAAACTCGCAGTGCACTTCGACGTTGCCGTGTTCTTCGACAATGCTGCGGATTTCATCATGACCCAGCATGCGCAGCATGCTGGTGACGCTATCCCGCGAACAAGTGCATTCGAAGCGTACTTCCTGCGCTTCGAACAACCGGATGTCCTCCTCATGGAACAAACGATGCAGGATGTCCGGCGCGGGTAACTCAAGCAGCTCGTTCGGCGTGAGCGTTGCCGCCAGCTGGCCGGCGCGGTTCCATGCGTCGTCGTCCTGGGCTTCCTGCTCCGGCATTTTCTGCAACAGCATGCCGCCCACGCAGGTACTGTCCGCGGCCAGCCACAGACGCGTTTCCAGCTGTTCGGAGCGCGTCATGTAGTTCTGAAGCACCTCTGCGACGCTGTCGCCTTCGAGTGGCACGATGCCTTGATAGGTCTGATTGCCATCCTTGGGGTCCAGCGTGATGACAAAGCTGCCCTGGCCGACCAGGTCGGTCAGTTTCGTTTGCGGCAGCTCGCCTTTCCATTTTGCGGTAGCGCGCATTTTCAGATCGCCGGTGCACTCCACCACCAGCAGCGAAATCGGTCCGTTTCCCTGGATTTGCAGGATCAGCGAGCCTCTCAGCTTGAGCGTGGCCGCCAGCAGCGCGCTCGCCGCTACCAGTTCACCCAGCAGGCCTTTCAGTACGAGAGGGTAATCGTGCTGGGCCAGCATGGTTCGCCAGGCTTCACCGACATGAGTAAATTCGCCCCGTATTGGGGCATGTTCGAAGATGAAGCGGGACAGGCTGGAGTCGGTTATTGACATTGGGGGTTCGGAGTGACGGCTAAAGCGCGCATATTATCAAACTCTTGCGACCAGGAGATAACCCCGTTGGTTCCGTGGCACGGGGATTGCTAAACTCTCGTTTGGCGTCATCAAGGGGGATGGCGCCAACTCAAAGGAGAGATTAGTGTTAAAGAGTCAACAGATGAATCTGACGTCTGCCGAGCGTCGCTGGCTGCCATTGCTGGGCAAGACCGGGAAACTGGCGATGCGCTGGGCCTGCTATTTGAACAAACGCCGTTACCCGGTGCTGGAGCAGACATTCGAAGGGATCGCCGGGACCCGGGTCAAGATGCTGCGCGGTTGGGCAAGGCAGCAATGGAGCATGCTGGATCATTTTGCCGAAGAAATCCTGGAGGATTTTCCACCATCGGATGCTGCCGTACTGCAAAGAAAAAAAGCTGCATTTTTCGACTTTTCCGAAATATTCATTATCGATCCCGCCGGTCAGGTGCTGGCATCAACCCATGCACGACGCATCGGTGCCAGGGATTTGTCGCCCGAGGCGGTAAAGCGCGGGTTGCAGGCGCAGTTCCTGCATGGCCCCTACGCGGATCCTCAGACGCTCGCCATTGGGCCGAGCAGTTCCAAATTCCATGATGCGGTCACGCTGATGTTCTACCAGCCTCTGGTCAAGGACGGCGTTACCGTCGGCTGCCTGTGCGGCCGCGTGCCGAACGACGTGATCGGCGACATCATCCAGCGCGAAGCCGGGCACGTGTTCATCGAGTCCGGCGACAACTATCTGTTCATGGTCAACCCGGTATTCAATCCTTCTGTCAAGCCAGGGACGGCGTTGTCGCGCTCGCGTTTCGAGGACAACACCTTCAGCCTGGGCGATAACCTCAAACAGGGTGTGCGTACCGCATTCGGCACGGTAACGGTGAAGCAACATACCGAGCTCGAACTGGTATTCAACGATCCCGCGACCGGGCAATTACACCCCGGCGTGCGCGAAACCATCCGCAACGGCGAGAACATGTTCGTCACCTATCCCGGCTATTCCGATTACCGGCACATTCCGGTCATCGGCAAAGGCGTCACCTTCCAGATGCCGGGCTCGCCCGATACCTGGGGCATGATGTGCGAGGCCGACCTGGAAGAAGCGTTCCGCTTCCGTTCGATTGCCTATCGCCAGAAGCGCAGCTATTTCGCCATCGTCTTCGGTTTTTGGAGCGTGAGCATGGCTGCATCCATCTTGATGAATCTGGGCGGTGTCGAGACCGAACTCTTCCATCTCGGGTTGATGGTGATTGGCTCCTTCTTCTTTTACAAGTTTTCGGTCGCGCCGATGACCGAGCGCATGCGTAGCATGGCGCGCGTGATCCGTAACCTGGCCGAAGGTGGAGGCAACCTTTCGCAACGCTTCGACCGTAACGAAGCGGCGACGGATGAAATCGCCGTGATGGCGCAATGGGTCAACAGCTTTATCGATACGCTGGATTCCACGGTGAGCCGCGTCATCATGACCGCCGATGAGTTGAATTCGAATCACGATAGCATGCAGCAGCGCAACCAGCATGCCACCGAGTCGAGCCGGCAGGTGCTGAATGCGGTACAGGAAATCTCGACCATGCTGAAAAAGCAGATGGAAGATATCGATTCGGCCAACCAGACGACCGCCGAAATCCGCAACGCGATGCAGCAGGCGGTTACCGGCTCGCAGCAGCAATTGCAAGTGGTGCAGCAGCGTACTCAGGACATCCGGCATTCGATCGATCTCTCGACGGAGACCATACGCGATCTTGGTGTCAGTACCGACCGGATTGGCAAGATCGTCGACGTGATCAACGAGATTGCGGATCAGACCAACCTGCTGGCGCTCAATGCGGCGATCGAGGCGGCGCGAGCAGGCGAGGCGGGGCGCGGTTTTTCAGTGGTTGCGGACGAAGTGCGCAAGCTTGCGGAAAGAACCGCACATGCCACCAGCGAAATCCGTACGATGATTTCGACGGTGCAGAGCAAGGCCAAGGACGCTGTCGTCAACATGGACACCGGCATGAGCCGCATGGAAGAAGGACTGAAGCTGGCTGAAGAAGCCGCCACTGACAACAGCGGCATGCAGGAAATCCTGGAGCGCATGTTGTTGCTGCTACAGGACATTTCCCAAGGTGCATATTCGTACGGCAGCCGCGTCCAAGGGGTGGCCAACGTCACCTCATCGATGCGCAGCGCACTGGACGAGCTGAATTACACGGTCGTTCAGGCACGGCAGACTTCTCAACGATTGCATGGCCTGGCTGGGCAGTTTCAGGTTACCCAGGTGCAGGGGAAGCCTGCAGTGTGACAGGTTGGTGCCTGCGCGATGGAATGTTCGCCAGACGCCAATGTGCTCTTGCCCACTGCCAAAGCTCGGGCAGGCTGCCTGCGGCAAGCTCCGCAGGCGCATCCTGGCCGAGAAAGCACAATGCCTGATGCAGCGCCGGAACGGGATGGTCAATATCCAGCGGCATGGCCAACGTCTGCTTGCTTAGTTTTTCTCCTGCGGCATTGACCGCTACCGGCAGGTGCGCGTAACCCGGAGTGGGGAAACCCAGCAAGTGCTGCAAATGAATCTGACGAGGTGTCGAATCGAGCAAATCGGCACCGCGCACGACATGACTGATTCTTTGAGCTGCGTCGTCAATGACGACCGCCAATTGATAAGCGTAATAGCCGTCGGCGCGCTTGAGTACGAAGTCGCCGATATCCTCGGCCAGATTCTGGCAGATTGTGCCCTGGATCGCGTCCTCGAACACGATTTCGGACTCATTCACCCGTACGCGCCACGCACGCGGCGTTTTTCCGTCAGCCAATCCGCCACGGCAAGTGCCCGGATATATCGGTCCGTCGATTCCTTGTAGCGCAGAGTCGGCTATTTCCTTGCGTGTACAGGCGCATGCGTAAAGCAGACCGTCCTGTCGCAGCTTGGCAAGCGCCGCTTCGTAGTATTCACTGCGTTGGCTTTGGTACAACACAGGCTCGTCCCATTCGAACCCATAGGCTTCCAGGGCCTTGAGAATAGCGTCGGCCGCGCCCGGCATTTCACGCGGCGGATCGATATCCTCCATGCGTACCAACCATGTGCCGTTGTGCGATTTTGCTTCGAGATAGCTGCCGACAGCCGCGACGAGCGAGCCGAAATGCAAGGGGCCGGTGGGAGATGGGGCGAAACGGCCGCGATAGGGTGCGCTTGCCATTAAGTGTTGAGTTGGCGGTTAATACAGTCGAACGACGTTGTCCAGATGCGGCGGAATGTCGATAGCCTCGACGCGCTTGCCTAACAGCGTAACGCTGCATGGCAGGCGCTCGACGCCTGTATCGCTGACTTCAAAGCCGTAGGTACGTTTGAGCTGCATATGACCTGAGCGATTGCGCCCGGCACGCAGTTTGGTCATGGCGACAGTTTCATCGAGAAACTGCAATCCGTACTTTTCCGCGGCCTGCTGACCGGCGGCGACCGCGATTTCGCGGGCCTTGATGCCATCCAGCCAGAACCAGGCGATGATGGCGAGCATCACGAGCAATCCGATTTCCATGGCTTATCCCGCAGTTTTCGGGGCAGGTTCTGGCACTGGCTCTGGCAGCACTTCCTCTTCGGGTTTTTCTTCATGCAGCGACAGATGATCGATCCCCGACATAGCATCTCTGGACTTGGAGTCCTTGCTGTGCAGCTTGAACTTGAGGCGTAGTTCGTTGATGGAGTCGGCGTTGCGTAGCGCGTCGTCCTCGGTGATGCGGCCTTCTTCGCACAGGTTGAACAAGGCCTGGTCGAAGGTCTGCATGCCGAGTTCCATCGATTTCGCCATTGCCTCCTTCACCATATTGGTCTCGCCCTTGAGGATCAGATCAGCTACCAGCGGCGAGTTGAGCAGGATTTCGATCGCAGCACAGCGTCCGCCACCTTTTTTTGGTACCAGCCGCTGTGAAACGAACGCGCGCAGGTTGAGCGAAAGGTCCATGTGCAGTTGCGCGTGGCGCTCTTCCGGGAAGAAATTGATGATGCGGTCCAGCGCCTGGTTGGCGCTGTTGGCGTGCAATGTCGCCATGCACAGATGGCCGGTTTCGGCGAAGGCGAGGGCGAACTCCATCGTTTCCCGGTCGCGTATTTCACCGATCAGGATCACGTCGGGGGCCTGGCGCAAGGTATTCTTGAGCGCGTTGAACCAGCCGTTGGTGTCGCGCCCGACTTCGCGGTGCGTAATCAGGCAGTTTTTGCTCGGATGCACGTACTCTACCGGATCTTCAATGGTGATGATATGGCCATGCGTATGCTCGTTGCGGTAGTCGATAAGCGCTGCCAGCGTGGTCGACTTGCCGGAACCGGTACCGCCCACCAGGATGATCAGGCCGCGCTTCGCCATCATCACGTCCTTCAACTGTGGTGGTAGCCCCATTTCGTCGAAATTCGGGATTTTGGTGGTGATGGTGCGCAGCACCATGCCGACATTTTCCTGTTGGATGAAAACATTGACGCGGAAGCGGCCAATTTCCTTTGGCCAGATCGCGAAATTGCACTCCTTCTCCTCGGCAAACTCATTGCGCTGCTTATCGTTCATCAGCGCATTGGCGAAGGCCTTGGTATGCTCGCCGTTCAGGCGCTGGGCGTTGAGCGGCGTCATCTTGCCGTCGATTTTTATCGCAGGGGGAAAGTCGGCGGAAATGAACAGATCGGATGCTTTTTTCTCCAGCATGACGCGCAAGAGATTGTGCATGTATGCCAAGGCTTGTTCGTTCGTCATGCGGAGTGCTCGATCTGTGTTTGAAAGGTGAAACGAAGGCTAACTCAAACGCCCAGGTTTTCGACCCAGGCTAGTGCTGCAATGTGACAGTTGTTGACCTTGTCAGGATCGTATTGCAAGGACGCTGCCAGTTCGGCAATCCGCGAGCTGTCGGCATCTTCGCACGCCTCGGTGAGCTGGAGAAATGGGCCGTAGATGCCTTCACGATTCAGCAGGGCGTCGGTAACGGCTTCAGGCAGCAATACTTTTTCCAGCACCTGCTCCATCGGCATTTCCAGCATGGCGTCCAGCAATGAGAATACGCCGACGATGAAAAGGTTGTCGCGATCGCTTTTTTCGAAATAATCCGTACCCAGCAACTCGGTAAGGCGACCACGAGTAATGGCGGTCTTCATCAACGCGGGGGAAGCAGCATTTTCGCCGGCCGTGACCATCAGCAGCGTCAGCCAGCGATAGAGCTGCTTGGTGCCGAGTATAGTCAACGCATGGCGGATCGACTGGATTTCGCAGGACAACCCGAAACCGACGGAGTTGATGTAACGCAACAGCTTGAATGAAAGGGCCGGGTCGCGTTTGAAGCCGGTTTCGACATCCTTGACGTCCGTATCCTTGCTTACCATGTTGAGCAGGTCCAGCACGGAGGCGTAGGATGGATTGATAACCTTGGCGGTCAGGGTTTCCGGGTGGGCGAAGTAATAACCTTGGAAGTAATGGAAGCCCATTTTCTTGCAGGTGTCGAATTCTTCGTAGGTTTCAACCTTTTCGGCAACCAGCTTGACCGGCAATGCCTTGAGCTGCGCGAACAGCTTGGCGGTGTTTTCCAGGCCGTGCTCATGAACGTCCAGCTTGATGTATTGGGCCAATTGCAGCAACGGAGCAGTTTCCGGAGTATACACATAGTCGTCGAGCGCGATCTGGAAACCCTGGTCGTGCAACTCCTTCAATCGCTGGATAACGGCATCGGTGGCGGGAACGTTTTCCAGAACCTCGAGGACGGTACGCTGCGGCGGCAGAAGCTCCAGGAACTCACTATGCAGCAGTTCCTCGCTGACGTTGATGAAGGCCAGCTTGTCGCCGAGCAGCCATTGCGCGCCCATGTCGGACATGGTGTTCACCAGTACGCGCGCGCAGGATTTCAGGTTGTCCTCGATGACAGCGTCCTGAGCAGTGGCGCTGTCGCGAAACAGCAGTTCATAGGCAATGATCTGCTGTTTCGAGTCGAGTATGGGCTGGCGCCCGATAAATGCATGATCTTGCATTATATTTTCCGTTATATGAATTATGGTTTTTGCTACGGCAAAACCATGAATGTTTCTAAATCAATGAAGCTCCGGAAAAGCAGGCGAATCAGGCAAACAATGCGGCTTTGGTATCCTGCGTTTCCACGCTCAGCAATGCTTCCATATCGAGTACCAGAACAATTGCGCCGTCACCAGTCAATGTCGCCCCGGCAATACCCTTCGGTTTGATGTCATGCAGCGGCTTGATCACGACGTCTGCCTGACCGATGAAGCTGTCGATAGCCAGGATAAAATTGCTTTCGCCGCATTGCATCAGCACCCCGAAAGCCGGCACGCCCGAGACCGGCCACCCGATAAGGCTGGCCAGCGTGCGGATAGGCAGCACTTCTTCACGCACGATCATGGTGGCTTTGCCGGATACACGCTGCACGTCTTCGGAACGGATGGGCAATATCTCGCGCACCATCGATAGCGGCACCGCGAACGGTTGCGAGCCGAGCCGTACCATCAGCACTGGAAGAATCGCCAGCGTCAGAGGAAGCATGATGCGGAAGGTGGAGCCCTGGCCGACGACGGAAGTTACATCCACGCGACCATTGAGTTTCTGGATGTTGGTTTTTACCACGTCCATGCCGACGCCGCGGCCGGAAACATCGGAAATCTGGTCCTTGGTGGAGAAGCCGGGCAGGAAAATCAGGTTCAGGCTTTGCTTTTCATCCAGGCTGTTGGCCGTTTCGATATCGATCAGTCCTTTTTCCACGGCTTTATGACGGATGACGTCGGCTTTAATGCCTCGGCCGTCATCCGTGATTTCAATGATGATGTGGTCCCCCACCTGCTCCGCTGACAAATGCACCAGGCTCTTTGCCGGCTTGCCAGCGGCAATACGTTCTTCCGGACTGTCTACGCCATGGTCGACAGCATTGCGAATCAGGTGAACCAGCGGATCGTTCAAGTCCTCGATCATGGTCTTGTCGATTTCGGTTTCTTCGCCGGAAAGGACGAGCTCGACGTCCTTGCCCAGCTGGCGAGCGACGTCACGTGCCAAACGCGGGTATTTCTGGAACAGGCGACCGATTGGCTGCATGCGGGTTTTCATTACCGCGTTTTGCAGGTCACCGACCAGAAGGTCGAGATGGCTGACGGCTTCGTCCAGGTCCTTGATAGTCTCCTGATCGACCTTGCCTTGCATGATGGCTGTGCGCAGGCAAGTCAGGCGGTTCTTGGTCAGACCGATTTCGCCGGAAAGATTGAGCACCTGGTCGAGACGTGCTGTATCGACGCGAATGGTGGTGTCCTTGGCTGCTGCGGCAACGGCGGCAGTGCCGACGGCTGCAGGTCTGGGAGCCGGAGCTGCAGCTGGTTTTGCCGTCATAACGGGGGTCGGTATCGTAGGGGGAGCGGTAGGCGCGAGGTGCGTGTCGCCACCTACAAGGCTATGGTAAAGCTCACTCCAGTCCGGTTCGCCGCTGAATCCGGCAACGGAGGTTACTTCGGCCGCTTGCGCTACGGCTTTGCTGATACCGGCAGGCACGGACTCTCCCGCCAATACGGTATCGAGCGAGGCCAGTAGGGCAGGATCGGCGGGTGAGGGCTGTTTTCCTGAAGAGAGTTCGGCGAACATGTCGCGTACGACTCCGGTGGCGGCCATGATGACATCCATGATGCCAGGGTCGAGCTGCATCTCGGCATTACGCAGCTTGTCAAACAGGTTTTCCGTACGATGGCAGAGTTTGACCATTTCCGTGGCATTAAGAAAGCCGGCGCCGCCCTTGATGGTATGGAACCCGCGGAAGATCTCGTTCAGTAGCGCCTTGTCGTCGGGATGTTTTTCGAGGTCGACCAGCTTGTTATCGACGCCGGACAACAAGTCAGAGGCTTCGGTCAGGAAATCCTGCAGCATATCCTCCATGCCAGCGAAATCACTCATATTTTTCCCTTAAATAACTTTAGAAGCCCAGACTGTCCAGCAGATCGTCAACCTGGGCTTGGCTGGTGACCACGTCGGCACGTCCGTCGGCATTGACGACGGGTCCGTTCAGCAAGGAATTATCCAATTCCTTCTTCTTGTCTTCAGGCAAGGTCTCGATGAGTAATGCTACCAGTTGGTTTTCCAGCTGTTGTACGGTTTCGGATAGTTTCTTGAGTACTTGGCCGGTCAAATCCTGATAGTCCTGGGCCATGACGATATCCATCAACTGGGAATTGGTCGCCTTGGTGTTGAGCGGCACCTCTTGCAAATAACTGCGGGTCTGATGGACCAGCGTCTTGAATTGCTCGGTGTCCAGCTTGCGCTCGAACAACTCCTGCCAGTGCGATGAAAGCTGCATAGCGCCGGATTCCAGCTTCTGTTGCAAGGGCTTGGTTTCCTCAACGGCATTCAGCGTCTTGACGGCGGCCTGCTCGGTTAGCGTGGAAATGTAATTGAGGCGGTCGCGGGTGTCCGGCATCTTGCCGACCGCACGCTCCAAAGTCTTGTCGTAGCCAAGTTCGCGCATGGTGTCGTGCAATGCGCGCGTCAGATGGCCGATCTGGGAATGAACACCTTCCGCTCCGCTGGAGACTGGAATTGCCATGGGCTCGCGCGAAGCGAGGACCGGAGCAGCCGCTATCGGTTCCGGCGCAGATGCTTCGGCCGGCTTTTCGGTATGGGCCTGCGCAATGCTGTCGAATAATGCTTCGAGTTCGTCGGAATCGCCGTTTTCAGTACTCACCTAATACTCTCCCTCTTACAAGCCGTGTTTTTCGAAAACCTTGTTGAGTTTCTCTTCCAGCGTGGCGGCGGTGAAAGGTTTTACCACGTAGCCGCTGGCGCCTGCCTGAGCGGCCTCGATGATGTTTTCCTTCTTGGCCTCGGCCGTGACCATCAGCACCGGGAGGTGCTTGAGCTCCACATCGCCGCGTATTGCTCGAAGCAATTCAATGCCGGTCATGTTGGGCATATTCCAGTCGCTGACGACAAACTGGAAGCTACCGGATTTAAGCTTCTGCAGTGCGACGACGCCATCCTCAGCCTCATCGGCATTGGTATAGCCCAGTTCTTTAAGCAGATTGCGGACGATTCGGCGCATGGTCGAAAAATCGTCCACGATCAGAATCTTCAGGTTTTTATCAGCCATTCAAATGACCCCATGACTTTCGATAGGTTATACGAGTAAAGGACGCAGTGTTTCAGACAAGATAATAGGATCGAATTTTGGCACATAGGCATCGACGCCTGCTTGCAATCCCATTGTCTTGTTGGCCTGCGATGAAAGGGAAGAGTGCATTACCACCGGGATGCCGTCGAAGCGGCGATCGCCCTTGACGTTCTTGGTCAGGACGTAACCGTCCATCTCCGGCATTTCGGCATCGGTAAGAATCAGGCGCAGCGATTCATGCAACGGTCGGTTTTCCTGTTGTGCGCGGGCCGCCAGGCTCTTGAGCTTTTCCCACGCTTCGATGCCGTTGTTGGCCTGCTGATACTTGATGCCCATGCGATCAAGAACGGAGACGATGCTTTTGCGAGCCACTTGGGAATCATCAGCAAAAAAGATATAGCGTTCGATATTGTCGTTGAATTGTGCGAGTTCGGGAATATCCGGTTCGCCAAGCGCAGAAGCCAGCAACTGCTCGACGTCGAGAATGGAAACCAGCCTTCCGTCGGGCAGTTCGGTAATTGCGGTAATCAGTCCTTCATTGCCGGCCAGCATGTCCTGCGGCGGCTTGACCTTGTCCCAATCGACGCGAATGATGCGGTCCACTTCATGAACCAGGAACCCTTGCGTATGCCGGCTGAATTCCGTGACGATCAATGTCTGGTTGGTACAGGCCGCCGGGTCTCCGAGACTTATAAAGCTGGAGAGCGAGATGACCGGAATGATATTTCCGCGCAGCGAAATGAAGCCTTCCACTCCTTGCGGCACATTGGGTGTTTTGGTGATGTTGGGCGTATTGGTGACTTCACGCACCTTGAACACGTTAATGCCAAAAATTTCATTGCTGCCGAGTGAGAACAGCAGGATTTCCATCTTGTTGGAACCCGCGAGCTTGGTGCGAGCATCAATCGCATCGAGCAGGTTGTTGTCGTTATCCATTGACATCTCTTGCATCACATCTCCAGGGCTCAGGGGCGGCTGGCAGTGACCGACAGTAGTCGGGACAGTACTTCAGCCAGCTTTTGCGGTTCGAATTTTGGCACATATTCATCGACGCCGACCGATTTTCCGAGGTGCTGGTTGGCCGAGCTGGAGAGCGATGAATGCATCAGTACCGGTACACCGGCAAACCGCGCATCGCTCTTGATGTTGCGAGTGAGCACGTAACCGTCCATTTCCGGCATTTCTACGTCGGTCAGTATCAGCTGGATGAAATCCTTGACCGGCTGGTGTGTGGCATCGGCCCGTGCGGCGATTTTTTGCAGCTCCTGCCAGGCTTCCTTGCCGTTGGTCGAGAACAGGAACTTGATGCCAAGGGCCTCCAGGGTTTTCTGGATCTGCTTGCGAGCCACCACCGAGTCGTCGGTAAAGAATACGGTTTTCTCGCCCAGGTTCAGCGGCGCAAGCGAAGCAATGGTGATGTCGTCGGCGTAGCTTGACGTATCGGCCAGGATTTTCTCCACGTCCATCATCATAACGATGCGCTTGTCCTTCAGCTCGGTGACCGCCGTGATCAGGCCGCCCATCTGCACGGTCAGCATTTCCGGAGGCACCTTCATGGCCGACCAGTCCACGCGCAGGATCGTGTCTACGCTTTCAACGAGAAAGCCCTGGGTGTGACCGTTGTATTCGGTAACGATCATGATCTCGGGCGGTTTTTCGTTCTGGATGCCGACGTACTTGATCAGGTCGATGACCGGCACCAGGCTGCCGCGCAGGCTGACCATGCCTTCTACGGATGGCGGCATATCCGGCGCGCGGGTGATTTCGGGAATACGCATGACTTCGCGTACCTTGAATACATTGATTCCGAAGGTTTCCTCGCGCCCCGTGCGCTGGTCTGTCCCGAGCGAGAAAAGAAGCATCTCCAGCTTGTTGGATCCAGCCAATTTGGTGCGTGCATCGATCCGTTTCAATAATTCAGACATGCTTTATGGCTCCGTCCCTGGCGGGACTATATCTTTAAAATGATGCGTAATTATGCACTGGAATAGCATAACAATGAATTATCGTGCGCTAGGCTTGTCGTTCTGCATGCGAGCTCTTGAAATGGTAAGGACGGCACTGAACGGCTATATCATGTCGAAGACGCCAAGACTGACTCGGCTGCTTCGCTTCAGGCCATGGTTTTCCGTTTGCAGATTCTCGATATGCTGCTTGAATAAATCCTCTTGATTTCCGAGCATCTGTTTTTCTTGCGCGTAGAGTTGAATCTGCTGGCGAACTTCTACCTTTTCCCTTTTGTTGCCAAATTGCAAGATTGAGTTACTCCACACATGTTTTTATTATGGGATGTATCCAAATTACGCCTTCGTGACACTATACTTGAGGCCATATGAAAAATGTAGTGGCAATCGCCAGTCCGGCGGCTCCGGTTGCGGAATGGGATAGGTAAATGAGCGTATCCCCCCCGTCTTCGCCAGAAGAGTTGCAGGAGGCATTTAACCTGTTCAATCAGGTGTCCGAGCAATTGACCGATGTTTACCGGGAATTGCAAAAGCAGGTCGAGCAACTCACTCAGGATCTTGCAGTAACCAATAACGAGTTGCGTCGCCAATTGGAAGAGAAGGAAAGTTTGTCGCAGCGCCTTAGCCGCCTGCTGGCAGCCTTGCCCGGTGGCGTTGTCGTTCTTGACGATGCTGGCCGGGTGAATGAGGCAAATCCTGCTGTGTTCAGTTTGTTGTCAGGCAAGCTGCTTGGTGAACAATGGGGCAGCGTATGCGAACGCGAGCTTAGGCCGACTACCACGCAGGGAGAGTGGCTGATTGGCGATAGTGGCCGCCGTATTGTCATCTCCACCAATCGCATTGGCGAGCAGGGTGGGGAAATTCTGCTGCTGCAGGATGTCACCGAAGCGTATCAGTTGCAGGACCAGTTGCAGCGGCACAAGCGGCTTTCCTCTATGGGCGAAATGGTGGCCGGACTGGCACATCAGCTGCGCACGCCGCTCTCGGCTGCGCTTCTTTATACTTCGCATTTGCGTGGCGAATTGTCGCCGGAAGATCGTGTGCGCTTTGCCGATAAGGCGCTTGCGCGTTTGCATTCGCTGGAGCATCTCATCAGGGAAATGCTGATTTTTGTGCGTGGCGGCAAGAGCAATCAGGAGCGTATCGCCGTCTCGACCCTGCTGGCGGATGTGCAGCAGGTTATGGAGCCGCAGATGGCGCACCATGACCTGGTTTTCGAGGTGGGGGAGTGTGACGCCGGCGTATATGTACTGGGAAGCCGGGAGGCGCTATCCGGTGCGCTGGCCAATTTGTTGACCAATGCGATGCAGGCCTGCCAGCCGCGACAAAACATCAGGCTCTCGGCTGTAGTCAATGGTGGCTGGGCGGCGTTTCATGTTGCCGATACAGGTAAGGGTATTCCGCAAAAATTGCAGGACCGGTTGTTCGAGCCGTTTTTCACGACACGCACGGAGGGTACCGGTCTGGGGCTGGCCATCGTTCGCGAAGTGGCGCAAATGCACGGCGGTGAAATTTCATTGCAATCCACGGAAGGCGAAGGCAGCGAATTCATTCTGCGGCTGCCGATCAGCGAACAAGAGTCTATTTTATGAAGAAACCGTTGCCCATCCTGGTGGTGGAGGATGATCCCGACCTGCGTGAAGCATTGAGCGATACGCTCACTCTTTCCCGTTATCGAGTACACACGGCCGTCGATGGCGAGAACGCAATTGAGTTATTGCGGGAGCATGCCGTCGGCCTTGTCATTACTGACGTGCAAATGCCCAATATGAACGGCATCACCCTGCTGCATGAGATCAAATCGCGCTGGCCGCACCTGCCCGTTTTACTGATGACGGCCTATGGCGTCATCTCGCAGGCGGTGGAAGCCATGCGGGAAGGCGCATGCAATTACATGGTGAAGCCCTTTGACGTCAGCGATCTTCTGACGCAGGTGGCGCGTTATATGCTGCCGGTCAGTTTCGGAGAAAGTGGCGATGCCGTGATGGACGACCCGCAGAGCAGCGAGCTTTTCTCGCTTGCGCTGCGTGTGGCAGGCACGCCTGCCACAGTCATGATTTCAGGCGAAAGCGGGACCGGGAAGGAAGTGCTCGCCCGCTTTATACATCGCTATTCGCCACGGGCGGAGCAGCCTTTTATTGCCATCAATTGCGCGGCTATTCCGGATAACCTGCTTGAAGCGACGATGTTCGGTTATGAGAAAGGCGCATTCACTGGAGCCACGCAGGCGCAGGCGGGCAAGTTCGAGCAGGCGCAAGGCGGGACTTTGCTGCTGGACGAAATATCCGAAATGCCGCTTGCATTGCAGGCCAAACTGCTGCGCGTGCTACAGGAGCGTGAGGTGGAACGCGTGGGTGGGAGTAAAGCGATACCGCTCGATGTGCGGGTTATTGCCACCACCAATCGTGACATGCAGGTTGAGGTGGCCAAGGGCGGTTTCCGCGAAGATCTGTATTACCGGCTTAATGTGTTTCCGCTGAAGATATTGCCGCTACGCGAGCGCAAACAGGACATCCTGCCTTTGGCCCGGCGGTTCTTGAACGATATGGCGAGCGCCATGGGGCGGGGCGGTTTGCGTCTCGATACAGCCTCCGAGCAGGCCATGCTCGATTACGGCTGGCCGGGAAATGTGCGCGAAATGGAAAACGTTATCCAGCGTGCCGTGATTCTTGCTCCTGGAGAGGCGGTTAAGCCCGAGCATTTGCACCTACCCTCGCGCCGGGTCGCTCAAGTAAATGGCGAGGCGGACCGTAATAACGATGAGGGCAATGCGCAGGATCTCAAATCATTGGAGAAAGCCCATATCATGACGACGCTGGCTTCGGTCAACGGCTCGCGCAAACTTGCCGCCCAGAAGCTGGGAATGAGCGAGCGAACTTTGCGCCATAAACTGCAGCAGTATCGCGAAGCGGATTGAACCGGCATGCGAATTGCTTTGTCCATGCTAACAAGTAATACGCAGTCCGGCGTGACTGGGAATATAATTACCTCCCATGCTCGCCGCGGCCCGGCAACGTAGGCATAAGGACAGGAATGGATACCAAAGGTATAGATCAACTACTGAGTCAGCTGAGTGCTACTTCTGCGCTTGCGGCCGGCAAAAGTGCGCCGGTAGCGGAGGGTAATGCGGCAGATTTTGCCGGCATGCTCAAGGATGCCGTGGAGGGAGTAAATGCCGCACAGCAGGGTGCTGACAAGTTGGCCCAGGCCTTCCAGCTCGGGCAGCCGGATGCCAACATCCAGGATGTCATGGTTTCGTTGCAGAAAGCCAATCTCTCATTCCAGACCATGGTGCAGGTACGCAACAAGCTGGTGACCGCGTATCAGGACATCATGAACATGCAGGTTTAAGTCCGCTTTTCACACTCTTCGCGGCTGTATTTCATGCGCTGCAATTCGCGGCGCATTTCCACCTTATTTCCATTACAATAGCGCCCAACGCAATTCAAAATACTTCAACAGTATTTGAGCTATCGATAGAGAAATATGGCCGAAGCTTCTGGGCAATCATTCAGCGCGTTGATGCGCGGGTTCAATGAACTCCCGCCGCAGCGTAAATTCGGCCTGATGGTGGCTGTGGCGGCCGTGATCGCCATTATTATCGGCTCCATGATGTGGGCGCAGGCGCCTGATTATCGGGTTCTCTACGGCAATCTGGGCGACCGTGACGGCGGCGCCGTCATCGAATCTCTCCAGAAACAGAATATTCCCTACAAGATGGGCGAAGGTGGAACCATTCTTGTGCCCTCCGCCATGGTGTACGAAGCACGGCTGAAGCTCGCTTCCGAAGGTCTGCCCAAGGGCGGTGCTGTCGGCTTCGAACTGATGGATAACCAGAAGTTCGGCATTACCCAGTTCCAGGAAAACGTCAATTACCAGCGTGCGCTGGAGGGTGAAATTACCCGCACCATTGAAACGATTTCCGCGGTGCAGGGCGCACGCGTCCATCTTGCCATTCCCAAGCCTACAGTGTTTGTGCGCGACCAGCAAAAGCCTTCGGCATCGGTGCTCGTCAGCCTGTATTCCGGACGTGCGCTTGATAAAGCGCAGGTGGCGGGGATTGTTCATCTCGTCGCCAGCAGCGTTCCCGAAATGCCGCCGGGCAATGTCACCATCATTGACCAGAACGGCAATATGCTGACGCAGAACGGTGACAAGGGTGCCGTCCTCGGCCTCGATTCCAGCCAGTTGGAGTACTTGCATCAGGTAGAGCAAGGCTACATGCGGCGGATCGAGAGCATTATCAGCCCGATTACCGGTCCCAATAACATTCGCGCGCAGGTCACCGCCGACCTGGATTTCTCGTTTACCGAGCAAACGGCCGAAGTCTACAAGCCGAACCCCACTCCTGATCAATCCAGTATTCGCAGCCAGCAAACCTCAGAGACGGCTGGCGAAGGCGGGCCAAATGCGGCGGGGGTACCTGGCGCGCTGTCTAATCAGCCTCCCGGCGCAGCGACGGCTCCGCTCAACTCGCCCGGAGGAAGAGCTGCTGCGGGAACAAATGCTACGACTGCCTCTGTTGTCGGCCCTATTCATAAGGAATCGACCACCAATTACGAACTGGACAAGACCATCAGCCACACGAAATTGCCGGTCGGCAGCATCAAGCGTCTGTCCGTTGCTGTGGTCGTCAACAATAAGGCGATCAGGGACAAGAAAGGCAAAGTGACTTACTTGCCGTTGACGAAGGACGAGTTGGCTCAAGTCTACAATTTGGCGAAAGAAGCGATGGGCTTCAACCAGGCACGCGGCGATACCTTGAATGTCGTCAATGCACCATTCAATCTGGCCGAGGGTGAAGAGATTGCATCTTCTCCAATCTGGAAAGACCCTGCAATGCAGGCCTTGGCTAAGGAAATCGTGAAGTACCTCGTAATTGCCGGGCTGCTGATGTATCTGGTTCTCGGGATTCTTAAACCGATGCTCAGTGAGTTGTCCGCGATTGGCAGTGCCAAAATGGCTCGCGCCGAAGGGTCGGGTTTGGGTGAATCATTCAGTGCAGCCGATGAGGCGGGCGAAGTGGTCACTATCGGGAAAAAAAGAACGCATTCGTATGAGGAAGATCTTCAGCTGGTGAAGGATATGGCCAAGCAGGAACCCAAGATTGTCGCTAATGTCGTTAAGGATTGGGTGAATAAGGAATGAGTGAGGACGGAGTACTCAAAAGCGCCATCCTCCTTATGAGTATTGGCGAAGAAGAGGCTGCCGAGGTTCTCAAATACCTCGGACCCAAGGAAGTCCAGAAGATCGGCATGGCCATGGCTGGCCTGGATAACATTTCCCGTGAACAGATTCAGGTGTCGCTGCACGATTTTCGTACGGAAGCGGAGGAGCGTACTACGTTGGGGGTGGGCTCCGATAGCTACATTCGAAGCGTCCTGACCAAGGCTCTCGGCGACAAGGCAACCAACCTGATTGATCGTATCCTGCAAGGCGGCGATACCAGCGGCATCGAGAGCCTGAAGTGGATGGATTCCGCCTCGGTGGCTGAAATGATCAAGAACGAGCATCCGCAGATCATTGCCACAATCCTGGTCCACCTCGATTACGATCAGGCCAGTGAAATTCTGGCGATGTTCACCGAGCGCCTGCGCAACGATGTGATGCTGCGCATCGCGACGCTTGATGGCGTGCAGCCGCATGCGCTGCGCGAGTTGAATGACGTGCTTACCAAGCTCCTGTCGGGCTCTGACAATATCAAGAAGTCCAAGGTGGGTGGCGTCAAGGCGGCGGCGGAGATCCTCAATCTCATGGGAGGGGCTGTGGAAAGCGCCATCATTGGCAATATCAAGGAATTCGACGAGGAACTCGCCCAGAGAATTCAGGACGAAATGTTCGTATTCGAGGATATCGGCAAGATTGACGATCGCGGTATCCAGTTACTGCTGCGTGAAATTCAGTCCGAATCACTGATTGTTGCCTTGAAAGGGGCGACGCCTGAAATGCGGGAAAAAATCTTCAAGAATATGTCACAGCGTGCGGCCGAAATGCTGCGGGACGACCTCGAGGCCAAGGGGCCGGTACGCCTCAGCGAAGTGGAGGGCGAACAGAAGGAAATTCTCAAAATCGTGCGGCGCCTTGCTGACGAAGGTCAGATTGTGCTTGGCGGCAAAGGGGAGGAAAGCTTTGTATAACTTTCTTTGTCGGCAGCCAATTGCGTTGTGGCACTGACCATGGCGGAAGATTCCATGCCGCCTGACAGTCGCACGAACTATCAACGTTGGGAGCCGGCCTCATTGAACGAGGTGGAGGTGCAAAAGGTCAAGCTTCCCACGGCGGAGGCGCTGGAGGATATGCACCAGCAAGCGCATCAGGAAGGCTACGACACGGGCTATAACGAAGGGCTGGCCGCCGGTTACAAAGAAGGGGCTGTGAAGGCGAATGAAGAAATACGCCGCCTGCAGGAATTGCTCTCCTCTGTCGAGGACGCGATCAAGCATTTCGGTAAAGCGACGAGTGAAGAGTTATTGAATCTTTCTCTCGAAATTTCAAAACAGATTTTGCGCCAAGCCCTCAAAACCCGTCCCGAATTGTTGCTGCCTATTGTCCGAAATGTCATGGAAAGTATTCCGCAACATTCCCAGCATCCGCATTTGCGCATGCATCCTGCAGATGCCGAGCTGGTAAAAATGTACATGCAAACTGAAATATCCCTCGGTGGCTGGAAAGTTGTCGATGATCAACGCATTGAGCGCGGTGGCTGTCGCATTGAAACGGCGGCGGCTGAAATTGATGCAACCCTGGCGAATCGCTGGGAACGGCTGGCAGCCGCTCTTGGCAAAGACATGAGCTGGCTTGATGAAGATGGCGCGCGCTAACAAGCTTCTCGATAATTGGAATCACTACCTCACCGACTGCCGCGAAGCGATCACGCACACCACTCCCTGGACCGTGACGGGCAAGCTGACGCGAGTGGCCGGCCTCGTCCTTGAAGCCGTCGGCATCAAGGCCCCAGTCGGCAGCGTCTGCGTAATTTCACTACCTAACGGGCAGACGGTCGATGCCGAAGTAGTGGGGTTCTCCGGCGATAAATTACTCCTGATGCCGGAGGCGGATGTCTATGGCGTCGTTCCCGGCGCCAGTGTCTCATTATTCGAGGCCGAACCTACCCCGCATCCCCAGCATGGGCTCAGGCCACAAGTTCTGCGCCGTCGCTCTGAAGATCGCGTGAAACAAATCGCCGTTGGCCCGCAAATGCTGGGCCGCGTTCTGGATGGCAATGGCCGGCCACTCGATCAATTGGGTCCTTTGGATTTGGCGGATCGTGCTCCCTTGCAAAGCCGTCCTGCCAATCCGCTATTGCGCGAACCGATCCGTGAAACGCTGGACGTCGGCGTGCGTGCGATCAATGCCCTGTTGCCTGTCGGAAGAGGGCAGCGCATGGGCTTGTTCGCCGGTAGCGGCGTCGGTAAAAGCATGTTGTTGGGGATGATGGCGCGCTATACCGATGCCGACATTACCGTCGTCGGGCTCATCGGCGAGCGCGGCCGCGAGGTCAAGGAATTCATTGAGCAGATTCTCGGTGAGGAGGGCATGGCGCGGTCCGTCGTCGTCGCAGCACCTGCCGATACACCACCCCTGATGCGTCTGCATGGTGCGGCTTATGCCACCGCCATTGCCGAGTACTTCCGCGATCAGGGTAAAAACGTGCTGTTGATCATGGACTCCCTCACTCGCTATGCGATGGCGCAGCGCGAAATTGCGCTGGCAGTCGGCGAGCCGCCGGCGACGCGCGGTTACCCGCCTTCCGTATTCGCCAAGCTTCCGCAGCTGGTTGAGCGGGCTGGCAACGGAGTTCGCGGTGGTGGCTCGATCACCGCTTTTTATACGGTGCTGGCGGAAGGCGACGACCAGATGGATCCTATCGCCGACAGCGCTCGAGCCATTCTTGACGGCCATATCGTGCTTTCGCGCAATCTCGCGGATCAAGGACATTATCCTGCGATCGATATCGAGGCTTCTATCAGCCGCGCGATGAATTCGCTGATCACCACCAAGGAGTTCGACTTGGTTCGGCGTTTCAAATCACTGTATTCGCGCTATCAACGTAGCCGCGACTTGATTAATGTCGGTGCCTATGTGCGTGGAACAGATCCCCAGCTGGATGAGGCGATCATGCTGTATCCGCATCTCGAAGGCTTTCTGCGCCAAGCCGTTGAAGAGCGCGTAGGGGTTGCAAATAGTCGCCTGGAGCTTGCGACGTTGCTGGAAATGCAGCTGACGCATTAGCTGGAGTAATTCATGGCCAAGCCTTTTCATTTGCAACCATTGATCAAGCTTGCGGAAGACAAAAGCCAGGCGGCGGCACAGGTGCTGGCTCGACTGAAGCAGGCTTGGCAGGAAGCGGATAACAAGCTGCAGCAGCTGCAAGGTTTTCTGGATGAGTACAATCACCGGTTGCAGCAGCAGGCGCAAAGCGGGTTTTCAATTACCCAATTGCGCGATTTTCAAGCTTTTATCCTCAAGCTGGAATTGGCAATTCGCGCGCAAGCCGAAGAGGTTGATCGCTGTCATGTCCGCTGGCAGCAAGGGCAGGCGGAATGGCAGGCGCGCGAGCGGGAGGTCAAGGCATATCAGACCTTGCGTCAGCGGCATGACGAAGCTGAACGGAAGTCCGAAGAGAAATTGGATCAGCGTCAGCAAGACGAGTTCGCGGGGAATCTCCATCGCCGAAAAAACGACATGCAGGAGTAATTTTCTGCTGGAACGGTTGTTGCTTATGCTTGTGTAAATTATTTGCACAGGTGCGACATGGAAGCTGTAACCCTACCTATACAACTCTCTGCACAGATGCTTACTCCTGGCGGAGACGTTGCCGCTGCAGATGCCGCTTCTGTCGGCATTCCTGGCCAGGCAGGCATGCCTGTTTTCTTTGCTGCTTTGCTCGCGCAACAACTCGGCATGTCAGTCGACGGTCAGCTGGGGAAAGAGGGGGAAGTTGTTGATGTGGAAGTGGATTCCGATGTCGATACAGCGCTGATTACGGGTGCCAATGCTGATGCTATGGATACCTTGAGCCAGCTGCAACAAGGGTTTGTGGGCTTGCCTATTCCCCCATCCGTTAGTGCTGCCACAACGGCGGCACCCGAGGAAGACCTTGCTGTAATGACTGCTTCTGCGCAGGGTGTTGGCATTGCGCGCAGCCCGGCTGGTGGGCTGGATATTGCGCGTGGCCCAGCTGGTGGGCTGGTGGATATTGCGGAGGAGGTTGCTGCGGGGCGGCAATCGATTGCCGCAAATTCGGCAGCTTTTGCCGAGGTGGCAGCCCAGGCGAATTTTTCTGCATCTTCGGAGGCATTAGCGGAGCAGGCGATGCGTCCAGTAACGAATGGTGCGCAACCCGTTGCCGCTACGACTCCTCCGGTTGCCGGTGCCATTTCTCAGCCGGTATCAAGTCCAGCATGGGGTGAGGTGCTCGGCGATCGTGTCATGTGGATGGTCGGCCAACAGCAGCAGGGCGCAGAATTGCGCCTGAATCCCCCAGCCCTTGGCCCTCTCGAAATCAAGCTCAGCATGAGCGATGGGCAGGCAACCTTGACCTTTTCAACCCAGCATATGCCTGTCAAGGAGGCGCTTGAAGCGGCTACCCCCCGTCTGCGCGAAATGTTTGGGGAGAGCGGAATCAATCTGGGTAGCGTTTCAGTCAATCTTGGCTCAGCATCCCAGCAGCAAGGAGAGCCGCAACAGGCAAGCAGGCATTCGCAGGAATGGGGGCAGGCTCAGCCGGAAAGCGATTTCACATCGATGTTGCCAACTGCCGTTACTTCATTGGGGCGAAATGGAATGGTCGACTTTTTTGCTTAGGAATCAATGCCAATACCCCAGTAAGCAAATTTCCTTCAGGGCGCCTTTGAGGCGCCTTTTGTTTTTTCCGGAAATGGCCGTCCGAATTGTCTGACAAATAGCATAAATAATATGGCAAAACCACTTGTTTTTTATGATAATTAAGGTTATAAACCGCAAAAGATATTGAGGATGGGTTCATTCCGTCCATTAACATAACCATATGGAGCTGGAATGGCCAAGGAAGAAGTGGCCGCGGAAGCTGTCCCTCCGCGTAAGAGCAAGAAATTGTTGATTATTATCATCGCCGCGCTGGTGTTGGCGATCGCAGGTGGTGCGGCGGCGTTCATGCTGCTGGGCGGTAAAAGCAAGAAAGGGCATGAGAAGGAGAAGGTTGCTCATGAGGAGGTGGAGCATGCCAAGACAGTCCTGGTGCCGTTCGAAGAGAAATTTACAGTCAATATTCAATCCGATGATGGTTCGGCCCATTATCTGCAAGTGCCAAAGGTCGAGCTTGAAGTAGCCAGTGAAGAAGTGGCGAAAAATGTGGAAGCGATGAAGTCAAAGTTAAGCGACCGTATCAGCAGCTTGTTGCGTACGAAGACCATGGCGCAGATGCTGGAGCCGGGGAGTGATGTAAAGCTCAAGGAAGAGATGAAAAAGGTCGTTAACGAGACATTGGAAGTCAGCCCGGGCGAAGTCGCCAAAAAGGGTGTGAAGGAAGTGATCTTGCCCGCCTCCTTTATTGTGCAATAACTGCGCAGGTTGAACCCGAGCGAGCATAATTGAAATATGTCTGACGATATCCTGTCACAGGAGGAAGTCGATGCCCTGCTAAAAGGGGTAAGCGGCGAATCCGATGCGGCCGATGAGGCTCACGCAGGAGAGGTCGCCGGCATTCAAAGCTACAATCTCGCCAGCCAGGATCGCATCGTGCGGGGCCGCATGCCAACGATGGAGGTCATCAACGAGCGGTTCGCACGCAATCTCCGTATTGGGTTGTTCAACTTTACCCGCCGTACGGCCGAGATTTCCGTGGGGCCGGTCAAATTGCTCAAGTATGCTGAGTTTGTCCGGAACCTGGTCGTTCCTACCAATCTCAATCTGATGCACATCAAGCCGTTGCGCGGCACGGCTTTGCTGATTTTCGATCCGAACCTGGTGTTTCTTGTCATCGACAATCTGTTTGGCGGCGACGGTCGATATCACACGCGCGTCGAAGGGCGTGATTTTACCCAGACCGAGCAACGCATCATCCGGAATTTGCTGACCGTGGCGACCGACGAACTCGAAAAAGCCTGGGCGCCGGTGCATCCCATCAAGTTCGAATACATACGTTCGGAAATGAATACGCAGTTTGCGAACATCGCTACTCCTAGCGAAGTGGTCGTTGTAACTACCTTCTCGATCGAGATCGGTCCGGTCGGCGGTGATTTTCACGTATGCATGCCCTATGCTATGATTGAGCCGATTCGGGACCAGTTGTATGAAGATATGCACGGTGATCGGATGGAGGTTGACGAGCGCTGGGTCAATTTCCTAAGCAGCCAGGTCCAGTCGACCGAAGTGAAACTGGTCGCTAACCTGACAGAAGCCGAAATGACTGTGCGGGAGCTTCTGGAAATGAAAATCGGCGATGTGATATCGCTGGACATTCCCGATTCAATCACCGCGCATGTCGAGGGGGTTCCGGTACTCGAGTGCGGGTATGGGGTTCACAATGGCCAGTACGCGCTCAAGGTCAAGAAGTTTCTCGCAGCTGAAGGCAGTTTGGCATAGCCGGCTTGTTTCAGCTCCTGTCGCGCACGTATTTTTTCTTGGGGTAGGTTAGATGGCTGAAGAAGACGCCAGCGCCAACGAGCAGTTCACCGCCGATGATTGGGCGGCAGCGATGGCTGAGCAAGCTGAAGCCACTCCTCAGCCTGAAACTGACGCTTTCGACGAAGCAAAGCCGGCCGTATTCGGCAACCTTAACCCCGATGTGAGCGGACTGTCCCCCGAAGCCACCAAAAATCTCGAACTGGTGATGGATATTCCTATCCAGTTGACGGTTGAGCTTGGCCGAACAAAGATGCCTATCCGTAACCTGCTGCAACTTGCGCAGGGCTCTGTCGTTGAGTTGAATGAGCTTGCTGGTGAGCCTCTCGACGTTTTTGTGAATGGCTGCCTGGTGGCGCAGGGTGAGGTGGTGGTGGTAAACGAGAAATTCGGCATCCGCCTGACCGACATCATTACTCCTTCCGAACGAATCAAAAAACTCCGATGAATCTGGCTTTTTCCCCGCGATTTGCATGCGGTTGGGCAAAGCTTGCCTGTTTTTTTCTTCTTGCTTCGATGTCCATGGTATCGGCGGCAGCTGAAACGACACCTCAGCCAGTGGCCGCGACATCCTTTCTCAGTTTGCTCCAGGTGCTGTTTGGTCTGGGAATGGTTCTGGCGGCGATAGGCGGCACAGCGTGGCTGTTACGTAAACTTGCGCCGGGACAAGTGGCTGCTTCGGGAGCATTGCGGGTGGTAGGAGGGGTGGCTGTCGGTCCCAAGGAGCGCGTCGTTCTGGTGGATGTTGGCGAAACTCGACTGGTATTGGGCGTGGCTCCGGGGCATATAGCGACACTTCATCAAATGCCTCGGCCAGCGGAAGATTCGACGATGTCCGCGAACGAAGGGTCTGCGGAGTCCTTCTATGTCCGCCTCAAAGAAATGCTCAACAAGCGGGAACAGGCATGACGTTGCATAAAAAATGGTTGCTCCTGCTTTTGCTGGTATTACCGGCAGTCGCCATTGCGGAAACAGGCATACCGGCGTTCACCAGCACGCCAGCCCCCGGCGGCGGACAAAGCTATTCGCTAAGCCTGCAGACGCTGATACTTCTTACGTCGCTGACGTTTCTTCCGGCCGTACTGCTGATGATGACGGCGTTTACGCGGATCATTATCGTGCTTTCCCTGCTTCGGCAAGCTCTGGGGACCTTGCAGTCGCCGCCAAATCAGGTATTGATTGGTCTTTCGTTGTTCCTGACATTCTTCGTCATGGCTCCGGTATTCGACAAAATCAATAACGAAGCCCTGCAGCCATATCTCGCCGATCAGATGAATGTCATGCAGGCCCTGGAACAGGGTTCCGGTCCATTGAAGCAATTCATGCTACAACAAACGCGACAGGAAGATCTGGCATTGTTCGTGAAGCTTTCCAAAACGCCGCCGTTGCAGGGGCCGGAGGCCGTTCCTCTCAAGGTGCTGGTACCTGCTTACGTGATTAGTGAATTGAAGACCGCATTCCAGATCGGTTTCGTGATCTTCATTCCGTTTCTCATCATCGATATGGTGGTAGCCAGCGTGCTGATGTCCATGGGTATGATGATGCTGTCGCCTGTGACGATATCCTTCCCGTTCAAGCTGATGCTTTTCGTGCTGGTGGACGGATGGAATTTGTTGATCGCTTCGCTGGTGCAGAGTTTTTACGTCTAGCAGGAGCCGCGTATGACACCCGAAACCGTACTCACGTTAACGCAGCAGGCATTGCAGATGACCGTTCTGATATCGGCCCCGATGCTGGGTGCGGCGTTGATTACGGGCCTACTGGTAAGCTTGTTTCAAGCTGCGACGCAAATCAACGAAATGACCTTGTCATTCATTCCAAAGCTGCTGGTATTGATATTGGTGCTTGTATTGGCCGGCCCATGGATGGTAACCATGATGCTGGATTACATGCGCCGGCTGTTCACCAGTATTCCGGGTATGATCGGATAGGATGCGTGAGGGGAAGTGATTAGCTTCACCTCGATGCAAATGGACGCCTGGATTGCGGCGTTCTTCTGGCCTTTTTTCCGGATACTTGCCTTGGTGGCGACAGCACCGTTTTTCGGTGCGCGCGGTATCCCTGCCCCCACCAAAATCGGCTTTGCTTTCGTTCTGACCATTCTTGTCGCGCCATTACTCGGCCCCTTGCCCCAGATCCAGCCTGCTTCCGGACAAGGGCTGTTCATTGTGGCGCAGCAATTGATGATAGGTTTCGCCATGGGGTTGACGATCCGTATCGTATTTTCCGCGATTGAAATGGCCGGTCACATCATGGGCTTGCAGATGGGTCTGGGCTTCGCGACGTTTTTCGATCCGCAGAACTCGACGCAGGTGCCGGTCATGGGTCAGTTCCTGGGTATCGTCGCTATGCTTCTATTCCTTGCCATCAATGGGCATCTACTAGTTATCACGGCATTGGTCGAAAGCTTTGAGGTAATGCCGATAGGTCTGCAGCCGCTGGCGAGTGAAGGCTGGAAGACGTTGGCGCTATGGGGTGGTGAAATCTTTCGCGGCGGAGTGCTTATCGCACTGCCCGTCATTGCTGTCCTGATGATGGTGAACGTGGCTTTGGCGATATTGACTCGTGCTGCACCACAACTGAATATTTTTGCCGTTGGTTTTCCGCTGACGCTGGCGGTTGGCTTCGTGGTAATCTCGGTTTCGATGGCTTATTTATTGCCCATCTTCGGTTCCATGATCGAGACGGCAATGCAGATGATGATGAGAATCGTATCCGAAACCAATAGTCCGGCCACTTTCTAATGACAAAAACAAACCGGGAACAAGACGCTTTCAACGCCTATTTGCGCTTTCTGGAAAGCAAGGGAGCAATCGCTGGAAGTCTGGCGCAACGCCGTGATTTGCTACTCAAGCTGCTGCCTTTGCTCGCTAACCAGCCTATGGACGGCAATGCCTACCGCGATCAGATCGAAGTTGCATTGCAGCATCTGGAAAGAACCGGATGGCCGGCATTCCTTGCAGTGGCTCGGGAGTACTATTATTTCTGGGCAAGCGATATCAAGTCGATTGCGGCCATGCATACCGGCGGGGGCTACGATATAGCCCATCTTCCTGATCATGTTCCTCTGGAAGATCTTGAGTCTTTATGGAAGAGCATAGACCAGGAGAAATTCGAGTTGGCCGAAACCTGGCCGTTGAAGGCTTATGCTTCAGCGTTGCGTGACGAAGGCGCGGAGAAGCTGGTGGTGGAAACGCGCAGCAAGCTGGTGAAGCTGTTAATGGTGCGCCTGAGAACGACGGGAAGCGGGGCCAGGGATGCACATTCCTACCGGGTTGCGGTCGACTCCACTATTCCTCTGTTTGCATTAAAGGAAACACGTCTTCTGTTTCTGATCGTTGTACGCGAATTCTATTATTTCTGGATCGGCGAT
>Ga0255338_1001588_pt1 | contig 41355 bp, 71 predicted proteins | sample MeOH1_35cm_T4_19_FD_203715 | JGI IMG/M metagenome (GOLD analysis project Ga0255338, IMG submission 203715) | Sandy soil microbial communities from University of British Columbia, Vancouver, Canada - MeOH1_35cm_T4_195 | ecosystem: Engineered > Artificial ecosystem > Sand microcosm > Unclassified ... | reverse complement strand
CACGAGCACGCTGCGCGGCATGCCGGAGACGCTCGCGATGACCTGGGCCCTCGTGTCCACGCCGAGGCCGTGCCAGTACGTCATTCCCGTGATGCCATTCTGCCCCTTCTCCTCGAACTCCTCGACCACGATGATGCACCCGTTCTTCTTGCCGGACGCGACGAGCTTCGCTCGCGATATAGCGTCCGCGAGCTCCTTCGCCGTCGGCGGCTCGTTCGAGCTCCGTTCCCCGCCCCTGCCGGCCTTCTTCGTCGCCGCGACCTTGACTGCCTTCTTCGTTGCCATGTGTGTTGTTGTTATCTGTTAGTTGAGCTGGTGCCTCATCATCTCCGAGGCCAGCGTAGCGTTCTTCTTGGCGAGGAGTATCGCCTCCAGGGCCCTCTCTATGAGGGCTCCCTGCTTCTGCAGCACCGCCCACTCGTCCATCGCCTCCACCTTCGCCTTCGCGGCCGCCGCAGTGTCGCCGTCCGCCATGAAGGCGGCCCGGAGCTTCGCGACCGCGAGCTTCTGGTCGATGTGCTTCTCCACCTCGCCCTGCAGGAGCACGTTGAGCTTCGACGCCGCGTCCATCCAGACGTTCGGCCCTATGGACCGCTTCTCGGCGGCCCACTCGGCCAGCTTGTCCATGATGCTCGCCACCGTAGACTCCTCCATGGCTACGCAGAGACCTTGACCTCGCCCTCGTACGAGAGCGCGTCGTCCTCGCGCCTCTTCATCTCCGCCACGAAGTCCTCCCACGAGGCGTACGTCATCTCCTCGAAGCCGCGGCCCTCGACGTACTCCGTGAGGTCGAGCGGGGCCTTCCCGGCGCGGAGCACCCTGATGTGTCCCTTGACGGAAATCATGTTAGAACGGAATGTCCTCCGGGTTTATCTCGTCCGGGTACGGGACCGACGTGCCGGCTATCGTCGGGCCCGCCGCGGGCGCCGCCTGTGCCGCCGGCGCCGAGTTCTTCGACGGCTCCGGGGTGTTCTCGGGCACGACGACCGCGTAGCCGTTGTCGTCGTCCTGCACCTTGAAGCCCTCAGGGTAGAGAATCACCATGATGCCGGCCCGGCCCGCCACGCGGACCTTCTCGGTGTGGGCCCTCAGCACCTTGCCAATCCACGCGCGGCTGTCCTCGCCGAACGCGTCGATGAGGCCAGCGATGGTCGGCTTGTTGAGGTCGTAGTTGAGCGGCTCAGCCCCGCCTTCCACCTTCACCTTGACGGTGTTGCGGATGTTCGTCTCGCCCTTGTAAATCTCCTCGATGGGCTTCGCCTCCGTGAGGATTGCGAACTTCTGCCCGTTGTAGACCGTCGACTTGTCGAGCCACGGGCCGCCCGTGCCCGATGATTTCTGGTACAGCATGTTGTTGTTTCGTTATTCTGTTAGTAAGCCTTCACCGTCATGCCCGCGTGCCCCTGCTGCATGCGGTATATCCGAACGCAGGACAGGAACACGTCGCGGTAGGACTCGTACTCGTAGAGGCTGTGCGCCTCGAACTTCCCGTCGTCCTTCCCTATCCGCACGACGGTCATGCCGTCGTACGGAGCGTCCCCCTCGCACTCCGCGAGGTGGCGGTACGCCGAGACCTGGAGCCAGTAGTCGATGCCGTAGATGCCGGACGACGTCTTGAAGTCGCCGATGTACCTGCGGCCGTCCTTGCCCACGTAGCCGAAGTCCGCCGTGCCCGCGAAGAACAGCTCCTTGTCGTGCATGGGCCGCTCGGCGAACAGGAACTTGTCCACGTTCTCGACCGACCACTTCACGAACGGCTGCACAATCTCCTCGACCTCCAGGTCCACGGGCGACCCGCCGTTCGCGATGCAGTGGTTCACGTAGCTCTCCACCATCGCGTGGGTGTCGGTGCCGTGCTTGCCCGCCGCCTCCTTCTTCGCGGTGTGCGCGCAGCGCGCCTCGCGGAACTCCGGGAACTGCGACTCAATCCACTCGCACGCCCCCGCGTTTATCTTGCCGAACTTCTCCTCCGCTGCCCGTATCGCCCCGGCCAGCTCCACGAGGCGCTTCTCGTCGAGCGTGTTCGCCAGCTCAAACGCCTTCGCGGTCCCGAGGTTCGCGGCCCACTGTATGAGCGCCGGCTTCGCGAGCACCCCGAGGCACGTCGTGACGCCCGTCATCAGCCTGCCGTCGAGGTAGTACTTGTGCTTGACCTCGTCGAAGAAGAAGCCCTGCTCCCTTGTCGCGGTCATATCGTCTCGGGCTCTACGCCGTTATCCTCGTTCGCGCGCTCGTCGTCGCGCCGCTCGATTGCCTCGTGGTCCCTCTCGTCCTCCCCCTGAAAATCCGGTGGCAAGTTGTTCATAGCCGTGTTGCGATTATCGTCATCTTTTCTAATCTCTGCCCCTTGAGGGAGCCGTGCACCGCCCGCGCCGCCTTTCCGACCGCCGCGTGGAGGCTCGTCGCCTCGACCCGCTGCTCGGGCATGTCCGTGTTGTAGGACTTGCCCATCTTCCTGACGTTCGCCGTGATGAGGAAGTGCGCCATGTCAACTTTTTACCGGCACGCCCATCGCCTCCAGCTTCTTCGCGATTGCCGCGACGCCGCCGAGCAGCACGCTCATCGTGTCCGCCGCCCTCGCGCTCTGCCACATCGACGAGTAGCTGATGTAGTAGCCGTCGACCTCGTCGCCGTATATGTTCGTCTTGAGGTGCAGCTCGACCTTCATCTGGTCCCACGGGTTCTCCTCGTTCGTGTGGACGCGGAGGGTCTCGCCGTGGAACTCCGCCTCGACGTTGGCCACCGCGCCGAACTGGGCCTTCGTCTCGTCGCCCATCGCCCTGCGCACCTCCGTCATGAGGACGCTCATGCGAAAACGGCTGAAGCTTCCAACAGCGAGAGCTCGGAGAGGAACTCCTCGTCCACAGTCTCCTCGACTTCGTCGTTCCCGAACACCGTCACCGGATTCACGACTCCCCGCACGATTGTTTTGTCCATGGTTTATGTATTTATTTATTCATCGCACTGATATTCATGTTATCATGACCTGTGCGTATTGTACATAGGCCAAAACACGGTATGTTGGCAGCTTTATTTTGACACGTTTTTCTGCCTCGTATATGTTCTGACACGGTGGCAGTTGGCGCACACGAGGTCGCATTTTGCTACTTCAGACAGCAGGGCTTCCACGCCCTTGAGCAAGAGACGGGAAACAGGGGCAAGTTTTTCTTCACCCGGCCGATGGTCGAAATCCATCACGTACGGCGGGTACTTTTTTCCGCAATCCATGCACGGCGCATTCTTCAGCCGGTCCATAAGCTCGTGATAGCCGGCCTGGTGCTTCTTGAAGTATTTTTTGTTGGCCCTGTCTTGGGCAGCTTTACGACGAGCTCGTTGTTGTGCTCTAACTTCGTCCATGGCCATAATCACAAGCTGATAAATTGCCCCGTGCCGCGCGGGGGCTGCCGAACCATATGCCCTCGGCAAAAGAAAGCCCCACGGGTCCGTTTCGGAACCGTTGGGCGCGCCCTAAAGAGCAATGGGGATTCCCTTCATGGCCTCCCCGGGCCTGTAGCCGTGCACCCCGGCCTTGATTTCGCCCAGGAGCTCGCCGTCGAGGCTGCACGCCCTCGAGTAGGAGCTGCCCGGCAGGCTGAGGCGCACCTCGTCCGTTCGGGACTCCCTGCGGCACATCTCCTCCGCGAACGGCACCTGGTCCTCGTACACGTGGGCGTTCGAGATTGACACGGTCATCACGCCGGGCACCGCCCCGAGGCGCTGCGCCAGCATGTGCGCCAGGAGCGCGAAGCCGGCGACGTCCGTCGGGTGCCCGAGCACCATGTCGTTCGAGCGTATCACGAGGTGGAGGTTCAGCCTCCCCCGTATCAGCCCTACCGTGAACATCACGGGGCACGGGATGTTCTTCCTCGGGATTGTGAGGTCCTCGGACGCGTCCCATATCTGGACGACGCCGTGCCTCGTGCTCGGGTCCTCGTCCAGCTTGCGCACCACCTCGTCGAGCTGGTCCACGCCGAACGACTGCCGGATGCGGTAGCCGTACGCCACGCCTATGGAGCCGTCCTCGTCCTTGAAGGCGTCCCATATCTTCGTGTGCGCGGACAGCCATTTCGCGTCCTTCGTCCCGGAGAGAATCCACATGACCTCCGGCACGAACGACATCGGCATCTTCCTGAGGGAGAGCAGCGGGAAGCCGTCGTCCTCCAGGTCGATGCGCATGCTGAGGCCCGCGTAGGCCCTCACCGCCTTCCCCGTCCTCATGTTGAGCTCCGCTGGCTGGTCTAGCACCAGCCCGAGTGCCTGCCTATACTGCTCGTCGTACCTGCTCATATATCGCCTCCATGTCGTCGCCTACCTTGTAGCGGAGCCACGGGATGCGGCTCGTCGCCAACGCCTTCTCGAACCCCTGCTGAACCGCCTCTATCTGCTCCGGCTTCACGAAGTCCTCCTTGTCCTCCTCGAACCTCTTCGCCAGCACCTCCTTCTCCGCCTCGCAGTATACGCCGACGCAGCCGGAGCACACTGCAAGGCACTCCAGCAGCGCCTGTCTATTCTCGTCTATGGAGCTCCCGCCGCGGAACACCGGCCCGTAGGCCATCTCCGACAGGTGGAAGCGGTCCACAATGCCGCCCTCCCCGTCGAGGAGGAACGCTCCGTACTCGTTGAACGGCTTCTCGCCCTCCTTCGGCGCGCTGAACTTCTTGATGGGCATGCCCGTCTTCTCCGACAGGAAGCGCGCGAGCGTGCTCTTGCCGGTCTTGTCGAGCCCCTCTATGATGATGAGCTTGCTCATGAGCCGTTGTATTTTTCTAGTAATATTCCCGCCTCGACCAGGACGACCGCGCCCTCCGACGACTTCTCGTGCCCGTGCTCGTACACGACGCGTGAGAACCCGCTGTTCACAATCATCATCGAGCACTTCTTGCACGGCGTGACCGTGACGAACATCACCTTGTCCTTCTCCATCGAGCCGGACGCGATGAGCGCGTTCACCTCGGCGTGGAGGCAGCAGGGGTCCGTCCCCTCGCACTTCATCACCGAGCCCGCCGCGAGGCCGTTGTACCCGTTCCCGAGCACCCGGCGCATCGACTTGTCCGTGACGACGCAGCCGACGCCGAGGCGCTGGCACTGCGACCGCTGGGCGAGGTGGCGCGCCGTCGCCATCCAGATGTCGACCATCGTCGGCCGGGCGCGGAGGTCAAGCACCTGTCGAGCCATGGCCGTTGTCCCCCCGTTCGCCTTCCAGCACGCTTGAAAGCTCGAGCCCCTCCGTGAACACCGGCAGCACCACGAGCTGCGCGACGCGGTCGCCCTTAGAGTAGACCACGTCCTCGTCGCTCGAGTTCGTGAGCGTCGCGTGGACGTCCCCAGTGTAGCCGTGGTCCACGACCGGACCAGTGGAGCTCAGACCCTTCTTGCCCTGGCTCGACCGCTCCATGACGAAACCGACGTACCCGCGCGGTATCTCGAAACCGACGAGCAGGTTGATGCGGTCCGAGAAGCCCTTCGCCGGCACAGTGAAGTCGACCGGTGTGTAGAGGTCCCAGCCGGCGTCGCCCTCGTGGCCCTTCGTCGGCATCGTGCCGCCCTCCGATACTCGTACCCGCATGCTACTTGACGCCCACGATGTGGCCGCCCTTGATGCTGACGAGTCTCTTCGACGCGAGAATGTGGGCGTGACGCCTCGCGCACTCGCGGCTGGCCTTGAGCTTCTTGCCGATGCTCTCGTAGGAGAGCACCTCGCCCTTCCTGAAGTTCTTGACGATGACGCTGTAGGTCGCCATCGTCGTTGGGTGCATTTCTTTTTTCATGCGTTGTTGTTTACTTGCTAAGCTCCCCGCCCTCCACCATCTTGAGGAACTTGATGATGTTCTCGCCCTTCACGTGCATCCGCACCGCGTTCTTCTTCTGGTCGACCATCGGCTGGAATATCGCGTTCCACTTGTCCTCCTTGAGGATTGCCGCTATCGTCATCGCCGACCGCCACGGGAGCACCTTCATCGCCGCCACCTGCCGGACGCTGTAGTATCGGCTGGGCTCTATCTGTTCACGTTCCATTTTTCATTTGTTGTTGCGAGGGTTATCTGCTAATCTGTACATTATACGGCGTCTCGTGCGCGCGCCCCGTCCCTACCTGTTAGCAGCGGGAGGGAAGTCGTGGTAGCCCTCGCCCATCTTCCACTCCTGCTCGAGTCTCCTCTTCTCGTCCTCGTCGTGGCCCTCCGTGAGCATCTGCCAGTCCCGGTTCCCGTTCACCGCGTCGAATATCACGTCCAGGAGCGTCTGCTGGTCGAGTTCCACGAGCGCCGGGTACCTCCGCCTCAGTATCGCCCGCAGGACCTTGTACTTGTTCGCCACCTTGTATGCCTCAGGGTTCGCCTCGAGGACTTTCGCTATCTCCCCTTTTCTCCAATTGTGTTTCATGTTGTACATTATATAGCATACTGTACGATAGCGGGAGAAGGGGTGTTGGCAGCGTGGACAGGACAACGGTCACTGCGACCCTTTGCTTGATTGCAGTTATGACATAAAACTTGATAACCCGGTGGAAAACCTTTATTTCTGAGTTGGTAGTATATGTTGGCAGTGTTGTGCTGTTCATTTTTCGGCCGGCCATAAATATGGTCCAAAGAAAGGAACGGAAGAGCCTTTTCACCACAACAAGCACAAAAAGGTTCAGGCCCAGAATATGCAATGAGGCATTCTAGGCGCATGCGGCGATTGTAATTTCTCTGGTACTCGTTGCGGTTTTCTTTTTTCATACCAGTTTATATTACAGTATAAACCGTAGCTACTTATCAACAGGTGTTGGCAGCGGACCGGGGCTGGCCGGCGTAAAATGAGCAGACGTTCCTGAGGGGACAGCTCGTAGGGGGGACAATCCCGGACGCGAGTGGAAACAAGTACCGGGTCCCGCGCAAGCTGCCCATGCTGAACAACAGGGCCGAGTCTCACCGGAGAAGCTGCGTCTTCCGAACCAGAAATCCTCGCGGGTTTCGGGGGAGGGGGGCGCAACTCGAAGTCTTCCGAAGAAGCAGGTCCCGGACCAAACACTATGCAGAACCCATACACAGAGACAAAAGAACCAGAAGCAAGACCAATCTCATCATCGCTCCCGACAATCACCGACCTCTTCGGCACGAAAAGAACGTTGACAAAGAAAGGAAAGCCGGCATCCGAACGCTCGGAGCTCCTTCGCTATTTCATAGAAAGGGCCGTCGACTTCAAGGGACCGATTGTCCCCGCGCGCATGGGCTTCATGCTCTCGCACATAAGCGTCCAGGACCTGTACGCGTTCAAGAGCATACTGGAGTCCGAGACCGCGCGACCGTGGCCGCAGGACGCTGGTCCCGCGCCGTCGCGGAACGAAAGGTGGAACCGCATATTCTGGGGAAGGCTCAAGGTCGAAAAAGAATGAGGCCGATACCGCCGAAGATGCGGGAGGCCATGGCGGCCGACCCGTACTACAAGGCCTGCGCGAGGGCCGACCACGAGTGCAGCGGCAGAATCACGTGGGAGCATGTGTGGATTTACGCGGGAAGGCAGATAAACGAGGTGTGGGCGATAATCCCGCTCTGCTGGCACCACCACCTCGGGGAGGGCCTCGACAAGAGGGAGAACGAGCGCATTTCGATAGCGAGGGCAACCGACGAGGACCTCGCAAAGTACCCACGAAGAAAATGGTCACTATTTCGCTGACGACGATGCCGCCCACGACGAACTCCCTGTACAAGGGATTCGGCTCTCGCAGGTACGTGGACTCCGGCCCGAAGCAGAAAAAGGAGGAGATGGCCTGGGAGGCGATGTCCCAGTACAGGGGGAAGCCGCTCGAGGGCGACCTGCGCGTCGAGGTGCACCTCAGGTGGGGCACGAGGAGGAACCACGACGTGGACAACATCAAGAGCCTGCTCGACGCGATGACAGGCATCCTGTGGGAGGACGACGGCCAGATAACCGACCTGCGCGTCACGAAGAGCTACCATAAAGGGGACGAGGGGCTGACCCTAACGTGCGATACAATACGAACATGAACAACCGAACACAGCTAGGAGGTATGTAGGGCTCACCCGCTTAGAGGTGAGGCTCAAGCATGCTTGCTATGGCCCACAACCCATACAGAGCCAACAGCTACTCCCACGACAAGAAGCGCGCGGCGTACGCGGAAAGGCGGAAGCGGAAGGACTACCCGAAGGGCGGGTACAACCGCGTTCCGCAAGGACCGTACGCAGGGGAGAAGCGAAGGTTCAGGTAAGAGAAGGGCCCGGGATTTCCCCGGGCCTTTCTCTATTCTCCTTCGTGTCGGAAAAGGCTGAAAAAGGCAGCATTTATATGCTCCGTTTGGCTGCTAACACATTCGTTTTTTGGCCTCGTTTTCGCCGATTCCGCGCGGTATAATGTATCAGTGCGGCGGTGACGAGGCTCTGTCTTCAAGACTAGCCAACGAGGGAAAAGGCGGTCCGGTGACCGCGCCTGCGACGCAGGAATGCAGACCCTCGTGACCGTCGGAACAGTGTAGGGGGAAGACAACAGGGAGCGCCGCGGGATAGAAACCGACGCGTGGCCCTCCAGGGATGTGCTGCAGCGCGACCCTGGACTCCTCAAGCGAAAGCTGTGGGCGCGTGCAGGATTATTCTAGTCCTCGCGGCTCCCTACACCGTCCCGACGGAACGAAATCGCGCGGTGGACCAACGGACGGTCGCGAGCCCCATAAGCTCGACAAGCCGGTTCGACCCCGGCCCGCGCAACATGACGAAGTTCAAGAGACACAGCCCGAGGTCATCCAGGTCGAGCGCCTGCGGGATATGCTGCGGCCAACGCAGGCACTTCGGCGCCGGCAACCAGAAGTTCAGGGCGCAGGAGGAGGCGAGAAGGCATGACCAGGACTGAGCAGCACATGAAGGAGACGGGCAAGTTCTGGACACTCACGGTCTGGATGGAGCCCATAGGGAACTCGTACAACAGCGACTCGTACTCCCAGAGGATGGCGGCGAGCGTCGGCACGCTCCCGACAGAGGCGGCAGCCAGGAGGGTCGGGAAGGCCTTCGCGGCCTGGAACAAGAAGAGGTTCCCTGACAGGGAGGACCCGAGCGGCCAGTACTTCGTAGCTAGCCCGGACGGAGCCTTCAAGGTGTTCCAGTCTTTCAAGACGGACACAGAGACCATAAGGAGGAGGGCCGGGAACGCCTACAGGGACCAGTCGGACGCGCACGTAGCCTCGGACGCGCTCCGGTGGCTTTTCGAGAGGGAAAGGGAGAAGTTCGACGGTGGGTCGTAGTTTCTACGGTAGAAACGCCTGGCTCTGGACCAGGAGTCTGTGGGTTCGAGTCCTACCGACCCAGCAAGTTGCTAACACTGCCAACAGGTTTGCCAACATATTTTCAAGGAAAGCGCGCTACAATTCGTGCATTAGCAACCATTAAGCTGACAAAGACATGGAACAAGAGGCACTGCCGAAGCTCAGGGTCCTGACGGACGAGGAGGCGAAGGAGGTCGTGGGGGCGTTCGAGGAGTTCAAGAAGGTTCACGGGGTCGCGCTGAACGCGGTGCCGTTCATCACGGACGGGGGGACGATAGACTGCCAGGCGAGGTTCTTCAAGGTCGTGGAGAGCCCAAAAGCAGAAGCGGGCGCAGAGCAGAATGGCGAAGAGAGCAAAGGATAAGAAGACAGGCCTCACGGAGAACGAGAAGAAGCTGGCAGACCTGACGCTGGTCGGGGTGTCCGGGCAGGAGGCGGCGCTCATTGTGTACAATACGTCCAATCCCGCTTCAGCTCGTTCGATTGCCAGCGAAGTGCTAGCGAAGCCTGGCGTGAGGGCATATCTGGAGTCGGTTGCCGGGGAGGCGGCCGAAATCGTCATGGGCCACGCAAGGAACAGGAAGAGCGGGATGGTCTCGCTCGTCGCGGCGAAGGACGTTCTGGACAGAGCGGGCTTCAAGACCGCGGAGCCGCCGAGGGACCAGAACCCAGGGGCGACGTACAACTTCATATTCTCCAAGGAGACCCAGGACGAGGTGCGCCGCATCGAGACGATTATCAGGGAGAGGCTAACCGGAGACCACCATGCTGAAGAGGCTGCAGAGGATGTGGCGGCTGTCGCGCAAGGACCCGGACAAGCTTGAGTTCCTGCTCCAGGCCCCGGAGGCGGTCGTCGAGACAGTGAGAGACGAGGACGACCGGGAGGTGGTCGGGGCGTTCTTCCCCGAGGCCACGCAGCAGGACTTCGAGGAGCAGGAGGCTGAGGACAGCGGTATGAAGGCGTGGCTCGACCGAATCAGGGGCCTATAACAACACACACATGAACAGCTTCGTATTCTGGGTTCTCTTGTTCGTCGTGGTCGGCTCGGCGTACATAACAGTCCGCGCGGTCTCGGCGCCGTTCAGGAGGAGCAGGTGCTGCGGGGAGAGGCTCCACTACTCGTTCGTCGACGACGTGGACCGCTGCGACAGGTGCAACATGGCGCACGATTGACATGAACTGGAGCGCCACCCTGCAGAACATCGCGGCCCTCGGGGCCATGCTCGCGTGCATCGTCTCCGGCTACCCGTGGTGGTCGCTGCTGTTCGTGCTGTTCGTCCTGATGCCCAAGAACCCGGAATGAGGTACGAACACGAGCCGAGGCCGGACGTCGAGTATCACCATCACATCCGCGACCTCATAGAGCAGCAGGACAGGCGGGCGAAGGACCGACAGCTCGCCCGCGACCACGAGGCCGTCAGAGCGGAGAGGGAGAAGGAGCTTGCGTCCACGAAGCCGAGGGAGACGCTCCCGTTCTGGTGCAGGAAGTGCGGGAGGGACTTCGCCGCGGAGACCATCAGGGAGGTGGAGCGGGACTGGGAGGACCCGTCGTCGCGGATAGCGTTCTACAGGACCAAGTGCCCGGCCGGCCACTGGTGCATCCGGCTCGCGGTCGACAAGTGGCGCGACCCTTACTTCCGCCTCAGCAGGAAGTGCCGGAGGGACACGGGGGAGCACGCGGCGGACATCATCCAGCCGCACGAGACGGGGTTCCAATTACTATACGGGTATAAGCAAAGAAACGCATGAAGATAATCGGAGACAGGGTGCTGGTCGAGCGGGTGGAGAAGGAGAGGGGCGCGGGCTTCGAGACCGTCGACGTGATGGACGACTTCGTGTCGAAGGGCAGAATCGTCATGGTCGGCGAGCCGCTCCAGAGGAGCTTCGGGACCACGGCGGTCACGTACACGGAGGGCGACAGGCAGAGCGACCTCGCGGTCGGGAACGTCGTCGTGTTCGCAAAGTGGTCTCCCGACACGCAGGAGATGAAGGTCGAGGGGAAGGACATGAAGGTCGTGGCGATACCGGACATCATCGCGGTCCTATGAAGAACAAGAGGATAACCCAGGGGGAGGAGGCGAGGGGGAAGGTGCTCGCCGGCGTGAACAAGGCGGCCGACGCGGTCGCCCCGACGCTCGGGCCGGTCGGCCTCACCGCGCTCATAGAGTTCCCGGGCCTCGACCCGATAGTCGCGGACGACGGCGTGACCGTGCTCAGGAACCTGCAGTTCGCCGACAGGCACGAGAACATGGGCCTGCTGCTCCTCAAGAAGGGCGCGACGCGGAGCTCGGACCAGGGCGGCGACGGCACCGCCACGACGACCGTGCTCACCCGGGCGCTGGCCAACGAGGCCGTCGCGGAGGTCGGGGGCGACCCGTCGAAGGTGCGCCTCGTCAAGGAGCGCCTCGACAGGGGGCTCGAGGAGGCGAGGGCACACCTCAAGGACATGTCCGTCCCGGTGGAGGACGGCGACCTCGAGCGCATCGCCGAGGTGTCCAGCCTCGACAAGGGCGTGGCGGGCCTCATCGCCGAGGTCATCCGCGAGGTCGGCCCGACCGGCGCGATAACTGTCGAGAAGGGCGCGAAGCTCGGCTGCTCGCACGAGGTGGTCAAGGGCATGCGCTTCCCGAAGGGCCTCATCAGCCCGTTCTTCATAAACGACCACGAGAACGCCCAGACCGTGCTCGAGGACGCGTACGTGGTGCTCGTGGACAGGACCGTCTCGACCAACGAACAGATTGTCGGGCTCCTGAACTCGATAGGCACGGGCAACTCGATACTCATCGTGGCGACCGACGTCAACTCCGTGGCGCTCGGCACGCTCGCAAAGAACGCCGTGTCCGGCATCGCCCACATCGCCTGCGTGCAGAACCCGTACCAGGCGAGCCCGGCGAGGGACTTCCTCTTCGACCTCGCGGCCATCACAGGCGCGACCGTCATATCCGAGGAGATGGGCATGCGGCTCGACGAGGCGACCAGGCTCCTGTGCGGCAGGGCCGAGAAGATAATCGTCACCAGGGACACCACGACCGTGATAGGCGGGAAGGGGGACCCTACGGCGAGGGCGAAGGAGCTCGAGAACAAGCTCGCGGACTCGACGAGCGAGTACGGCTCCGCGCAGCTGAGGGACCGCATCGCGGCGCTCACCGGCGGCATCGGCGTCATCCGCGTCGGCGCGTACACGGACACGGAGTACAACGCCATGAAGTACAAGTTCGACAACGCCATCGCCTCGACCCAGGCCGCGGTGCAGGAGGGCATCGTCCCGGGCGGCGGCGTCGCGCTCAACGAGATATCCAGCCTGGTGGGCGACCCGATGTTCTACAAGGCGCTCGCCGCGCCGCTCGCGCAGATGGCGAAGAACTCGGGCTTCCACGACTTCCCGGAGACGGGCAGGGGCGTCGGGATAGACTTCAAGAGCGGCAGGCAGGTCAACATGCTCGAGGCCGGCATCGTCGACCCGCACAAGGTCGTGCGCACGGCGCTCGAGTCCGCGGTCGCCATGGCGAAGCAGCTCGTCGGGTTCGAGACCGCGATAACCGAGGCGGAGGACATAAGCAACGAGACAGCTCTGTAGGCATGAACGTACTCGTACTCAGGGGCAGGAACAAGGGAAAGGTGTTCTCCGTCTCGCAGTGGTGCAACGACTGGTTCACTCTCGACAGCGGAGACTGGGAAGTCGACCGGAAGCCGATGAGCCCGACGTCGCTCGCCTTCACCCGCGATGGCATGGACGAGGTCTGCTCCCACAAGAACAACGGGATGATGGGCGCGTGGTACCTCGTCGTCGAGTACCCGAAGTGGACGAAGGTCGGCGGGGAGCTGTTCACGCACACGTTCAGGAAGCGCAAGGCGTCCTATGGCTAAGGCACCCGCGGCGCAGAAGCAGCACTTCTCCATCCTCCAATGGCTCACCGAGGAGGGCATCGTGTCCGAGAAGGGCGAGCCGTTCGACTGGCACAACCGGCCGTTCCTCCTCGACATACTCACCGACTTCCACCCGAGGCAGGCGGTGATGGCCTGCGCGCAGGTCGGGAAGAGCGTCACGTTCTCGCTCAAGACCCTGTTCGCCGTGAAGCACCTCCGCTTCAACGTCATCTACACGATGCCGACCGACAGCGACGTGAACGAGTTCGTCGCGTCGAAGTTCAACAAGATAGTCCAGGCTAACCTGCAGGAGTTCAGGGGCATGGAGGCGGACAACATCGACCGCAAGGAGCTGAACGGCCGCTTCGTGTTCTTCAAGGGCACCGTGTCCAAGACCGCCGCGATATCCACGTCGGCGGACGTCCTCGTGCACGACGAGGTGTCCCGCTCCGACCAGGGCGCGATAGAGACGTACAAGTCCCGCACGAAGGCGAGCCCGTACAAGGGGAGGTGGCTGTTCTCCAACCCCGGCCCGGAGCGCGACGAGCTCGACCTCGCGTGGCAGCAGTCCGACCAGAGGCTCTGGACAATCACGTGCGGCGCGTGCAAGCAGGACCAGGACCTCGTGTGGCCGGACAGCGTGAACATGGAGGGCGGCTACTACCAGTGCCGCTCGTGCAGGGCGCGCATCACCGACGACATGCGCCGGAAGGGGAGGTATGTGCCGCAGAACCCCGGCTCCGACATCCACGGGTACCGCATCTCGCACCTCATGTGCCCGGACATCACGGTCAAGGAAATCATCGACGACTCGAAGGGGGACCCGGGCTACTTCGCCAACTTCGTGCTCGGCCTGCCGTACACGCCTGGTGACCTGCAGGTGTCGAAGTCAACGATACTCGACATCTGGACGCCGCGCTTCGCCGAGGTGGACACGGGGCCGAGGTTCCTCGGCGTGGACGTCGGCAACATGAAGCACTACGTCGTGAGGACGCACGCGGGCATCGTGAAGATAGGCAGGTTCACCAAGTGGGAGGACCTCGACTCCATCATCGCGACGTGGAAGCCGCAAGCCGGCGTGATAGACGCGATGCCGGACAACACTGCGGCGAAGCACTACGTGGACACGTACCCGTTCATGGAGATGTCCTTCTTCCAGGAGAACGCGAACAACCCGCAGACGGTCGTGTGGCGCGGCGAGGGCGAGCGGACCGGCATCGTGTATTCGCACCGCGACCGCGTGATAGACCTCATGCTCACGGAGATGATTGAGGCGAAGTGGCTCATCGCGGCGCCGGCGGACCGGGACTTCGGCGACTTCATCAGGCACTTCGAGACGCTCCGCCGCGAGAAGGTGACGAACAACAAGGGCATCGAGAGGTATATCTGGGCATCGACCACGGGCGTGGACCACTACGTGTTCGCGTCGCTGTACGCGTGGCTCGCGACGACCGGCGGGGGCGACGGTGCGTTCTTCGGGACGCTCGGGGCCGGGGAGCCCGCCCACGCCATCGGGGCGGACAACACGTACGACCCATCGGAGCTCTTCCGGGAGGCGAACAGGGGAGGGACGGCAGAGAGCGACGCCCGCTATGGATAAGATACCCATCTACGTGCTGGACGCGGAAGCCAAGCAGTTCCTCGTATTCCAGGAGCACTACGAGGTCTTCTCCGCGATGCAGGAGGCGGACGCGCTGTCCGTCGGCTGGGGCAAGGTGACGCTCAACTTCGCCCACGGCATGCTCCAGAACGTCGTCAAGGAGGAGGTCGCCTGGAGGCGCGGGGAATAGTTGCTAACACCCTGTTGCGGAAACCGCGCGCAAAGCGTGGTATAGTATGCATGTTAGCCCAAACCGGACATTCGGCGGGGGACCCATATGGGTTCTTCGCCTTTTTCAATACCCAAAACAACCCATGGCACAAATCGACATCAACCAGATGAAGGACGACGAGCTGTCGAAGCTCATCGACAACCGCTGGGCGTCCTCCGACGAGCTGTGGGACGTCGTCAAGAGCACGTACGAGCAGAACGTGGCGGTGTACTCCAACAAGGGCTCGTGGCTCGACGCTGTGCCGTACACGCGCAAGCCGTGGGTCGTGCAGGCGAACCGCATCTTCGTGAACATGGAGGCGGTCATCAACTCTCTCATCGCGAACCCGCCGGGCATCAACATCCTCCCGGGCCGCTCCGGGCAGGAGACGCAGGACTTCGCCCGCGGCCTCGAGAAGTTCATGAAGAAGAAGCTCGTCGACAGGAACGTCAAGGAGACCAGCCGCAAGGCGCTCCGCAACCTGTACTTCGGCCGCCTCTACGTCGTGAAGGCCTTCTGGAACCCGGTCATCGACGACTTCGACTTCCGCGCAATCGACCCGCGCAACGTGCGCTTCGGCAAGTACTCCACCAAGGAGCAGGACTCCGAGTTCGGCATCGAGGAGATAGAGGACAACCTCTGCTCAGTCGTCGAGCGCTTCCCGGACAAGAAGGCGGAGCTCATGAAGAAGTTCGGCTTCGCGGACGGCGAGGACGGCGAGCGCGAGCTGTACGTGAGGAACCCGGACGTCAAGTACAAGGAGGCGTGGGTGCTCGACCACGTCGTGTTCAAGCTCGACAACATCATCCTGGGCAAGATAAAGAACCCGTACTGGGACTGGAAGGGCATCCTGCTCACCCAGGAGGAGCGCGACCAGCTCGCGACGCTCACCGGGGAGGCGAGGCGCCAGTACATGCAGCCGATAAAGCTCGACCAGGACAACAGGCGCGCGGCGATGGCTGCCCAGGAGGCTGCAGAGACGTCCACCGCCGAGGGGCAGGAGGAGACGACCGCGGCCGAGGCGGGCGAGATGGACCCATCCGTGCCGGAGGCTACACCAGAGGTCCAAGCGGCCCCGGCCCAGGCGCCGGTCGAGTACACACCGTACTACTTCAACTACTTCGACAGCCCGCGGAAGCCGTACATCTTCGCCACGGTCTTCAACAACGAGAACAGCCCCGTCGGCCGCACGGACATGATTCAGCTCGCCTCCAGCCTCCAGAGGGGCGTGGACAAGCGCAAGATGGACATCGACGAGAACTGCGAGATGTCGAACGGCATCCTCAAGGTGGACGCGGGCGTGATGCCGAAGTCCGACGCGCAGCGCATCCGGTTCCAGACCAAGGGCATCGTCTGGGGCAAGGGCGTGAAGGACGGCGTGACCCGCGAGACCGGCGCGGCCCTCCCGCAGATGGTGTTCGACGACATGATTGACTCCCGCACGGAGATTGACAGCATCATGGCGGCCACCTCGGCGTTCCGCGGCGAGCGCCAGGGCCAGGAGACCAAGGCCGGGAGGCTCGCCCTCATCCAGCAGTCCTACCTCCGCCTCAACGAGCTCGTGCAGGTCGTGGACTACACGTACGGCGAGATGTACGGCTGGGCGATGCAGCTCTCGAAGAGCCGCTACACCGAGTACAGGAGCGCCAAGTGGCAGGGCGAGGAGGGCGACCAGGAGGAGATGGAGATAATCCAGGACGACTTCGAGGACGGGCAGGAGGTCATCGTCATCCCGGGCAAGACGCTCCCCGTGGACGACGAGTTCAAGTTCGAGCAGGCCCAGAACGACGTCAAGGACGGCGTCATCTCCCCGGTCGACTACCTGAAGATTGCCCAGTACGACGACCCCAAGGACATGGCGAAGAACGCCGTCGCCTACCAGATGAACCCGGCCGCTGCCGTCGGCTTCACGCCTGAGGAGCTCGCGCAGATAGCCCCGCCGGCGAAGGGCGAGGAGCCGAAGACGTCCATCAACTTCAAGGACCTTCCGCTCGACGGGCAGATAGAGCTCGCCGCGAAGGCCGGCATACAGCTCGACCCGCAGGTCGCGATGGCCGAGAAGCAGGCGGACGCGGCGAAGGGCAAGCAGGACCAGGAGCACCAGCTCCGCGTGAAGGACGCATCAGCTAAGAAACCAACGCCATGAGAATGACCGACAGGATGAACGAGATGATAGGGTTCAAGAAGACGGCGGAGCGGAAGCTCCAGGCGGTGGGGAAGAACATCCGCAAGAACGTCGACCAGGGGCAGGCCGACCTGAAGGAGGGCAAGATGCCGCACTACGGCGGAATAAACCCGCTGAAGGGCACCGTGAAGGCCTTCAAGGAGGGCTGATGCCAACGCGCCGGGGGTTCCCGGCCGACCGCAAAGTCGGTAAACTAGGTACTAGCTAACGTGACCAAGCAACTCGCCTCAGCCGCACGCCGGCCAAGTCGCGAGGGGGCAGTCAAGAACAACAATGGACCCAGAATCTACGCTCGATGCGTCTCCCAGCGAGGCGACCCCGCTCGAAGAAGCGGAAGCCGCGCCAAGCGAGGCGGCACCGGAAGACGGAACGGAGACTCCGGCGGAACCGACCGCAGAAACTTCGACGGAAGCACCAGCCGTTGCCGAGCCAGAGCTCTTCGAGCTCCCGGACGGCAGAAAGGTGGACGCGGCGACGCTGTCGAGGGAATGGAAGGAGAACTTCTACCCCGACTACACCCGCAAGTCGCAGGACTTGGCCGCACTGACCAAGGCCCCGACACCCCCCGGAGAGGAGAAGACAGACCCCCTCAAGGACCCGAACTACATACCCCCCACGTACGACGAGCTGGCGGCCCAAATCGAGACGCGCATCCTGACAGGAATGTCGGAGCGCCAGGCTCGGGAGGCCGCGGAGCGCCAGGCGATTGAGGACGGCGCCATCGCCCAGCTCGCTGCGGTGAAGGCCGTCGACCCGAACGTCAACGAGGGAATGCTGTTCCAGCACGCGGTGAAGTACGGGTTCAGGGACCTCACGACCGCCCACGCGAACATGCGAGACATGTCCGAGGCGGTGAAGAAGGCCCAGACGATGACCAAGGAGAACATAGCCGGCCGCGCGGACCCAGTGTCCGCGAAGCCGGGCGCGACAGGCGTACCGCTCAACCCGGACAACTTCGCATCCTCGGTCGACTACCTGCGCGCCCTCAAGTCCCAGGGGAAATAGTCCCGACCTCATTCCGGGTCCATTATCGGACTTGACACAATTACCATGATATTCAACGCAGCAGTCACAACGACCACGCGCGAGAAAATCCTCAAGAACGTCTACGACCAGGTGACCACAGGCACCCCTGGCCTCATGACGTTCCTCCAACGGCAGGACAAGCAGAAGGAGTGGACCTCGGGCACATCTTACAAGTTCGCAATCAAGTACCAGGACACCACAAACGGTGGCAACATGGGCATCGCTGACCGTCTTGACACGGACCGCCAGAACGTTCGCGTTCAGGCCGAGTTCAACCTCAAGGCAGCCAACAAGCCTGTCGTGGTCGCAATCGCAGAAACGACTGCGAACATGGGCGACGAGCAAATCGTCAACCTCCTCGACACCGAGTTCGACTCGCAGGCGCAGTCCCTCATGAACGTCATGGGCCAGAACCTCTGGACCGGCAACGGCACGGGGAACGACTGGGACTCGGCGGCGAACGCGGCGTCCGACTCGACCCTCTTCGCCACCTACGGCTCGCTCTCGCGCAGCACGTACACGGCGTGGAGCGGCTACTACCTCGCATCGGCCGGCGCGCTCACGCTCGCGAAGCTTGCGACGGCGGACGACGCGGTCACCATCGGCACCGACAGCCCTGACCTCGCATTCACCACGAAGGCAATCTGGTCGACCTACGAGTCTCTTCTCACCCCCAACGTCCGGGCAAACTTCTCGACGGCGGGCTACCCGAAGATGAACGCGTGGGGAGGCATGCCGAACACACCGGGACAGGGCGGAGCGCAGGGCTTCGTCTACCTCACCTTCCGCGGCACGGCAATCGCCAAGGACGAGCAGGTTCCTTCCGGCAAGTTCTTCTTCCTCAACTCGAAGGGCTTCGGCTTCGTGGGCTTCAACTACGAGGACCCGGACATCATGACCGCGAACTTCAAGAACACGTCCGACGCGACCCCTACGGGCGTCCCGGGCAACGTGAAGTCGACCCGCGGCTTCCAGTTCCGCAAGATGATGAGCCCTGTCGACCAGCTCACGAAGGTCGGCTACCTCATCTACGCCGGCAACTTCGTCGCGACGCAGTCTCGCCTCCAGGGCCAGCTTGCGGGTGCATCTTAACAGTCGCTCTTGACCCCGCGTAGAGCGCGGGGGAGAGAATAACCAAAAGGACTTATGGCAGTATCAACCAACAACCCGCTCGAGAACTTCGTCCCGGCAATCAAGTACAACGGTGGCATCTACACGGCGCTCCCGATGCACGTGGCGGGCGACCTCACGGTCACCGGAACGACGAACATCGCGGCAGTGGCGCTCACGGACCTCACGACCACGGGGAACACCACCCTCGGCAACGCGGCGTCCGACACCACGGCGATAAACGGCGCGACGACAATCACGACCACCAGCGCGTCCGGCCTCACGGTCGGCCGCCAGGGCGCGACGGCCCCGGTCCTGAAGGTCGACGCGGCGACGGCGTCCGTCGCCACCGGCATCTCCATCACGGGGGCCGCGGCGGCTGGCGGCGTGGCGGTGGCGGCAATCTCCTCGGGAACGAACGAGAACCTCACCATCGACGCGAAGGGCTCCGGCACCATCACAATCGCCGGCACGTCGACTGGCGCGGTGACCATCACCCCGGCGACGACCATCACAGGCCTCATCACCGCAACGGGCGGAATGACCTCCGTGGCGGACATCATCCTCGAGAGCGGCACCGCAGTACCCGCAACGGCGGGCGCAGTCGCAGCGGGAGCGCCAATAACGCTCTACTCGACTGGTGTCACCATCGAAGTGACGTCCGACGCACCGACGCACACCCGTCCGAAGGGCTCCATCTGCATCAACACCGGCGGCTCGTCCACGTCCACGCGCATGTACGTGAACACCGACGGCGCCGGCACCTGGGCGTCCTTCACGACGAGCGCGTAGGAGCACGGTTCCCCAACCGCCCAACATGGGAATAACAACCTAAGGGACGATGTCCCGAACGGCCCGAGCCTAAGAAGCGGAGGCTGAAACAACAACATGAACCAGATTTCGTTCCAGTCGGTCTACCAGACCATCACGGGCCGCGGCGAGTTCAAGCTCGGACAGGTGGCGTCGACGCCGGACGGACGCGAGTGGAAGTTCGTCAAGAACGGCTCCACAATCGTCAACGGCAACATCGTCGTCCCTTCCGCGGCAGTCGCAACCGACCTGTGGTCCTCCTCGACCGACCAGCAAGGACGCATCGTGTACCTCACCCGCGCGGCGAACAGCCTCACGGTCGGCGCGTACGAGGATGCAATCGGCGTCGTCGACGACGGCACCGGTGTAGGCCAGACGTTCAAGATTCGCACCAACAGCGCCACCACGCTCACTCTCTACCCTGAGACTGCGCTCGCGACGGCGCTCGCGGTCGCTGACTCGGACCTCACCTACCGCAGCATGGCCGACGTGGTCATCGCGGCCATCACCTCGAAGGTGCAGCAGACCCAGGGCGCTTTCCAGTGCGCGGCCACCTCAGGTGACTACGGCTGGATTATCACCCGCGGAGACGGTCGCGCGATGGCAGGTGAAGTTCTCGTCATCGGCGAGAGCTTCGTCTCCGGAGACGACACGACCGGCCAGGTGCTGAAAGGCACAACGGCAAAGGGCGACTTCGACGAGCAGAGCCTCGGCTACGCTATCGTCGCTAACGCCGGAGCCGACCAGGGCGCACTCGTGCGCTACTTCGTCGCGTAGGCGATTTATCGCTCCCTGCCCGCCACCTCATCCCCTCAGACGTACGTGGCGGGCAGCACGCGGGAAACCGCCGGGGGAAGGCAAGCCCCCCGATTACAAGTGAAAAACAACAATGGAAAACAACGCTCAGCAGAACATAGCGAACGACTACAAGGTGGTGTCCTTCCGCAACCCCGAATCGTTCGACTTCACCCCGGAGATGGGGTGCATGTACGACGGACGGCCGATAAACGGGTCGTCCGGCAGGCCCGGGATAGCGGCGGGAGAGACCAAGATGCTCCCGTACCACGTCGGGTGGCGCATCGCGGCGAACCTCGCGAAGCAGGTGCTCCTCCGGAAGGCGGGCAACAAGCCTGAACTCGACGCGCAGGGCAACGCGATGCCGACGAAGGCAATCTGGGACGAGACCGCCCTGGACAGCCTGAAGGCCTCCTACATCGAGGAGATGTACTCGGAGGGCGCGCCGGCGAAGCAGTCCGAGACCGACCGCCTGTTCGAGCGCATCGCGGCGCTCGAAGCAATGGTAAAGGGAGCCTCCCCGGAGGCCGCCACGGAGACCGTGGCGACCCGGGGAGCAACCGTGGCAGCAGACCCAGCGACCGTCGGACTCGAAACCGGGGCTGCGGGTGCGGCAGCGACGGTCCCGCCGGCGACAGAGAACCCGTCGCCGGTCTTCAAGGACAAGCAGGAGGTGCTCGCCGAGCTGGAGAAGCGAGGCATCAAGCACGACAAGCGCGCCGGCAAGGAGGCGCTGGAGAAGCTGCTCAAGTAGCCTTCCCGGGCTGCGACATGCAGAGATTCACCGGAGGCAGGAACCGGCGTGGCCGAAAACGATTACAAGCAACACAACTATGGAAAACAACCCGAAACTCGTCCAGGTAGACCAGGAGAAGATGGCGGCGCTCAAGGCGCTCGCCGACACGAACATCCTCGTGTCCGACGCGCACACCGCGCTCGCGGACATCAAGGGGCTCGAGGCGTCGTACCTCGTTGAGCGCGAGGGCAAGGCCGCCGCCGCGGTGGACCGCATCCTGGACGAGTCCGAGGAGACCCTGCGCCAGGCGAGGGAGAACTACGCGGCCGTCGCGACGCTGGCCTCGGACACGAGGGCGGTGTCCGGCAGGGTGACCGACCTGCTCGGCGCGGTCAAGGGCGTCATGGAGCGCTTCCGCGAGAAGGCGGCCATCTGGGAGAAGAACGTCGAGGACCGCGAGAGGCGGCTCGAGGAGGCGAAGACGTCCTTCGCGGTGCAGAAGAAGGTGCTCGACAACGAGAGGAAGTCCCTCGACGAGCGGGCCCTCGAGCTCACCGACGCGGAGAGGCGCCTCGCCGCGGACCGCGACTACGTCGACAAGCTTACCAGCAAGGTGAAGGAGGTAAAATAAACGAACATGGCATACACACTCAGCGTGCCGCTCGACGCGAACAGCAAGGCCGCACCGTTCTACTCGTACGCGAACATCACGACGACAACCACGACGCTCGTCAAGACAGGCGCAGGCTTCCTGCACGCAATCGTCCTGAACAAGCCCGTCGCCACCGGCACCGTGAAGATAGACGACGCGGTCACGGACACGACCCCGGTCATCGGGACGATAACGGTGCCGGCGAGCCCGCAGCCGACGACCATCGTCTACGACCTCGCATTCACGACGGGGCTCACAATCGTGACCGGCGTCGCGGCGCAGGACATCACGGTCGTGTACTACTAGCATGGCCGACGCAGTCCGAGACCAGAACTTCGTGCCCGGCAAGATGGCCGTGCTGAACACCGACACCGTCCAGGGGACGAACAAGGTGCGCATCGGCGTCGACGAGGCGACGGGCTCCATGAAGGTCACGACGACCGCGACCATCTCGTTCACGATGGAGCCGGTCGGCGCGAGGGACGCGAACTACGTGGACTGCGCGCTGTTCGTCGGGCAGGACGGGCTCGCCTACCCCTGGGTGGCGAACTCGGACGGGGAGGTACTTATCGACTCAATCTAATTTTATACACCATGGCCGACGCAAAAAGGGACGCGAACCACGTGACGTCGATGCTCTTCGTGGGCAGCGACGGGCTCACCTACAACCTCGAGGGGGACGAGGCGACCGGGCGCATATACACGACGACAGTCGGCGGGGCGGGCACCGTCACGTCCGTCTCCGTCGTCTCGGCGAACGGCTTCGCCGGAACCGTGGCCACGGCCACCACGACGCCCGCAATAACGCTCTCCACGACCGTCACGGGCATACTCTCCGGGAACGGCACGGCAATCTCGGCGGCCTCCACGACCGGCTCAGGCGCCGTCGCTCTCGCGACCTCGCCCACGTTCGTCACGCCCGTCCTCGGGACGCCGACCTCCGGGACGCTCACCAACTGCACCGGGCTCCCGCTCACCACCGGCGTCACGGGAACTCTCGCGGCCACTAACGGCGGCACCGGGCAGTCGACGTACACGAAGGGCGACGTCCTCGTGGCGTCCGACGCGTCCACTCTCACGAAGCTCGGCGTCGGGTCGAACGGCTTCATGCTCGTCGCGGACAGCACCCAGGCGACCGGCGTCAAGTGGGCGGCCCCCGCTGCAGCGGACACCATCTCCGTAGGAACGACCGTAGTCGCGGCCGGCACCACGACCAAAGTGCTCTACGACAACGCGGGCGTCCTGGGCGAGTACACCGTCTCCGGCTCCGGGAACGTGGCGATGACAACGAGCCCGTCGTTCACCACGCCGGCCCTCGGCACTCCTTCTGCCGGCGTTCTGACTTCTTGCACAGGCCTTCCGGTCTCGACCGGCATCTCGGGCCTCGGCACCGGGGTCGCCACGGCCCTCGCTGTGAACACCGGCTCCGCCGGCGCGGTGGTGCTCCTCGACGGCGCCCTCGGCACGCCGTCCTCCGGCACCGTGACCAACCTCACCGGCACGGCGTCCATCAACATAAACGGCACGGTCGGCGCCACGACCCCGACCACCGCGACGTTCACGACCGCGACGATAAACACCAACCTGGTGCCCGACGCGGACGACGGGGCCGGCCTCGGGCTCTCCGGGACGGCGTTCTCCGACCTGTTCCTCGCGTCCGGCGGCGTCATCAACTGGAACGCGGGCAACGCGACGCTGACGCACTCGGCGGCGCTGCTCACGTCGAACGTGTCCCTGTCCCTCGGCACCTCCAACGTGCTGACCACCGGGACGATAGAGCTCGGGGCGGCCTCCGACACGACGCTCTCCAGGGTGTCCGCCGGCGTGGTCGCGGTCGAGGGCGTGACCGTCCCGACCATCTCGTCGACGAGCACAATCACGAACAAGAGGAACCAGCCGCGCATAGTCTCCGCGTCCTCGTACACGACCGACACGGGCACGTCGCTCGACGTCTCGACCTGCGACATCTTCGTCATCACCGCGCAGGCCGGGGCGCTGCTCTTCAACGCCCCGGGCGGCACGCCGGTGCAGGGCGAGAGGCTCGTCATAAGAATCAAGGACAACGGCACCGCGCGCGCCCTCACGTGGAACGCCGTGTTCAGGGCGATGGGCACGGCGCTGCCTACGACGACGGTCCTGTCGAAGACCCTCTACCTCGGCTTCTTCTACAACTCGACGGACACCAAGTGGGACCTCGTCGCGTCCGCCCAGGAGGCTTAAACCGGTATGGCGACTGCAAAGGTACTTGCGATAGGAGGCGGCGGCGCTGGCGGCGGGACGTCCGGCGGCGACTGCGGAGGCGGCGGAGGCGGCGGGGCCGGCGGCTACCAGTACAACGCGACGTACACCGTCACGGCCGGCAACTACACCGTGACGGTCGGCGGCGGCGGCACCGGGGGGAGCAACGCGAACGGCGGCAACGGCACGGACTCTGTCTTCGGCACGATAACCGCGACCGGCGGCGGCGGCGGCGGTAAGGGGACAGTATCTGCAACGTCGAACGGCGCGAATGGCGGGTCCGGCGGCGGCGCCGGCGGGCCGGCGAACAACTTCCCAGGCACCGGCGGTACCGGGAGCCAGGGCAGCAACGGCGCGAACAGCTCCGGGAACAGCTACTCCGGCGGCGGGGGCGGCGGGGCGAGCGCGGCCGGCTCCGGCAGGGACGGTGGCAACGGCACTGCGAACTCGATAACGGGCTCGTCCGTGACGTACGCGGGCGGCGGGGCCGGCATGCGCTACTCGACGGGTGAAGTGGGCACGGGCGGCGCTGGCGGCGGCGGCTCGGCGAGTGCCGGCACCGACGGCCTCGGCGGCGGCGGCTCGGGCATAGGCCACGACTACGGCACGACCGGCTACAACGGCGGCTCAGGCGTCGTCATCGTGGCGGTGACCACGACCGAGTTCTCGATGTCGTACACCGGCTCGTCGACGACCGGCACGAACGGCTCCGAGACGTGGATAAAGATGACCACGAGCGGCACCTTGACCCTCTCCGTCCCGGCGACGGCGAGCGGCAATTTCTTGATGTTCATGTAAACACCACCATGGAAACGACCACAACAACCTCAATATCGGTCTGGGCCGCGGCGAAGAACTCCAGCTACGTGCTGGCCTTCATCGCGTCGTCGCAGTACCTCGGGCTCGCTCCGGAGAGCGTCGGCATACTCGCCGGCCTCATCGTGGTGGACATCGTCACCGGCGTCGCGAAGTCCGGCATCCTCTACGGCTGGAGGAGCATACGCTCGTCCCGCCTCGCATCCGGCACCCTGGCGAAGATGCTCCTACTACTCGTCCCGGCGTCGGTGGCCGCGGCAGGGAGGGGCATAGGGATAGACATCTCCGCCGTCGCCCAGAGCGCCATCACCGTGCTCATCCTCTCGCAGGCGTACTCCGTCATCGGGAACATACACGCTGTGCAGACGCGCACCGAGAAGAACGAGTTCGACGCGGTCGCTTTCATCCTCAGGAGCGTGAGGGACGTGCTCGAGCGCTTCATGGAGAAGAACAGCGTGGAGAAGCCGACGAGGCGATAAGGCCATGGAAAAGAACCCGAAAAACGACACGAGGCAGCAGGCAGACCCGAACGCGGAGCAGTTCGCCCGCGACATCGCCCAGCTGCAGGCGCAGGTGAAGGCGCTCGAGGCGGCCGCGGCGTCCTCGTCCTCGCAGCAGCTCAAGTACCCGCTCGACTTCGTGAGCCAGCAGATTATCCTCGGCTTCCTCAGCGTGCCCGGGCCGAGGTCGTTCGCCATGGGCGGCACGCCGGGCTTCGGCGTCTACTACGGGTCCGGCTCCCCGAACACGGCAATCTCTGCCGCCAAGGGCTCGCTGTACCTGAACTTCACGGGCTCCTCGACGTCGACGAGGGCGTACATAAACACGGACGGGGCGACCGCGTGGACGGCCGTCACGACCGCAACATAATTTCAATGCCATGATAAAGCAGCCAATCGTCTTCCCCCCGAGCAAGCAGTGGAACCAGCCGAACACCGGCTTCCTGCAGGGCTCGCTGTACCAGACCCAGAACGTCTCGCTCGACGTGCCGGGCGTCATATCGCTGTCCCGCCGCGCGGCGTACGTCGGGAGGCAGGACGACTCCGGCTCGCCGACCTTCAAGTACGTGCTCTCCATCGTCTACGACGGCCAGGCAGTGACCGGCGCGGAGAAGTACTACATGGTGACGAACGGCTCCGTGTGGCGCATGAACTTCGCCTTTACCTCGTTCGAGGTGGACCCGACGGCTTCGCCCCCCACACTCGCCCTCGCCTCGACGGACGGCATCATCTGGACGGACGGGCTGTACGTCTCAATCTCCAACAACGTGTCGAAGCTGTCCGCGGGCGCGTGGACGGCCGGGCAGATGGCCTTCACGAACGCCGGCGTGCCGCACCCGCTCTGCGCGTCGGCCTCGGCGAACTACCTCCTCGGCGGCGACGGGAACCTCGTGCAGAAGAAGGACCCCTCGACCGGCACGGTCACCGTCGCCCTCACGCTCCCGGCGAACTACCGCGTGCAGTGGATTCGCTCCAGCTACGCCCGCACGCTCATAGGCTGCAGGAACATGAACGGGGGCGACTCGGCGGTCTTCGAGTGGGACGAGGTGTCCCCGACGTGGACGAACAAGTACGACATCGACGCGAACCTGCCGTACTCAGGGGAGTTCCGCAACACGGACTTCTTCATCATACTCAACGACGGACGCCTCCAGAAGTTCAACGGCGGCGGCTTCTCGACCGTCGCACAGCTCCCCATATACAAGACGCTCCCGCCGTCCTACTGGGCCGGCGCCTCGACGCCCGGCTCCGTGCTCCAGCGCGGCATGCAGACGATAGGCGGCCGGCTCACCATACTCATATCCGGGAACGTGGACAACAACGACAGCAAGCTGTACCCGAACCAGCTCTCCGGGATATGGGAGTACGACGAGTTGACCGGCCTGAACCACAAGTACAGCCCATCCTACTCGCAGTCGAGCGAGGACTTCGGGCAGGCACTGTTCGTAGAGGGTGCAGGGGCGATAGCGGAGGTCGTCGTCGACCCGGTCACGAGCGGCCCAGCCTCGACGCTCGGAAGCGTCATACTCTTCGGCGCCCGCGTCTACGGCAGCTCTGCGAACTACTACACCCTCGGCTCCGTCGTGACCACCGGTACCGGACGCGGTTCGTTCGTCACAACGAGAGCGGAGACCTCGGACATCGCAGACGACTCTAAGAAGCTCTGGGTGAAGTACCGCGGGCTCTTCACCGCAGATGACAAGATAATCTTCAAGGTCAAGGAAGAGATACGAAACGGCATACCGTTCTGCGCGACGCGCGGGGTCACATTCACGTCGACGACCACGTTCACGACGGACTCCTCCGACGTCGCGCTGTGGGCCAACGCTCAGGTCGGGGACGAAGTATTCGTGTGCAACAAGGTGAGCGCCGGGGCGGCCGCGAACATATCGGCCATCACAGGTCCGGCGACGAACGTCTACACGGTCACCCTCGACGAGGCGATACCGAACAAGTCCAGCGGCACCGCGGTCGTCATCGTCGACAACTTCCGCAGGCTCGACACAACCGTCACCTATTCGGACGAGACTCAGTACAAAGGCATTCCACTCCAGCAGACAGACCCGTCCGACTGGGTCCAGGTGAAGGTCGAGATGAGGGGTTCCTACACCGTCACTCTGGAGGAGATGCAGCTCGTACCGTCGAGCCACGTGCTCCCGACGCCGTGATAAAATAACCTCACTACCATGCTTAAAACATACACGCAGCTCCTCAACCAATACACGAACGTGACGCAGGACACGACCACGGCGAACACCACGCAGGGGACACTGCGCATCAACTCGTCCGTGCGGGCCATCTGCAACCTGCAGGGCGGCAAGCTCCGCTTCCTCGAGTCGACGAAGGACATGGCGACCGTCGCGAACCAGTCTGGGTACCAGGTGCCGAACGGCTTCCGCAAGCTCATACGCATCGTCACGTTCTCCGGCTCCACAGGCCTCCCGACCGACACGATGTACACCCCGGAGATGGTCTTCGACCCCGAGACCTGGACGAGGGTGCTCCAGTACCGCCTCGGCACGACGGACGTCCCGATGTTCACCTACGTGGAGAACCAGAAGTACTACATCCAGCCGACCCCAGCGACGAGCGGAAACCTCATCACGGTCCGCGGCAGGCTCCAGGTGAACGACATGACGATAGCCGACTACACGACCGGCACGGTCACCAGCATCGCGAACGCCGGCACGGCGGTCGTCGGGTCCGGCACCACGTGGACGAAGGACATGATAGGGCGCTCGATACAGTTCACGCAGACCACGGCGGCGAACGGCGGCGACGGGTACTGGTACGAGATAGGCGGGTGGACCGACGCTACGCACATCACGCTCCTCAAGCCGTACGAGGGCACGAGCATCTCCGGGGCGACCGCGGCGTACACCATCGGGCAGTGCTCCGTCATCCCGGAGGCCTACACGCCGGCCATCATCTACCGCTCCGCCGCGCTCTACTGGCAGGACAACGACGACCTCTCGAAGGCCCGCATGTACTGGCTCATGTACGACGGCGGCAACGAGCTCGGCGAGAACAAGGAGTACGGCGGCCTCATCGGGCAGATGCTCGCCAACGAGGGCGAGACCGAGGAGGGCGGCTACGTGCCGCCGACCGGTTCGACGCAGAACCTCCCGGGCGCGCCGTATTACCAGCCGTTCCAGAACGCCAGCGGTTTCTCATAACATTACCAACATGCCAACAAAATCCACTAGTTCGTTCCAGCAGTTCGTCAACGGCCTCTTCGGCAACATCTCCGGCACCCAGGCCGCGAAGCCGTCGTCGTACCAGGGGCCGTACGCGCCGGGGTACAGCGCGCCGTCCCCCTCGGCTGCGACCACCAGCATACGGGCCGCGGGCACGTCCGTCGGCGGCAGGAGCACCATGGGGCCTAATGGCCCCGGCGCGTACGTGCCGTACCCGAGCGGCGTCGGCGGGGCGTTCACCCCCTACGGCACCGGAGGAACAGGCGGCATGAGCTCCGCTCCTAAGGCAACGAACACGCCGAACGCGACGTCCGCGGCCACCGGGAAGCCAGTCTACGGGCCGGACGCCCCGGCATACACAGCGCCCGCCTACACCGCACCGGTGCAGCCAGCCAAGACGACACAGCCTTCGACCCAGTCGACCGCCACGAGCACGGGCTCCACGAGCGCAGCGCCCGCGACAGCCCCCGCGGCGGCCGCCGGCTCGTACTCCGCGCCCTCCGGCTTCACGAGCGGCTCCTCGACCGGGACGACCGACTACAGGAAAGCGTACACCGACATGCTCTCGAGCCTCTACAGCGCGGACGAGGTGAAGAGCGCGAATGAGTCGCTGAACGACATCCGCAGGCGCGCCGCGGACGCCCGGCTCAACGCCCGGCACGAGGAGACGCGCATCCGCGAGAACGACACCGGGCAGGGCCTCAAGTCCTACAACGGGCAGCTCTCGGAGAACAGCCGAAAGTCGTCCGCGGAGCTCGCCGACCTCGCGATAGCCGGCTCACCTTTCGAGGAGTACATCAAGAGCGCCCTCTCCTCGGCGAAGGACGTCTACGGGGTCGGAAGGGACGAGGCGACGGACGCGAGGCAGGCCGCCCAGGACAAGCTCGCTCAGGACAAGTTCGACGAGGACAAGCGCCAGTACGGCCTCGACTACGCGCTCAGGCAGCAGTCGGAGGCGCGCCTCGCGAGGACGGCCAACAAGCCGGACAAGGCGACGAAGCAGGACTACGTCGGGCAGTACGCCGCGGCGTTTACGCCCGGCAACACCATGGCGGACGGCACGCCGACCGTGGACCAGAACGGGTACATCACCCCGAAGGCGTTCAAGGAGGCCGCCGCGGAGGCCGCTCAGTACGGCATCACCCGCAAGGAGTTCATAGAGCTCTTCGGGTCGATGCTCTACACCGACAAGGACGGCATGGCGGACAAGTCCTACGGACTCACGCCGGTCGAGAAGAAGCTCATCGCCGGCACGACGGCATAGCGCCATGGCCTTCCTCCAAGGACTGAACGGAAAGGCCACCACGACCGCACAACCGAACGTGCAGGGCTCTTCACGCTTCCTCGGCGGGCTCAAGAAGCGGACGGCAGAGGAGCAGAAAATCTCCGGCCTCCGCGCCAAGGAAGAGAAGGCGAGGGCGGAGTCCGCGCGGCTGAACGACCCGAAGAGCCTCGCGATGGAGACAGTGAAGGGAATCCCGAAGGTCCTATGGGGCGTCGGCAAGGCTCTCGTGGACGACCCGATGAAGACGCTCGCCACGCCGGTCGTCCGCGCGGAGCAGGCAGCGGTCGCCGGCATCGGCAGGCTCACGGGCAACAAGGAGCTCGAGGAGAAGGCGTACAAGCCGCTCGACTTCCCCTCGATGCTCGGCGGGTCCGCCGGCACGATAGAGCCGCAGAGGGGCTTCGACGACGGCGGCGCGAAGCAGATTGCGGGCGACACGGCGAAGTACGCCGCCACAATATACACGGGAGGGAAGGTCCCGCCCGTCGCGGGCAAGGCGTTCCTCGGGCAGGTGACACGGGCCGGCCTGCAGGGCGCGAAGGAAGGCGCCATCGGTGCTGGTGGATATATGGCTGGTGACGAGGCACAGCGGAAAGAGTCAACGTTCGAAAGTATCGTGACCGAAGGTACAAAAGGTGCTGGTATAGGAGCGCTCGCTGGCGGCGTGCTCGGTGCGGGTGGTGCTGCACTTGCCCGACCGGCTGCCCTTGCTCGTGCGGCGGAGGCTGAGGCGACTCGTATGCGACCGCTTCCAGTACAGGACCTCAATCCAGAGACCGTATATCACGGAACCTCGGCAGAGTTCGACAAGATAAAAGGAAACGAGGACGGTATCACATATGTCGCGTCCGACTCGGCCGAGGCAAGAGCTTTTGCGGACGACCCTATACTCGGTGGCGGCAACGGCAAAAGACCGAGGGTCATAGAACTTGCCGCGACGCCCGGGAAGTCGAAGAACGTCACAGACGACGTCACCTCATATGTATTTGAGGAGGACCCGAATATCGACTACTCGGCCATGACTCTCGACGACGTTATACGTGAGCAGGCTGATAGGGCTCGCTCCGAGGGTTATCGCTACATAGAGTTCGAACACCCGAGCAGTGTCAACGCTGACGGCATGTTCACGGCGAAAGTGAGCTTGTATCCAGAGGAAGACCTCGCGAACGCTGGTCTGAACATCCGCCGCTTCAGAGACCTTCCAGTCGAGGACGCTAACGTGCGGCCGGGTGCGACACGCTCTAACGCCCGACCAGTACCGGTCAATAGGGTCCCGGAACCGTACGTCCCGGAGTCCGAGCTGCCGGTCATAAAGGCCGGCGCCCCAGCTAAAAGTACCCTCCCCGTTATCGAGGCAGGGAGACCCGTTTCCCGTGCAAAAAGCGACGTGTCGTACGATACGCCACGACCTATTTCAATACAAGGACCGGAGGTTGCATTAAAGGCCACCCAGGTTGCACCCAGGGTCGCAGAAACGACCGTGGCGAGACTTCCGCGTGCTACTAGTGCAAACGTACCAAAGAGCCCGAAAGCATCCCCACGGGTCGATATAACGACGAGTCCTGGGCGACCGGTGACCATGGACATACCCCGGAAGACGGCCACTGTGGAGGTCAAGCTACCGAAGGAGGGTCAAGCTGTCACGGTCTCGAAGCCGGCCCTGGAGGCCAACAGGAAACTGGTCCAGGAAGGCTACGAGGCGATACCCGAGTCCGAGCTCGCGAAGATAGGGTCAATCAACAAAGCGGACCAGATAGACCGTGTCTCACGTCTCATGGACGACCCTCGCGTCAAGGACATGGCTGCAGGCACTGTTCCAGTACCGGACGGAGTCGCTCCGCAGGTGCTCTTCAACGCGGTTAAGAACCGGGCAGTGAAGGAGGGTGACTTCGAGACGCTCAGACGACTCGCCTCATCTCCCATAGCAGAGGAGCGTTCTACAGCAGCCCAGACACTCGGTTCCGCAGGATTCAACAACGAGCCCGCAGACGCGGTCGAAGCGATGAGAGCCATCTCCAAAGAGCGTGAAAAGGTCGCAACACGCCGTCGCCAACCTTCTGATGTAAAGAAGGAGGTCGCCGCTGCAAAAGCGTCTATCAGAAAGGTCACGGCAAAAGAGACGTGGAACTCCGTCGTCGATGCTCTCACGTGCTAACATAACAACATGATTTGTATCCCGAAACAAGCAGCGATGGCCCTCAAGACGAGACTCAAGTCCGGGGAGATTACTCCTGCGAAGCTCGCCGAGATGACCTCAAAGGAGCGAAATGACTATTTCTCGAAGTTCCTCGACGACAAGACAGCGACCTCAGTGAACACGCTGTACGAGAGCAAGATGCTTCTACTCGACCAGCAGAAGGGCCTCGTATCGTGGCTCAAGACCATCACGGGCATGAAGCCAGAGACGAAGCGCGACCTCATAGAGAGGGTCAACCGTATGAAGGAACCGCTCCTGAACCCAGCCCAGGAGGAAGAGTTCCTCGCGGACCTCGCCGCCCAGAGGCTCGGCGTCGGTGTCACTCTGGACGAGGCGAAGACCATTTCTCAACTTTCGAAGAGCTACCAAGATGCTCTAAAGAACGTACACGAGAGTCTTCCTGACGGTGCATCGGAACGAATAGACGCAGGAGCCGCTCGCGTAGAGTTCGACAACTACGTGGCCGAGCTCAAGCGCGATGCGAACAGGTCGACACTCGCAGACCTCAGGGCTGACCCGCTCCGCGAACTCGGTGGCAAGTTCTCTGACATTGGTGGTCTTGCGAAGTCAATCAAAGCCTCGATGGACAACTCGTTCGTCTTCCGGCAGGGCTTCAAGGCGATGATTGCGCACCCGGCTCAGTGGGCGAACAACGCTGGGAACTCGTTCAGGCTCATCGCGAGGCAGCTCGGGCAGAAGGGCACGAGCGACGACGTGGTCAACGCGCTCAAGGCGGAGCTGTACGGACGGAAGAACGCCCTGAACGGCAAGTACGGGAAGATGAAGCTCGACCTCGGGGTCGTGGAGGAGGCCTACCCGACGTCGCTCCCGGAGCGCATCCCACTGCTTGGCAGGGTGTTCAAGGCGTCCGAGGCGGCATTCAAGGGGACGGCGTATCGCCTTCGCGCGGACATCGCGGACCAGCTTGTCGCCCACGCCGAGAAGGCCGGCAGGGACACTTCCGACCCAGAACTCCTCAAGAGCATCGGCACCTACGTGAACTCACTCACTGGCCGCGGCGACCTCGGCCGCGTGGAGGGCTTCGCGAAGGCCTTCAACAACCTCTTCTTCTCGCCGAGGTTCTTCAAGAGCAACCTCGACTTCCTCACGGCCCACGCGTTCGACAGGGCAATGGACCCGCTCCTGAAGCGCAGGGCGCGCATGAACCTGCTGAAGGCAATCGCCGCCGTCGGGTCCGGTCTCGCCGTGGCGAAGGCTATAAACCCGGACTCCGTCGACTTCGACCCCCGGTCCTCGAACTTCGGGAAGATAAAGGTCGGGAACACGCGCGTCGACGTGACCGCCGGCATGTCTAGCATCCTAACCCTCGCCGCCCGCGAGCTTTCCCAGTCGTCGAAGAGCTCGACGAGCGGCCGCGTCACAGAGCTGGACAGCGGAAGCTACGCCGGCCCGACGACGATGTCCGTCTTCGGCGACTTCCTACAGAACAAGTTCGCCCCGTTCCCGCGCACGGTCCTCGGCCTCAGGAAGGGCGAGAACTTCGACGGTGAGCCTATGGACCTCTCGTCCGTGGAGGGCATCAAGAACACGGCGGTGGACCTCCTCGCGCCGATACCTGTGACGAACACTATCGAGCTTGCGAAGGACCCAGACAGCATCGGTCCGATACTCGGCACGATGCTCGACGGGCTCGGCTTCGGCACCAACACTTACAAATAACACAATGAACATGAACAACGACACCGAACAGCTCCCGAGCCCAGGTGCACTCATCGACACGAGGACTGAAGCTCAAAAGGCTAGAGACTACCGCTTCGGAGAGATAGTCTCTGCGGTCGCCCCGGTCGCGTGGACCGAGAAGCCCCAGTCTGCGTGGCGCAAGTTCCCCATATTCGACCAGAACGGCTCCGGCTCGTGCGTCGCCCAGACGCTCCGCAAGATGTACGGCGTCTACATCTGGCTCAACACCGGCTCGTACGTCGACATCAGCGCGTCGCACATATACCAGCGCCGCTCGAACAGGCCGGCCGCGGGCATGGGCGGCGAGGACGTGTTCACCATCGGACAGAAGGGCACAACACTTGAAATGTTCGCGCCGTCCGAGAAGATGACCGACGCCCAGATGGACGCTGTCGTCGTCAAGCCTTTCATGGAGAAGGTCGGCGAAACGTTCAAGCTCGGGAAGTACGTAGTCGTGTCCCCGACCGACATCGACACCGTCGCCTCGATAATCCAGGAGACCGGCAAGGCGGTGATGGTCTGGTTCTACTTCACGTACCCGGAGTGGACCGACGTGCCGACTGTGCTCGACCCGAGCCTAAGCCTCTACGCGCCGTCGACCCTCAAGCACTCGCTCGCCGCGGTGGACTTCACCATGTGGCAGGGCAAGAAGGCGCTCATCATAGACGAGTCGTGGGGCCTCGGCACCGCGATGAACGGGCAGCGCGTCATCACCGAGGACTTCTTCAACGCTCGCAACTTCTTCGTCGCACACTTCCAAAACTTCGCGTTCGAGGAGGCGACCATCCCGAAGCCGCGGTACGACGGCTCGGTCGTCTCCCTCCAGAACTGCCTCAAGTACGAGGGGCTATTCCCGACGAACGTCGACAGCACCGGCGTGTACGGGCCGGTGACCACGAAGGCCGTCATGGCCTTCCAGGCGAAGTACGGGTTCGAGCAGGTCGGGACCGTCGGCCCGAAGACGAGGGCCAAGCTGGCGGAACTTTACCCATAGCGAATGAAAAATGAACAACAACACACTCTCAATCGGCGACATGGCGTCTGCCCTCGGCGGCGCTGGCCTCACGATGATTACCAGCGACCTCAACGTGGCGCTCATCCTCATCGGCACGGGCGTCGTCCTCAAGGTCCTGGTCGCGGTGCTCACGAAGTACGGCATCCCTGTGAACTCCCAGCCGCTCGGCTAGGCTGCCAACACGCCCCGTTCCGGGGCCTTAAATAGGCGGTAAAATGTATGGAGGCGGGGCGTTCCCGCCCCATACGTCGTTTATGAGCCCAAAAAGCCTATAAAAACGCTCACGGCCCTCGCCGTATTCATAGCCGCGATGTTCCTCTTCGCGGCCCCAGCAAGTTCGCGCGCCCCAGGAATGCCTCCCCGCCCGCTAACGGTAGAGGAGAAGATACTGGCGGCGTTCCCGGACGAGCCCCTCATGCTGACGGTGGCGTACTGCGAATCCGGCAACGGATGCGGCCCGCCCATACACCCGCGGGCGAAGAACCCCAACTCCACAGCGAAGGGCGTGTTCCAGATACTGGACATGACGTGGAAGTGGACGAAGTGCGAGGGCGACCCGTACGACGAGGACGACAACATCGCCTGCGCGAGGAAGATATACGACGACTCTGGCCTCAGGCCGTGGGAGGAATCCCGTCCCGGCTGGGGACCGTGATATAATCACGAGCACGGAACTGGCCGCCTTGCGAGGGTCGGCCTTTTTCTATTGAAATGAAACAGAGTCGGCCCGGGGGTCGGCTCTGTCGTTTGAGCGCTCTCACGTCTCCTTGCCCGCGCGCCAGAGCTGCGTCTGCGTCCCCGCGACCTTGTCGAACAGCACGAGCCTCGCGGCCCGGTCGTTCACGTAGAGCAGGACGTAGTGCTTCTGCTCGTCGTCGAGGCCGATTCCGACGATGCACTTCAGGGCGACCTTCGGCGGCGCGGGCGGGAACACGAGGTCCCCGTTTGCGCCGACGTTGCACGTCCCGACGTAGATGACGTACTTGTCGGAAATCAGCTCGTTCAGCCGCTCTTCGCTCTCCGCGCGCGCCTTCGGGGCGAGCAGGCCCCACAGCCCGACGACGAGCGCTATCCACAGAATGCCCTTGAACACTGGTGTCATGTCGTTCTCCTAGGAGGGTTGGTTGCGCGAGACGAACAGGTCGACGTAGTGAGTTGCCTCGCGTCCGTAGACCCATTCGCGGTGGGGGTTGTACCCCATGGACCCCTGAGAGGTCTGGTACCAGCACGAGACGTGGAAGTGGTTGGGTGTCCCGTCCTCCTGCCTCATGTCGTACACCGTGGTCCCCTCATGGAAACCCAGGTGGCAGAGGGTGCACTTCATGGCTCGTTCTCCTTCTTCCTCATGTGGAGGATGTCGCAGGTCTTGCTGCACACGCCGCCGCCCTCCCAGCGGCCGTAGTAGCCGTCCACGATTGCCTTGCCGCACTCGCAGCACGGCTCGAGGGTCGGCTCCGGGTTCTTCTGCTCCTGCCTCGGGCGGTAGTCGGGTATAACCGGGTTCGGTGCTCGCTTCACGGATGCTCCTTTCAAGGTACGGTGGCGGGGGCGGCGGGGTCTGCCCGCCCTTGTAGATGCCCCCTCTGCGCATATTGTACCCCCTTCCGCGTGGCTCCCGCGGAGTTTCGCACAGGCGGCTACTTCCTCGGGAACGCCACCTCGCACGCGACGACGTCGAAGTCCGGGCGCGCGTCGAGTGGCATCGCCCTGATTGCGGCGAGCGCCTCCGCGTACGTTGCGTACGCCGAGTGGAGGCTCCCGGTCTCGACCCACACCACCGCCGCGCCGGAGACGGGGGCCATTCTTGGTCCGCTCATGTCACTGCACGTCCGAGACCTTCACGTCCGCGCCAGCCGCCCTGAACTTCGCGACGAGCGTCGTCGCGCCGTCCCAGCTGGACGTCGTGGTGCCCGCGACCACGGGCCTCATCTCCTTGTTCGCCGGGAAGAACACTATGTGCCTGCCCCTGTACTGCACGCGCCAGCCCTCCTGGACCAGCCTGGCGGCGAGCGCTGCCATCTTGCGGTGCTTTGCCGGCATGCTCAGTCCCTCCCGGTGTACCGCTTCTCCGCGCGGATGCCGCTGCCCGCGAGTATCGAGTGCATCTCGTCGCCCCCGGTCGGGTTCGCCGTGTGCAGGTAGACCTTCGGCTTCCTGAAGTCGTCGGAGTACGGCTTCGCGGCGATGTAGTACGCGACCGCGCAGAAGCACTCGTGGCATGCGTACGTCTTCTGCTCGACGTCGGCCTCGTCGAGGACCTCGTAGTGGCTGATGTCGTGGTCGAGGCTCACCTCGTCCCAGTCCAGGCGCCACAGGTACCGTATCGCCTCGGTCACGGTCCTCGCGACGACCCACGTGGAGTCCGGGGCCGGGCGTATGTCGTCCACCCAGAGCCTCATCATATGGCCACCCACTTCGGGAACCCGTCGAGCTCGACCATGCACGCGCCGAGAACCTCCACGCCGAGCGGCTTCCCGCCAGCGTCGAAGTCCACCGTCACGCCCTCCGCCACGACCCTCGTGCTCGCGACCTTCTCGTCCGGCTCGAGCCTCCGCACACGCACGTACGCGTCCTTGGTCATGTCGTTTTCATTTCCAGAAGCGCCACCACGGCCGCTTCTTTTTCTCGCTGGTAATCTTCCCGTCCCTGTACAGCCTCATCGCCCTGCCGACCGCCTCCTTGACGTCCGCGCCCCTGCTTATCGCGAGGAACGTGAGCTTCTCGGGCGGCTCCACCTTGACGTCGGGCCTCTTCGCAGCCTTCTGCGCGCCCTTCTCCTCTATGAAGTACCTCGGCGGCCCGAACATCACGTGCTCGACCCGCAGGCCCGGGTTCATGGCGCAGTCGAGGCACAGCTCCTGCGTCGGGACCTGCGGCATCTGCGCGTGCGTCGGGTAGTCCTCAGCGAGCGCCCTCATCCTGTCGAGCTGCTCGTCCGTGTAGTACAGGGAGAGCATATCTTCGTCCGAGAACTGCGGCCTGAACACGTGCCGGCAGCACTGGCACACCTTCTTCGTTGCGTTCGTCATGTCGTTATTTTACCGCGCCCCGGGGACGTCGTGCTCCCACACCGTGACGACCCTCCAGCCGCCCTTCCTGAGCGCCCTGACTGCCTCCCCGTGCCTCTCCGCGTTGCGGGCGAACTTCCCGCGCCAGAACGCCCTGTTCGACGCCGGGAGCGTCCCATGGCTAGGACACGAGTGCCAGAAGCAGCCGTGCACGAACACCGCGACCTTCCTCGACTTGTTGGCGTAGTCCGGCCTCCCCGGCACGCCCTTCGGCTGGTGCCTCAGCTGGACCCCGGCCCTCTTCGTCGCGAGCGCGCGGGCCCTCTTCTCCATCGCGGAGACGGACCGTACGCGGGACATCAGCGCGCTGCGCTGCTTCTTAGACAGCCGGTCCATCGTACGGTTCCAGGGCCGCTTCCGGGTATAGCTGCACCGACCCGGGCTCCCTCTCGCTCTCGACGCACCACCCGACCGGCGTCAACGAGGTGCTGTACGAGCCGACGATGACGCCGTGCCACGAGGAGCCCTTCGTCTTTTTCACCCTGTCTCCTATTCTCATGTTTTCGTCGCCGGCTTGTAGACGTCCTCGTGCCACCTCTGCCAGTGGGCGAGCAGCTTCTCCTCGGTGTCGACGTCGCCGAGCAGGGGCGGAATCCACAGCTCGTGGAACAGCTCCGCCGACTCCCCGGTCGTGCACGGCCCGCACATGCCGCAGTTGAAGAACTCCGGGTTCCAGACGTAGCTCCCGCAGGACTCGCATCGCGGCGGCGTCATACCGGGGTTATGTTCCCGCCGTACTCTATGCGCTTCTGGGCTGGCGCCGTCGGCGCGGGGGCCGGGGCGGCGGCGGGAGGCCCGCTGCCGTACTCCTTCCTCGGCTTCGGCTCGACGCTCGACGACCACGCCGGCCTGTCCTCGCGCAGCGGGCGCTGGCCCGTGATGCCGAACTCAACCTCCTCGCGGAGCCGCGCCTGCTTCCTGTTCTGGTACAGCTGCTCCTGCATCTGCATCCACTCCACGAGGCATCCCGTGTCGCAGAAGCACGTCTGCTCGGCCTTCGTCTTCGTGAAGAACACCGTCTCGTGCCAGCCCGTTTCCGGGTCGAATATGTTCTTGCCCGCCTGCCCGTTGAAGAATATGTTGTCCTTCTTCACGTACGCGCCCCTGTCCTGCCCGAACAGCACGGTCCCGCAGTTGTCGCACGACTGGTTGTAGTTCTTCGCCATTTTTCGCTAGTTATGCGCACCTAATATCGCACCTATTTCTTCCCGTCCTTCTTCACCTTCCCCGTCGCGACCCTCTCCACGTTCCTGAAGTACGACGCCACGCACCCGAAGTGGAAGTGCAGGAAGTTCCTGTCCAGCTTCACCGTCCTCCAGCCGGAGGCCCCCTTCTGCCCAGCCAGCCCGGTCTTCGGCGGAATCGCCACGCCAGTCCCGGGGTGGTTCGTCTGGAGCACCAGGGTGATGTGCGCCTGGTCGCCTATGACCTCGCGGCACCAGTCGCACTCGTATACGACCTTCTGCATGCTACGAGGCTAGGATGAACGCCGCCACGATGATGCCCGTGCCGAGCACGACCGCCGGCTTGAAGAACACGCTGCCCGTGCGGCGCTCACTGGGAGCAAGCCACACGACCAGCACGAACGCGATGATTCCCACTACTGCTGTTGTGTCCATGGTTTTATGCTGTTGTTTTTTGTAATCTCACCACCTTGTGACCTGCTCCTGCCCGGCCTTTTCGTTCGCCTTGCCCACGGCGCCGAGCACGACCGCCGACAGGATGCCGACAATCGCGATGACCACGAGGAGCTCTATGAGAGTGAAGCCTTTCTTCATGCTCATCCGATAATCTTGCGCACGATGTCCTCCGCCGCCGTCTCCTTGTTGCGTGAGCACGCGTCCGCGAGGGCCCTGACGCCCTCCGCGAGGTTGCGGTCCTCGAGCTCCGCGGCGTCGTCGTACGACGCCTGCCCGTCCGCTATCCGGGACTCTATCCGCTCCATCACGCGGGCGCGTATGGACTGCCTTGCCGTGAAGAAGGCCATGCTAGCGTCCGTTTACGTTCACGAACGGCACGCTCGACCCCGGTATCATCTGCACCGGCAGGACGCCGTTCCACTTCTCTATCGCCTTCAGTGCCACGTAGTCCTCCCCGCCCTGGGCCGCGAGCGACTGGGCCTGGATTCGCTGGGACTCCGCCGTCGCCTTCGCGGTCTCTATGGTCTGCTGAGCCTCGTACTTGATGCGCTCGAGCGTGTTCTTCGCGGCCTCGGCCTCCTGCACCGCAGTCACCTTGGCCTCGATTGCCTTGCTGAACGACGCGCTGAACTGGAGGTCCGTGATGTTGCTCTGCTCCACGACCACGTACGTGTCCGCGAGCCGCTGGTTCAGGGTCGTCGCGACCTTGTCCGCGAACTCTGGACGCTTGGTCACGAGCTCCGCCGCCGTGAACTGCGAGGCCGTGGCCTTCACGGTGTCGCGCACCGCCGGGCGTATCACGCTCTCCTCGAACGCTTCGAGCGTCTTGTACTTCACGTAGAGCTCGACCACCTTGGTCGGGTCGACGTGGTAGTTGGTCACCGACGCGATGCTCACGTCCTGCAGGTCCGACGAAGCCGACGCGAGGGGGTTCTCCCGCTCGTATATGACGCTCGTGGTGCGGACGCTCATCTTGTTCACGCCCTCGACGAACGGGAGCTTGAAGTAGACGCCCGGGTCGACGACGCCTATCGCGTTGCCGAGCCGCACCCTCACCCCGCGCTCGCCGGCGTCCACGACGCCGAACGAGCCGAACAGCACTATCAGCGCGGCAACCCCGATGACGGCGTGCGCGACGATTTTCCCGTAGAGCAGGTCTGAGCCGCTCTGGTTCATGTAGTTGAACATGCTAGTCGTGGTCATGGCCAAGGTGCTGCATGAGCAGCATCACGAGCACGCTGCGCGGCATGCCGGAGACGCTCGCGATGACCTGGGCCCTCGTGTCCACGCCGAGGCCGTGCCAGTACGTCATTCCCGTGATGCCCTTCTGCCCCTTCTCCTCGAACTCCTCGACCACGATGATGCACCCGTTCTTCTTGCCGGACGCGACGAGCTTCGCTCGCGATATAGCGTCCGCGAGCTCCTTCGCCGTCGGCGGCTCGTTCGAGCTCC
>Ga0255338_1001587_pt1 | contig 41356 bp, 38 predicted proteins | sample MeOH1_35cm_T4_19_FD_203715 | JGI IMG/M metagenome (GOLD analysis project Ga0255338, IMG submission 203715) | Sandy soil microbial communities from University of British Columbia, Vancouver, Canada - MeOH1_35cm_T4_195 | ecosystem: Engineered > Artificial ecosystem > Sand microcosm > Unclassified ... | reverse complement strand
TCTCAGCAGCGACGTCAAGCTCACCTTCGTGGTCAAGCGCAGCGGCGCTGATGTGATCCTCGTCGCGACACCGCGCCGGCAGGAGCAGAAGGACGCCTTCGGCAATGTGCAGCGGATGGGCATTCTGGGCCTGTCGCCAGATACGAGCGAGGCGAACTGGCGCACGACCCGTAGCGACCCGGCGACGAGCCTTTGGCTCGGCGCCAAGGAAACCTGGTTCATAGTTTCCCAGACATTCAACTATCTGGGACGCGTCGTTTCCGGCGCCGAGGATGCCAGCCAGATCGGCGGTCCGTTGACCATCGCACGGGTTTCAGGGCAGGTTGCGTCCGTCGGATTCTCCGCGTTGCTGAACCTGACGGCGATCCTTTCCGTAAGCATCGGCCTGCTTAACCTTTTCCCGGTGCCGATGCTTGATGGTGGGCACCTTCTGTACTATGCGGTTGAGGCTCTGCGCGGCCGCCCGCTGGGCGAGCAGGCTCAGGAATTCGGCTTCAGAATCGGGCTCGCGCTCGTCATGATGCTCATGGTTTTTGCGACATGGAACGATTTGGTCCATCTGTTCAGCTGATCGTCTCGATGCCTGCGGGCAGAGGCAACCTGGCGATAAACAAACGGGGTCCTGCGGGACTCGAGCGATTGAGGTAGGTAGGGGATGGGGCGACTGGTGAGTTCGATGGCCCGAGTGGCGCGTTTCGGCAGCGTCTGCGCGCTGCTTCTCGCTGTGTGGAGCGTTGCGGCGGTCCCCGGAACCGGTTTTGGGATCGTGCAGGCCCAGGCAGCCGAGGCTACTGCTGCTGCTGCGGAAGGACCCGTGATCCGGAAGATCAACGTCGAGGGCAATCAGCGCATCGAGCGCGATACCGTCGTCTCCTACATGGCGCTTCAGGAAGGCGACGCCTACAGCGCGGACAAGGTCGACACCTCGCTGAAGCATCTTTTCGACACCGGCCTCTTTGCCGACGTAAACATTCGCCGCGACGGCGACACGCTTGTCGTTTCCGTTGTCGAGAATCCGATCGTCAACCGCGTCGCCTATGAAGGTACGAGCGCGGTCAAGGAAGAAGACCTCAACAACGAAGTCCAGCTGAAGCCGCGCACCATCTATACGCGCGCCAAGGTTCAGGCCGACGTCACGCGCATCATCGAGCTCTATCGCCGCGGCGGCCGCTTCGCCGCGACCGTCGAGCCGAAGGTCATCCGTCTTCCGCAGAACCGCGTCGATCTCGTCTTCGAGATCAATGAGGGCCAGAAGACGAAGATCGCGGCCATCAATTTCCTCGGCAACAAGAACTTCAGCGATGGCGACCTGCGGGAAGTCGTCTCGACCAGCGAGTCCGCCTGGTGGAAGTTCTTCTCGTCATCCGACAGCTACGATCCCGATCGCCTGACCTATGACCGCGAGCTGCTTCGCCGTTTCTATCTGTCGAAGGGCTATGCGGACTTCCGCGTCGTTTCCGCTGTGGCCGATCTCAGCCGCGACGATGCCTCCTTCCACATCACCTTCACGGTCGAGGAAGGCGAGGTCTATAATTTCGGCAAGGTCGACATCAAGACGAACCTCGAAAAGCTCAACAAGGACGAGCTCAAAGAGCTCCTGGTGGCGAAGACCGGCGACACCTATAACGCCAACTTCATCGACAAGTCCGTTGACGCATTGACCTTTGCGGCCGGTTCCAAGGGCTATGCCTTTGCCGAAGTGCGTCCGCGTGTGCATCGCGACCGCAAGAACCACGTCGTCGATATCACCTTCAATATCGCCGAGGGCCCGCGCGTTTACGTCGAACGGATCGACATCGTCGGCAACCAGCGCACACTGGACCGAGTCATTCGCCGCCAGATGAAGCTCGCCGAAGGCGACGCCTTCAACAAGGTGCTGCTCGACAAGTCCGAGAAGGACATTCGCGGCCTGCAATATTTTGCCAAGGTCGACGTCAAGCAGCAGCCGGGCTCGACCCCTGACAAGACGATCATCAATGTCGCCGTGCAGGAACAGTCGACGGGCTCGCTCTCTCTGAGCTTCGGCTTCTCGTCGCTCGACAATGTCGTCGCCGGTGCGGGCCTCAGCGAACGCAACTTCCTGGGTCGCGGCCTGCAGGTTGGTACGAACCTGTCGCTGGCCAAGCGGCAGCAGTTGCTCGAGTTTCACTACACAGATCCCTATTTTCTGGATCGCGATCTCGTGGGCGGTGTCGATATCTTCGGCAGCGAGACGAACTATCAGAGCGAAGCCTCGTTCGACTCGCGCACACAGGGCGCCGGTCTCCGCTTCGGTTTCCCGCTTTCCGACAACAGCCGATTGCTCACGCGCTATCAGTTGCGCTTCGAGAGCATCTTCAACGTCACCAGTACCTCGCCGCTGGTTAAGGCCGCCGCCGGTTCGCAGACACGTTCGATCGTCGGTTACGACTACTATCTCGACCAACGCAACGATCCGGTCATTCCGACAGGTGGCTGGGACTTCCTGTTCAGCCAGGACTTCGCCGGTGTCGGCGGCTCCGTGCGTTACCTGTCGAGCCAGATACTGGTCCACAACTACTATCAGTTGGCCGAGAGCTACATCCTGACCTTGCGCGCTGACCTCGGTTACATCCAGGGCATCGGACAGGACATCAAGCTCAACGACCGCTTCTTCAAGGGTGGTCAGGACTTCCGCGGGTTCAAGTCGGCAGGTCTCGGCCCGCGCGACCTCACCACGGACGATGCTATCGGCGCCAACGGCTATGCTTTCGGCACAGCGGAAGTCAGCTTCCCGAACGGGTTGCCGGAAGCGCTGGGCATCTCGACGAGCCTGTTCACCGACTTCGGTATCGTCGGCGGTGCCACCATCGACAGCGGCCTGGGCGGTTCGGATGTCTACAAGACCGGCTATGCGCCGCGCGTATCGGCGGGTCTCAGCCTCAACTGGAAGTCGCCATTCGGCCCCGTCCGTCTCGACTTCGGTCAGCCTTTCGTGAAGGAGAACTACGACAAGACCGAAGTCTTCCGCTTCAGCGCGGGCACGCAGTTCTAGAGCGAGTCAGGAGCGCGATCTCGAGGGGTATCGGGATCGCGCTCTTTTTAAAACCAAGGCCGGGCAAAACCGGCGTCCTCAACAACCTTCGTCCCAGGATTTCAAAAGGGTATTCCGGACCATGAAGTTCCATCGTTTTGCCAAGCGTGTGCTTGCGGCCTTGGCGTTTGTTTCCATCGCAACCGCGGCGACCGTTCCCGCCGCGTCGGCTGCAAATCCGGCGGTCATCCTGATCGTCAACACGCAGCAGATTTTCAACGAGTCCAAGGTCGGCCAGAGCATTCGCGCCCAGCTTCAGGATCAGGCGAAGAAGCTTCAGGCGGAAGACAAGAAGGGCTCGGAGGCGCTTCAGGCGGAAGCCAAGAAGCTTTCCGAGCAGCGTTCGATTCTGAGCGCCGATGACTTCAAGCAGAAGGTTGCGGTTCTCGAAAAGAAAGAAGCCGATCGCCAGGAGAAGATGCGTGCGAAGGGCGATGCGCTTCAGCTCGGCGTCAACAAGGCGCGCACTGACGTCGAAGCCGCTATTCGTCCGATCTTCGCCGAGGTGATGAAGAAGAATGGCGCGACGTTGCTTCTCGATCAGTCGGTCGTGCTTGCCGGCGGCGTCGATCTCGACGTGACCGCGGAAGTGCTGAAGGCGCTCGATGCCAAGATCACCAAGATCGACGTGAAGCCGATCTCGGCGGCGGATGCGAAGAAGGCTGCGCAGTAATCCAGTTGAGAAAGGCCCCGCCTCAAATGGCGGGGCATGTGGTGACAATGGCGGATTCTCGTTTCTTTGCGAATAAAGGACCGTTCGCACTTGGCGAGATCGCCACGCGCGTGGGAGCGGAGCTTGGCCCTAATGCCGACGCGGTGCGTCGGATTGAGGACATGGCTTCGCTCGACGCCGCTGGCCCCACGGATCTGAGCTTCCTCGACAATCCCAAATATGCAGACGCTTTTGCTGCAACGGCGGCGGGCGCCTGCCTCGTTCATCCGCGTTTCGTTGGACGCGCGCCGGCAGGGCTTGCACTGCTGGTGACCAAGGAGCCTTACCGCGCCTATGCGCTGGCGAGCCAACTTTTCTATCCCGACGAGGCGCGTGGCGCCGACACCTATGGCGAGCCCGGAGCCGTTCATCCTCGCGCCGTCGTTCATCAGAGCGCGAGCATTGGCGCCGGCGCCACCATCGAGCCCGGCGCCGTGATCGGCGCGCATGTCGAGATCGGCAGCGGCACCGTCATCGGCGCCAACGCGGTGGTGTCGAAGGGCTGCACCATCGGGCGCAATTGTTTCATTGGTCCCAATGTCACGATCAGTCACGCCCATATCGGCGACCGTGTGATGCTGCATCCCGGCGTTGCAATCGGTCAGGACGGTTTTGGCTTCGCCATGGGGCTCCCGCGCCATGAAAAGGTTCCGCAGCTCGGTCGCGTCGTCATCCAGGATGATGTCGAGATTGGTGCGAACACTACTGTCGACCGCGGCGCGGGCCCGGATACGGTGATCGGCGAGGGGACCAAGATTGATAATCTCGTGCAGATCGGACACAACGTGCAGACGGGACGCGGTTGCGTGATCGTCTCGCAGACGGGCGTGTCCGGTAGCGCCAAGCTCGGCGACTTCGTGGTGCTCGCGGCGCAGGTTGGTGTGACCGGGCACCTGACGATCAACTCCGGTGTCCAGATCGCGGCGCGAAGCGCGGTCATCCACGATGTGCCGGCAGGCCGCCAATATGGTGGCGTACCGGCGAGGCCCATTCGCGAATGGCAGCGCGAACTGGTGGCGATCAAGAACCTCGGCAAGCGCCGGAAGCCGGACGAACCGGCGGATGACGCGAGTTAGAGACGAAGGATAAGCGGCGCGAGCCGTGCGAGAGGGAATGAGATAATGAGCGACGCGGAAGCGGTAACGGAAGTTCTCGGCAGCGCGGATATCAAGCGGGTGATGGAGCTTCTCCCGCACCGCTATCCCATGCTGATGATCGACAAGATCATCGAGATGAGGGGCAGCGAGTCGGCGATCGGGATCAAGAATGTCTCGGCCAATGAGCCCTTCTTTCAGGGGCACTTTCCCGGCCATCCGGTGATGCCCGGCGTTCTGATTGTCGAGGCCATGGCGCAGACGGCTGGCGCGCTGGTGCTGAGCGGACTTGGTGCCGATGCCGAAGGCAAGATCGTCTATTTCATGACGATCGAGCGCGCGCGTTTCCGCAAGCCGGTGCAGCCGGGCGACGTGCTGCATATTCATGTCACCAAGATTCACAGCCGCGGCCCAGTCTGGAAGTTCAGCGGCGAGGCGAAGGTCGATGGAGCGCTCGTTGCGGAGGCCGAATACAGCGCAATGATCGTCGATCAGGCATCGAAAGCATGACGAATATTCATCCGACTGCCATCGTCGATCCCAAGGCTGAACTCGACCCCAGCGTGAAGGTCGGGCCCTACAGCATCATTGGACCCGACGTGAAGCTCGGCGCGGATGTCGTTCTGCATTCCCACGTCGTCATAGTCGGGCGCACGACTATCGGCGCGCGGACGCAGATTTATCCTTTCGCCTCGATCGGCCAGCCGCCGCAGGATCTCAAATATCATGGCGAGCCGAGCACGCTTGAGGTGGGTACGGACAATCTCATCCGCGAATATGTGACGATGAATGCCGGCACCGAGGGCGGCGGCATGGTGACCCGTATCGGCAGTAACAATACGTTCCTTGCCAGCGCCCATGTCGGTCATGACTGTATCATCGGCGATCACGTCATCCTGTCGAATACGACGCTGCTCGCTGGCCATTGCCGCGTTGCGGACTATGTGATTTTTGGCGGCGGTTCCGCCGTGCATCAGTTTGTGCGCATCGGAAAGCATGCCTTCATCGGCGGTGCGAGCGCGGTCGAAAGCGACATCATTCCCTTCGGCCTCGTCGTTGGAAATCGCGCTCACCTCATGGGGCTCAATCTGGTCGGTCTCAAGCGCCGTGGCTTCTCGCGCGAGCAGATCACTGCGATGCGCGATGCCTTCGGCCAGATCTTCGGTCAGGAAGGCGCGCTGCGAGATCGCGTCGCGGCGGTCGCGGAGCGGTTTGCAGACAATGCAGACGTGATGGACATCGTGAACTTCATCCAGGCCGATGCCGACCGTCCGCTCTGCCTGCCACGCCATTGACGGGGTTTCGCTGAGGCTAGCGGCATGAGCTCGTCTGCCAACAAACCGCGCAAACTCGGCATCGCTGCCGGCGGCGGGCCATTGCCGCTTGCGGTCGCCGACGCGGCCCGGGCAGCGGGGCGCGAGGTATTCATCGTCGGCGTCAAGGGCGCGGCCGGCCCCAACATTGAACGCTATCCACATGGGTGGGTGCGCGTCGGCGCCATGGGGCGCTTCCTCAAGCTCTTCAAGCAGAATGGTTGTGAGGATGTTGTCATCATCGGTCCGATGACGCGGCCGACACTTCGCGACATTGTGCCGGATTTTCGTGGGCTTCTTCTTCTGCCACGCTTCATCAAGCGAATGAAGACGGGCGACGACGCGCTCTTGCGCGGCGTCGTGGAGTTCCTGGAGGAGAACGGCATTCGCGTCGTCGGCGCGGAAACCATTTTGCCGAGCCTGCTTGCTTCCACGGGGCTGTTAAGCAAGGCTGCTCCAACCGCGTCGCAAGAGGCGGATATAGACGCTGCAATTGCCGCTGCTCGCAAAATCGGGGCGCTCGATATCGGGCAAGGTGCCGTCGTTTGTCGCGGCCATGTGCTCGCGCTCGAAGACATAAAAGGAACAGATGCGATGCTTGGCCGTGTTGCCGCCATGCCGCCGGAAGGCCGCGGCTCGGAGACTGCACGCGACGGTGTGCTGGTCAAGCTGCCAAAGCCCGCACAGGAACGGCGCGTCGATTTGCCGACAATTGGTGTACGGACGGTTGAGCGCGCCGCCGCTGCTGGGCTTGCGGGCATCGCGGTCGAAGCGGGCGGGGCCATTGTGGCGGATGCAGAGGGCGTGGCGCGCAAGGCCGATGAGCTAGGCCTCTTCGTGCTGGGTTTCCCGCATGCGCGGACCCTGGGCGCGCGGCCATGAAGGACGACGTGAGCATTCCCCATATCATGCTCGTCGCGGGCGAGCCTTCCGGCGATGCGCTTGGCGGCGAGTTGATGGAAGCCCTGAAGGAGCTGACCCACGGCGCGGTGCGGATCACGGGCGCCGGTGGGCCGAAAATGATCGCTCAAGGCCTCACCTCCATTTTTCCGATGTCCGACACCTCCGTGATGGGGCCGCGCGAGGTCATTCCGCGCCTGCCGCTCATTCTGAGGCGCATGCGGGAGACGGCGGATTTCGCGGTGCGCGAGCGTCCCGACGTGCTGGTCATCATCGACAGCCCGGATTTCACGCATATGGTGGCGAAGCGCGTTGCGAAGCGCGCGCCGGATATTCCGATTGCGAATTATGTCTCGCCGAGTGTCTGGGCCTGGCGGCGTGGTCGTGCGCGCGGCATGGCGAAATATGTGAAGCGTGTGCTGGCGCTGCTTCCGTTCGAGCCGGATTTCTTTCGCGCGGAAGCCAATCTCGATTGCGTCTATGTCGGCCATCCGGCCATTGAGCGTTTGCCGGCTGCGGGCAGCGGCGAGGCGTTCCGCAAGGCGCGCGGGCTCGCATCCGACCAGCCGATACTGCTGATCCTTCCCGGCAGCCGCACTAATGAAGTGAAGCGCCTGATCGCCGATTTCGGCGCGACGGCCGCGCTGCTCGCGCGAGACATTCCCGGGATAAAATTCGTTCTGCCGACCGTGCCGCATGTCCGCCATTTGGTGGAAGAAGGCGTGAAGAGCTGGACGGTTCCCGTCGAGTTGATTGAAGGCGAGGATGAGAAGCGAGCGGCTTTCGATGCGGCCACCGCTGCGCTGGCCGCGTCGGGCACCGTCTCGCTTGAACTCGGTCTTGCCCGTGTGCCGATGGTGATCGCCTACAAGATCGACCCAATCGCTGCGTGGGTCGTCTCCGGTCTGCTCAAGGTGCCTTCGGTTGTCGTCGTCAATCTCATCCTCGACCGGCCATCTGTGCGAGAGTTCCTGCAATTCGCGGCGAAGCCCGCCGCGCTTGCAGATGCGTTGAAGCCGCTTCTGCGCGACACGCCTGCGCGCAAGCAGGCGCTGGCTGATCTGGATGAACTCAGGGAGATCATGGGGGTCGGCGGGGACAGGCCGAGCCTTCGGGCGGCGCGGGCGGTTCTGGAGATGCTGCCGCCGCGGCTCAGATAAGCTCCAAAGAAAAGAGGCGCCCCTTGGGGCGCCTCTGGCATTTCTCGACTAGCTCGACGGCTTACTTGCGCTTGTCGAAGGCGACGTAGTCGCGGCGCGGTGCGCCCGTGTAGAGCTGGCGCGGACGGCCGATGCGCTGGTCCGGGTCCTCGATCATCTCGTTCCACTGGGCGACCCAGCCGACGGTGCGGGCGAGGGCGAAGAGCACGGTGAACATGGTGGTCGGGAAGCCCATCGCCTTCAGCGTGATGCCCGAATAGAAGTCGATATTCGGATAGAGCTTCTTCTCGATGAAGTAGCTGTCGCTGAGAGCGATCCTTTCGAGTTCGATGGCAACGTCGAGCAGCGGATCGTCCTTGATCCCCAGGACCTGGAGCACTTCGTGGCAGGTCTTCTGCATCACGCGGGCGCGCGGGTCGTAGTTCTTGTAGACGCGGTGGCCGAAGCCCATCAGGCGGAAGGGATCGTTCTTGTCCTTCGCCTTGGCGATGTATTCCGGGATGCGGTCAACGGTGCCAATCTCGCGCAGCATTTCGAGCGCGGCCTCGTTCGCGCCGCCATGTGCCGGGCCCCAGAGGCAGGCGATGCCCGCCGCGATGCAGGCGAAGGGATTGGCGCCCGACGAACCGGCGAGACGCACGGTCGAGGTCGAGGCGTTCTGCTCATGGTCGGCATGGAGGATGAAGATGCGGTCCATCGCGCGGGCGAGGATCGGATCGACCTTGTATTCCTCGGCTGGCACCGAGAAGCACATGTGCAGGAAGTTCTCGGCATAGCCGAGGCTGTTCTTCGGATAGACGACCGGCTGGCCGACCGAATACTTGTAGGCCATGGCGGCGAGTGTCGGGATCTTCGCGATCAGGCGGCGGCTCGCGATCATGCGCTGGACCGGATCGTTGATGTCCGTGGAGTCGTGATAGAAGGCCGAGAGCGCACCGACCATGCCGCACATGATCGCCATCGGATGGGCGTCACGGCGGAAGCCGCGCAGGAAAAACTGCATCTGCTCATGAACCATGGTGTGGTTCGTGATCGCCTTGTCGAATTCCTTGAATTCGGCCGAAGTCGGCAGTTCGCCGTTCAGCAGCAGGTAGCAGCTCTCGAGGAAGTTGCCCTTTTCTGCCAGCTGCTCGATGGGATAGCCGCGATAGAGCAGGACGCCTTCTTCACCGTCGATATAGGTGATCTTCGACTCGCAGCTCGCCGTGGAGGTGAAGCCGGGGTCGTAGGTGAAGTGACCCGTCTGGCCATAGAGCTTGGAGATATCGATGACGCTCGGGCCGATCGAGCCGGGGACGACAGGATACTCGTAATTTTTATTGTCGACGGCGAGAGTCGCGAGCTGCTTCGCGCCACCTTCTTTTCCGTTTTTCGTCATGCTGTCCTGCCTGTCCTTTGCTGGTTTGCCGAACCGGGCGGAGAGCCACGATCCAGCCATTGTTGAACATTCTAGTGGGCGGCCTGCGCTAGCACGAGCGTCAGGCAGCCTGATCCCTGATCCTTCCGAGCGATTCCTCGCGGCCGAGGGTCGCAAGCACATCGAAAATGGGCGGTGAAACCGAGCTTCCGGTCGCGGCCGCGCGGAGCGGCTGCGCGACCTTGCCGAGCTTGAGGTCTTCCGCTTCCGCGAAGGCGCGAACGGCCGCCTCGATGTCGCTGGCCACCCAGCCATCAAGCGCTTCGAGGCCGGGCACGAGCCGCGCGAGCAGTGCGCGCGCATCTGTGTCCAGCAGCTTCGCCGCGTTGGCGTCCAGCGCGAGCGGGCGTTTGGCGCGCAGGAACTCCGCGCCCTTGGCGACATCAAGCAGCGTCTTCGCGCGCTCCTTGATGCCGGCCATGGCGGCGATGAGCTTCGTGCGGAAATCGGCGCCGAAATTGCCGCCATCGGTCCAGTGGCCGAGGTGCCGCATCAGCTCGATCGTCTCGTCGGCGAGGAGCGTGTCGTCCTTCTCGCGGATGTAGTGGCCGTTCAGGCTTTCAAGCTTGGCAAAGTCGAAGCGCGACGGCGAGCGGCCGATGTGATCGAGGTCGAACCACTCGATCGCCTGCTCGGTCGAGAAAATCTCGTCGTCGCCATGGCTCCAGCCGAGGCGGGCGAGATAGTTTCGCATCGCTTCGGGCAGATAGCCCATGTCGCGATAGGCATCGACACCGAGCGCGCCATGGCGCTTGGAGAGCTTTGCGCCGTCCGGCCCATGGATGAGCGGCACATGGGCGAATTCGGGAATGTCCCAGCCCATGGCGGCATAGATCTGGCTCTGACGGCCGGCATTGGTGAGGTGGTCGTCGCCGCGGATGATGTGAGTGACGCCCATGTCGTGATCGTCGACGACAACCGAAAGATTGTAGGTCGGCGTGCCGTCGCTGCGGACGATGATGAGATCGTCGAGCTGCTCGTTCGCGAAGCGTACATCGCCCATGACATGGTCGCGCACGATGGTCTCGCCTTCATTCGGCGATTTGAAGCGGATGACCGGCTTCACGCCTTCGGGCGCCTCGGAGGGATCGCGGTCGCGCCAGCGGCCGTCATAGCGGATGGGGAGGCCTTCGGCTTTTGCCTTTTCCCGCATCTCTTCAAGTTCCTGCGGGCTTGCATAGCAGTAGTAGGCCTTGCCCTGCCGCATAAGCTCCTCGGCGACCTCGCGGTGCCGCGCCTGGCGCGCGAACTGATGGGTGACTTCTCCGTCCCATTCGAGACCGAGCCAGCGCAGTCCTTCGAAGATTGCCTCAATGGCGGCGTCGGTCGAGCGTTCGCGGTCCGTGTCCTCGATACGCAGAAGGAATCTGCCATTGTGACGGCGCGCATAAAGCCAGCTGAATAGAGCCGTCCGCCCGCCACCGATATGCAGATAGCCGGTCGGCGAGGGGGCAAAGCGCGTTACGACTTGCTTCGGTTCCGTCATGATCTCCCGTCGTCCCACCTTTCGGGCCGCACCCGTGAGGGGTGAACCCAGGCAGGTAGGCAAGGCGATTTATTGTTGGCATGCTGCGGTCCGGAAGCGCGACATTCGGGCAAGCGGATCTGCTGCGGGGCAGGGTTTTCTAGCACATTGCGGCAACGCAACGTAAGCCCGAAGGGGCCGCTTGCCCAAGGGTTTTTGGGTTTTGTTCACGGGTTGTTCGGGGCGTTTTTCGAGTAGGGGGCGGGGTGACGGCCGCGACGGATGCGGAATCGGACGAGGCCGGGGATGGGCATGAGGAGCACGCGGTTTTGGCGCGCCTCCGGGATGCCGCCCGCTACGTGACCACGTCCTTCTTCAGCGAGACCGACCGATGGTTTTTGTGGTCGCCGGTCCTTTTGGGCCTCGGTATCGCGCTTTATTTCGACCTCTCTTTCGAGCCGCCTCTCTGGTCCGCTTTCGCCGTGCTTCTCGCCTCGGGGGGCTGGCTCGCCCTGGCGCTCAGGCGTCAAACAACGACGGTTTTCGCGGCGGCGCTTTTCTGCGTCGCGCTCGGTTTTGCACTCGCCTGCGCGCGCACAGCCGTCGTCTGGGCTCCCGTCGTCCAAAAGCCGTGGAACGGGGTGATGGTGGGGCGTGTCGTGGAGGTAGAGCGCACCGAAAGAGGGGCGCTGGCCGTTACCCTTCAGCCACTATCGATGGAGCGTGTCGCTGCGGCGGAACTCCCGGCACGGGTAAGGCTTCAGGTCCGCTTTCCCGATTCGGTCATCGAACCCGGCGAGACGATCCGGCTGCGTGGACGGCTGATGCCACCGCCGGAGCCCGTCGAGCCCGGTGGGTTCGATTATGCGCGTCAGGTCTGGTTCGAGCGATTGGGTGGAGTGGGCTTCGCCTTCGCCTCGCCGGAGCGCATCGCGCCGCCACCCGAGGACTGGACGACGGCGCTCGCGAGCCTCCGCCATGCGATCACGGCCCGCGTGCAGACCGGCATCGGCGGCGCGTCGGGCGCGATCGCGGCGGCGCTCATCACCGGCGAGCAGCGCGCCATCCCCGAATGGGCGGCCGAAGATCTACGCAATGCGGGGCTTTCGCATGTGCTGTCGATCTCCGGTCTGCACATGGTGCTTTTTGGCGGTTCGCTCTTCTGGCTGGTGCGGGCCGCTTTTGCGCTCGTGCCAGCTATTGCGCTTCGCTACCCGATCAAGAAATGGGGCGCGGCGGCGGCGCTTTTCGGCTCGACGGGCTACCTGCTCATTTCGGGCGCAGAGGTGGCGACGCAGCGCTCTTGGATCATGATCGCCCTGATGTTCGTCGCCGTTCTTTTCGATCGTCCAGCGATCAGCATGCGGAATGTCGCACTGGCGGCGATCGTCGTGCTCACCTGGCAGCCGGAGAGTCTTCTCGGCGCGAGTTTTCAGATGTCATTTGCCGCCGTCGTCGCGCTGATCTCTTTTTATGAGGGCCCGCTTGCGCAGCGTTTCACGGTCGCCATGGGCGAGCGCGGCGACGGGCTCATCGTTGCCGGGTTGCGCTTCGGCTTCAATCACCTCGCGGGCATCATGCTCACGACGACGGTCGCCGGGTTTGCCACGGGTGCCTATGCCGCCTTTCATTTCGACCGTGTGGCGCTATACGGCATGGCCGGCAATCTCGGCGCATTGCCCATTGTCAGTGTGTTCGTCATGCCAGCTGCGCTGGCCGCGATGATACTCATGCCGTTCGGTCTTGAGGCACCCGCGCTCTGGGTGATGGGCAAGGGCGTCGACGGCATGCTCTGGGTGGCGCATGAAGTGTCGGGCTGGCAGGGTGCAGACCGCCTCGTCGCTTCGGCGCCCATGGCCTCGCTTGCGCTGCTGACATTGGGCGGTCTCTGGCTTTCGCTCTGGCGCGGCAGCTGGCGGTTCGTAGGCATCGCGCCAATGGCGCTTGCCATTGCGCTATGGGGCTCGCCCACGCGGCCCGATGTGCTGGTCGACCGCGACGGGGGGCTGGCGGCCTTGCGCGGCGCGGATGGATTGCTGCACCTCACGGCGAAGCGCTCATCCTATGCGGCGGGGCAATGGCTGCGGCATGACGGCGACGCGCGAATGCCGAATGAGGCCGTGGGGTCGCCATTTCTTGGATGCGACTCCCGTGGTTGCGTCTGGCGCGAACCGGGCCGCCCCCTTGCGGCCTTTCCGCAAGGGTTGGAAGCTCTGGCCGACGATTGCGCCAGGGCCGATATCGTCATCGCGACGATGCCCATATCGCGCCGCATCCGCGCGAGGTGTCATGCGCGGTTGGTCGTCGATCGTTTCGATCTCTGGAGGAGCGGCGCGATTGCGATCTACTACGGAGATGATGGAGAGATGAGAATGGAAACCTCGCGCGAAACGCGAGGCCGCCGTCCATGGGTACAGCGCCAATTCGCAGCAAAATCGCCGCGCGACGAGCGTGCAGCCGATCAGTAGCGGCGCAGAAGCCCGACGAGCTTGCCCTGAACCTTCACGCGATCCGGCCCGAAGATGCGCGTCTCATAGGCGGGGTTCGCGGCTTCGAGGGCGATGGAATCGCCTTTGCGGCGCAGGCGCTTCAACGTCGCTTCCATGCCGTCGACAAGCGCCACGACGATCTCACCGCTATTGGCGGTGTCGCAGCGCTGAATAAGCACCGTGTCGCCATCGAGAATGCCGGCGTCGATCATGGAGTCGCCTTTGACCTCGAGCGCGTAATGCTCGCCGGAGCCGAGCAGCGTCAGGGGCACGGCGACCTGATGGCTCTCCTCCTGCAGCGCTTCGATCGGGGTGCCGGCGGCGATGCGGCCCATGACAGAAAGGGTGATCGTGTTTTCGGACTGCTGCGCGGGCTGCAGATCCCGGCTCAGGGGCTTGCCGCGGCTGCCTTCGATCACGCTGGGCGAGAAGCCTTTGTTGCGTGAGACGGAGAGGCTCGGCGAAGCGGATTCGGGCAGCTTTACGATTTCCAGAGCACGGGCGCGGTGGGCGAGGCGGCGGATGAAGCCCCGCTCCTCAAGCGCTGTGATGAGGCGATGAATGCCGGACTTGGACCGCAGGTCGAGCGCGTCTTTCATCTCGTCGAAGCTCGGAGACACGCCTCCCTCCTTGATGCGCTCGTGAATGAACATCAGGAGTTCGTGCTGTTTGCGTGTGAGCATGCTTTCGGGCCCCAAATATGGAACAAACCATAAACCTCGGCACTTGTTCTAGTTTGGTTCCCGTCGGGCGTCAAGAGCTTCTGTGGATAAATCAGAACCGAAGCGGCATGACGTGAACCAGTTCGCCCGCTTCCGCCGCGGGCGCGTGAGGTGGGCGCACGATCAGGCAATCGGCCGTGGAGAGCAGAGAGAGCATGGAGCTGTCCTGCTTCGGGAAGGGCGTTGCGACGGGAAGTTCGCCGGGCATATGGTCGATGCTGGCGCGCAGATAGTCCTCACGACGGTCGTTCTCCGCGAGGGGCGCGCCGAGACGGGCGAGCGTCGTGTGCGGTGCGGTTGCCTCGCCGCCCTGAAGCTTCGTCAGCGCGGGCACCAGGAAAAGCAGGGCGCAGACCTGCGCCGAAACGGGATTGCCCGGCAGACCCAGCATGGGAATGTTGCGGTAGCGCCCGAACATCAGCGGTTTTCCGGGGCGCATGGCGATGCGCCAGAAGTCGATGTCGAGTCCGTCTTCCGCGAGCGCCGATTGCACGAGATCGTGGTCGCCCACAGATGCGCCGCCCAGCGTCACGAGCATGTCGGCGCCGATGGCCTTACGGGCCGCCGCGCGGATCGCCTCGCGCCGGTCGGGCGCAATGCCGAGATCAAGGGGGACGCAGCCTGCTTCCACGATGAGCGCCGCGAGCCCGTCATTATTGGACGAGACGATCTGGTTGGGGCCGATGGGCATGCCCGGCCGCACCAGCTCGTCGCCTGTCGAGAAAAAGGCGACGCGTGGGCGTCGATGCAGAAAGAGGCTCGGCTGGTTCATCGCTGCGGCAAAGGCAATGTCGGCAGGCGAGAGCTTCCGCCCGGAGACGAGGCCGGTCACGCCTTCCTTGAAGTCGAGGCCGGCGCGGCGGATATTCCGTCCGGGTACGGCGCTTTCGCGCGCGATGACGATATCGCCATACCGCTCGGTATCTTCCTGAATGACGATGGCGTCGGCGCCCTGCGGCACGGGCGCGCCGGTGAAGATGCGCACCGCTTCGCCTTCGCCGAGGGTGCCGACATAGGCGCCGCCCGCAGGTGCTTCGCCCACAACACGGAGCCGCGCAGGCACGCTCGCCACATCGGCGGCGCGCACAGCGTAGCCGTCCATGGCCGAGAGATCGGCAGGCGGCTGGGTTCGCCGCGCGACGACATCTTCCGCGAGAACACGGCCAGCCGCGTTGGCAAGCATCACCGGCTCCGCCGCCGTAGGCGTCAGCATGGCCAGAATGCGTGCGCGGGCTTCCGCGACGGGGATCAGGGCTTGCGCCATTTACTTCGCCTTATAGATGCCGGACTTGCCACCCGCCTTGTGCGTCAGCCGGATGTCCTCGATCCGCATCGAGCGGTCCACGGCCTTCGCCATGTCGTAGATCGTGAGGCAGGCAACGCTCACAGCCGTCAGCGCCTCCATCTCGACGCCCGTCTGGCCCGATAGCTTCACCGTTGCCTCGACCTCGATGCTGTTCTTCTTCGCATCGGGTTTGAAGTCGACCGAGACTTTCGAGATCGCAAGCGGGTGGCAGAGGGGAATGAGGTCCGATGTCTTCTTCGCCGCCATGATGCCCGCGAGCCGAGCGACTTCGAGCGCGTTACCCTTGGCGAGCCCGCCGCCGGTGATGAGCGCGAGCGTTTCAGGCTCCATCACGATGCGGCCCTTCGCCGTCGCGCTGCGCGCTGTCACCTTCTTGGCCGACACGTCGACCATGCTGGCGCGGCCCTTGGCGTCGAGATGGGTGAGTTTCTTGCCCGTCATTCCAAGCTCCGATCTTTGCGCCAGCTTTGCGCGTTCAGCTATCAGGCGACGACCGCCTTGATTGCCTTGAGGGTTGCCAGCAGTTTCGCCGCACCGTCGAGCGGCAAACAGCTCAGAGGATCACAGAGTGCCTTGTCGGGATCGGGATGGAACTCGAGGAAGACGCCATCGGCGCCGGCGGCAACTGCGGCCTTCGCGATGACCGAAACGCCTTCGCGGCGACCGCCCGTCGAAGCGCCGCCCGTGCGCGGATCGGCGCCCGGAAGCTGCACGGCATGCGTCGCGTCGATCGTTACCGGAACGCCGAGCTTCTTCATTTCGTCAAAGGCAAGCATGTCGACGATGAGGTTGTTGTAGCCGAAGGACGTGCCGCGTTCGCAGAGCATCGTGAAGTCCGCGCCGCCCGCCGCCTCCTTGATCTTGGAAACGATGTTCTTGCAATCCCAGGGGGCGAGGAACTGCGCCTTCTTCACATGGAGAAGGCCGCCTGCCTTATGCGTTGCGCGCGCAGCGGCCACCACGAGGTCCGTCTGGCGGCAAAGAAAGGCTGGGATCTGCACGATGTCGGCCACAGCGGCGACGGGCTCAGCCTGATGGACTTCGTGAATATCGGTCGCGATGGGAACGTTGAACTCGGCCTTCACAGCGGCGAGCATTTCAAGGCCCTTTTCGAGGCCCGGCCCGCGATAGCTCTTGATCGAGGAGCGGTTCGCCTTGTCGAAGCTCGCCTTGAAGATGAAGGGCAGGCCCAGCTCGGACGTCACCGCCTTCAGGTGCTTCGCCACATCGAAAGCAAGCTTCTGATCCTCAAGGACGTTCAATCCCGCGATGACTACGAGCGGCTGGCCGTCTCCGATGGAGATGTTCCATTTGTTCAGCTTGAGGACGGTCATGGGTCGATACCTTTTGATGCCATGGCGACGAAAAGTGGCGGCGTAACGTGAACGGTCGAAACTATTTCTGCAGCAGCGCGCGCGTCGCGGCTTCGACATCTGTCTGCCGCATCAGGCTTTCGCCGACGAGATAGGCATAAACGTCCGAACGCGCGAGGCGGGCGAGATCTTCGGGCGTGAAGATGCCGCTCTCGCCGATGACGAGGCGCTCTTTCGGAACGCGAGGTGCCAGTCTCTCGGTCGTCGCAAGCGTGACTTCGAATGTGCGGAGATTGCGGTTGTTGATGCCGATGAGCGGGCTTTTCAGCGCCAGCGCGCGATCGAGTTCGGCCTCGTCATGGACCTCGATGATCGCGTCCATGCCCCAGGCGAAGGCCGCGTCTTCGAGGTCGCGCGCCTGCGCGTCGGAAACGGAGGCCATGATGATGAGGATGCAATCCGCGCCCATCGCGCGGGCTTCGGCTACCTGATAGGTGTCGTAGAGGAAATCCTTGCGGATGACGGGTAGAGACACGGCGGCGCGAGCGGCGGCGAGGAAGTCCGGGCTACCCTGAAAAGATGGACCATCCGTCAGCACGGAAAGGCAGGTGGCGCCGCCGCGCTCATAGGCGCGGGCGAGTGACGGTGGATCAAAATCCGCGCGGATGAGGCCCTTGGAGGGGCTTGCCTTCTTGATCTCGGCGATCAGCGCATATTCCTTCACCGCGACCTTGCGGGTCAGCGCCGCTGCGAAGCCGCGCACGGGGCTTGCCGCGCGCGCGGCGCGTTCGACTTCGGCGAGGGGGCGGGCGAGCTTTGCAGCCGCAATCTCTTCGAGCTTGTAGGCGCCGATCTTTGCGAGAATGTCAGACATTGGCAGGCTTTCCGTTCGAAACGGCGACCAGCCGCGCCAGAACCTTCTTCGCCGCGCCGCTATCGATGGCCGCGCCCGCAAGTTTCACGCCCTCGGCGAGCGTTGCCGCCTTGCCAGCCACGATGAGCGCGGCGGCGGCGTTCAGGAGAACGATGTCGCGATAGGCGCCGGGCGCGCCGTCGAGCAGGGCGACGATGGCTGCGGCGTTATAGGCCGGATCGCCGCCGCGAAGATCGGCAAGCGTCGCGCGGGAAAGCCCGGCTTCCTCCGGCGTCACCTCGAATGTGCGGATCTTACCTTCGTTGAGTTCGGCGACATAGGAGACGCCCGTCGTCGTCAACTCGTCGAGGCCATCGGAGCCATGCACGACCCAGGCGCGCTTCGAGCCGAGGTTGCGAAGCGTCTCCGCGAAGGGCACGACCCAATGCGGCGCGAAAACACCGATGCTCTGATGCGTGACGCCGGCCGGATTGGCAAGCGGCCCGAGCAGGTTGAAGATCGTGCGTGTACCGAGTTCCGTGCGCACGGGCGCGACATATTTCATCGCCGAGTGATGCGCCGGGGCGAACATGAAGCCGATGCCGGCTTCCGCGATGCAACGGGCGATGACGTCCGGTTCGATGTCGAGTTTGACGCCGAGCGCGGTCAACGCGTCTGCCGTGCCGGATTTCGACGAGGCCGCTCGGTTGCCGTGCTTTGCCACCGGCACGCCAGCGGCAGCGACGACGAGCGATGTCGCGGTGGAAATATTGTAGGTTTGCGCGCCGTCGCCACCCGTGCCGACAATGTCGATGGCATCTGCGGGGGCGTTCACGGTGGGCGCTCGCTCGCGCATGACTCGGGCACCAGCGGTCAACTCGTCCACCGTCTCGCCGCGCACGCGCAGAGCCATCAGAAATCCCGCCATCTGGGCTGGTGTCGCCTCGCCCGACATGATGATCGAGAACGCTGCCTCGGCTTCGTCGGCATTGAGCGCCAATCCGCCGGCGACCTTGCCTATGAGTGCCTTGAAATCGCTCATGCGCGTTCCCTCAGGCGAGCGCGCGCGTTTTCACGCCCGTGATCTCGAGGAAGTTGCGCAGAATGTCGTGACCATGTTCGGTGGCGATGCTTTCCGGGTGGAACTGCACGCCGTGAATGGGCAGCTCCTTGTGGCGCAGGCCCATGATGACATCGTCGGAAGATGTCGCCGTCACTTCGAGCACCGAAGGGAACGTTGTCGGGTCGATGGTCAGCGAGTGGTAACGCGTTGCCTGGAGCGGGCTCGGCAGGTTGCGGAAGACGCCCTTGCCCGTATGCGAGATCGCGTCGACCTTGCCATGCATGAGCTTTGGCGCGCGGATGATCTTGCCGCCGAAGGCCTGGCCGATGGCCTGGTGGCCGAGGCAGACGCCGAAGAGCGGAATGCGCTCGTCCGCCGCCGCCTTGATGAGATCGAGGCAGATGCCCGCCCTGTCCGGATCGCAGGGGCCGGGTGAGATGACGATGGCGTCGGGCCGCATGGAGACGGCCTGTCCCACCGACAGCTTGTCGTTCCGGTGAACCTCGGTCTCGGCGCCGAGGTCGCCGAGGAACTGCACGAGGTTGTAGGTGAAGCTGTCGTAGTTATCGATGAGGAGCAGCATGATTAACCCACTAGGCGGTAAGAATACCGCGCTTTGGACATCTTATAGGCCGTGGGAGCGGAGCCGGGCAAGGCGTGCCGCTTTACGGCCCGCGCCGAGCCGTGTTCGTATGCCCCTATATAGGGTCTGAGTCGCAGGGTTGCATGCCGTATCGGAAAGTTTACAGGCGTATCAAGAAGCTATGGGCGGACCCTGAAATCCGGCGTGATGTGGCTGTGGGCGCGCTTTCGGTCGTTCTGGCGGTGGCTCTCGCCGTGCATTGGCGTTCAGGCGCGAGGGTTGCGCCCCCGGCACCCGGACCGAAGTTACCTGTGGCCCAGCATGAGGCTCCGGTAGCGAGGGTGGCGCCCGTGCCGCCCCAGGCCGCGCTCGCGCCGAAGCCTCCGGTTTCCCAGCCTGCTGCGCCCCCGAAGCATGTGGTTGCCGAGCCGCCAGCCTGGAAGCGCAATGCGGTGGTGCCCGCGGCGACGCCTGAAGCGCCGATGATCGCCATCGTCATCGACGATATGGGCGCGAACCGGAAGGGCACGGATCGGGCGATGGACCTGCCTGCGCCGATCACCTTTGCCTTTCTGCCATACACGCGGAACGTCGCCTCCTCGGTGAAGCTCGCACGGGAGCGCGGCCATGAAATCCTCGTCCATGTGCCGATGGAGCCCGTGGGCAAGGACGATCCGGGGCCGCATGCGCTGCGCGTCGGAGAGACGCCGGAACAGCTCAAAGCCGACCTTGTCTGGTGTCTCGACCAGTTCGGCGGCTATGTCGGCATCAACAATCATATGGGCAGCCGCTTCACGGCCGATGCCGCCGGAATGCGGCTCGTCATGGAGACGCTGAAGGACCGCGGCCTCATGTTCCTCGACTCGCGCACCTCGGCCCAGACGCAGGCCGCCAACGCTGCACGCGCGGCGGGTCTGCCGACGCTGTCGCGCGACGTCTTTCTCGACAATGAAGAAGAGGGCGGCGAGGTGAAAGCCGAGCTTGGTCGCCTCGAACAGATCGCGCTGAAACATGGCGTTGCTATCGCCATCGGCCATCCGCACCCCATTACGCTGGATATGCTGGAAAAGTGGATACCGGAGGCGCGTGCGCGCGGCTTCACGCTGGTGCCGCTGACGACGGCGCTCAAGCACCGCGAAGCGAGTTAAGTGCGCGGCTCAGCGGCTCGCGCTGAGCCCGTTGTTCCTGAGCAGCGCATCAAGGCGCGGCGGCACGGGCCTTCCGCTGGTGAAAAGCACGATGCTCTCTCCATCGGGGCCGGGGATCTGACCGTCAAGCACCGAGACGAGCCGCCGTGCGATGGCGGGTGCGGGATCGAGCCAGGTCACGGGCCAGGGCGCGACCGCATTCATTTCCTCGATGAGGAAGGGATAATGCGTGCAGCCGAGCACGACGATATCCGTACGCCTGCCGTCGATTTCGACAAAGCAGGGCGCAATCTCTTCGCGGATGATCTCGCGGTCGATGGCGACGCCGCGCGGCAGGTCTTCCGCCACGCTCGCGAGTCTCGGCGCGGCGACGAGCTGCACCTTTGCGGATTGCGCAAAACTCTCGATCAGCTTGCGCGTGTAGTCGCGGGCGATGGTCGCGGGGGTCGCGAGAACGGCGATGACGCCGGATTTCGTCTGCTCGGCGGCGGGCTTCACGGCGGGCACGGTGCCGACGAATGGAATGCTGAACTTCTCGCGTAGCGGCGGCAGGACGAGCGTCGAAGCGGTATTGCACGCGATGACGACGGCAGCGGGATCGTGTGCTGCGATCAGCTCGCCCATCAACCGCACGATATGCGTGCTGAGTTCGTCTTCCTTCCAATTACCATAGGGAAAGGCCGCGTCGTCCGCGACATAGACGAGCCGTTGCGTCGGCATGAGCTTGCGGATTGCGGCAAGCACGGAAAGCCCACCAATGCCGGAATCGAAAACGAGGACAGGCTTGCCCCCGCTGCCGCCGCTCACTGGCGTCTCCCGCCTCTCGAGGCGTATCGCACCGCTTCTTCAGCCGCGCGGAAAAGCGCCTTGGCCTTGTTGACGCTCTCCTGACACTCGCCTTCGGGCGTCGAATCCGCGACCACGCCACCGCCCGCCTGAACGTACATCTTGCCGTCCTTGACGATGGCGGTGCGCAACACGATGCAGGTGTCCATCTCGCCCGCAGCCGAGAAATAGCCGACGCAACCGGCATAGGCGCCGCGCTTGTCCAGTTCGAGCTCGTCGATGATTTCCATCGCGCGAACCTTGGGCGCACCGGAAACGGTGCCCGCCGGGAAGCCCGCGATCAGCGCCTCGATGGCGTCGTAATGGGGGTCGAGTTCGCCTTCGACATTGGAGACGATGTGGATGAGGTGCGAGGTATATTGCAGCGCGAACTGTTCGGTCGCCTGCACCGTGCCGATCTTCGAGACGCGGCCCACATCGTTGCGGCCGAGATCGAGGAGCATCAGATGCTCGGCCCGTTCCTTCGGATCGGCCAGCAATTCCTCGCCGATGGCCGCATCTTCGCTGGCGCTCTTGCCGCGATGGCGCGTGCCCGCGATCGGGCGGATCGTGACCTTGTTGTCGCGCACGCGCACAAGGATTTCGGGACTCGAGCCGACGATCGAGAAGTTCTCGAAATTGAGAAAATAGAGATAAGGCGATGGATTGATGCGCCTGAGCGCCCGGTAGAGCGAGAAGGCGGGCAGGGTGAAGGGCGCCTCGAAGCGCTGCGAGAGCACGACCTGGAAGATGTCGCCAGCCGCGATATATTCCTTCGCCTTGCGCACCATGTCGAAATAAGTCTCTTGCGGCGTGTTCGATTTGGGCTCCGGCATCTCGCCGACATTGTCCACCTGATCGACATGCGGCAGCGAACGGTCGAAGTCGGCGACGACATCGGTGAGCCGTTCACCCGCGCGTGCATAGGCGGCGCGCGCATTGACGCCGGACTCCGGCCGCACCGGCGTCACGATGATCACCTCGTCCTTCACCGAGTCGAAGACGGCGATGATCGTCGGCCGCAGGAAGAGCCCGTCGGGCATGCCGAGGCGGTCGGGATTCTGGTTCGGCAGATTCTCGATCAGGCGGATCGTGTCATAGCCCATATAGCCGAAGACACCTGCCGCCATCGGAGGCAGATCTTCCGGAAGCTCGATGCGCGATTCCGCAATCAGCGCGCGCAGCGAGGCGAGCGCGCCCGTGCCGCAGGGCTCGAAGCTCCTCGCATCCACCAGCGCGCGGCGGTTGATTTCCGGCTTGTTGCCCTGGGTGCGCCAGATCACATCGGGTTTCAGGCCGATGATCGAGTAGCGGCCGCGTGTGTCGCCGCCCTCGACGGATTCGAGCAGGAAGCTGTTCGGCCGGCTGTCGGCGATCTTGAGCATCGCGGAGACAGGCGTTTCGAGATCGGCGACGAGCCGCGTCCAGACGACCTGCGCCGCGCCGGAATTGTAGATGCGCTCGAAGTCCGCGAAGGCAGGTAGAATCATGACGGCACCGGCAGGTTCAGTATAAAGACGCGCGTTATTGTACGCTGTCCGACGCGAGCGTGCGTTCCAGGAGCTTGGAGTTGACTTCGACGCCGAGGTCTTTTTCGAGGCCCGCGATATAGGTCGTAATCATATCGGTCTGGAGGGCATCGTGAACTTCGTCGTGGATTTTCTTGTAATCCGCTGACTGACGGTCAGGCTTCGGATCGTTGATCGTCTTTACCTGCATGACGATGAGGCTGTCGCCGAGGCCGACGGGGCCATAGGCAAAGCCGTCTTGCGGCGCGGCGAAGATGCGTGTCACGGCGATGCGGGAGAAGGTGTCGCTCTCCGAGAAACGCTTGACTTCTGGCGAGTTCAGCGGCGTCCGGCCCACGGAGGCGGCGAGCTTGTCGAAGCTCTCGCCCTTGTTGCCGCGCTCGACGAGCGTCTGCGCGAGCGCGTCGAGATCGGCTTTACGTTTTTCGGTCTTCCAGAGCTTGAGGACTTCGGCGCGCACCTTGTCGAGCGGCTTCACTTCCGCCGCCTTCACGCCATCCACACGCACCCAGTAATAGCCGCCAATGCCCGTGTCGCCGGGCGGAACCTGGTCGCCGGTCTCGCTCTTGAACACTGTGGTGAGCAGATCCTTGAATTCGGGCAGACTCGCGATCTTCGCGCCGTCCACCGTCAGGCCCTTTTCGGTCACGCCAGTGAACTTGACGATCTTGAGACCATTCTTCGCGGCGATGTCCTCGAAGGATGCGCCACCGGCACGGGCATCCTCGATGCCGTTCTGAACGTCATAGACCTGGCTGCTGGCCTTTTCGTTGGCGATTTCCTTGCGAAGCTTGTCCTTCACGTCCTCGAACTTGCTCGCCTTGCCGGGCTCGGTGGCGGTCACATGCAGGACGACGGTGCCGAGGGGGCCCTGAACGGGTTCGCTGTATTCGCCGGTCTTGAGCGCGAAGGCGGCATCGGCCACGGCGGGCGCTACCATCTGGTCGCGGGTGACAGTGCCCAGCGACACATCGGCGGGCGTCAGGCCGATTTCGCCGACGATCTTGTCCAGCGCTTCGCCCTTCTTGAGGCGCGCTGCGGCCGCTGCGGCGGCTTCCTTCGTCGCGAAGGGAATCTGGTCGACGGTGCGCTTCTCAGCAATGTCGAACTCGCTGCGGCGCTGCTCATAGGCCTTGGCGAGGTCTTCATCGGTGATCGAGATCGACGACGCGAGATCGGCGGGCTCCAGCGTCATGATCGTGAAGTCGCGCGTCTCGGGCTGCGTGAAGTGGATCGCGGCCTTCTTGTGATAGGCCTCGAGCGTCTTCTCGTCGGGGTCCTTGATGTCGCCGACAGCGTCTGGCGGCAGGATGATGTAGGAGACGACGCGCGTTTCCTGCTGGAAGGTCGAAATCGCGTCGAGCAGCGCCGAGGGCACGTCCACGCCATTCATCAGCACGTCGCTGAGCTGGGCGCGCTCTATATAGGAGCGGCGATCGGCGATGAATGCCTTTTCGGTCAGGCCGATGCGCTGCAGCGCCATCTCGAAGGCGGCGCGGTCGAACTTGCCGAAGCTGCCCTGCAGATTCGGATCGGCCGCGATGTCCTTCGCAACGGTTTCGTCGCTGGCGGCAAGACCCAGATCCTTCGAGCCGCTGTCGAGGGCCGCGAGCGCGATGAGGCGCGTCAGCGAAGCCTGCGGGACGCCGTAGGCGCGCGCCTGGTCGCGCGTCAGCGGCTGGCCGACGCGCTGCGCCATGGCCTTGGTCTGGTTCTCGAATTCGCGTTCGAACTGCTTGAGCTTGATATCCGTGTCGCCAACGCGGGCGACGGTATCCGTCGAATAGCCACGGAAAATGTCCGCGATGCCCCAGATGCCGAAGCTGAAGACCAGCAGGCCCATCAATAGCTTCGCGACCCAGCTGCCGGCGCCTCTCCTCAGGGTATCAAGCATTGGTCGGTTTTCCGTTTTTTGAAGGATGGGCCGTTTCTGAAGGATGGGCCGGGTCCGGCCTCACCTGGAAGCGCGGCATGATAGGTGCGGGTCCCTTATCCCGCAAGCGGGCAGGGGCGGCTTTCCGTTTGATTTTCCTTGTGAAAACGCGTTGGCGTGGCGGCGTCACTCTGCTAAATCCGCGGGCGGCCCATTTGCGAGTTCAGCGGGGCGTCCAAAGGCGGGAATTAAGTCATGGCGGCAACAAAAAAAGCACCGCGCGTCAAGGCGCTGGTCGCAGGCAACTGGAAGATGAATGGCCTGAAAGCCTCGAAGAAGGAGGTTTCGGGCCTTGCGCGGCTGCTCGCGAAGGCGAAGCGGGTGCGTTGCGATGTCCTCGTCTGTCCGCCGGCGACACTGATTCCGTCGCTGAAGGAAGAAGCCAAGGGGGCGAAGATCGCCATTGGCGCCCAGGATTGCCACGCCAAGGTCTCCGGCGCCCATACGGGCGACATCAGCGCTGAAATGCTCAAGGACGCGGGCGCTGCTTACGTCATCGTCGGCCATTCCGAGCGGCGCGCCGACCATGGCGAGACGGACGAAATGGTCCGGGCCAAGGCGGAAGCCGCGCACCGGGCCGGCCTCGTCGCCATCGTCTGCGTCGGCGAAACGGAAGCTCAGCGCGACGCCAAGGAGACCCTGAAGGTCATCCGCGGCCAGCTCAAGGGCTCCGTCCCGGCCGATGCGACGGCGAAAACCACGGTCGTCGCCTATGAGCCCGTCTGGGCCATCGGCACCGGCCGGACACCCACGGCGCAGGACGTGGCCAAGGTCCACGCCGCTATCCGCGACGCCCTTGTGAAGCGCTTCGGGGACGAGGGCGCGGCCATGCGAATCCTTTATGGCGGCTCGGTGAAGCCCTCCAACGCGGCGGAGCTCATGGGCGTGGAAAACGTCAATGGCGCCCTGGTCGGCGGCGCGAGCCTGAAGGCCGAGGACTTTTTCGGCATTATTTCGGCATATATCTGACCCGGCACCGCGGGACTGGAAACCCGGCCCCGCATGCGCTACAAACCGCCCCGTCGGCCGGCCCAAGGGGCGGGCACGTTATGAACAGATTGGATTCCGACCCGCCATGACCACCGTGCTCCTCATTATCCATCTGATGGTTGCGGTGGCGCTCGTCGCCCTGGTGCTGCTGCAGCGTTCCGAAGGCGGCGCACTGGGCATTGGCAGCGGTGGCGGCGGACTGATGACCGGTCGCGGTGCGGGCAACGTGCTCACCCGGGCGACGGGGATCGCGGCGGCCATATTCTTCGCGACGAGCCTGTCGCTGGTTGTCCTTGCTTCGCGTGGCGGTTCGGGCAATGCGGTTCTCGACAAGATCTCGGATGTGCCGGTCACCAATCAGGGACCGGTCGTTCCGGCACCGCTTGGCTCCGGCCTCGACAAGGCCGCGCAACCGGCCCAAAACGGCACGGTTCCGGCAGCTCCCGCTCAGCCGAGCGTTCCGCGCGCACAGTAAAATATCCGTCCGGGAACTCTCCGGACATCGACCCACAGTTATTTTCGCCAGACCGGCCTTGCGGTTCACGTTTGGCGATCCGAATCATTTTTTGTTGGTGTACGTTTAGGGCCCATGACGCGGTACATATTCATCACCGGCGGCGTGGTCTCCTCTCTTGGCAAGGGTCTCGCATCCGCAGCACTCGGCGCGCTTCTTCAGGCGCGTGGCTTCTCCGTGCGGCTTCGCAAGCTCGATCCTTACCTCAACGTCGATCCCGGCACGATGTCGCCTTACCAGCATGGTGAGGTCTATGTGACGGATGACGGGGCGGAGACTGACCTCGACCTCGGTCACTACGAGCGTTTCACGGGCGTGCCCGCGACGCGCGGCGACAACATCACCACAGGCCGGATCTATCAGGACATCATCGCGCGCGAGCGGCGCGGCGATTATCTGGGCGGCACTGTGCAGGTCATTCCGCACGTCACCGACGCGATCAAGGATTTTGTCCTCTCCGGCAATGAGGGCGTCGATTTCGTCCTGTGCGAGATCGGCGGCACGGTCGGCGACATCGAAGGGCTTCCGTTCTTCGAAGCGATCCGCCAGCTCGGCAACGAGCTCGAGCGCGGCCAGACCTGCTTCATCCATCTGACGCTGCTTCCCTACATCCCGAGCGCCGGCGAGATGAAGACCAAGCCGACGCAGCATTCGGTGAAGGAGCTGCGCTCCATCGGCATTCAGCCGGACATTCTGATGTGCCGCGCCGATCGCCCCATCCCGAAGGACGAGCGCCGCAAGATCGCGTTGTTCTGCAACGTGCGCGAAAGCGCCGTCATTCAGGCGATGGATGTCGACACGATCTATGACGTGCCGCATGCCTATCATACCGAAGGCCTCGACCGCGAAGTGCTTTCCGTCTTCGGCATCAAGGGCTCGGTCGAGCCGAACCTCGCGAAGTGGAACACGATCACCCACAATATTCGCGAGCCCGAAGGCGACGTGACAATCGCCATCGTGGGCAAATATACGGGTCTCAAGGACGCCTATAAGTCGCTTAACGAGTCGCTCGTTCACGGTGGCATCGCCAACAAGGTGCGGGTCAACATCAAGTGGCTCGAATCCGAAATCTTCGAAACCGAAGATGCGGCCTATTACCTTGAAGACGTGAACGGCATTCTGGTGCCGGGCGGCTTCGGCGAGCGCGGCAGCGAAGGCAAGATCGCCGCGGCGCAGTTTGCCCGCACGCGCGCCGTTCCTTATTTCGGCATCTGCTTCGGCATGCAGATGGCCGTCATTGAATCGCTGCGCAATGTCGGCGGCCTCGCGGGCGCGAGCTCGACCGAGTTCGGCCCGACCAACGAGCCGGTTGTCGGTATCATGACCGAGTGGATGCAGCAGAACGAGCTGGTGACGCGCGCCGCCAATGGCGACCTTGGCGGCACGATGCGCCTCGGCGCCTATGACGCCACGCTGAAAGAAGGCAGCCGCATCGCCGATATCTACGGTTCGACGCGCATCAGCGAGCGGCATCGCCATCGCTACGAGGTGAACACCGCCTATCGCCAGCAGATCGAAGCGACGGGCATGATCATTTCGGGCATGTCGCCAGACGGGCTCCTGCCGGAGACGGTCGAGATTCCGAACCATCCCTGGTTCATCGGCGTCCAGTATCATCCCGAGCTGAAGTCGAAGCCCTTCGCTCCGCACCCGCTGTTCCGCTCTTTCATTGAAGCGGCGGTCGCCCAGAGCAGACTCGTTTAAAAAAGAGCCGGCTCTCCAATATCTTCAGTTGCTGCTCTGCACGGCGGCGCGAACTTCTTCAAGAAGCTCCGCCGAACCGAACTGGCTATCGCCGGCATCGCGCCTGCCGAGCGCATATTCCGGCGGCACGACTTCCGGGCCTTCGCCGGCGGGAAGCGGCGGCGTGTAATAGCCGAGTGCGTAGCTTCCCATCGAATAGCCGATCATGGCCTGAAGCTCTTCGGGTAGCGTGCGCGCGATTTCGGGTGGGCAGGAGAGATATTGGTTTTCCTCCTGACGGAGCCAGCCGAGCGTATAGGTGATGTTGAGCCCGTAGCGGTCGCCGTTCGAGGCGTTTTCGCCGCCGCCATGGAAGACGCCGCCCGTATAGATCAGGACGGAGCCTGCGGACATTTCGGCGTACCCGATCTCTTCATCCTTGGGCTGATAATTGTCCGGCCAGCCGAGGCTGCCGGGGCAGACCTGCGTCGCGCCATTTTCTTTCGTGAAATCCGTGATCGCCCAGATCGTGTTGAACTGCGGCTCCACGTCTTTGAGATAGGTGCCCCAGGCCCAGCGGTCGCGGTGGATCGGCTGCTTCGTTTGTCCGGGACGAATGCGGATCAGCTGCGTGAGATGAAGCTGAATGCGCTCGCAGAAGGGCTTCAGGAATGTTTCGGCGGCGGCCACCACCGTCTTGTTCATGACGAGATTGCGGCAGGCGGGCGAGCGGGCGATGAGGGCGCCGGTGCGTGTCGTCTTCTTGCCGGTAAAGTCGTCGCGTCCATATTCCGTCGCTTCGACATAGGGTTTGATCTCGTTCATCACCTGCGCGACTTCGGCGGGCGTCAGCGCGTCCTTCAGGATCAGCGCGCCGTCGCGGCGAAGCACGGTGAGAATCTCGTCGGTTGAGCTGTTTGCGGGCAGCGTTTGAAGCTTGGGCATCGTTTCCTCCCCAGGAATTTCAGCGCGTCGGCAAGATCGCGCGGAGCATTGCTTCGAGTTGTGATTTCTGGCGTTCGGCCGGCCATTCCTCCGGCTCAAGCGTTGCGCGGACGCCGATTCCGTCGATGGCTGCGAGCATGGAGTCGGCGGTGATATGAGGGTCGAGCGCCGGTTCGAGTTTTCCCGCGCGTTGCAGCCGTTCTATTGCGGCGCCGAGGCCATCGCGGAACTCTTCGTAATAGGCCTTGTTGATGCGGGCGAGAGCGGGGTCTGCGATAGCGCGGCTGAAGAAGCAGAGCCAGACGCGCCAGTCGCGCATGCCTTCTTCATGGATCGGCAGAACGGTGCAGGCTCTTGCGATCAGATTGTCGACGCTGATCGGGCTCTGCGTCGGGGCAGCGTGCAGTTCATGGAGGATGCGCTGGGCGACATGATCGAGCGCCGCCAGCAGCAGCGCGTTCTTGTCGTCGAAATAATGAGTGATGGCGCCGGTTGTTGCCCCGGCGGCCCGGGCCACATCGATCAGGCGCGCATTGTCGATGCCTTGCTCGCCGATGACCTGAACGGCGGCTTCGGCTATGTCGCGGCGGCGGGCTTCATGGTCGATCTTTTTTGGCATAATGGTGATGATATAAAAATACGGAGCAAGCGCAAGCGGCTTTTATGCCTCGTTTCAGCCTGCAATCCGGTTGATCAGCCGCGTCCGCGATAGGGCGCAACGCCCTGATCGGGCACCCAGACGCCGGCGGGGAGCTTGCCCGTCTGCCAGAAAACGTCGATGGGGATGCCGCCGCGCGGATACCAGTAGCCGCCGATGCGGAGCCAGCGGGGCGCGAGAAGCTTCGTCAGCCGCTTGCCGATCGCGACGGTGCAGTCCTCATGGAAGGCGCCGTGATTGCGGAAGGACTGCATATAGAGCTTCAGCGACTTCGACTCGACGAGCCATTTGCCCGGCACATAGTCGATGACGAGATGTGCGAAATCCGGCTGGCCGGTGACCGGGCAGAGCGAGGTGAACTCGGGCACCGTGAAGCGGGCGACATAATTCGTGTCGGCCTGCGGGTTCGGCACGCGCTCGAGCACCGCCTCTTCCGGCGAGGCGGGCGTTGCGACCTGCTGTCCGAGTTGCGAGAGCGTGGCAGTCTTGGGAGCTTTTGCCATCAGACTTTCTCCGGTCCGTCGTAAACGCAGCCCTCGCGGCACGAGGCGCGGTGAATTTCAACGCGGGCGATTTCTGGCAGCGCCGGTTCGAGGTCGCGCCAGATCCAGACGGCGATGCGCTCCAGCGTCGGCTGTTCAAGCCCTTCGATCTCATTCAGCAAGCGATGGTCGAGCTTTTCGCGGACCCGCAGAAGTTCGCGCTCAACATCTTCGAAATGGCGCAGCAGGCCGGTTTCGGGCGCAGGCTTGCCTTCCAGCCAGACGACGACGCGGAAGGAATGCCCGTGCATGCGGCGGTTCGGATGGCCTTCTTCCGCATAAGGAAGAAAATGCGCTGCATCGAAATAGAACTCTTTATAGATACGCATCAGGGAATACCGATCATCTTGTGTGTTTGAAGCGACAGGCGCCATTTGGGATGCGTCAAGCAATAGGCTGTCGCGGTTTCTGTGTTCTTCGCAGCGTCCGGCCCATCCATGGGCTGAAGCAGGAAGTGGCGGAAGGCGAGATTTTCGAAGCGTTCGGGTTTCGCCTTTTCTTGAGGGTAGACGAGTTTCAATTCGTCGCCCGAGAGTTGCTTCAGTTCGGCGTCGGCCTTGGGGCTGACGCATATCCAGTCGACGCCTTTGGGCGCCGCGATGGTGCCGTTGGTTTCGACCGCGATTTCAAAGCCGCGCGCATGAAGCGCATCGATGAGGGCGGCATCGAGCTGCAGCAGGGGCTCGCCGCCGGTGCAGACGACGAAGCGGTTCTCGCGCGTAGCTGCCTTCCATGTGCGCTCGACCGCATCGGCCAGCGCATCGGCGGTGGCGAACTTGCCGCCGCCTTCGCCATTCGTGCCGACAAAATCCGTGTCGCAGAATGTGCAGACGGACTGCTCGCGATCCTGCTCGCGGCCCGACCAGAGATTGCAGCCCGCAAAGCGGCAGAATACGGCGGGCCGTCCGGCGTTCGCGCCTTCGCCCTGCAGCGTGTAGAAAATTTCCTTTACCGCATACATATCCGTCAGGCCTTGCCCGCGGCCCAGGCCGCGTAGCCCTTGGCGCGAAGATCGCAAGCCGGGCAGGTGCCGCAGCCATAGCCCCAGTCGTGGCGATGCGTGCGGTCGCCGCGATAGCAGCTATGCGTGTGTTCGAGGATGAGATCGACCAGCGCCTTGCCGCCGAGTTCTTCGGCCAGCGTCCATGTGGCGGCCTTGTCGATCCACATCAAGGGCGTCTCGATGGTGAATTCACGGTCCATGCCGAGGCTGATCGCGCGGCCGAGCGTTTGCAGCGTGTCGTTGCGACAGTCGGGATAGCCGGAGTAATCCGTCTCGCACATACCGCCGACGATATGGGTTGCGCCGCGCCGATAGCCAAGCGCAGCGGCGTAGGTGAGGAAGAGAAGGTTGCGGCCCGGAACGAAGGTACTCGGCAGGCCGCTTTCCATCATTTCGATTTCGACGTCGCGGGTGAGCGCCGTTTCGCTGATACGGCCAAGTTCGGGCAGCGAGATCGTGTGATCGGGGGCGAGCGAAGCGCCCCAGCCGGGAAAGCGCACCAGTTCTTCGCGAAGCTTCGCACGGCATTCGAGTTCGATCACGTGCGTTTGGCCATAGTCGAAGCCGACCGTTTCCACGCTTTCAAAGCGGTCGAGCGCCCATGCCAGGCAGACCGTCGAGTCCTGCCCGCCAGAGAAAAGTACCAGCGCCTTGCCGCTTTTTGCCGTCTTCATCCTAGAAACCGCTCCGTTCGGGGGTGTTGAACAGGAGCGGGGCGTCCGCGTCAAGCGAGACAAAAAGAAGCCCCGGGAAGCGGACTTCCCGGGGCTGGTTTTCTCACCCGCACCCGAAGGGCGCGGCGGTTCACTTAGAAGGCGTAGGAAATGCTCGCCGTCGCGTAGTCGCGATCCGACATCACATTGTACCAGCCGGCGCCAAAGCTCGACGTCCAGCTGAGCGTCGCCTTGATCGACTGATACTTGGCGTCGACCGCAAGCGTGACTTCCTTCAGGCCCTTGAGGTAGTTGGCGGTGTTCGGACCCGGCGAGTAGCCGAGAACGTCATGGCGCCAGACGATCTTCGGGGAGAGCGTGACTGCGGTATCGAACGCGCTCGGATAGTCGACCGAGAGCAGCGCGCGGTAACCCGACGAGAAACTCGTCGCGTATTGCGGATTGCCCGCGCCGCCGGCGAGGAGAGCCGCAGCGTAGGGGTTCGAAAGGCCACCCTCGGGGCCCGTGCGGTTCAGCGGATACTTGCCTGCATCCGGAACGTAGACGAAGCCGCCATTGAGGACGAGGACGCCGCTGTCCGCGCCGAGATTGCGCGGAATGAAATCCGTCGTCGAGAAGGACTGGATCGCGGCGGCCTGACCCTGCCAGGCATCGAGATCGATATGCGCAAGCGTCGACTGGTTGACGCCAGGGGCATAGGGCAGCGTGCTGAAGGTGCAGGACGGCGGAAGGCAGGCGCCACCCGAGAGATAGGGAGATGCGCCGAGGCCATCGATCTGCGCAGCGTTGTTTTCGCCGTCATAGATGCCGAAGGGCATGTCAGGCGAGAAGGTCGCTTCGCCCGAAATCGCCACGCCTTCGACCGTGGTGCTGAAGCTCCCGCCGATCGTGTTGATCGTCGGGAAGTCGTAGTAGTAGGTCGCCTGGTTGGCGCCGTAGGCAAAGGCCGCACCGACGGACTTTTTGGCAAGGGCAGGGTTGGCGCTATAGCAATTGAGTCCATACCCGGCCACCGCCGCGCAGTTCTCCGCCATCGTCGTCGGGCCGTTCTTGAAGGTGAGGTAGGGCAGTCGGCTCGAGTAACGCACGAAATAGAGACCGAAATCCGTGCCAGTGCCGACTTCTTCCGCGTAGTAATGCGCGGCGACGCCGAACTGGTTGGTGTCGCTATGGCCGGTGTCGTCCGTGCGCTGCAGCGCGATCGGGACCGGGGTGCCGATGGCGAGAAGGCTGTAAAGGTCGCCGGGCGCAATCGCGTAGTCGGGGTTGTCGATCGTGGCCGACGACAGGGCCGGCAGCGAGCCGCGGCCCGTGATGTCGTCGGTCGAGAAGAACGAACCGGCCGGATCAAGTTCCGTGCGCGCGTAGGAGAACTGCCAGAAGGCTTCGAGCGTCAGCGCGTCGTTCACGGCGAAGGAGCCGTAAACCATCGGCATCGGCGTCATGCCGTCCTTGAGTTCCGCGCCGGGGGTGCGCAGCGCCGTCACGTCAAAGGCCTGGAAGGCGTTGACGCCGCCGGTGATGAAGATGCTCTCGCCCCAGTTCAGCGCCTGCTTACCGACGCGCAGCGTCGTGGCGTGACCGTCGACATCCCAGTTGCCATAGACGAAGGCGTCGAGGACGTTGGCCTGGTATTCGAGCTGGCCACGGCCGTCATGATTGAGGTCGCGGAACTGCATATCGTTCTTCGCATAGACCGCGTTGTAGTAGGCGGTCGGACGGATGAACGCGCCGTAGTTCTGCCACTTGAGCTGGACGTCCGCCGTCACGCGAGCAAGCGCGTTGGTCAGGTCGCCGCGATCGAAATTGAGGTCGCCGTTGTCCGAGTTCACACTGGTCCAGCGTCCGCCCGAGGAGGCGCAGCCATGATTTACTTCAGACACATGCTCGCAGCTACGGGCGCTGGTGCGCATCGAGACGCCGGCGGACACCGTCGTGTCGATGGAAAGGTCGATATCGCCGAACTTGTAGGACTCGGCATGCGCCGCGCCCGCGAAAAGAAGGGTGCTCGCGACCACCGCGAAAAATGTTGATTTCAACTTAAGCCCTTGCGCCTGTTCATTCGTGACAGGCGGCGTTCCCGCCGATACTCTCATTGTGATGGTTTCTCCCGCTAACTCGGATTCGGGGCCCCCTGCGGGACCCGAAAGACTGGCAGCCGGAGGACCGGCCACTTTGTTTAGGCTGCCGACGCATGCACGAGGAGGTGTGGGCGTCGGTCGTTGTGATTCTTAATTAGGTGAAAAAATCCTAACGGTGAAAACCTTATAAATAATTCACTTGTGGCTCTGCAAGGGCCTGATCTGCTGACGGGGAGGGAAGCGGGTTGAATACAAAGGAACTGTTGCTCAGTGTCCTCATGTCGGGACCGGCAACCGGGTACGACATCAAGAAAGTCCTCGAAAACGAGGTTTCCGAGGTCGTCGACGTGACGATCAGCAATATCTATCCCGCACTGAATGAACTCGCCTCTGAGGGGTTGGTGAGTTGCGAGCGGGTGGAACAGGAAAATCGTCCCAATAAAAAGGTTTACGCGATCACGGATGCGGGCAGGGAGGTCTGCCTGCATGCGCTGATGACGTCGCCCGCGCGCCACCGGCTGCGGTCGGAGTTCATGTTCATCCTGAGCTTTGCGCCATATCTGCCCAAATCGCGTGTGGCGGAGCTGATCGAGCAGCGGCTGGCCGAGATAGACGAAACAGAGGAAACGCTTCAGGCGATGGCCAAGGGTGAAGGGGCGGGAAGTAAACCCTTGTTGCCTGGGCAGAAGTTCTGCGTCGGGCTCGGCCGCGCGCTGATCGAAGCGGAGCGAAGCTATATCCGTCAGAACAGCCATTGGCTGCTCGCGTCCGAGCGGGACGCCGAACCCCGTCTGGAGCTTGCCGCGCACTGAATGATGTCAGGCCGGGACGATGCTCCCTCTACGGATGAATGCCGGCGCCGTTGGGATGCCGCGAGCGTCCGTTAGTTGCCGGGCGTGAATGTTGGATACCGGGGGGCGGCAAAGGGGCGTGTGAGCGGCCTTGGGCCGCCCGCGGCGGTTTGACGCCATTCATCCGGCGGGGCGGAGTTTACTCCAGATTTGGGCCGTGGCGGGGTAACGAGCCTCTTCCGTTCGGCACTTCACTCCGTTAGAAACGCGGTGCCTCGGAGGCTGGATCGGCTCCCGGGGGGACCCTTGCAAAACCCGAGTGGAGCTTGAGACGCCATGTCTGCAATCATCGACATCATCGGCCGTGAAATTCTGGACAGCCGCGGCAACCCGACTGTCGAAGTCGACGTGCTTCTCGAGGATGGCGCACTGGGCCGCGCCGCCGTTCCCTCCGGCGCCTCGACGGGCGCCCATGAGGCGATGGAACTGCGCGACGGCGGCGCCCGCTACAAGGGCAAGGGCGTTCGCAATGCGGTCGCCGCGGTCAATGGCGAGATCTTCGATGCCGTCGGCGGCATGGACGCAGCCGAACAGATCGCCATCGACCGGGCGATGATCGCGCTCGACGGGACACCGAACAAGTCGCGCCTCGGCGCCAACGCCATCCTCGGCGTCTCGCTGGCTGTCGCGAAGGCGCAGGCCATTTCGCAGGGCCAGCCGCTCTTCCGCTATGTCGGCGGCCCCTCGGCGCGCATCCTGCCGGTGCCGATGATGAACATCGTCAATGGCGGACAGCACGCGGACAATCCGATCGACATACAGGAATTCATGATCATGCCGGTGGCGGCCGAGAGCTTCGCCGACGGCCTGCGCATGGGCGCCGAAGTTTTCCATACGCTGAAGGGCGAACTGAAGGCCGCCGGACATAACACCAATGTGGGCGACGAAGGCGGGTTCGCCCCGAACCTCGCCTCGACCGAGGATGCGATCGGCTTCGTCATGAAGGCCATCGAGAAGGCTGGTTATCGTCCCGGCGAAGACATCTTCCTTGCGCTCGATGCGGCCTCGACCGAGTTCTACAAGGGCGGGGTCTACGATCTCGAAGGCGAGGGCAAGAAGCTCGACGCCGGCGCGATGGTGCAATACTGGACCAATCTCGTGAACCGCTATCCGATCATCTCGATCGAGGACGGCATGGCGGAAGACGACTGGGACGGCTGGAAAATGCTGACCGACGCCATCGGCGACAAGGTTCAGCTCGTCGGCGACGATCTTTTCGTCACCAACAAGCGTCGCCTTGCCGATGGCATCTCGAAGAAGGTTGCCAACTCGATCCTGGTCAAGGTCAACCAGATCGGTTCGCTCACCGAGACGCTTGAATCGGTCGAGATGGCGCACAAGGCGCGCTACACCGCCGTCATGTCGCACCGTTCGGGCGAAACCGAAGACGCGACCATCGCCGATCTCGCGGTCGCGACGAATTGCGGGCAGATCAAGACCGGCTCGCTCGCGCGTTCCGACCGCCTGGCCAAGTACAACCAGCTTCTCCGCATCGAGGAACTGCTGGGCGAGACGGCGGAATATGCCGGCCGCAGCATCCTGAAGCGCTAAGCGATAGGGCGTTGGGCGCCAATGGCGCTCAACGCTTTCTGATTGCCTTCAGCATGAAATCGGCGAGCGCGGTTGCCTGTTCGGTCAGGCTTTCGCCGTGATACTGGGCGACCATGATCGGGTTGTGAAACTTGACCATGGCCGCAACCATGACCGAGGCCGTCCCCTCGATATCGTCGATCTCGAATTCGCCGTTCCTCACGCCATCTTCGAGGATCGAGGCGAAAATGCTGATGATGACCTTTTCGTGCCGGGCCACGATGGGCCAACGTTCCATGGTGGCGGCGACGACCGTTTCATGGACCTCGCCGTTTCGCGTGTATCGATCGCGATTGAACTCATGCACACCGACGAGGAATTCCCGTATGCGCGCCGACGCGCAGGACGGCTGGCGGGCAATGGCCCGGGCGTTATCCTCCGCAATGGCGAGCCATATCTCCGAGACGGCCTCAATCAGCGCGGCCTTGGTCGGAAAGAACCGATAGATGTTCGCGGGCGACATGCCGCAATGCTTCGCTACGTCGGCCACCGTCGTTTTGATGTGGCCGTGACGCTGAATCTGCGCCGACGCTGACGCGACGATGCGATCCCGCGTGTCCTCCATGACACTCATTTAGCCATTCCTCCCCAGTAACGGCTGATGAAATCGATCAGATCGGGAAAATGTCATAAAGGCAAGGGCTTAGGAAGTTATTATGCCCCGAAATGGGTGACGGGACCGACATGATGAGTATTGACAAAAAACGATTATTATCAGTCAATAGCCTTAGAAAATTAGAACGCACATTTCAGTGTAGAGTATCTGAGGGAGGTTTCAGTCGATGAAGGTGTCGAAACTCGCCATTGCGCTCGCAGTTTGCGCGCCGATGGCCGCGAATGCCGCTGTGCCCGAGGGGCAGGCGAATCGCCTTGGCAATGACCTGACGCCGATCGGCGCGGAAAAGGCCGGCGAAGGCGATATCCCGGCATGGACGGGCGGTCTGTCCGCCGTTCCGAGCAATGTGACGTACAAGGCGGGGCAGCACGTTGCCGATCCCTTCGCCAGCGACCCGATCAAGTACACGGTCACGCCGGCAAATGCGGACAAGTACGCGGCCATCCTGACGGACGGCCAGAAGGCCCTGCTGAAGACCTATCCGGATTACAAGCTGAACGTCTATGAGACGCGCCGCAGCTGCGCCTATCCTCAGAAGGTCTACGCGGCGACGAAGAACAACGCCAAGGTGGGTGAGCTCATTGGTGGCGGTTCGGGCGTCGGTGGCGCGATCATGGGCTTCCCGTTCCCGGTTGCGAACAACGCGTTCGAAATCATGTGGAACCACACGCTGCGTTATCGCTCGTTCAAGCTGACGCGGCAGTTCGCGGCAGCGCCGGTGACGCGCAGCGGCGACTACACGCTGACGATCGTTCAGGACGAAGCGCTCTTCCCCTGGTCCGATCCGATGAAGACGAAGGCTGAAGAGCTCAACAACATTTCGCTCTACTACCTGTCGAACACGATCGCCCCGGCGCGCGAAGCCGGCAACGTTATCCTCGTGTACGATGCCCTCAACGCCACGCTCAATGGTGGCCGTCAGGCTTGGCAGTACAGCCCCGGCACGCGCCGCGTTCGTCGCGCGCCGAACATCTCCTACGACAATCCGGGCACGAACTCGGACGGTCTGTCGACGTCGGACGCTTTCGACGGCTATAACGGCGCGCTCGACCGCTACGACTGGTCGGTCATCGACAAGAAGCCCACGCTGATTGCCGCGAACTCGTTCAAGACCGACGCGATCAAGTACAAGGACTTCCTCAAGCCGGGTCACGTCGATCAGGATGCGGTCCGTTACGAAGTTCATCGTACGTGGAACTTCGAGGCGAAGCTCCGTCCGAACACGCGTCACGTCTATGCCCGTCGCGTTTATCACAACGACGAAGACTCCTGGCAGGTCTCGGCCGCCGAGCTTTATGACGGTCGCGGTCAGCTCTGGCGCGTCCAGGAAGTCCAGCAGATCCCGCATTACGAAGTGCCGCTCTGCGGCACGGGTGCCGAGATCGTCTACGATCTGCAGGCGGGCCGCTATCTCGCGCTGGCCATGCAGAACGAAGAGCCGGCGGTGAACTATTTCGCGGATGAACTCGATGCGAGCCGCTATACGCCGAACGCCATCAGGCAGTTGGGTGTACGGTAAGTTCCCTCCACGATCTTGCCGTTAAACTGGACTGCGTCGCCAAGGCGACGCAGTCCTTTTTTGTCTGGAGCCCTTGCGGTTTTTCAATGGGCCGTGGCGCTACGGCGCATAGGCGATGATGAACAGCCATTCGGCATGAGCGCGGCGGGTCTCGGCCTCCCCGATCGACCATCGGGCGAAACCGGCATCGCGGAGAAGAGGTTCGATGTCGTCCGGCTGCCAGTAGCAAAAGAACCTCGGCGCACCGATTTTCTCATTGGACCAGGATTCGCCCCGGCCCCGCTTCAGGCTGAAGGCGAACCGCCCGCCGCTCTTCAGCGAACGGAACAGCTTCCCAAGTACGAAGGCGAATTCTCCTCTGTCGAAATGCAGCATGACCGCGTTGGCGAAAATCACGTCGTAGCGACCGTCCAATTCGTCCGTGATCGCATTGAAGCATCGAGCCTTGAAACCTCTGGACTGAAGCTGCGATACGAAACCCGGAACGGCGTCGGTGCATTCGATGTCGAACCCCCTGGAGGCGATATAAGCGGCGTCTCGGCCGAAAGCGCTTCCCAATTCGACCAGCCTTGCCCCCGCCGGCAGACCGGACAAGACGGCATCGATCCAGTCCTTTGCCGCGCCGGTAACGTCTTGCGAGGTCCCGTCGATATATTCCTGAACGCGCTCCTGGTAGGAGCGAAGGGTTTCGCTGTTCGAACCGCTCATCTGCTCTCCGCTTTCACCAGAGTCGCCCCGGGGGTTCGGACTCGTCGGGACACCAATCGAGATTACGCGATTTTTCAGGCCGCCAATGAGGTGCGTGCCGCAAAGATGGACCCCGGCTCAAGGCCGGGGTGACGGGTCCTTTTTGGAGGGGGTGGTATCCAACACGGGGCGTCATGCCGGACTTGATCCGGCATTCATCCTTCTTCGTGTGGTGGCAGAGGTGGTCCTCCCGATGAGGTTCGGGGTGACGGTTCCTTCTTTTGCGGGGACAATAGTTGACGAGGTGAATCCCTCTGTGATTCCATGTGGTTATGAAAGAGATGGGCTTGATTCGTACGAGAGAACCGCTTCGCCTGCGCCATGCGCTGGTGCCGCTCGTCTGTGCCATCGTGATCAGCTATTTCGCCTATCATGCGGTCTATGGTCGCCACGGTTTCATCGCATGGCTGAGCCTTCAGAACCGCGTCGATACGCTCGACCAGCAGCTTGCGGAGGTGCGTAGCGCCCGCGAGCAGCTCGACCGGCAGGTGGCGCTTCTGCGCACCGGTAGTCTCGATCCGGACCTTCTCGACGAGCGCGCCCGGGCGACGCTCGGCTTCGCCAATCCGAACGACATCGTGATTTTTCGCGATCGTACCGCCAATGGCGGAGCGCAGCAGAAGCGCTAACCCATTGGCGCGGCAGGTTGATTAACCGAAATCAGGTTAATATTCGTTTTCTGGTTTGAAATCAAACATTTACAACGCGGGTCTAGTATTCTGTTTCGGCAGCTACTCCCGCGCGCATCCATTTCGCCGCTCGCGGGTTCCCTCTTCGAAACCTGAAGCGGAAGACATTGATGGCCACGAATCCGAAACGACCTGCGAAGCAGGCGAACGCCAAGCCAGCCGTCCAGAAAACAGTAAGCAAGAAATCCGCGAAGACCGAAGGTCCGCCGCCACTTTCGCGTGAGGACGACCTGAAGGCCTATCGCGAGATGCTCCTGATCCGCCGCTTCGAGGAGAAGGCGGGCCAGATGTACGGCATGGGGCTCATCGGCGGTTTCTGCCACCTCTATATTGGTCAGGAAGCGGTCGTTGTCGGCATTCTCGGGGCGGCGAAGGAGGGCGATCAGATCGTCACCGGCTATCGCGATCACGGGCATATGCTCGCCTGCGGCATGGACGCGAAAGGCGTCATGGCGGAACTGACGGGGCGCTCCGGCGGCTATTCGCGCGGCAAGGGCGGCTCGATGCACATGTTCAGCGTCGAAAAGCGTTTCTATGGCGGGCATGGCATCGTCGGCGCGCAGGTGCCCATCGGAACGGGCCTTGCCTTTGCCAACAAGTATCGTGGCAACGATCATGTGAGCCTCACCTTCTTCGGCGACGGCGCAGCGAACCAGGGGCAGGTCTATGAGAGCTTCAACATGGCGGAGCTCTGGCGCCTGCCGGTCGTCTATGTGATCGAGAACAATCAATACGCGATGGGCACGGCCATTGCCCGCGCCTCGGCGCAGACCAACCTTTCCAAGCGCGGCGTCAGCTTCAACATTCCCGGCGAGCAGGTTGACGGCATGGATGTGCGCGCGGTGCGCGCCGCCGCCATCAAGGCGATGGAATGGTGCCGCGCAGGCAACGGGCCCTACATCCTCGAGATGATGACCTATCGCTATCGCGGTCACTCAATGTCCGATCCGGCGAAATATCGCGCCAAGGAAGAAGTCAACAAGATGCGGCAGGAGCACGACCCCATCGAGCAGGTCAGGCACCGGATGCTTGAGGGCGGTATGACGGAAGACGATCTGAAGGAAATCGACAAGGAGATCAGGGTGACCGTCAACGAGGCGGCCGAGTTCGCGCAGTCGAGCCCGGAACCAGATCCTTCGGAACTCTGGACCGACGTGCTTGCTACGACGGATCATACGGCGGTGGGGGCCTGACCATGGCGACGAATATCCTGATGCCCGCCCTATCCCCGACGATGGAAGAGGGCACGCTGGCGAAATGGCTCGTCAAGGAAGGCGACGAGGTTCGCTCCGGCGACGTCATCGCCGAGATCGAGACGGACAAGGCGACGATGGAAGTCGAGGCGGTCGATGAGGGCCGGATCGCGAAGCTCGTCGT
>Ga0255338_1001586_pt1 | contig 41406 bp, 34 predicted proteins | sample MeOH1_35cm_T4_19_FD_203715 | JGI IMG/M metagenome (GOLD analysis project Ga0255338, IMG submission 203715) | Sandy soil microbial communities from University of British Columbia, Vancouver, Canada - MeOH1_35cm_T4_195 | ecosystem: Engineered > Artificial ecosystem > Sand microcosm > Unclassified ... | reverse complement strand
TTTCCTGATGCGTTACTGGGAGGATATGGACGTCGCGGAAACGGCTGCTGTCATGGGATGCTCGGAAGGCAGCGTCAAGACTCACTGTTCCCGCGCCACGCACACACTGGCGCAGGCATTGCGAGCGCGGGGGGTCCGACTATGAGTAACAGAAACGAAAAAGAAATCAATGAACGCCGCCTGGCACACGAGATTCGCACGGCACTGGATGCCTCGGCGAACGCGTTGCCGGCCAATGTGACCGAACGGCTCGCCGCCGCGCGGCGCATGGCGCTGTCGCGCCGCAAGGCGCATGCCGCGGTGGCCGCGCCGCAGCTGGCCACGGCCGGCGCGGCCACGGTCTCGTTCGACGAAGACGATTCGCCGCTGCACCGCGCGGGCGCCTGGCTGCGCCGCCTCGGGCTGGTGTGGACGCTGGTGGCGCTGGGCGCCGGCCTGATCGGCATCTACCACTGGCAGCAGCAGAAGCGCGTGGACGAGCTCGCCGACGTGGATGCCGCCATGCTGCTCGACGACCTGCCGCCGGCGGCCTACGCCGACCAGGGCTTCCACGTGTTCCTGAAACGCGGTCAGCAATAGCGATGGCCAGCACCCCTTCGCGCCGCGCCGCGCCACGCCGGCGGCTGGCAGGCTTGCTGCTGGCCGGCGCCGCCGCGGCCGCCGCCTGGCTGTCCGCGCCGCTGGCGTGCCAGGCCCAGGGCGGCCGCGCCACCGGCGCTTCTGCCGCCACCAGCCCCGTCAACGCGCATCCGACCTGGGCCGAGCTCTCCGTCGTGCAGCAGCGCGTGCTCGCCCCGCTGCAAGGCGAGTGGAACAACTTCCCCGAACTGAATCGCCGCAAATGGGTGCAGATCGCGGAGCGCTACCCGAAATTCTCGCCGGCCGAGCAGGCGCGCCTGCAAACGCGCATGACCGAATGGGTCAAGATGACGCCGCAGCAGCGCCGGCTGGCGCGCGAGAACTACCAGATCACGCGCTCGCTGCCGCCGCAGAAGAAGGCCGAAGCCTGGGACAAGTACCAGCAACTGCCTGAAGAGCAGAAGAAGAACCTGGCCGCCGCCGAGAAGGTGCCGCGCCGCCCGGGCGCGGTCAGCGCCCTGCCCTCGGGCAAGCGGCTGCCCGCCGAGACCACGCGCCAGCTGCACCTCGAGAAGAAGGTGCCGGCCGCCGCGCACATGGCCGCCCACCACCCCGCCTCCGACGCCGGCGCGCATGTGCCCGACCTGCCGGCCGCCGCGCCGGCAGCCGGCACGGTGGCGCCCGCCGCGATCCTCGCCGCGCCCGATGCGCCACACGACGCCGGCGCCGGCGCCGAGCCCGCGGCCAGCAACGCCGGCGGACCGGCCAGCCCCGACGAGCCGGTCCGCCGATAAGCGCGGCTGCCCGGCCAACTGCCGCCGGCCGGGCTTTGGCATAATGCGCGTTGCGCCCGGGCGCGCCGCCGTCGCCGCATCTGTCGCCGCGTCCGTCCTTTGTGCCTGACTTCGTGACCGGCTTGGAGACCGTCCTCGCGCCGGTCTCCCTGACCGTCGCGACGCCCTTCTTCCCGGCCGGCACCTGGCCGGCATCGCCCTTGCCCAATTCCGCCATGCCCGCCGCCGCCACCTCCCGTACCAGCACCAAGCCAGCCGCCCCGGCCGGCGCCCCTCGCCCGGCGCCCTCGCTGCGCCGCCGCGTCGCCTGCATGCTCTACGAGGGCGTGCTGCTGTTCGGCGTGCTGAGCGCCTCCACCGCGCTCTACCTGCTGGCGCGGCCGGCGCTGCGGCGCCTCGGCGTGGACGGCGAGCTCGCCACGCAGGCATGGAGCTTCCTGGTGCTGGGCTGCTACTTCGTCTGGTTCTGGCAGCGCAACGGCCAGACCCTCGCCATGCAGACCTGGCGCATGCGCGTGGAAACCGCCGCCGGCGTGCCGCCGCGCTGGCCGCGCGCCGCCGCGCGCTACCTGCTGGCGTGGCTGTGGCTGCCGCCGTCGGCGGCCGTCGGGCACGCGCTCGGCCTGGTCAAGGGGCCCTTCGTCGGCGTGCTCGCCGGCGGCCTGCTGATCTGGATCCTGCTGGCGTGGCTGGACCCGCGGCGCCAGTTCCTGCACGACCGCATGGCCGGCACCCGCCTGGCCGACCTGCGCCCGCCCCGGTCATGACGCTCTCGGCCGCCGCCTTGCGCCGCATCGCGGTGGCATTGCAGGCTGCCGCGGTGGCGGGCTGCGCGGTGGCGCTGCGCGAGCGCGCCGGCTGGACGCTCGGCGCCGGGCTGCTGGCCGGCCTGCTGCTGGTGCTGGGCCTGCTGGGGCTGTCGCTGGCCGGCGCCTTCGTGCTCTCGCTGGCCGGCTTCGGCGTGCCCGCCGGCCAGCGCCCGCCGCGGCCGCCGGCCCTGCTGGCGACCCGCCCCGCGCCGCTGGCGCCGGTGCCGGCGCTGGCCTGCTACCTGCACGAATACGCCGCCGTGCTGCGCATGTTCGACTGGCTCCAGCCGTTCTGCTCGCGGCGCCGCTTCACGCCGGCCCGCGCGCCCGGCTCGCGCCCGCCGCTGCTGCTGGTGCACGGCTACGGCTGCAACCACGCGGTCTGGCTGGACATGCAGCCGGCGCTGGCCGCGGCCGGCTACCACTGCGAGGCGATCGACCTCGAACCCGTGTTCGGCGACCTCGACCACTACGCGCTGCAGGTGCGCGCCGCCATCGCGCGCATCGCCGCCACCACCGGCCAGGCGCCGCTGCTGCTGTGCCACAGCATGGGCGGGCTGGCCGCGCGCGCGGCTGTGGCGGGACGCGGCAAGCCGCCGCCGTGCCGCGGCATCGTCACGCTCGGCTCGCCCCACCACGGCTGCGCGCTGGCGCGCTACGGCAGCGGCTTCAACGCGCGCCAGATGCGCTGCGGCAGCGCCTGGCTGCGCGCGCTGGCGGCGCGCGAGACCCCGCGCCAGCGCGCCGCGCTGGTGTCGGTGTTCAGCTGGCACGACTCCATCGCCGGCCCGGCCGGCTCGTCGTGGCTGGAAGGCGCCCACCACGTCGCGCTGTCCGGCGTCGGCCACGTCGGCCTGCTGCGCCACCCGCGCGCCACGCAGGCGGCGCTGGGCGCGCTGGCGCGACTGTGCGCGGTGGCGCCGGCCGCCTGACTCCGGGCCCGCGCGCGGCGCGCGGCGGCGGTGTTTGCCGGCGCGCCACAGTCATGTGACATTCATGTTTCCGTCACGGCTTCGTCATCGCCGGCTGGCCCAATGCAGCCATCGTCGATACCGAGGCCGCCATGGTTCAAGCCCTTCGTTCTGCCCGCGGACAACTGGCAAAGGCCGCGCAACTGCTGCGCGGCCGCACGGCGGAGTCCCCGCCGCGGCCCGGCTCCTCGTCCCTGCCCGCCGCGCTGGCCGCCTTCATGCCACCGGCCAGCACCCTGCAGCAACGCCCGCCCGCGCGCGGGGCTTCCACCCCCGCCTCCGCCAGCCTGCCGCCCCCCGCCACCACGCCCTCCGCCCCGCATCCCGCCCACCCGATCCGCCACTACCGCGCCATCTGGCTGTCCGACATCCATCTCGGCACCGCCGGCTGCCAGGCCGACTACCTGCTCGACTTCCTCAAGCACAACGAATCGGAACAGCTCTACCTGGTCGGCGACATCATCGACGGCTGGCAGCTGCGGCGCGGCTGGTACTGGCCGCAAAGCCACAACGACGTGGTGCAGAAGCTGCTGCGCAAGGCGCGCAAGGGCACCGAGGTGATCTACGTGCCCGGCAACCACGACGAAGTGGCGCGCCAGTTCGACGGCCTGGCCTTCGGCGACATCGCCGTGCGCGAGGACGCCATCCACGTCACCGCCACCGGGCGCCGCCTGTGGGTGGTGCACGGCGACCTGTTCGACGGCGTGGTGCAGCACGCGCGCTGGCTGGCCTACCTGGGCGACTCGCTCTACACGCTGATCCTGGCGCTGAACCGCCACTTCAATCGCGTCCGCGCGCGCCTGGGCTTCCCGTACTGGTCGCTGTCGCAATACCTCAAGCACCAGGTCAAGAACGCGGTCAACTACATCAACTCGTTCGAGCAGGCGATGGTGGAGGAAGCGCGCCGCCGCGGCTGCGACGGCGTGATCTGCGGCCACATCCACAAGGCCGAGATCCGCGAGGTGGACGGCCAGCTCTACTGCAACGACGGCGACTGGGTGGAAAGCCTGTCGGCGCTGGTCGAGACGCAGGAAGGCGAGCTGCAGATCGTCTACTGGACCAAGCTGCTCGACGCGCCCGCCACGAGCGGCCGCCGCGCCGCCGTCACGGCCGCCTGAGCCCGCGCCGGCCACCAACGCAGTCCCCCGGCCCCGGCCTCACCTCGCCGGGGCCGGGACTCACCCACGCGGCCCGCCGCAAGGAGCAGACATGAAGATCCTGATCGTCACCGATGCCTGGGAGCCGCAGGTCAACGGCGTGGTGCGCACCCTCAAGTCCACCCGCCGCGAGCTGAGCGCGCTGGGGCATACGGTCGAGCTGATCACGCCGCAGGAATTCCGCACCATTCCCTGCCCCACCTATCCCGAGATCTCGCTGTCCCTGTTCGCCGGCGCCAAGGTGCGCGAGCGCATCCGCGCGTTCGCGCCCGACGCGCTGCACATCGCCACCGAAGGCCCGCTCGGCCTGGCCGCGCGCCGCTACGCGCTGCGCGAGCAGCTGCCGTTCACCACCGCGTACCACACCCGCTTTCCCGAATACGTGCAGGCGCGCTTCGGCATCCCGCTGGCCTGGACCTACGCCTTCCTGCGCTGGTTCCACGGCTCGGCGCGCGCGGTGATGGCGCCCACGCCGGTGGTGCTGCAGGACCTGCGCCGCTACGGCATCGCGCACGGCGTGCTGTGGACGCGCGGCGTGGACCTGGACGTGTTCACCACGCAGCAGGCCAACGTGCTCAACACCGCCCATCCGATCTTCCTCTACGTGGGCCGCGTGGCGGTGGAAAAGAACGTCGAGGCCTTCCTCGCGCTCGACCTGCCCGGCTCCAAGTGGGTGGTCGGCGACGGCCCGGCGCTGGCCTCGCTGCGGGCGCGCTATCCGGGCGTGAACTACCTCGGCGTGCTGAGCCAGCCCGAGCTGGCCAAGGTGTATGCTTCAGCCGACGTCTTCGTGTTTCCGAGCCGCACCGACACCTTCGGCCTGGTACTGCTCGAGGCACTCGCCAGCGGCCTGCCCGTGGCGGCCTACCCCGTCACCGGCCCGATCGACGTGCTCGGCGAGAGCAGCGCCGGCGTGATGCATGAAGACCTGCGCGAAGCGTGCCTGGAGGCACTGCGCATCGACCGCGCCACCGCCCGCGCGCATGCCGAGCGGTTCTCGTGGCGCGCGGCCTCCGAGCAGTTCCTGACACACCTGCAGCCGCTGCCGGCCGCGCGCGACAACGCGCCCGGCGGCGCTGCCCGTCCCTCATCCGAACATGCCGACTCCGCATCGACCGCCCGTATCCAGCCGCCCGCCGGCGGCCCAGACCTCGGCGCCGGCCAAGGCTTCGCCGAACAGCGACTACACGATTGAGCAGAACCCGCACAAAGGCAACCGCGGGCTGGCGCGGGCCTGGCATGCGGGCATCAATTCCCTGTCCGGGCTGCGCTACGCGGTGCTGGAAGAAAGCGCCTTCCGCCAGGAACTGACGCTGGTGGCGATCCTCACGCCATGCGCGCTGTTCCTGCCGGTGGACGTCGTCGAGCGCATCCTGCTGCTGGGCACGCTGCTGCTGGTGCTGATCGTGGAGCTGCTCAACTCCAGCGTGGAAGCCGCGGTGGACCGCATCTCGCTGGAGCGCCACGGCCTGTCCAAGCGCGCCAAGGACTTCGGCAGCGCCGCCGTGATGCTGGCGCTGGTGCTGTGCGGCGGCACCTGGCTGGCGATCGCCGGGCCGATCGTGGTCGGCTGGCTGCGGCAACTGGCCGGATGAGGAGCGCGCGGCGGGAATGGGCGGCGGGATGAGTGGCGGGACGGATGCTGGAATGGGCGGCAGGATGGAGGCCATGCCGGCCGCATGCGGCAGTGCGGCAAGCGCGATTGCTTATAATCGCCTTCAACCCACCGAATTGCCGCTCGCCCGGCCGCCCATGGAATCCAAACCGCAACCCGGCCCGCGCCGCACCCGCGACCGCATCCTCGACGTCTCGCTGCGCCTGTTCAATGAGCTCGGCGAGCCCAACGTGACGACCACCACGATCGCGGAGGCGATGGAGATCAGCCCCGGCAATCTCTACTACCACTTCCGCAACAAGGACGACATCATCAACTCCATCTTCATGCTGTTCGAGCAGGAGATGGAGCGCCGCCTCAAGTTGCCGGAAGACCACAAGGCCACGCTGGACGAAAGCTGGGGCTACCTCCAGTACATGTCCGAGTTCCTGTGGAACTACCGCTTCCTGTACCGCGACATCAACGACCTGCTGGCGCGCAACCGCATGCTTGAAACCAACTTCAAGCGCATCGTCGAGCAGAAGAAGCGCCTGGCGATGGAGATCTGCCGCCAGTTCCAGGAAGACGGCGAGATGGAAGCCACGCCCGAGCAGGTCGACGCGATCTGCACCAACATGGTCGTGGTGTCCACCTACTGGCTGTCCTTCCAGTTCGTGCAGCACCCGCGCCAGTACAACGACCCGGACCAGATCCGCGGCTACCTGCACGGCGCCAGCTACCACATCTTCTCGATCCTCGCGCCCTACCTGCGCGGCAGGGCGCGCGAGGCGTTCGAGCAGCAGGCGCGCGAATACGCCGCCGCGCGCGCGGCCCAGACTCCCAACCAGAAGGAAGACAACAAGTGAAGTCCGTTTGCATCTACTGCGGCTCCAGCCCCGGCAACCGTCCCGAATACGCCGAAGCGGCGCGCGCGATGGGCAGGCTCCTGGCCGAGCGCGGCCTGGCGCTGGTCTACGGCGGCGGCAAGGTCGGGCTGATGGGCATCGTGGCCGATGCCGTGCTGGCGCACGGCGGCACCGCCATCGGCATCATCCCCGAGGCGCTGATGCAGAAGGAGGTGGGCCACCGCGGCCTGAGCGAGCTGCACGTGGTGCGCAACATGCACGAGCGCAAGCAGATGATGGCCGACCGCGCCGACGCCTTCGTCGCCATGCCCGGCGGCGTGGGCACCTTCGAGGAACTGTTCGAGACCTTCACCTGGCTGCAGCTCGGCTACCACGCCAAGCCGGTCGGCCTGCTCAACGCGGCCGGCTTCTACGACGGCATGCGCGGCTTCCTGCAGCACGCCGTCGACGAAGGCTTCCTCAAGCAGGTCCACAACGACCTGCTGCATGTCGACACCACGCCCGAAGGCATCCTCGACAAGCTCGCCCGCGCGCCGCGCGTGACCGTCGACAAGTGGCAGGAAAAGCGCGGGCAGACCTGAGTCCCGCGCGCCGGGTCCGCGGCCGCCTCGCGGCGGCCTTCAGCGCGGCACGTTGCGCATCCAGTCGGCGGTGTCGAAGAACGCCTTCATCAGGCGCAGTTGCAGGTCGTCGGGCAGGCCCACGTCCTGCATCGCCAGCGCCATGCAGCGCAGCCACTGGTCGCGCTCGCTGGTGCCGATCTGGAACGGCAGGTGGCGCGCGCGCAGGCGCGGGTGGCCGAAGCGCTCGATGAAATGGTTGGGTCCGCCCAGCCAGCCGCACAGGAACCAGAACAGCTTGTCGCGCGAGCCGTCGAGCGAGGCGGGATGGAGCGAGCGCAGCCCCTTGAACTGTTCTTCCAGGTCCATCAGGTCGTAGAAGCGGTCCACCAGTTCGCGCACGCGCGCCTCGCCGCCGACCAGTTCGTAGGCAGTGGTCTCGGCGGCAGCAGCGTCGGTGGCTTCAGTGGCTGCGGGGTTCGGATCGGTACTCATGAATGCTCGTCAGGTCGTCGGGCGCGGGGCGGCCATGCCGCCGGAAGGCATGCGAAGGCCGCTCAGGCGTCGCGCAGCGTGGCCAGCGCGGGCTGCCGCAGCACCTCGCGCAAACCCAGCCAGCCCCCCGCAAAAGCGCACAGCATGCCAGAAAGCACGCCGGCCGGCACGATCCAGCCGTTGAAGCGGTACGGGAAATCGAACACGAACTGCGACAGGCCCCAGCCCACCGCGATCGCGCCGAGGCTGGCCAGCAGCCCCGCCAGGCCGCCCACCACCAGGAACTCGGTGTACTGCGTCTGCCGCACCACCGCGGCCGAGGCGCCCAGCGCCTTGAGCAGGCCGGCGTCGCGCTTGCGCTCGTCGCGCGAACCGGAAAGCGCCGCGTAAAGCACCGTCACGCCGGCCGCCAGCGTGAACACGAACAGGAATTCCACCGCGGCGATGACCTGGTCGAGCACCTCCTGGATCTGGCGCAGGATCAGGTCGGTGTTGACCACCGTGATGTTGGGGAAGGCCGCCACCAGCCGGTTGCCCAGCGCCGCCTGCGGCGCGGGCAGGTGGAACGCGGTGATGTAGGTCTCGGGCATGCCCTTCATCGCCGCCGGCGGCAGGATGACGAAGAAGTTCACCCGCATCGAGCCCCAGTCCAGCTTGCGCAGCGACGTCACCGGCGCCTCCACCGGCTGCCCCGCCACGTCGAAGCGCAGCGTGTCGCCCAGGTGGATGCCGAGCGTCTTCGCGATGCCCTCCTCCACCGACGCGCCGGCCTCGCCGCCGCCGGCGGCCAGCCAGCGGCCGGCGACCACGCGGTTGCCCTCGGGCAGCCGGTCGGTGTACGACAGGTTGAACTCGCGCTCGACCAGGTTGCGCGCGCGCCCGTCCGGGTACTGCCCGGCCTGCACCGGCTGGCCGCCGATGTGCGTCAGGCGCCCGCGCACCATCGGGTACAGCAGGTCGGCGATGCCGGCGTGCGCGAGCATGCCGGCCAGCGGCGCGCGCTGGTCGGGCTGGATGTTGATGATGAAGCGGTTGGGCGCGTCCGCCGGCGTGGCGTTGCGCCACGAGGCGATCAGGTCGTTGCGGGTCATGCCCAGCAGCAGCAGCGCCATCAGGCCCACCGCCAGCGCCACGGTCTGCAGCACCGTCACCGCGCGGCGCCGCTCCAGCACCGCCAGCGCGAAGCGCCAGCCCACGCTGCCGCGCCCCGGCTTGCGCCCGCGCATCAGGCGCGCCAGCAGGCTCAGCAGGCCCAGCGCCAGCAGCGCGAAGGCCACGCCGGCGCCGAGGAAGCCGCCCGCGGTGGTCAGGCCCAGCTTGAGGTCGCGCGCGGCCACCAGCAGCAGCGCCACGAAGGCGCCCAGGCCGAGCCCGTAGGCCACCCACGTGGACACCGGCGGCGCGCCCAGGTCGCGTCGCAGCACGCGCAGCGGCGGCACGCGCGTGAGCGCCAGCAGCGGCGGCAGCGCGAAGCCCGCCAGCAGCACCATGCCGGCCAGCAGGCCCACCAGCGCCGGCACCAGCGACGGCTGCGGCAGCGTCACGGTCAGCAGGTTGCCCAGCGACAGCAGCAGGCCGTAGTGCGCCAGGTAGCCCAGCACCACGCCGGCCACCGCGCCGCCGATGCCCAGCAGCAGGAATTCCAGCGTGAAGGCCAGCAGGATCTCGCGGCGCGACAGGCCCATGCACTTGTACACCGCGCAGGCGTCGGTATGGCGTTGCATGTAGCGGCGCGCGGACATGGCGATGGCCACCGCCGCGATCATCGCCGACAGCACCGCCACCAGCGACAGGAAACGCTCGGCGCGGTCCAGCGTGGCGCGCATCTGCGGCTGGCCGGACTCGAGCGACTCCACGCGCGTGTTGCGCAGCCCGCGCCGGCCGATCTCGGCCTCGGCCCAGCGCTGGTAGGCCTGGCCGGCCGCGTCGGGGCCCGCCACCAGCAGGCGGTAGGTCACGCGGCTGCCCCAGCCCACCAGCCCGGTGGCGTCCAGGTCCGACAGCGGCAGCATCACGCGCGGCGCGAAGTTCATGAAGCCGGCGCCGCGGTCGAGCTCCTGCGTGACGATGCGCTCGATGCGAAAGCCGCGGCTGCCGAGCTGGATGGTGTCGCCCAGCGACAAGCCGAGCGAATCGAGCAGCGCCTCGTCAACCCACACCGTGCCGGGCGCCGGGATGCCCGCGGCGGCCACTTCCGGGCCGCCGCGCGCGCCGGCCACCTTGACCTGCCCGCGCAGCGGGTAGCCCTGGCCGACCGCCTTGAGCGCGGCCAGTTGCGAAGGCGGCTCCGCCGCCGCGGCCGAAGCGCCGGCGGCCGTGGTCTCCTGCCCGGCCCGGTGCGCGGTGGCCATGCTGGGAAAGGTGACGGTCTGCGCGGTGGCCAGCCCGGCCTGCGCGGCGCGGGCGGCGAAGGCCGCGTCGAACGGCTGGTCGCTCACGATCAGCACGTCGGCGGCGATCATCTGGCGCGCGTCGCGCTCCAGCCCCAGCCGCATGCGGTCGGCCAGGAAACCCACGCTGCTCAGCGCCGCCACCGCCAGCACCAGCGCGAACAGCAGCAGGTACAGCTCGCCGGCGCGCCAGTCGCGCCGCGCCATGCGCAGGGCCTGGCGCCACGGGGAGAAGCGGGCCGTGGGCGCCGCCGCGGCGGCAGGGAAAGCGCCGGCGATCCCGGCGGCCGAATCCAGTTCGGAAGGCATCAGTCAGTTATCCGTGCACATGCGTTGAAGCGGCCCGCCAGGCAGGCCGCCGGTTGTCCGGTGAAGATGTGAAGGCAATGAATCCGGCTTGGGCGCTAGCGCCGCGGCAGCCGGCGCGCCGCGACGGCGGGCTCGCCCCGCCCCAGCGCCTGGCGCAGCCGGCGCAGGCCGCGCCACAGCCTGGGCAGCAGCCAGATCGCCACCACCAGCAGCAGCGCCAGCACCACCAGGAACGCCACCGGCAGGAAGAAGGCCAGCAGCAGGCCGCCGCTGGCGGCGACGTCCTCGCTCAGTGAGGCAGCCCAGTTCGAAAACGGTTCCGGCGAGACGTTGATCAGCGCGCGCGTGCCGGCCTTGGCCGCGTGCGCGGTGCCCGCCAGCGTGCCGCCGGCCAGCCCCGCGGCCATCACCCATTGCGGATCGAGCTGGCCGAACGCGGCGGCGGCCAGGATCGCGCCGGCGGGAATGCGGATGAAGGTCTGGATGCCGTCCCAGAACGAATCGAAGCCGGGCACCTTGTCGGCCACGAACTCGGCCAGCGCCAGCAGCGCGGCCAGGGCGATCATCCACCATGACTCCAGCACCTGCAGCCCCGGCGGCAGGTGCAGCAGCCCCAGGCGCCCGAGCGCGCCGGCCGTGAACACGGCCAGATAGAGGCGGAATCCGCTGGTCCAGGACAAGCCCGCGGCCAACGCGGCCGTTTCTAGCATGAGGCTCCTTGCGTGTCTGTGGCGGAAGGCGCGCAGCCGGCCGCTGCAAGCAGTGTAATACGGCGCCGCCGGAATGGCCGACGAATGGCCGCCCGGCCGCCCGAATGCCCGAATGCCCAAATGCCCGCCCGGATGTCGCGCAACCGCCGCCATCGCGGCCAGGGCCGTGGCCAGCGCCGGAAGCGCCATGCCAGTCACATGCGGCCGTCCGCCGGCGGATCAGGCCGGCACTTCCCCGAGCCTGGGCAACTGCGGCAGTTGCGGCAGCTCGGCCGCCACCTCCGCGATCATGCGCCGCAGCCACATCACGTCCGGCGCCGCGTGGCAGCGCTCGTGCCAGAGCTGGTAGAAGCGCATGCGCGGGAACGGCACCGGCGACGGCACCATGCGCAGCGGCAGGTACTGCGAATAATGCGCGGCGAACTGGCGGCCGGTGGTGAAGACCATGTCGGTCTTCATCAGCACGTAGGGCACCAGGCCGAAATACGGCAGCGTGACCTGGATATTGCGCTTGTAGCCCTGCTCGGCCAGCGCCTGGTCGATCATGCTGCGCTGCATGGACGCATACGGCGCCGGCGCCAGGTGCGGCATCTCCAGGTAGTGCTTGAGCGTCAGGCCCTTGCGCGCGAGCGGGTGCTGGGCGCCGAGCATGCACACCACCTCGTCGTCGAACAGCGGCGAGATGTGCAGGTGCTCGGGCGGCGACAGCCAGTTGCCGACCACGATGTCGAGCTGGCCCTGCTCCAGGCTTTCGAGGAAGTCGCTGGAGGAGGTCATCGGGTGCACGAACAGCCGGGCGCCCGGCGCCAGCCGGCGCACGCGCTCGACGATGTTGGGCAGGAAAAAGGCGTCGAGGTAGTCGGGCGCGCCCAGGTGGAACGTGCGCGTGGTGGTGGCCGCATCGAAATGCTGCGGCGGGCGGGCGATGCGGTCCATCGCCGCCAGGCTCTGCTCGGCCAGCGCCAGCAGCTCGCGCCCGCGCTCGGTCGGCACCATGCCGCTCTTGCCGCGCACCAGGATGGCGTCTCCGGTGATCTCGCGCAGGCGCTTGAGCGTGTTGCTGATGGCCGGCTGCGACTGGCCCAGCTTGACCGCCGTGCGGGTCACGCTCTGCTCGGTCAGCAGGGTGTGCAGCACACGCAGCAAATAGGTGTCGAGATGGTCGCGTCCGTGCATGGCGAGGGGGCGCCGGGGCGCGCCGCGGCGGCCGGTGGCGTGGGGGATGGGAACGGCGCATAGTGTATGTCAGGCACCCCGCCAGCGGTCAATCCGGGCGGCGGCGCAACGCGCTCCCGCCCTTGATGGGGCATATCACCTGGGCCGAATATTGCATCATCGGCCTGAGTGCTATGTTTTGCCCCATTGCAAAGAGAGACGACATCATGGAGACGCAAACCATCCGCTTCTACCACCGCGGCCAGGTCAGGGAGGTCGGCGGCGCGCCCGTGACCCGCACCGTGCTGCAGTACCTGCGCGAGGACGTGCGCTGCACCGGCACCAAGGAAGGCTGCGCCGAGGGCGACTGCGGCGCCTGCACCGTGGTGCTGGGCGAGCTGCGCGAGGATGGCGAAGTCGAGTTCAAGGCGGTCAACGCCTGCATCCAGTTCCTGCCCACGCTGGACGGCCGCGCGCTCATCACCGTGGAAGACCTGCGCCAGGCCGACGGCGCGCTGCACCCGGTGCAGCAGGCGCTGGTGGAATGCCACGGCTCCCAGTGCGGCTTCTGCACGCCCGGCTTCGTGATGTCGCTGTGGGCGCTCTACCAGCAGCACGCCGGCGACGCCGGCAGCGGCCGCGCGCCGGCGCGCGACGCCATCTGCGACGCCCTTACCGGCAACCTGTGCCGCTGCACCGGCTACCGCCCCATCGTCGAGGCCGGCCAGCGCATGATGGCGCTGCCGGCGCCGCGCGCCGGCAAGCTCGATGCGCGCCACATCGCCGAAACCCTGCGCGCGCTGCGCCGCGACGACACCTTCCACTACAGCGCCGACGGCCAGCATTTCTACGCGCCGCGCACGGCGTCGGCGTTCGCCGCGCTCAAGGCCGCCGAGCCCGGCGCGCGCATCCTGGCCGGCAGCACCGACGTGGGGCTGTGGGTCACCAAGCAGTTCCGCGAGCTGGGCAACCTGCTGTACGTGGGCCAGGTGGCCGACCTGCAATACATCCGGGAAAGCGAGGGCATGATCGAGATCGGCGCAGCGGTGTCGCTGGAGCGCGCCTACGCCGCGCTGGAAGCGGCCCACCCCGGCCTGCGCGAGCTGTGGAAGCGCTTCGCCTCGCTGCCGATCCGCAACGCCGGCACGCTGGGCGGCAATATCGCCAACGGCTCGCCGATCGGCGACTCCATGCCCGCGCTGATCGCGCTCGGCACCGAAGTGGTGCTGCAGCGTGGCGACACGCGCCGCGCGCTGCCGCTCGAAGACCTCTACCTGGCCTACCAGAAGACCGCGATGGCCGAGGGCGAGTTCGTCGCGGGCCTGCGCGTGCCGCTGGCCGGCCCGCGGCATTTCCGCACCTACAAGCTGTCCAAGCGCTTCGACGAGGATATTTCCGCGGTGTGCGCCGCCTTCGCCATCACGCTCGGCGACGACGGCGTCATCGCCCACGCGCGCGTGGCCTTCGGCGGCATGGCCGCCACGCCCAGGCGCGGCGCGCATGCCGAAGCCGCCCTGCTCGGCCAGCCCTGGACCGAAGCCACCGCGCGCGCCGCGATGGCCGCGCTGGCGCGGGACTACGCCCCGCTCACCGACATGCGCGCCACCGCCGCCTACCGCAGCCGCGGCGCCGCCAACCTGCTCTACCGCTTCTGGCTGGAAACGCGCGCCGACGCGCTGCCGGCGGCGGCCGTCAACGTCCGCGCGCCGGGCGCCGGCCAGGCCCTGGCCACCGCCTGAGGGGAGGACCGGCACCATGAACAAGCAAACCGAACCCTTCCTGCTCGACGCCGGGAACGAACGCGACGACGACGACCGCGCCATCGCCACGCCGCAGGTCGGCATCTCGCGCCCGCACGAATCGGCGCACCTGCACGTGGCGGGTACCGCCACCTACACCGACGACATCCCCGAGCTGGCCGGCACGCTGCACGCCGCGCTCGGCATGAGCACGCGCGCGCATGCTCGCATCAGGTCGGTCTCGCTCGACAAGGTGCGCGCCGCGCCCGGCGTGGTGGCGGTGCTGACCGCCGACGACATCCCCGCCACCAACGACTGCGGCCCGATCCTCCACGACGACCCGATCCTGGCCACCGGCGTGGTGCAGTTCATCGGCCAGCCGCTGTTCGTGGTGGTCGCCACCTCGCACGACGCCGCGCGCCGCGCCGCGCGCCTGGGCGCGATCGAATACGAGGACCTGCCCCCGGTGCTGTCGCCCGAGGCCGCGCACCAGGCCCGCAGCTACGTGCTGCCGCCGATGCACCTCGCGCGCGGCGAGCCGGCCGGCCGCATCGCCGCGGCCGCGCACCGCGAGCGCGGCCATATCCGCCTGGGCGGCCAGGAGCAGTTCTACCTGGAAGGCCAGATCGCCTACGCCGCGCCTAAGGAAAACGACGGCATGCACGTATGGTGCTCCACCCAGCATCCGACCGAGATGCAGCACGCGGTGGCGCACATGCTGGGCTGGCACGCGCACCAGGTGCTGGTGGAATGCCGGCGCATGGGCGGCGGCTTCGGCGGCAAGGAATCGCAGTCGGCCATCTTCGCGTGCTGCGCGGCGCTGGCGGCGTGGAAGCTGCTGTGCCCGGTCAAGCTGCGCCCGGACCGCGACGACGACATGATGATCACCGGCAAGCGCCACGACTTCGTGTTCGACTACGAGGTCGGCCACGACGCCGACGGCCGCCTCGACGGCGTGGCCGTGGAGATGGTCTCGCGCGCCGGCTTCTCGGCCGACCTGTCCGGCCCGGTGATGACGCGCGCGATCTGCCACTTCGACAACGCCTACTGGCTGCCCGACGTGCGCATCGACGGCTACTGCGGCAAGACCAACACGCAGAGCAACACCGCGTTCCGCGGCTTCGGCGGCCCGCAGGGCGCGTTCGCCATCGAGTACATCCTCGACAACGTGGCGCGCACCGTCGGCCGCGACGCGCTCGACGTGCGCCGCGCCAACCTGTACGGCAAGACCGAGCGCAACGTCACGCCCTACGGCCAGACCGTGGAGGACAACGTCATCCACGAACTGCTCGACGAACTGGAAGCCAGCAGCGCCTACCGCGCGCGCCGCGCCGCCACGCGCGCGTTCAACGCCGCCAGCCCGGTGCTCAAGAAGGGCATCGCCATCACGCCGGTGAAGTTCGGCATCTCGTTCAACGTGGCCCACTTCAACCAGGCCGGCGCGCTGGTGCACGTGTACAACGACGGTTCGGTGCTGGTGAACCACGGCGGCACCGAGATGGGCCAGGGCCTCAACACCAAGGTGGCGATGGTGGTGGCGCACGAGCTCGGCATCCGCCTGGAGCGCGTGCGCGTGACCGCCACCGACACCAGCAAGGTGGCCAACACCTCGGCCACCGCTGCCTCCACCGGCTCGGACCTGAACGGCAAGGCCGCGCAGGACGCCGCGCGCCAGATCCGCGAGCGGCTGGCCGCGTTCGCCGCGCGCCAGGCCGGCGTGGAACCCGGCGAGGTCAGCTTCGGCGACGACCTGGTGGTGGCCGGCGAGCTGCGCCTGGACTTCAGCGAGCTGGCCCGCCAGGCCTACATGGCGCGCGTGCAGTTGTGGTCGGACGGCTTCTACACCACGCCCAAGCTGTACTGGGACCAGTCGAAGCTGCAAGGCCGGCCGTTCTATTACTTCGCCTACGGCGCGGCCTGCTCCGAGGTGCTGGTGGACACGCTGACCGGCGAATGGAAGCTGCTGCAGGCCGACGTGCTGCACGACGCGGGCCGCTCGCTCAACCCGGCCATCGACATCGGCCAGGTCGAAGGCGCCTTCATCCAGGGCATGGGCTGGCTCACCACCGAGGAACTGTGGTGGAACCAAGACGGCAAGCTGATGACGCACGCGCCGTCCACCTACAAGATCCCGACCGTCAACGACTGCCCCGAGAACTTCACCGTGCGGCTGTTCGACAACCGCAACGTGGAGGACAGCATCCACCGCTCCAAGGCGGTCGGCGAGCCGCCGCTGCTGCTGCCGTTCTCGGTGTTCTTCGCCATCCGCGACGCGGTGGCCAGCGTGGGCGGCTACCGCGTCAACCCGCCGCTGTCGGCGCCGGCCACCGGCGAGGCCATCCTCGACGCGGTGGACGCGGTGCGCGCCGCGGCATCCTGGTAGGAAGGCACATCATGCAGGACGCCCCGCTCAAGCCCTTCCGCTTCGCCGACGCCATCCGCTGCGTGCGCGCCGGCGTGCCGGCGGCGCTGGTCACGATCGCCGAGGTCAAGGGCTCGGCCCCGCGCGAGGCCGGCATCCGCATGCTGGTGACGGCCGGCGACCTCGTCGGCACCATCGGCGGCGGCCATCTCGAATGGCGCGGCATGGAGATCGCGCGCGGCATGCTGGCGGCCCGGGCCGCGCCGGACACGGGCGGCCCGGCGCGCCAGGTGGTGCGCATCCCGCTCGGCCCGGCGCTGGGACAGTGCTGCGGCGGCGTGGTGCGGCTCGCCTTCGAGGTGCTCGGCGAGGCCGACCTGCCGTGGCTGGAAGCCGTGCAGGAAGCCTTCGCCGCCGGCCGCTCGCTGGCGCGCACGGTGCCCGCGCATGGCCCGGTGCGGCATGCGCCGGCGCCGGCGCTGCTGCCCTCGGTGACGCTGGACCGGCACGGCGGCTGGACCGACGTGATGGTGCCCGACGAGATGCAGGTGGTGCTGTTCGGCGCCGGCCACGTCGGCCATGCGCTGGTCACGCTGCTGGCCAGCCTGCCGTGCCGCGTGCACTGGGTGGACGAGCGCGACACCCTGTTCCCGGCCGGGCTGCCGGCCAACGTCAGCGCCGAAGCCACCGACATCCCGGAGGCGGTGATCGACGCCGCGCCGGCGGGCAGCTATTTCCTCGTGATGACGCACAGCCACGCGCTGGACCAGACGCTGTGCGAGCGCATCCTGCGCCGCGACGACTTCGCCTATTTCGGCCTGATCGGCTCCAAAACCAAGCGCGCGCGCTTCGAGCACCGCATGGCCGAGCACGGCATCGACCCGGCGCGCTTCGCCGAAATGACGTGCCCGATGGGCATCGCCGGCATCACCGACAAGGCTCCGGCTATGATTGCGGTTGCCATCGTCGCCCAGTTGCTGCAGGTCCGCGACCAGCGCGCCGCCCACCTGGGCGCGCTGAGCGCGGCACGCGGCGGCGAAGCGGCGGGAACGACGCAAACCAGAACCGCAAAAGGAACCCCATGACGCTCGATGCCGCGCTCGCCGACCGTATCCGCCTGACCCCCAAGGCGGAGCTGCACGTCCATATCGAAGGCACGCTCGAGCCCGAGCTGATCTTCCGGCTGGCCCAGCACAACCACGTGAAGCTGCCCTATCCCAGCGTGGAAGCGCTGCGCGACGCCTACGCCTTCACCGACCTGCAGTCCTTCCTCGACATCTACTACGCCGGCGCCAGCGTGCTGCTGACCGAGGACGACTTCTTCGACATGACGATGGCCTACGTGCAGCGCGCGGTGGCCGACAACGTGCGCCACGCCGAGATCTTCTTCGACCCGCAGACCCACACCGCGCGCGGCGTGCCGATCGGCGTGGTGATCGACGGCATCTCCGACGCGCTGGCCCAGGCGCGCACGCAGTTCGACTTCTCCAGCAGCCTGATCCTCTGCTTCCTGCGCCACCTGTCCGAGGAAGACGCCTTCGCCACGCTGGAAGCCGCGCTGCCCTACCGCGACCGCTTCATCGGAGTGGGGCTCGACTCCTCCGAAAAAGGCCACCCGCCGGCGAAGTTCGCGCGCGTGTTCGCGCGCGCCCGCGAGCTCGGCCTGCGGCTGGTCGCGCATGCCGGCGAGGAAGGCCCGGCGCAGAACGTCACCGACTCGCTCGACATCCTCAAGGTCGAGCGCATCGACCACGGCGTGCGCGCCATCGACGATGCCGCGCTGGTCGAGCGCCTGGCGCGCGAGCGCGTGGCGCTGACCGTGTGCCCGCTGTCGAACCAGAAGCTCAAGGTCTACCCGGACCTGCGCGACCACTCGCTCAAGCGCCTGCTCGACGCCGGCGTGCTGGTCACGCTGCACTCGGACGACCCCGCCTATTTCGGCGGCTACATGAACGCCAACTGGGAAGCCACCTTCGCCGCCCTGCCGCTGACCGCGGCCGACGGCCATGCGCTGGCGCGCAACAGTTTCGAGGCGGCCTTCCTGCCCGCCACGCAGAAGGCCGCCTTCCTCGCCGAAGTCGACCACTTCTGGCAAGCGCCGCTGCCCGCGGCCGAACCCGCCGCCGCGCCGGCCGCCCCGGCCTGAGCGCGGCGCATGCCGAGATGCCGGCGCGCGGCCCCGAGCGGGCGGCGCGCCGGCGCACCACGAGACACCAGCCATGACGACCAGCCCCCCGACTTCCGCCACCACCCGCGCCATCCGCGGCCGCGTGCTGCATTTCCTGCGCGACCCCCAGTTCCATGAAGACGCGCACCAGTACTGGGAAGACGGCGTGCTGATCGTCACCGCCGGGCACATCGCCGCGGCGGGCGCCTACGCCGAGCTGGCCGCGCGGATCCCGCCCGGCGCCGAGATCGTCGACCGCCGCGGCAAGCTGATCGTGCCGGGCTTCATCGACACCCACGTGCACTACCCGCAGACCGACATCATCGCCTCGCCCTCGCCGGGCCTGCTGCACTGGCTCGACACCTACACCTTCCCCGAGGAGCGCCGCTTCGCCGAGCCGGAATACGCCGCCGCGGTGGCCGGCTTCTTCGCCGACGAACTGCTGCGCAACGGCACCACCAGCGCGGTGGCCTGGAGCACCGTGCACAAGGCCTCGGCCGAGGCGCTGTTCGCCGAGGCCGAGCGCCGCAACCTGCGCCTGGTCACCGGCAAGGTCATGATGGACCGCAACTGCCCGGAATTCCTGCGCGACACCGCCGAGTCCGGCGCGCGCGACTCGGCCGACCTGCTGTCGCGCTGGCACGGCAGGAAGCGCCTGTCCTACGCCATCACGCCGCGCTTCGCGCCGACCTCCACCGAAGCGCAGCTGGCCGCCTGCGGCGAGCTCGCCAGGGCCTACCCCGACGCCTTCATCCAGACCCACGTGGCGGAAAACCGCGACGAGGTGAAATGGGTGGCCGAGCTGTTCCCGCAGGCGCGCAGCTACCTCGACGTCTACGACCAGTACGGCCTGCTGCGCCCCGGTGCGCTCTACGGCCACGCCATCTACCTGGACCAGGACGACCGCCGCCGCCTGGCCGACAGCGGCGCCGCGGTGGCGCACTGCCCCACCTCCAACCTGTTCCTCGGCAGCGGCTTCTACGACTTCCACCAGTCCGACGCCAACCGCCTCAACGTCACGCTGGCCACCGACGTGGGCGGCGGCACCTCGTTCTCGATGCTGCGCACCATGAACGCCGCGCACAAGGTCGCGCGCATGGGCGGCTACCACCTGAGCGCGCTGCGCATGTTCTACCTCGCCACCCGCGCCGCCGCCGACGCGCTCGGCTGGAGCGCGCGCGTGGGCAGCTTCCTGCCCGGCTGCGAGGCCGACTTCATCGTGCTCGATCCGCAGGCCACGCCGCTGATCGCGCGCCGCAGCGAGCGCTCGCAGACGCTGGAAGAGCAGTTGTTCGCCTTCGCCATGCTCGGCGACGACCGCGCCGTGAGCGAGGTCTACGTGATGGGCGAGGAAGCCGGCACCACGGCGCGCGCGGCGCACTGAAGCGGCAAACCCCGGGGGAACAGAGCGGGGTGGCGACCCCAAACGGCACGGAAAAGTGCCGCCTGAAACTCTTTTAGAGTGCCGCCATGCTCTTTTTGACGCCAGTCAACACCCCCGTCATACATCCCTTCTAAGCTGTCGCAATCTCGGGCCCGTGCGGCCACTAATCGCCCAATTCCATTCCAGGCGTTCGACAACTGAAGGTGCCATGACCGTCTCGCAGCAAATTCCCTTTCCCGAACCGGTTTCCCCCGACGCTCCGCTGCCCCCGCGCAAGGTCATCCGCAGCTGGATGCTCCCGATCACGGCGCGCAGCACGCCGCGCGCGCTGGTGCTGTTCGCGCTCGACACCGCGCTGTTCGCCGCGGCGCTGGCGGCCGTGGTGCTGCTCTCCCACTGGCTGGCCAAGACGGCCGCCGGCGTGGTGACGGGCCTCATCATCGCCCGCCTGTTCATCATCGGGCACGACGCCTGCCACCAGAGCCTGACGCCGCGCCGCGGCCTCAACAAGTGGCTCGGGCGCCTGACCTTCCTGCCGTCGCTGACGCCCTACAGCCTGTGGGAAGTGGGCCACAACGTGGTCCACCACGGCTACTCCAACCTCAAGGGCTTCGACTTCGTGTGGGCGCCGTACTCGCTCGAGGAATTCCAGGCGCTGCCGCGCTGGCGCCGCGCGATGGAGCGCATCTACCGCACCGGCTTCGGCGCGGGCCTGTACTACCTGGTGGAAATCTGGTGGTGCAAGATGTTCTTCCCGAACCGCCGCCAGATGCCCACGCGCCGCGCCATCTTCATGTGGGACTGCGTGCTGGTGGCCGTGTTCGGCGCCGCCTGGATCGGCGCGCTGGTGTGGCTGGCGCTGGCGACCGGCCAGTCGGCCGTGCAACTGGTCGGCCTGGGTTTCGTGCTGCCGTTCCTGGTGTGGAACCTGACCGTGGGCTTCGTGCTCTACGTGCACCACACCCACACCAGCGTGGCGTGGTACGACACCAAGGCGATGTGGGCGCGCGCCCAGCCGTTCGTCTCCACCACCGTGCACCTGCGCTTTCGCTACGGCATCGGCGCGGCGCTGCACCACATCATGGAGCACACCGCGCACCACGTCGACATGAGCGTGCCGCTGTACCGCCTCAAGCGCGCCCAGGCGCTGCTGGAGCAGGCCCTGCCGGGCCGCATCATCATCCAGAACTTCAGCTGGCGCTGGTATTTCGACACCGCGCGCCGCTGCAAGCTGTATGACTTCAAGGCGCTGTGCTGGACCGACTTCCGCGGCCGCCAGACCAGCGACAACGCGCCGGTGCCGCTGTAAGCGGGGCAGTCGCGCCACAAGGTGATGCACGGATCCGGATCCCATTCGCACCCGTAAGGAGCCGCCGCGGTGGACATTCCACGGATCTTCAGCATCACCGAAAGCGCTCACCGCATCCATAACCCGTTCTCGCCCGAAAAGCTCGCCACGCTCGGCGCGGCGCTGCGCATGGCGCCAGGAACCCGTGTGCTCGACCTTGGCAGCGGCTCGGGCGAGATGCTGTGCACCTGGGCCCGCGACCACGGAATCACCGGCACCGGCATCGACATGAGCCGGTTGTTCACCGGGCAGGCGAAACTCCGCGCCGAAGAACTCGGCGTCGCCGATCGGGTCCGGTTCATCCACGGCGACGCTGCCGGCTACGTCGCCGACGAGAAGGCCAACGACAAGGCCAACGTGGCGGCCTGCCTCGGCGCCACCTGGATCGGCGGGGGCGTGGCGGGCACCATCGGGCTTCTGGCGAAGAGCCTGCGCGCCGGGGGGATCATCCTCGTCGGCGAACCGTACTGGCTGCGGTTGCCGCCGACGGAAGACGTCGCCAGGGGCTGCCTCGCCGGCTCGGTTTCCGACTTTCTCCTGCTTCCCGGACTGCTCGCGTCTTTCGGCGACCTCGGCTACGACGTCGTGGAAATGGTGCTGGCAAGCCAGGACGACTGGGACCGGTACGAGGCGGCCAAATGGCTCACCATGCGCCGATGGCTCGAGGCGAATCCCCACGACGACTTCGCGAAGGATGTTCGCGCCGGGCTGGCCTCGGAACCCGGGCGCTACGCCGCGTACACGCGTGAATACCTGGGCTGGGGCGCGTTCGCGCTGATGGCGCGGTGACGCGAGGCGGCGATCGGCAACGGATTTTCTCCGGCGCGCGGCGCGATCGGAGGGACTGGACGAGAACAGCCCGCCTTGGCATAATGCGGGCTTCCATTGGGGAGTAGCCGCCCCGTTTTCACCACCCGCGCAACGCGGGATGCGAAAAAAACGGGGGCACACGTCAACAGACTTGACCGCTTGCGGTTATGGCGTGCGCAGCTTCCGGGGCGGGCCTGCGGCCTGCTTCCAGGGCCTGGCGAGACCGATGACATCACCTTTCTGGCCGGGCCGGGAAAGGTGCGTGTCATTGGCATCTCGCGATGCATCGGCCCGGACACACCCACAAAAGAATGGAAGCCTTCCTCGTCTCCACAGGCATCGTCGCCCTTGCTGAAATGGGCGACAAGACCCAGTTGCTGTCGCTCGTGCTCGCGGCCCGCTACCGCAAGCCGCTGCCCATCATCCTCGGCATCTTCATCGCCACCATCGTCAACCACGGTTTTGCCGGCGCGCTCGGCGGCTGGATCACGCACGTGCTCGGCGCCGACGTGCTGCGCTGGATCCTCGGCGCGGGCTTCATCGCGATGGCCGGCTGGATGCTGATCCCCGACAAGCTCGACGACGCCGAGCAGGGCAAGCCGGCCAAGGGCGCGCTCGGCATCCTCGGCACCACCATCGTGGCCTTCTTCTTCGCGGAGATGGGCGACAAGACGCAGATCGCCACCGTGGCGCTGGCGGCGCGCTTCAGCGGCGAGGTGATCGGCGTGGTGGCCGGCACCACCTTCGGCATGATGCTGGCCAACGCGCCCGCCGTGCTGCTCGGCGACCGCTTCGCCAACAAGATGCCGATCGCGCTGGTGCACAAGATCGCCGCGGCGATCTTCCTGGTGCTGGGCGTGCTCGCGCTGCTGGGCGTGGGCGCCTAAGCGCGGCGCGCCGCCGGCGCTATTGCGGCGCCGGCCTGCCGAGCACCTGCGCGATGCGCGCGCGCAGCTCGTCGGCCGAGCCCATCTGGCGGAACAGCGGGCCGCCCGGCGCGAAGCTGTTCGCGGTGGCCAGCGGACCCACCACCACCGGCTCGAAGCCGGCGTCGCGCACGAGCTGCGCGCCGACGCGCAGGGCCTGCGCGTCATCCGCGGCGATCGGCACCGCCAGCAGCCCGCCCGCGCGGTGATTCTCCCGCGCGAACTCGGCCGCGCCCGTGAAGTTGAACGCGCGCACCACGCGCGCGCCGCGCAGGTACTTCGCCGTGGTGATGCCGATGCCGTTGCCGGCCGCTTCGTCGGCGATGGCGCCGTCGCGCGCGCGCACCGCGTTGGTCGCGTCCACCACCACCTTGCCGCCGAAGGCGTTGCCGTTCTGCTCGGCGAGCTCGGGCAGCGCCTTGTAAGGCACGGCCAGGAAGATCACGTCGGCGAACGCCAGCGCGTCGGCCACGGTGCCGGCGCGCGCGAGCGGGCCGAGCTTGTCCACCAGCGGCTTGAGCGCGTCCGGGTGGCGCGAGGAAAACAGCACCGGGTGGCCGGCCCGCACCCACAGTCCGCCGATGGTGCCGCCGATGTTGCCGGAACCGATCACGCCGATGCGCGCCGGGCCGGCATTGCCTTGCGCCCGCGCGCGCGCGGGACGCAGGCCCAGCGCCAGCGCCGCCAGGGCGGCACCCGAGCCGCCCAGCAGCAAACGGCGGCGCCGGTCGGCCACGGCATGCGCCACGGTGGTGGCGGCCTGACTATCGGGATGAGACATATCTGACTCCTGAGTTCGAGAACCACAGGGGGCGACTCATGGCAGGCACCGCGCCGCCAGTGCCCGGCAAGCGCGTGGCACGGGCGGCACGGCTGGCCCGCTTTCGCACTCTAGACCAAAAATGGTGCGTGCGTGGCGGCGCGGCGCGCATCGTGGCGTAGTGGCGGTGAAATGAAAACGGGGCTTGCGCCCCGTTGGATTGCCGGCAAACCCGGCCAGGCGTGCATCACGCCGGCCAGCCCCCCATCAATTCGCCGTCTTCGCCCCCGCCTCGAACCACTGCCCCAGCAGCGCGCGCTCGTCGTCGGTGATCTGCGTGACGTTGCCCAGCGGCATGGCCTTCTGCTGCACGGCCTGCTGGTAGATCAGCTGCGCGTGCGCCTTGATCTCGTCGGCGGTATCGAGCTTGATGCCCTTGGCGGCGCTGGGCATCAGCTTGGGCGACGCGGCGTGGCACTGGATGCAGCGCGAGTTGATGACCTCCTGCACCTGGGCGAAGCTCACCGGCGCGGCGGCCGCGCCGTCCTTGCCGGCCACGGTCTCGCGCGGCACCGGCGCGATCATGACCGCGACCACGCCGAGCACGGCCACGCCGGCGGCGGGCCACGCCACGTTGATCCTGCCCTTGTGCTTGAGGATGAAGAACTGGCGGATCAGCACGCCGGCCAGCATGATCAGCACCAGCACGGCCCAGTTGTACTTGTAGCTGTAGGTCATGCTGTAGTGGTTCGACAGCATGGCGAACAGCACCGGCAGCGTGAAGTAGGTGTTGTGCACGCTGCGCTGCTTGGCGTGCTTGCCGTGCACCGGGTCGACGGGATCGCCCTTGCGCAGCGCCGCCACCACCTTGCGCTGGCCGGGGATGATCCACACCAGCACGTTGGCGCTCATGATGGTGGCGATCATCGCGCCGGTCAGCAGGAACGCCGCGCGGCCCGAGAACACGTGGCACGCCACGTAGGCGGCCACCGCCACGTAGACCGCCACCAGCACGCCGACGGTGCGGTCGCTCTTGCCGAACAGGCGGCAGATGCAGTCGTACACCACCCAGCCCGCGGCGAGGTAGGACAGCGCCAGCCCGACCGCCGCGCCGGGCGACATGTCGTAGACGTTGCGGTCGATCAGGAACGTGCTGGCGTTGAACAGGTACAGCACCACCAGCAGGCCGAAGCCGGTCATCCAGGTGGAATAGGACTCCCAGTAGAACCAGTGCAGGTTCTCCGGCAGCGTCCTGGGCGCGGTGAGGTATTTCTGCGGGTTGTAGAAGCCGCCGCCGTGCACGGCCCACAGCTCGCCGCCCACGCCCTTCTCCTGCAGCTCGGGGTCCTGCGGGCGCGTCAGGCTGTTGTCGAGCCAGACGAAATAGAACGAGGAACCGATCCACGCGATGGCGGTGATGACGTGCACCCAGCGCAGCAGCAAATTGGCCCAGTCGAGGATATAGCCTTCCATGTCTTGTCTCCTGTATTGCCTGGCCCGCGCTCAGCTGCCGCGGTAGGTCGAATACGACCAGGGGGAGACCAGCAGCGGCACGTGGTAGTGCGCGTCCGTGTCGGCGATGCCGAAGCGCAGCGTCACCACGTCGAGGAAGGCCGGCTCGGGCAGCGCCGCGCCCTGCGCGCGGAAGTAGTCGCCGGCGCCGAACTCGAGCTCGTAGACGCCGGCGGCGAAGCTGTCGCCCTCCAGCAGGGGCTGGTCGCAGCGGCCGTCGTGATTGGTGACGACGGTCTTCAGCGCCTCCCTGTGATTGTCGACAATTTTATGCAGGGTGATCGACATGCCGGCGCCGGGTTTGCCGGTTGCGGTGTCGAGTACATGCGTGGTCAAGCGTCCCATCCTGTTCTTCCTTAGGGCTTTGGGTTGTGAGAGGCGCCGCTGCCTTCACTAGCACCATTTATGGGAATGGTGCCCGCTCGGTACGTATTTCTAACGCATCCCGGCGCTGGACTGGTGCAGGGCGAAGATGCTTCGCACCACTCCGGATGGCAACTCAGGAATTACCCTGAGTTGTCGAAAACCTAGATCGGTTTTGTTGACAATATTGAGTGCATAACCAAATAATTGTCAACAATTTTTGGGGCGCGCCACCGGTTCCCTCGGCTTCCTTCCGGGCCACCGCAGCGCGCCGCTTTCCTCCTCACCGATATGCTGGTGCCAAGATGTCCAAGAGTCTCAAGCTGATTGGCGGCGCCGACGCCGCCGCCCCGGCCGAAATCAAGCCCGCGCGCAAGGGCTCCGTCGAGGAGCGCATGTATCACGAGATCTATGACGCGATCATGGAGCACCGGCTGCCGCCGCGCACCAAGCTGACCGAGCACTCGCTTTGCGAAATCTATGCCACCGCGCGCCACACCGTGCGCAAGGTGCTCGCGCGGCTGGCCGCCGACGGCATGGTCGACCTCGAGCCCAACCGCGGCGCGTTCATCGCCAGCCCGTCCACCGACGAGGCGCACGACATGTTCGAGCTGCGCCAGATGCTCGAGCGCGCGGTGCTGGAAAAGCTCGCCGCGATGCGCGACGTCAAGCGCGTGATCGCGCCGCTGCGCAAGATGGTGGAGGCCGAGCGCCAGGCCTTCCTCGGCCACGAGCGGCCCAAGTGGATCCGCCTGTCGGCCGAGTTCCACACCGCGCTGGCGGAGCTCTCGGGCAACGCGCTGCTGGTCACGATGATGCGCCGGCTGGTGTCGCGCACCACGCTGATGATCGCCAGCGTGGAGGCGCCGGGCAACAACGCCTGCTCGTTCGACGAGCACGAGGAGATCCTCGATGCCCTGGAACAGGGCGACGCGGCGCTGGCCCAGCGCCGCATGGCGCACCATCTCGGCGCCTGCGCCGACCGCGTGCAGCCCGACGAGCCCGGCAACTTCGATCTTCGCAGCGTGCTGGGCCACTCCACCTAGCGCGATGTTCCCGCCGCCACCCGCGGCCAAGGCCCGATTCCTGCTCAAGAGAACGCGTCCCCGACGATGCGCGCGGGCCGGAACCACGAACAGGGCCAGCCACCGGCGGCGTTCCCGTCAAAATCCAAAGGAGAGGAGAGACACCCATGACTAGCGCCAGCACCACGGTCCCCGCGGACCTCACCAACGAGCGGCTGCCCTCGGGCCGGCTGCTCGCGCTCGGCCTGCAGCACGTACTGGTGATGTATGCCGGCACGGTTGCGGTGCCGCTGATCATCGGCGGCGCGCTGAAGCTCCCCAAGGACCAGCTTGCCTTCCTCATCAACGCCGACCTGTTCGCCGCCGGCCTGGCCACGCTGATCCAGGCGGTCGGCATCTGGAAGTTCGGCATCCGCATGCCGGTGATGATGGGCGTGACGTTCGCCTCGGTGGCGCCGATGATCGCGATCGGCTCGGACCCCAACGTGGGGCTGCTCGGCATCTACGGCGCGGTGATCGCCGCGGGGGTGTTCGGCATCCTGGTGGCGCCGCTGATGGGGCGCATGCTGGGCCTGTTCCCGCCCGTGGTGACGGGCACGGTGATCACGCTGATCGGCGTGTCGCTGATGCGCGTGGGCATCAACTGGGCCGGCGGCGGCCAGCCCACCACGCGCGCGGTGATCGACGGCGTGGTCAAGGAAGTGCCCAACCTCGCCTACGGCGACCTCGGCGCGCTCGGCATCGCCGGGCTGGTGCTGGCGGTGATCCTGCTGCTGAGCAAGTACGGCCGCGGCCTGGTGTCGAACTGCGCGGTGCTGCTGGGCATCGTGGCCGGCACGCTGGTGGCGATGGCGCTGGGCAAGGTGTCGTTCGACGGCGTGCGCGAGGCCAGCATGGTCGCCTTCATCACGCCGCTGCATTTCGGCATGCCCAGCTTCGACCTCGCGGCCACGCTGTCGATGTGCGTGGTGATGCTGATCACGCTGGTGGAGTCCACCGGCATGTTCCTCGCGCTGGCGGACATCACCGGCAAGCGCCTGTCCAACGACGACCTCACGCGCGGCCTGCGCGCCGACGGCCTGGGCACCGTGATCGGCGGCGTGTTCAACACCTTCCCGTACACCTCGTTCTCGCAGAACGTGGGCCTGGTCACGGTGACGGGCGTGCGCTCGCGCTATGTGGCCGCGGCCGGCGGCGTCATCCTGATCGCGCTGGGGCTGTTCCCCAAGATGGCCCACATCGTGGCCTCGGTGCCGCAGTTCGTGCTGGGCGGCGCGGGCATCGTGATGTTCGGCATGGTGGCGGCCACCGGCATCCGCATCCTCGGCTCGTGCGACTTCAACCGCAACCGCCACAACCTGTTCATCGTCGCCATCTCGATCGGCTTCGGCATGATCCCCACGCTGTCGCCGACGCTGTTCCAGTACCTGCCCAAATGGACCGACCCGTTCACGCACAGCGGCATCGTGCTGGGCACCATCGTGGCGGTGCTGCTCAACCTCTTCTTCAACGGCATGCAGTCGCGCGAAGACGCGATGCGCCACGCCGCGGCGAATTCGCACGGCACCGAATGAGCGCTGTGCAACAAGCGCGCGGCACTACGAGCCGGCGGCGTCCGGCACCGTTTCCTGAGACACCATGACCCTGATGACAAGCAACAACTATCCACGCGACCTGGTCGGATACGGCGGCCAGCCACCGCATGCCCGCTGGCCGGGCGGCGCGCGCGTCGCGCTGCAGTTCGTCCTCAACTACGAGGAAGGCGGCGAGAACAACGTGCTGCACGGCGACGCCGGCTCCGAGCAGTTCCTCTCGGAGATCATCGGCGCGGCGGCCTACCCGGACCGCCACATGAGCATGGAAGGCGTGTACGAGTACGGCTCGCGCGCGGGCGTGTGGCGCATCCTGCGCGAGTTCGAGCGGCGCGGCCTGCCGCTCACGATCTTCGGCGTGTCGATGGCGCTGCAGCGCCATCCCGAGCTGACCCGCGCGTTCGTCGCGCTCGGCCACGAGATCGCCTGCCACGGCTGGCGCTGGATCCACTACCAGGGCATCGACGAGGCCACCGAGCGCGAGCACATGCGCATCGGCATGCAGATCATCAAGGAGCTGACCGGCACGCTGCCGCTGGGCTGGTACACCGGCCGCGACAGCCCCAACACGCGCCGCCTGGTAGTGGAGCACGGCGGCCTGCTCTACGACTCGGACTACTACGGCGACGACCTGCCGTTCTGGACCGAGGTCGAGGTCGGCGGCGGCGAGAAGAAGCCCCACCTGGTGGTGCCCTACACGCTGGACTCCAACGACATGCGCTTCGCCACGCCGCAGGGCTTCAACACCGGCGAGCAGTTCTTCCAGTACCTCAAGGACGCCTTCGACGTGCTCTACGCCGAGGGCGACCCGCAGGGCCTGGACCGGCCCAAGATGCTGTCGGTCGGCATGCACTGCCGCCTGCTGGGCCGCCCGGGCCGCATGCGCGGGCTGCAGCGTTTCCTCGACTACGTGCAGGGCCACGACAAGGTGTGGATCTGCCGGCGCGTGGACATCGCGCGCCACTGGATCGAGACCCATCCCTATCGCGCGAAGGCACAAGCATGAGCCAGACCTACACCCTCGAACAACTCAACGCGCTGCCCGCCGCCGGCTTCGTGCAGGTGCTCGGCGGCATCTACGAACACTCGCCGTGGGTGGCCGAGGCGGCCGCCGCCAAACGCCCGTTCGCCGACATCGCCACGCTGGCCGACACCATGCGCGCCATCGTCGACGGCGCCGGCGGCGAAGCCCAGGTCAGGCTGGTGCGCGCCCACCCGGAGCTGGCCGGCAAGGCCGCGGTGCGCGGCGAGCTGACCGCCGAGTCGACGCGCGAGCAGAGCGGCGCGGGCCTCGACCAGTGCTCGGCCGAGGAGTTCGAACGGCTGCAGGATCTCAACCGCCGCTACAACGCGAAGTTCGGCTTCCCGTTCATCCTCGCGGTGCGCGGCTACGACCGCGCCGGCATCATCGGCGAATTCGCCCGGCGCGTCGGCAACGAGCCCGCCGCGGAGTTGCAAACATGCATCAATCAGATCCATCGCATTGCGCAGTTCCGGCTGGACGACTTAGTATCCCGCTGAGTTGAAATGGGCAGCCTGCTTATCGATTGCAGGACACGGTTGCAAGACGCGATTGCAGGACATCGGTCACAGGCGCCCGGGCAGCATCCGGCGGGGTTCCGCGAGCCAGCGGAAGCCACCGCCGGAGCATGCCCCAAGAACGAATAGAACCCGTCAGGGACCCAGTACACAAAAGCACGCAACGGATCAACCACGGAGAAATCACCAATGCATAAGCAATTCAAGCCGGCACTCAAGCTGGCGGCGGTGGCTGCCGCCCTCGTCAGCGGCGCCGCCGCCGCGCAGTCCAGCGTCACGCTGTACGGCCAGGCCGACATGTTCGTCGGCGGCACCAAGGGCGTGGGCTCGGCCGGGCGCGCCTGGGTCGCGGACTCGGGCGGCATGCAGACCTCGTACTGGGGCATCAAGGGCACCGAGGACCTCGGCGGCGGCACCAAGGCCGTGTTCGACCTGAACGGCTTCTTCCGCACCGACGGCGGCCGCTCGGGCCGCTTCGACGGCGACTCGATGTTCAGCCGCAACGCCTTCGTCGGCCTGCAGAGCGACAAGCTGGGTTCGGTCAAGCTCGGCCGCAACACCACGCCGTACTTCGTGTCGACCATCCTGTTCAACCCGCTGATCGACTCCTACGTGTTCTCGCCGATGGTGTTCCACACCTACTTCGGTGCGTCCAACGCGCGCGTGAACGACCCCGGCATCATCGGCGACTCGGGCTGGAACAACTCGGTGCTGTACTCCACCCCGACCATCGGCGGCCTGACCGCCAACGTGATCTACTCGTTCGGCGAGAAGGTCGGCTCGATCGGCCAGAACAAGTGGGGCGGCAACCTGACCTACTTCAACGGCCCGCTCGCCGCCACGCTGGCCTTCCAGCAGGTGAAGTTCGACAGCACGCCGGGCGACGTCACCGCGTCGTCCAGCCCGCTGCTGGTCGGCTTCAGCAAGCAGAACGCCGTGCAGGCCGGCCTGAGCTACGACTTCCAGGTGGTGAAGGTGTTCGCGCAGGGGCAGTACATCAAGTCCGACATCAACAACAACCCCAACGGCGACATCAAGCACTACAACGGCCAGGTCGGCGTGTCGGTGCCGATCGGCGCGGGCAGCGTGCTGGCGTCCTACGCCTACGACAAGACCAAGAACTCGGTCGCGGACTTCAAGCGCAACACGGTGGCGCTCGCCTACGACTACAACCTGTCCAAGCGCACCGACGTCTACGCGGCGTACTTCTACGACAAGATCACCGACCTGTCGCACGGCGACACGTTCGGCGTGGGCGTGCGGCACAAGTTCTGAAGGCAAGAAAAAACCCGCCTTGGCGGCGGGCCGGATTGCCGGAGGTTCGCTCCCCTCTCCCATGCAATGGGAGAGGGGCGGCCACCAGCAGCAGGCTGACTCCGTCAGCAAGCCGACCCGCCCTCGTGGCGGGTTTTTCTCGCCTCAGAAATCCACCGTCATCGCCACCTTGAACGTGCGCGGCGCGCCCTGCAGCAGGTAGCCGCCGTAGGTCGAAGCCCAGTACGCCTTGTTGGCCACGTTCTCGACCAGCGCGCGCACCGTGTAGCGCTGCTGCGCGGCCTTGAAGGTATAGCGCGCGCCGAGGTCGAAGCGGTTCCAGGACGGAATGCTCACGGCGTTGGCGGCATCGAGGTACTGGCGCCCGGTGTACAGGTAGCGGCCCGTCACGGTGGCGCCGGCCAGCCACGGCAGGTCCCATTCCGCGCCGAGGTTCAGCGTGTAGTTCGGCACGCCGATGGCCTTGTTGCCGTTGTTGGCGCCGTTCTCGGTGTTGGTCAGCTTGGCGTCGATGTAGGCCATGCCGGCCAGCACGCGCACGCCGGGCAGCGGCTCGCCGAAGCCGCTCAGCTCGACGCCGCGGTTGCGCTGCTCGCCGGCCATGCCGAAGGTGTTGCTGGCCGCGTCGGTCACGCCGACCGGCTGCTTGATCTGGTACACCGCCAGCGTGGCGCCGAACTTGCCGCTGTCCCACTTGACGCCGGCCTCGTCCTGCTTGGACTTGATCGGCGCGAACACGTCGTTGCGGTTGATCACCGTGGTCGGCGGCGTGGGCCCCTGCGCCAGGCCTTCGATGTGGTTGGCGTACAGCGAGATGTTGCGCCACGGCTTGACCACCAGGCCGAACGCGGGCGAGGTCGCCGAGCGGTTGTAGTCGCTGGTCTGCGGGCCGTCGTAGCTGTAGCCGCGCACGCTGAGGTTCTGCTGGCGCACGCCGAGCGTGAGCAGCACGCGGTCCTGCAGGAACGACAGCGTGTCCGACACCGCCACGCTGCTCAGGTTGGTGCGGCCGGTGGTGCCGGGATCGGTCATGTTGCCGCCGACCAGGATGGTGCCGGGGCGCGGCGCCGAGACGAAGTCGTACAGGTTGGCCGGCACCGACGAGCCGAAGTCGTAGGCGGCGTTCTTCTTGGTCTGCATGCCCGACCACGCCAGGTTGACCTGGTGCTTGACCGGGCCGGTCTCGAAGCGGCCGCGCACGCCGACCTCTTCCGAGGTGGTGTCGGCCTTGTACGGCACGGTCAGGCGCCCGGCGGTGCCGATGCCGTTGCCGTCCACGGTGGGCGTGGAGTAGTTGCCGAACTCGTTGGTGTGGTGCGCGCCCAGGCCCGCGTAGACGGTCCAGGCCGGCGCGATGTCGACCTCGCCGCGCAGCGTGCCGTAGGTGTCCTCCAGCATGGAGTTGGCCCACGGCTGGGTGTAGTTGGCGCTGGCCGACGGCACCGCGGGCAAGGTGGTGCCGTTGAGCTGGACGATCGAGCGGCCGCCGTAGATGCTCTGCTTCTGGTAGCCGACGTCGGCCGACAGGCGCACCTTGTCGCCCTGGTAGTCGAGCCCGGCGGTAAACAGGCGCTGCTGCCGGTTCTCGCGGTCGACCGGCGTGTCGCCGCCGCGCGCCAGCGCGTTGATGCGCACGCCGAACTGCTTCTGCTCGCCGAAGCGGCGGCCGATGTCGATGTGGCCGCCGACCTGCGCGTCGCTGCCGTAGTCGAGCGTGGCCTGGGTGATGGGCGCGTCGGTGGCGAACTTGGGCACCAGGTTGATGCCGCCGCCGATGCCCGAGCCGCCCGGCGTCACGCCGTTGAGGAACGCGCTCGCGCCGCGGAACACCTCGACCCGCTCCAGCCCCTCCACCGCCACCAGCTGGCGCGGCGCGATGCCGTACAGGCCGTTGTAGGAGATGTCGTCGCCGGTGAGCTGGAAGCCGCGCACCACGAACGACTCGGCGTAGTTGCCGAAGCCGTAGCTGCTGCGCACGCCCGGATCGTTGACCAGCACGTCGGCGATGCTGCGCGCCTGCTGGTTCTGCATCAGCTCGGCGGTATAGGAGGTCACGCTGAACGGCACGTCCATCATGTCCTGGTTGCCCAGGATGCCGAGCCGGCCGCCGCGCGCCACCTGGCCGCCGGCATAGGCGGGCGGCGTCTGGTCGGCGGCGGCGGCGGGCGCGCGCACGGTCACTTCCGGCAGGCTCTCGGCGGGCGCCGGGGCCGCCTGCTGCGCCAGCGCGAAGGAAGGCAGGGCGCCGGCCACGGCCAGCGCCGTCACCAGCGGGCGCAGCCGGGCGGCGGCGAGGAAACGGCCGGAATGCGCAAGCCGCGTGGCGGCGCGAGCGCGCAGTGCCGCGCAAGGCACATGCGAACCACGTGAAGCTGAAGACAAGGTGAAACTCCCGATGTTCTGTGCGTGCCCGCGAGGGGCACGTTGCTGACCCAAGACAACCTGTGCGTCCATCGCGCGACAACGACGCGGCGTGGGCGTTCTGGACGGTGTGGGCGGATTATTTCAGAACAACGGGTCAAATGTAAATGATATTGATTTGTATTATCGTTTAATTTCCACACCAATGAGCGCAAGAAATGACCGTGGCGGGCCTGGACGGCGGCTCGGGAAGTGGCTTCGGGGGAAGGCATCGCTGCGGAGCGCTCCGGCGGGAGGCTGGCGCCGGGCCTGCGGCGGAACGCCGCGGCAACGATGGGATTGTTGCAATGCGATAGAGACAGTCTACCGTGTCATCGGGATCGAAAGCCGTTGTTTAATAGACCGATTCAATTGGCGAGCACGCCGATGCCTGCCTAGATTTATGTTCCAGGCAACAAAACGGCAACGGACGAGGTGACTCATGCGGCGTGATGCAAAGACCCGGTCGGAGTTGATGGCCATCCTGAACCAGTTCCTCAACAACAATCCCGAGTGCGGCGAATGCGAACTGCACGCCATGCGCGTGCACCAGCCCGACCACACCGGCTGTAACTGGAGCGCGGAAGTCGACTTCCCGCGCGAATGCGATGACCACCTGCCGACCAAGCTGGCAGCCGCCAAATCGATCATCGTGGTGATGCGCGAGCAGTACAACCTGCTGCAATAGGCCGCGACGGCAGGCTGCGGCGCCTGTGGCAGGCGCAGGAACATCGAGGGTTTTGCCGGACCGGCGGGACTGCTTCACAAGCCGGCCCAAAAAAACGGGGCTCCAATGAGGAGCCCCGTTTTTCATGGCGCGGCCCGCAGCCGCGCGGCGCCGCGTCAGCGCACCGAGTTGGCCTCGGCCACGGCCACGGCCGTCATATTGACGATGCGGCGCGCGGTGGCGTGCGGGTTGAGGATGTGCACCGGCTTGGCCGCGCCCAGCAGGACCGGGCCGACCGTGACGCCCTGCCCGCCCGTGATCTTGAGCAGGTTGAAGGCGATGTTGGCCGCGTCCAGCGTCGGCATGACCAGCAGGTTGGCGCTGCCGGCCAGTTGGGTGCCCGGCAGGAAGTGGCGGCGCACGTCCTCGACCAGGGCCGCGTCGCCCTGCATCTCGCCTTCGACCTCCAGGTGCGGCGCGACCTGCGCCAGGATCTCGTGGGCCGCGCGCATCTTGCGCGCCGACGGGCGGTTCGACGAACCGAACATCGAGTGCGACATCAGCGCCACCTTCGGCTGGATGCCGAAGCGCTTGATTTCCTCGGCGGCCAGCTGGGTGATGGCGGCCAGTTCCTCGGCGGTCGGGTCGTCGTTGACGAAGGTGTCGGTGATGAACAGCGTGTACTTTTCCAGCATCAGCGCGTTCATCGCCGCGAACACCTTGGCGCCCGGCGCCAGGCCGATCACGTCGCGCACGTGCTCCAGGTGCGCCTCGAAGCGGCCCACGGTGCCGCACAGCATCGCGTCGGCGTCGCCCATGTGCATCAGCATGGTGCCGATCAGCGTGTTGGAGCGGCGCAGCGCCACCTTGGCCATGTCGGGCGTGACGCCGTCGCGGCCGCGCAGCGCGTGGTAGGCCTCGTGATAGGCGCGGTAGCGCGGATCGTCTTCCGGGTTGACCAGCTCGAAGTCCACGCCCGGCTTCAGGCGCAGGCCGGCCTTCTCGATGCGCATCTGGATCACGTGCGGGCGGCCGATCAGGATCGGGCGCGCCAGGCCTTCGTCGACCACGCCCTGCACCGCGCGCAGCACGCGCTCTTCCTCGCCCTCGGCGTAGACCACGCGCTTGGGCGCGGCCTTGGCGGCGGAGAACACCGGCTTCATGATGAGGCCGGTGTGGTAGACGTACTGCGACAGTTGCTGGCGGTAGGCTTCCAGGTCCTTGATCGGGCGCGTGGCCACGCCGGATTCCTCGGCCGCCTTGGCCACCGCCGGCGCGATCTTCTCGATCAGGCGCTGGTCGAACGGCGTCGGGATGATGTAGTCGGGGCCGAACTTCAGTTCCTGGCCGCCGTAGGCCGCCGCCACCGCGTCGTTGAGCTCGGCCTCGGCCAGCTCGGCGATGGCCTTGACGCAGGCCAGCTTCATCGCTTCCGTGATCTTGGTGGCGCCGCAATCGAGCGCGCCGCGGAAGATGTACGGGAAGCACAGCACGTTGTTGACCTGATTCGGGTAGTCCGAACGGCCGGTGGCGATGATGCAGTCCGGGCGCGCGGCCTTGGCGATCTCCGGGCGGATTTCCGGCTCGGGATTGGCCAGCGCCAGGATGATGGGCTTGTCGGCCATCGTCTTGACCATCTCGGCGGTCAGCACGCCGGCGGTCGAGCAGCCCAGGAACACGTCGGCGCCGTTGACGATGTCGGCCAGCGTGCGGGCGGCGGTTTCCTGCGCGTAGCGCGCCTTGTTGGGCTCCATGCTGGCGTCGCGGCCGACGTAGATCACGCCCTTCGAGTCCACCACCGTGATGTTGGTGCGGGTCACGCCCAGGCTCACCATCGTGTCCAGGCAGGCGATGGCCGCCGCGCCGGCGCCCGAGACCGCCACCTTGACCTTGGCGATGTCCTTGCCCACCACCTTGAGACCGTTGAGCAGCGCCGCGGTCGAGATGATGGCGGTGCCGTGCTGGTCGTCGTGGAAGACCGGGATGTTCATGCGCTCGCGCAGCTTCTGCTCGATGTAGAAGCACTCGGGCGCCTTGATGTCCTCGAGGTTCACGCCGCCGAGCGTGGGCTCCAGCGCGGCCACGATCTCCACGATCTTGTCCGGGTCGCGCGCGTCGAGCTCGATGTCGAACACGTCGATGCCGGCGAACTTCTTGAACAGGCAGCCCTTGCCTTCCATCACCGGCTTGCCGGCCAGCGGGCCGATGTCGCCCATGCCCAGCACCGCGGTGCCGTTGGTGATCACCGCCACCAGGTTGCCGCGCGAGGTGTATTCGGCGGCCATCGCCGGGTCCTTGGCGATTTCCTCGCAGGCGTAGGCCACGCCCGGCGAGTACGCCAGCGACAGGTCGCGCTGGTTCGACAGCGCCTTGGTCGCCGTTACCTGGATCTTGCCCCTGGTCGGGCTGCGGTGATATTCCAGGGCCGCCAGGCGCAACTGCGCTTCGGGGCTGTTGGGGACATGTTGCGGTGCATCACCGCCGGTCTTGCTGCTCATTGTGCTCGTCCGGGTAGTGGCCCGGCCGGAGTCCGCCGCTCCCGCGCTGCTCTCGGCGTGCTCCGGCCTTTCGGGCCGAAAAATCGAGCCGTCATTCTAGCTCAGGCAGGCGCGGCGCGAAGCCCCCGCCACCGGCGCGGGCAGGGCTTGCGGGCCCCGCGCCGGGCAATTCAGTTTTTACCGCGGCGGGGGCAATGCCCTCGCCTCACTTGTCGCCCGGCTCCAGCGGCAGGGTCACGCGATGGGGCCGGCCGCTCTCGGCCGGGAACTGCGTGAAGGCGCTGCGGATCAGGTAGGGCATGGCCGCCTGCAGCGACGAGCCCTCGCCGCGGTGATACGCGCTGACCTGGTAGACCTTCTTGCCGCTGGCCGCCTCCTTGAAGACCACGCGCAGCATGGACAGCGTCACCGGCACGTCGCGCACGGTCGTGACCGGCGGCCAGTAGCCCGGGCCGCCCCAGCCCCACGGGCGGTAGTACGGTCCCCAGTAGGGGCCCCAGTACGGGCCGCCGTACCACGGGTCGGGATAGGTGGTCTCCTGCACGCGCATCAGGCGCTGGTTGCTGTCGTACTCCATGCTGACCAGGTAGCGCGCCTGCGGCCGCGCCACCTGCTCGAAGCCGACGCCGGACAGCGTCTGCGCCAGCCACTGCTCGTAGGTCTGCTCCTCGAGCTGGGCGTCCTGGCCCGGCGCGCGGTCGAAGGCGTAGGTGCGCGGCGGGTCGTTCTGCCAGTTGCCCTGGCGGAAGGCGGTCACTTCCGTGGTGACGGTGCTGGCGCAGCCGGACAGCAGCGCCGCGCCCAGCAGCGCCGCGCCGGCCATCGCCCTGGCGCGCCGCGCGCCCCCACCCGCCAGCCGCGCCCATGCGCCGGCCACTCCTTGTCTTGTCATGATGCCCCTCGCAAGATTGTTCTTCCGTACTTGGCATGTCCGGCCGGGGCGCGCTTGGCTACAATGGGTTCTTCAGCGCCATGCCGGCGCGGCCGCCAGGCCTTTCGCCCGCCGCGCCGGTTTCCCCGCATGGCGCCCATGCCGCCCATGCCGCTCATGTGGCCTTCAGAGGACAGGATTCTTTCATGCTGCGCACCGACACGCCCGTTACCGTCCACCGCAAAGACTATACTCCGCCAGCCTTCGCTTTTGAGCACGTCGACCTCGTGCTCGAACTCGACCCGGCGCGCACGGTGGTGACCAACACGCTCCGCTTCCGGCGCCAGGCGCCCGGCCCGCTGGTGCTGGCCGGCGAAGAACTCGAGCTGGTCAGCGTCAGCCTCGACGGCCGCCCGCTCGGCGATGCCCGCCAGGAGGCCGGCACCCTCACCTTGCCCGAGCTGCCCGCGCATGGCACGCTGGAGATCGTCACCGCCTGCCAGCCGGCCGCCAACACCTCGCTGTCCGGCCTCTACGTCTCCAACGGCAATTTCTTCACCCAGTGCGAGGCCGAGGGCTTTCGCAAGATCACCTACTACCTCGACCGCCCGGACGTGATGTCCGTCTTCCGCGTGACGCTGCGCGCCGAGCGCGCGGCCTACCCGGTGCTGCTGTCCAACGGCAACCTGGTCGGCGAGCGCGAGCTGCCCGGCGGGCGGCACGAAGCGGTGTGGGAAGACCCGTTCAAGAAGCCGTCCTACCTGTTCGCGCTGGTGGCCGGCAAGCTCGAGCGCATCGAGGAACGCATCACCGCGGCCTCCGGCAAGGAAAAGCTGCTGCAGGTCTGGGTGGAGCCGCAGGACCTGCCCAAGACGCGCCACGCGATGGACTCGCTGATCCATTCGATCCGCTGGGACGAGCGGCGCTTCGGCCTGGAGCTCGACCTCGACCGCTTCATGATCGTCGCCGTGGGCGACTTCAACATGGGCGCGATGGAGAACAAGGGCCTCAACATCTTCAACACCAAGTACGTGCTGGCCAACGCGCAGACCGCCACCGACGCCGACTTCGGCAACATCGAGTCGGTGGTCGGCCACGAGTACTTCCACAACTGGACCGGCAACCGCGTGACCTGCCGCGACTGGTTCCAGCTCTCGCTCAAGGAAGGCCTGACCGTGTTCCGCGACCAGGAATTCTCGGCCGACATGATGGGCTCCGAGTCGGGCCGCGCGGTCAAGCGCATCGAGGACGTGCGCGTGCTGCGCCAGGTGCAGTTCCCCGAGGACGCCGGCCCGATGGCGCACCCGGTGCGCCCGGACAGCTACGAGGAGATCAACAACTTCTACACCGTCACGGTCTACGAGAAAGGCGCCGAGGTGGTGCGCATGTACCAGACCCTGCTGGGCCGCGCGGGCTTCCGCAAGGGCATGGACCTGTACTTCCAGCGCCACGACGGCCAGGCCGTGACCTGCGACGACTTCCGCGCCGCGATGGCCGACGCCAACGGGCGCGACCTGGGCCAGTTCGGCCGCTGGTACAGCCAGGCCGGCACGCCGGTGGTGAGCGTGCACACCGCCTGGAACGGCGACGAAGGCAGCCTCACGCTCACGCTCGCGCAACACTGCCCCAAGGTCGGCATCGAGACGCGCCCCGGCACGCCGGACAAGCTGCCGTTCCACATCCCGTTCGCGCTGGGCCTCATCGACGCCGGCGGCCGCGACCTGCCGCTGCAGCTCGAAGGCGAGAGCCGGCCCGGCGCCACCACGCGCGTGCTCGACTTCACCGAGGCCGAGCAAAGCTTCCGCTTCGTCAACCTGCCGCGCGGCGAGGCGCCGCCGCTGCCGTCGCTGCTGCGCGACTTCTCCGCGCCGGTGATCGTCGACGCCGACTACAGCGAAGCCCAGCTCACCTTCCTGCTGGCCCACGACAGCGACCCGTTCAACCGCTGGGAAGCCGGCCAGCGCCTGGCCACGCGCGCCCTGCTGCAACTGGTGTCGGACGCGCAGGCCGCACGCGAGCTCAGGCTCGACCCGGCGCTGGTGGCGGCGCTGCGCACCGTGCTCAACGACGGGCAGCTCAGCCCCGCCTTCCGCGAGCAGGCGCTCACGCTGCCGGCCGAAGGCTACCTGGCCGAGCGCATGGGCGTGGCCGACCCGGCCGCCATCCACCGCGCGCGCCAGTTCATGCGCGAAGCGCTGGCGCGCCAGCTCCAGGCCGACTGGCTGGCCGCCTACCACGCCAACGCCACGCCCGGCGAGTACAGCCCCGACGCCGTCTCCGCCGGCAAGCGCGCGCTGCGCAACCTGGCGCTGGGCTACCTCGCCGACAGCGGCGACGCCGCCATGCAGGCGCTGGCCGAGGCGCAGTACCACGCGGCCGACAACATGACCGACCGCTTCGCCGCGCTGGCCGCGCTGGTCAACAGCTTCGCCCCGGGGCGCGAAGCCGCGCTGGCCGATTTCTACCAGCGCTTCGAGCACGACGCGCTGGTGATCGACAAGTGGTTCTCGCTGCAAGGCATGCAGCGCGGCACGGTGGAGCCGCGCGACACCGGCCACGCCGGCAAGCACACCATCGACACCGTGCGCGCGCTGATGACGCACCCGGCCTTCAACCTGCGCAACCCCAACCGCGCGCGCTCGCTGATCTTCAGCTTCTGCGCCGCCAACCCGGCCCAGTTCCACGCCGCGGACGGCTCCGGCTACGCGTTCTGGGCCGAGCAGGTGCTGGCGCTCGACGCCATCAACCCGCAGGTCGCCTCGCGCCTGGCGCGCGTGATGGACCGCTGGCAGAAATACGCGCTGCCGCTGCGCGAGCGCATGCGCGCCGCGCTGGAACAGGTGGCCGCCGCCCGCGACCTGTCGCGCGACGTGCGCGAGATCGTGGGCAAGGCGCTGGCGCCGTAAATGTCGTAGGCAAGCGCCGCAAGCGCCGCCCCGGCGGGCCGTCCGCGCGCGGGCGGCCCGCGCCGATCCCCCCGCGCGGGCGGCCTGCGCGCCATGCGCCCCATGTAGAATTGCGCCCATTCAAGGAGAAATCGCATGAGTCGCATCAGCCTCACCCGCTACCTGGTCGAGGAGCAGCGCAAACACAACACGATCCAGCCCGAGCTGCGGCTGCTGATCGAGGTCGTGGCGCGCGCCTGCAAGGCCATTTCCAACTCCGTCAGCAAGGGCGCCCTGGCCGGCATCCTCGGCTCGGCCGGCACCGGCAACGTGCAGGGCGAGACCCAGCAGAAGCTGGACGTGATCGCCAACGAAGTCCTGCTCGACGCCAACGAATGGGGCGGCCACCTCGCCGCGATGGCCTCGGAGGAGATGGACAGCTTCTACGAGATCCCCAACCGCTATCCCAAGGGCGAATACCTGCTGATGTTCGACCCGCTCGACGGCTCGTCCAACATCGACGTCAACGTCTCGATCGGCACCATCTTCTCCGTGCTGCACATGCCCAAGCCAGGCCAGACCGTGACCGACGCCGACTTCCTGCAGCCCGGCACCCACCAGGTCGCCGCCGGCTACGCCGTGTACGGCCCGCAGACCACGCTGGTGCTGACCGTCGGCAACGGCGTGCACATGTTCACGCTGGACCGCGAAGCGGGCAGCTTCGTGCTCACCCAGTCGGACGTGACGATTCCCGAGGACACCAGGGAATTCGCCATCAACATGTCCAACATGCGCCACTGGGCCCCGCCCGTGCGCCGCTACATCGACGAATGCCTGGCCGGCGACGAAGGCCCGCGCGGCAAGAACTTCAACATGCGCTGGATCGCCTCGATG
>Ga0255338_1001585_pt1 | contig 41426 bp, 40 predicted proteins | sample MeOH1_35cm_T4_19_FD_203715 | JGI IMG/M metagenome (GOLD analysis project Ga0255338, IMG submission 203715) | Sandy soil microbial communities from University of British Columbia, Vancouver, Canada - MeOH1_35cm_T4_195 | ecosystem: Engineered > Artificial ecosystem > Sand microcosm > Unclassified ... | reverse complement strand
CGTACTAGCGAAGGGATGTCCGAACGACGATGTCTGCTTGTCCACCGCCGCGAGTGTTGTCCGTTGCCGGTTCGGATTCCGGAGGACAGGCAGCGCTTCTTCTGGACCATGTTCAGGCGACCCACTGCCGCCGGATCGTCCTCGTGCCGGGCGGGAATCCTTCGCAGCCTGCCGAGTTGTCCGATGTGACATCGAAGTTCGACGTGCAGGCACAGCCGGGGTAGGCTTGCGACGGACTCGACACGGGGTGCCGGAAACGGCTGAGAGACAGACCCGTCGAACCTGATCTCGATCATGCGAGCGAAGGGATGCCGAGCCGGCGCGGCCGTGTGGTCCGTCGCTGCGGTGAACCCCTTCCCACCGAAGGGAAAGAACAGACAATGCTCCTGCAGAACCAGACTGTCCTCGTCACCGGCGCCGGGCGCGGTCTCGGTCGCCACCTCGCGCAGGCGTTCGCCGACGAGGGCGCCGCCGTCGTGGTCAACTACCGCAACAGCAGCGACGCCGCCCACGCCCTCGCCGAGAAGATCGGCCCGGACCGTGCGATCGCCCTGCCCGCCGACGTGACCGACGCCGCGCAGGTAGACGTCCTGTTCACGCAGGCCCGGAAACAGTTCGGCCGGCCGGTCACCACCGTGGTCAACAACGCGCTGCCCGACTTCTCCTTCAACGGCGACGCGCGCCGCAGAGCCGACGAGATCGGCTACGGCGACTTCGCCGCTCAACTCGACGGCATCGTCGGCGGCGCTGTCAACACGATCCAGGCGGCCCTGCCCGGCATGCGCGAGGCCGGCGGCGGCACCGTCATCAACATCGGCACCAACCTGTTCCAGAACCCGGTGGTGCCGTATCACGACTACACCGCCGCCAAGGCGGCACTGCTGTCGCTGACCCGCACGTTCGCGGCAGACCTCGGGCCCGAAGGCATCCGCGTGAACATGGTCTCCGGCGGGCTGCTGCGCACCACCGACGCATCGGCAGCGACCCCCGAGGAAGTATTCGACCTGATCGCCGCCTCCACGCCCCTGCGGAAGGTCACCACCCCGGCGGACTTCGCCGCCGCCGTGCTGTTCTTCGCTTCCGACTGGTCGCGAGCAGTGACCGGCCAGAACCTGGTGGTCGACGGTGGACTGGTGATGAACTGATGCCGGAGCCCCGCACCCTCCATCTGAACGCCTTTCTCCACGGTGTCGGCCACCATTCGGCGGCCTGGCGGCATCCATCGTCCGCGGCGGAGCGAATCGGCGACATCGCCTACTACGAGGAACTCGCGCGGACCGCCGAACGCGGCTGCCTCGATGCGGTGTTCTTCGCCGACGGACACTGCGTGAACCCGGGCTACACGGCCGGGACCACGTGGTTTCTCGAACCCCTGACCGCGCTGTCCGCCATGGCGCGCAGGACGAATCGCATCGGGCTGGTCACCACGGTGTCCGCGAGCTTCCATACACCGTTCCATGCGGCGCGGATGCTCGCCTCGCTGGACCACATCAGCGGTGGACGGGCCGGGGTGAACATTGTGACCTCGATGTTCGACGCGGAGGCGCGCAACCACGGGTTCGACGCGCTGCCGGACCATGCTGAGCGTTACGGCCGCGCCGAGGAGTTCATCGAGGTGCTGACTGCGCTGTGGGACTCGTGGGACGAAGCCGGCATCCTCGTCGATCGCGCGGCCGGTCGATACCTCGACGCCGATGCCATCCGTCGGATCGACCATCGCGGTCAGCACTTCCGCGTCGACGGGCCGCTCACCGTGCCGCGTTGTCCGCAGGGGCGTCCGGTGCTGTTCCAAGCGGGCGCGTCGGAGACCGGACGCAACCTCGCAGCGCGGCACGCCGAAGCGGTGTACTCGGTGTCGTGGGATTCGGCCGCGGCGCTCGACTTCGCCACCGATCTGCGTGGCCGCGCTGCCGCCGCCGGACGAGATCCCGCGTCGATTGCGATATTGCCGGGCCTCGTCCCCTACGTCGGTCGCACCGAGGACGAGGCCCGGGCGAAGAAGGCGACCCTGGACGCGTTGCTCGACATCGACGCTGCGCTCGCCCAGCTCGGTGTCTTCACCGGTCAGGACTACACGGGCCACGATCTCGACGCGCCGGTGGACGACCTGCCGTCCCTCGATCAGTTCTCCGGCCCGCAGGGCCGCTACGCGACGGTACAACGGATCATCGAAACGCACCGGCCCACTCTGCGTGAACTGCTCGGCTACCTCGCGGCCGGAGGAGGACATGCGACGATGATCGGCACGCCCGAGGCGATCGCGGATGGGATCGAGGAGTGGTTCGTCGCCGGCGCCTGCGACGGATTCAACCTGATGTGTCCGGCGTATCCGGATTCGCTGGACGACTTCGTCGACCTCGTCGTCCCGGAACTGCAACGCCGCGGCCTGTTTCGCACCGCATACCCCGGGGCCACCTTGCGCGACAGTCTGGGACTGTGGTCCTTCGCGTGAAGGCACCCGGGTGACGGCGCCGCTCGGGTAGTGCACAGCGCGGTCAGGGGTCCTGCTCGTCGAGCACCCGCCCGACGAAGCCACCGAGTCGAGTCCCGAGCCGGCGGATCCGAGTCTCGGTGGGCAGTGCTTGATCGGGCTGATTGCCGGACAGAGGCGCCAGCTCCCGCACATACAGTGAGCATGCGAAGTTGCTGCACATGTAGGTTCCGATGCTGTTTCCGGCCTTGCCGCCGGCGCCGGCCTTGCGCGCCGTGAACAGCGACGTTCCGCCGGTGCGGTGAACGGCGTGGCAGAGGGTGCACATCGTGCTGCGCCTTCGGGACCCGTCGGTGTCGGCCTGGCGCAACTCGATTCCGACCACCCGCTCGGCGTGCCGGGCGATCAGGTACGCGCGAAGCGGAGCTCGGGGGTCCGTCCAGCCGAGGAAGTCGAGTTCCGCCCAGCGCACCGTGTCGAAGTCGGGTGGGAACGTCACCGTCCTGATCCTGCTGCGCGAGCTGTTGACGAACGACCCGAGGATGTCGTCGCGGGACAGTGCCTGCATCACCATTTTTCCTTCCACGTCTGATTCATGAAACGCGTGGAGTATAAACTCGCCGGCATGGGTCGCCACAAGGATGTCGAGCGTCGGCGCGCACTCCTCGAGGGCTGCTGCTCCTACGCCGAGGAGCACGGGCTGTTCGGTCTCACTCTGCGTCCGCTGGCCGACCGGCTCGATACGTCGACCCGAAATCTCCTCCACCACTTCGGCAGTCGTGAGAGCCTGATCGCCGAGATCGTCGACCGCACCCTGGTGACCCATCTGGCCGCCTCGCGGGAGCTGCTCCTGCGGATCCGTGATCTCCCGGCGGGCGAGTCGTCGCCGTCGGTGACTGCCGCCCACGTGACCGCCGTGATCTCGCAGGGGCTCGAGCTGGCCTGGGCGGAAGCGCACACGCCGGATGGGCGCCGGCGAACCGCCATGTTCTTCGAGATCTATACCGCGGCGACGCGGGATCCCGAGCTGCAGCAGACATTCCTCGTCCCGGTGGTGACCGAATGGCTCGACCCCATGGCCGCGGCGATCGAGGCTGCGGGCGCGGCACCGGGCGCGGCCCGGTCCGTCGCCTCGCGCATCCTCGCGGTCCATCGAGGTCTTCTCCTCGAGGATCTCGCGCTCGGCTGCAACGTCGCCACCGATGCAGCGCACCGGGACGCCGTCCTGGCGATCCGTACCGAGATCTCCCGTGCGACTTCCTCGGACGAGGAAGGGGTCCGTGACCCGGCCGAGTGAGCAGCCCGCCAATCGTTCGTCGCGACCCCGTTCGCACCGCTGTTCCGGGCTTTCCCGGCGTCGCCGGGGTCGCCGACCGGCCTGGGATCGAGCCCGGCTCGATCGGCGGATCGGCACGAGCTGCCGGACCTTCGTGGGCCACCGTTCTCATCGGCCTCGCAATCGTCCGGCACAACCAGTCTTGCTAACGATAACGATTATCAGTAGCTTCTGTGGCGCTGGGTACTACGGAGGATGCGAGCGGAAGGCCACGTGTGGCACACCTACTGCTGGTCGAGAGCTGGGTCGGGGCAATGGGAACGTTGCTGCCGAGAGCGATTGCCGACCTGGGAGTCGAGTTCACATTCCTGACCCGACGACCGGGGCACTACCCGGACACCCTGCCGGACGGCTCCCCGCATCCGCTGCGTCTCGGTCGCGCGGTGGCGACTGCCGAGACCAACGATCCGGCTGCCGCACTCGAGGCGGCGCGGCGGATCGATGCCGAGGCAAGGATCGACGGCGTCCTCACCAGTTGCGACTACTACCTGCCGACGGCCGCGCGAATTGCCGCCGCGCTCGGACTTCCCGGTCCGACACCCGAGGCGATCGAGACCGCCTGTGACAAGGCGCGCACCCGGGCGGTGTTGGATTGCGTCGGTGTCCCGGGGCCGCGGCACACCACCGCCTCGGTCGACGACCCGATCCGGCTCCGTACCGCGGCCGAGTTGGTGGGATTCCCCTTGGTGGTCAAGCCCACCGATCTGTGTGCGGGAATGTTCGTGCGACGCGCGGACAGTTGGCTGGATGTCGAGTCGGCGGTGCACGCGCTGCGGGGGTTCGAGATCAATGCGCGCGGGCAGCGGCGGAGTCCGGTGGTGTTGCTCGAGGAGTTCCTCGCCGGACCGGAATTCAGTGTGGAGAGCTGGATTTCACGCGGAAACGTCCACACGGTCGGCGTGACCGACAAGAGCCTGGGTGGGACGTCGGGTTTCGTGGAGACCGGGCACATGTTTCCGGCCGACCTGGCTGAGGGGGACCGCGCGAAGGTGGTGGCCGCCGCGGAGGAGGCGATCGACGCGGTGGGCCTCGATCACGGTGTGGTGCACACCGAACTACGTCTGACCGCCGCCGGGCCGCGGATCATCGAGATCAATCCGCGGCCGGCCGGCAACCAGATCACCGAGCTGATCCGGCATGTGAGCGGAGTCGACCTGCCGCGGGTGGCGGTCGAGCTCGCACTGGGACGCGAGCCGATCCTCCCGACGGTCCCGGACGAGCACCGTGACGGCGGACGGCCCTCGAGCGCAGCCGTGAGCATGCTGGTGCCGACGAGGGCGGGTGTCGTCACCGGAATCGAGGGAGTGGACACCGTCGCAGCCGATCCGTCGGTGGTCTCGGCGGCGTTCAAGGGGCCCGGTCACCGAACCACGCCGGGAATGGACAACAACAGCTACCTGGGCAGCGTCGTCGTCATCTCGCCGGAGCGGTCCGGGGCCCGCCCGCTGGCGGAGCGCCTGTTGTCGTCGATCTCCGCCACATACGGCGAGGAGCCGGCGTCGTGACCGCCACCTCGGCGATCGATACCGCGACGAACGGGCGCCTGGCTGCGCTTCTCGAGTGTTACCGCACCGACCCTGCCCGGCGTCCCGCGCGCGACGTGGTGGTGTCGGTTGCGTTCACCACGTCACAGGGGGTACGGCACGGCGGGCGCAGTGGCGGCTACCGCAACCAGGTGATCTCGCTGCGGGTGGGGGCTGCGACGGGCTCGTGCGCGGTCGAGCCGGGCTCGGTGGATCCGGAGATCGTGCACGCCTGCGCAGGGGTGGCAGTGGCCGATCTGCTGCACCATGCCGAGATCGCCGTGCAGATCGCCGCACTCGACGCCTACCTGACGCACCAGCGCCCGCACTCGGATGAGCCCCGCGCAGTGGCGGCGCAGCTGGATTCCGGGGATTCGTTGCACCGCTCGCTGGCCCGGGCGCATCACGTGACCGGGCTGGTCGACGCACCATCCGACGGGCGGGTGCTGGTGATCGGAGTGGTCAACTCGCTGCTCGTCAGCCTGCGCGAGCGCGGGCTGCGGTACGTGCCCTGTGATCTGAAGGGTGGCACCACCGAGTGGGGTGAGCCGATCGTCACCGACTTCGCCGAGCACCTCGACGAGTGTGATGCGGTGCTGGCCAGCGGGATGATGCTGGGCAACGGCACCGCCGACACCTTGTTCGCGGGGGTAGCCGCGTCCGGCCGGCGGATTCCGGTCACGATGTTCGCCCAGAGTGGCGCCGCGGTCGCCCGGGAGTTGCTCGGACACGGCATCGACGCACTCTCGGCCGAGCCGTACCCGTTCTTCTGGCTCACCGGGGACGCCGGCCCGATCTACCTGTACCACGGGTCGCGGGCACGATGACCGTGATCGAGTCGCCGGCGCGGGTGGGGGACAGCCCACTCGTGCGCATCCTCACCCCGGTGCCGAACCCGCATCCGGGCTACTTCGCGAAGATCGAGTCGCTCGGCTTCGGTGGGCTCAAGGCGCGGTCGGCCCTGTCGATGCTGGTCGGTGCCCGGCGACGCGGGCAGCTGCGGGACGGTGCGCGGATCGTCGAATCCACCAGCGGCACTTTGGGGGTGGGGCTGGCATACGTAGCACAGCCACTCGGCCACCCCGTCACCCTGGTGGTGGACTCCGAGCTCGAGCCCGCCATGCGCAATCTGCTGTGCGCGCTGGGTGCCACCTTGGAGATCGTGGACCGTCCGCACCCGGAGGGCGGGTGGCAGCAGGCCAGGCTCGATGTCCTGCACCGGATTCTTGCCGCCGACCCGGATGCGTACTGGCCCAACCAGTACGACAATCCCGACAACGCCGTGGGCTACCACGGGCTCGCCGACGAGATCGTCGCGGGCCTGGCCGCACAGGGTATCGAGCGGGCCGAGGTGCTTGTGTGCAGTGTGGGCACCGGCGGCCACAGCAGCGGAGTGGGTCTGCGGTTGCGGCAGGTGTGGCCGGACCTGCGGATCATCGGGGTCGATGCGGTGGGGTCGACGATCTTCGGACAGCCCGCCACCTGCCGGGTCATGCGGGGACTGGGTAGCAGCGTGCATCCGGGCAATGTGCGATACGAGATGTTCGACGAGGTGCACTGGGTCGGCCCGCGCGAGGCCGTGCACGCCTGCCGCAGCCTGGCGCGGGACGGCTTCCACACCGGCGGCTGGTCGACGGGTGCGGTGGCCACGGTGGCCGGGTGGGCGGCCACCCGCTGGCCGGGCCCGGTGGTCACCGTCTTTCCGGACGGCCCCGACCGCTACCTGCGCACCATCTTCGACGACGACTGGTGTGCTCGGTACGGCCTGCTCGCTCCGCCGCGAACACATCCGCACGAGATCGCCGAGTGCGGGGACCCGGCGGAGTGCTGGACGCGGTGCGAAGCCGTGCGGGCCCCGCACCCGGGGGCGAGGGACCGGATGGAGACGGCGCGATGAGGCTGACCTGGTCGGTGAGCACCCTTGCCCTGGCCCGGCCGTTCCGGATCAGCCGGGCGGTGATGTCGTCCCGCCAGGCGGTCACGGTCACCGTGACCGACCCCGGCACGGGATCGTGCGGCCGCGGCGAGGTCGTCACCTCCGTGTTCGCGGGCCTGGACGTGCACCTCATCGAGACCCAGCTGCGGGCAGTCGCGGCGTGCTGCGGTGCCCCAGGGATTCCCGAAACGATCCCGGCGCAGGTGCACCCGGCGGTCGCCGGCGCCGTGTGGTCCGCCGTCGCCGACTACCGGGCACGCGTGAACAGGCAGACGGTCGCTGCGCACCTCGGACTGCCGCTGTCCGCCGAGATCCCGATCTCCCGCACCCTCGGAATCGGTGCGCCCCAGGACATGGCCGCCGAGGCCGCCGAGTTGTCGCGGCGCGGGTTCGCTCTGCTGAAGGTCAAGACCGACGCCGACCCGACCGAATCGGTACGGCGGCTGGCCGCCATCGCCGCTGCCGCGCCAGGCGTGGATCTGATCGTCGACCCGAACGAGGCGTGGAGCGCGGCCACCGCCCTGTCGGTGCTCGCCGACAGCGATGGTCTGCCGGTCGTCGCGCTCGAACAACCACTGCCGGTGCACGATCGAGACGGAATACGGGAGCTGCGCAGCCGCACCGATCTTCCGCTCGTCGCGGACGAGGCGGTCCACGACCTGGCGGACCTGGACGAGCTGACCGGCCTCGCGGACGTGGTGAACATCAAACTCACCAAGTGCGGCGGCATCTACCGCGCCCACGCACTGGCCGTAGCGGCCGGCGCGCGCGGAATGGAGGTGATGCTCGGCTGTCTGGTGTGCAGCTCGCTGGGTGTCGCCCCCGCGGCGCAGCTGGCGTCCCTGGCCCGATGGTGCGATCTGGACGGGCACCTGCTGCTCGCCCGGGACCCGTGGGCCGGCCTCGGGGGTGACGACGGAAAGCTGCGTCCGAGCGGCCTGCCCGGACTCGGCGTGTACCGGCCCGACAACGAGGAATCGCGATGACCGCCACCGACTCCCCGGCAGGGACATTCGCTCTGCTGCGCAGCTTCCCCCGCTCGGTACAACTGCTGGTGCTCAACCAGTACGGCGTCAACACCGGCTTCTACATATTGGTGCCGTTCCTGTCGATGCATCTGACCGGGAACCTGGGTCTGTCCCTGGCGATCACCGGCCTGGTCCTCGGGGCGCGCACCCTCAGCCAGCAGGGCTTGTTCCTGATCGGGGGCACCGCTGCCGACCGGCTCGGACCCCATCGGGTCGTCATCGCCGGCTGCGCACTGCGGTCGGTGGGCTTCGCGGTGTTCGCTGTGGGCACCAGCGTGCCGCTGCTGCTGCTCGCCTCCGTTCTGTCGGGATTGGCTGGGGCTCTGTTCAATCCGGCCGTGCGCTCCTACATCGCGGTCGCCGAGCCTCGGCGCCGGGCGGAGGCGTTCGCGGTCTTCAACGTCTTCGCACAGGCGGGGGCATTGTCGGGACCGCTGATCGGCAGCGCGCTGCTGACGGTGGACTTCCGTACCGTCGCCGTCGCCGCGGCGGTCGTCTTCGCCGCCCTGACACTGGCGCAGTGGCGGTTTCTGCCCGCCCACCCGGTGGACCGCGCCGAGACGACGGTGCTGCGCGGCTGGGGTGCGGTGCTGGCCGACCGCCGGTTCGTGCTGTTCACGGTGGCCATGCTCGGGATGTTCGCCCTGCAGACGCAGATGTACCTGGTGTATCCGGTACTGGCCGGGCGGATCACCGACTGGAGTGGAGCTGTTGCGGTGCTGTTCCTGTCCACCACCGTCTTCGGTCTGCTCACCCAGGTGCGGCTGACTCGATGGTTCGATCGCCACACCAGCCGCGGCACCGCCATCGCGGCGGGACTGATCCTGATGGGTGCCGCGTTCGTGGTGGCACTGCCGGTCCTGTGGGGCGCACCCTCCCCCGGGGCGGGACGGATCGCGTTGGCGCTGGCGCCACTGGTGCTCTCCGCCCTGATCCTCGAAGCAGGCATCCTGATCGCGCAGCCGTTCGTGATGGAGCTGATCCCGGCATACGGGGCGTCGAACATCTCCGGGACTCTGTTCGGGATGTTCTACCTGGTCTCCGGGCTGGCCGCCGCCGGCGGAAACGCGCTGATCGGGTACGGCCTCGACCTGGGCAACGGGTGGCCCGGGGTGTTGGTGTGCGTCGCCCTCGCGTGGGGTTCGGCCACCGGGATCTGGCTGTTGCACCGCCGCGGCCTGCTCGCCGACCCGGCCGGAGCACGGACGTGACCGCGGCTGCAGGGGCGCGGAACCTGTTGACGGACAACCCCGCTCTGTACGAGGCACGATTTCCCGACCCGGACCACAGTGCCGCCCGGTTCGTCGACGACATTCTCGCGACCTACCTGACCTCCGACGCTCCGGCGCCGCGGACACACCCCGCGACGGTGCTGGACCTGGGCTGTGGCACCGGCCGCGACCTGGGATACCTGGCCCGACGGGGATACCGCTGCCTGGGCATCGACCAATCCCCGGCGATGGTGCGATACGCGCAGCAACAGTATCCCGGTGTGAGAGCCGAGGTCGGCGACCTGCGCACCTTCGAGGTCGACGCGGGCGTCGACGCCATCGTCTGCCTCGACAGTGCCCTGTTGTACTGCCACACCGACGCCGAGCTGGAATCATGCCTGCGCTGCTGCCGCAGGCACCTACGTCCCGGTGGGCTGCTGATCGCCGAAATGCGCAACGGCGCCTTCTTCCTCGGCAACACCGAACTTCTCGACGAGCCCACCCACTCGTCCTTCTCCTGGCACGCCCGCACCTGGCGGGCCGAGACCACCTTGTGGATCGACCACGCCGCCCAGCTGCTACGCCGCCGTCGGCAGTGGCAGATCCCGGAATCCGCCGAGCCCCTCGTCCAAACCTCGGCGTGGCGGTTGCTGTTTCCGCTGGAGCTGACCGGCCACCTGCAGCGCGCCGGGTTCGCGGTGCGGGCCCTGTTCGACACACCCGGACCCCGTACCGAGACCGGCTGGCCGGGGCGCTCAGCCCTGACCGATCTCGCCGGCACCGCACTCTGCGGAGACCGGATCCACGTGATCGCCGAGGCTCTCTGACTCACCCCCACGCTTCACCTCGACCCCTCGATCCATTGCTCAAGGAGAAACCCCGATGAATCCGGTCACCCTGTCCGCGCTGCCGCACCTGAGCCGGCGCTCGTTCCTCGGCCTCGGCGCCGCCGCCGGCGCCGTACTGCTCGGCGCATGCAGCACGAGCGGCGAGACCGCCCCCGCGCCCACCGCCGCGCCCCGGGACGGCGGCCGACTGCGAGCGGTGTTCGCCGGCGGTGGCGCACAGGAGGTGCTGGACCCGCACAAGACCAACCTGTACGCCGACGTCGCCCGCGCGAACGCGCTCTACGACAAACTCGTCGAATACGGCGACGACCTCGGCCCGGTACCGCGGCTCGCCACCGCCTGGCACCCGAACGCCGACGCGACCACCTGGACGGTGAAGCTGCGCCCGGCGGTCTTCCACGACGGCCGGCCGGTGCGCGCCGCCGACGTGCTGTACTCCTACCAGCGCATCCTCAACCCGGCGAACGCACTGCGCCCGCGGGCCTCACTCGAGGTGATCGACATCGCCCGCTCCCGCGCCCTCGACGACCACACCATCGAATTCGTCTGCGCGCGCCCGTGCGGGGAACTGGCGAACGTGCTGGCCGCGTTCGGCGCCTACATCATCCCGGAGGGCACCACCGACTTCAGCCGTCCGATCGGCTCCGGGCCGTTCACGTTCGTCTCGTTCGAACCGGGTCGCTCGCTCGTCACCGCGCGATTCCCGGACTACTGGGACGGCGCCCCCCATGTGGACGAACTCGAGATCCTCACCGCTCCGGACGAGACCGCACGGATCAACGCCCTGCTCGGTGGGCAGGTCGACTACGCCGACGACCTCGGTGTCACCTCGGCGCGCACCTACGAAAGCGACGCCCGGATGCAGATCCTGCGGTCGCCACGCAGCGCGATGTCGGCGTTCGCAATGAAGGTGGACCGGCCCCCCTTCGACAACGTGGATCTGAGGCGGGCGATGTTCGCCCTCGTCGATCGCGAGGAACTGGTGACCACCGTGCTGGGCAGCACCGGTGTGGTCGGCAACGACCTGTTCGGCAAGGACGCCAAATACTATGCCGCGGATCTGCCGCAGCGCGCTCTGGATCTGGACGAGGCCGAGGCCCTGATCCGCAAGGCCGGCGTCCGGAACACCACCATCGAACTGCAGACCACCGGTGCCACCAACGGATTCGTCGAGGCGGCGAACATCCTCGCCGAACAGGCCGGGCGCGCCGGACTGAAGATCGAGGTGAAAGTCACTGAGGGATCGACCTATTGGACGCGCACCCTCGACGAGGGTGTGCTGTCGAGTTTTCGCTCCGGGGCCATGCCCATCGAAACCCACCTCGCACAGCGGATGCTGTCGACATCGGCAAAGAACTACACCCAGTGGCGCCGCCCCGAATTCGACGCATTGTTCGCCACCGCCAGCGAAACCACCGACGAGAACATCCGGGCCCGCGCATATCAGCAGATGCAGTCGCAGCTCCACAGCGAGGGAGGTCTGCTGGTGTGGGGCTTCTCCGACGGCCTGCACGGCATGGCGCCGCATCTGGCGGGGATGGCCGAGAACGCGCCCAGCAACACCCTCGGGTACGCCCGCTTCGACCGGGCCTGGCTTTCGTGATGCTCGCCCGCTACGCCGGTACCCGCCTCACGGTGGGACTGGTCCAGGTGCTGGGCGTACTCGTCGTCGTCTTCTCGATCGCCGCCGCGCTGCCGGGGGACGCTGCGGTGGTGATCGCGGGCGATGACGCAGATCCGAGGCGGATTGCGCAGTTGCGCGAGCTCCTCGGGCTGGACCGGCCGCTGTCCGTGCAGTTCGGGGACTGGCTGACCGGTCTGCTCGGCGGCGACCTGGGCACCTCCGTGGTATCCGGGCGCCCGGTCACAGCGATGCTGGGCTCGGCGCTGGCGCCGACGCTGACCCTCGCTGCCCTGGCGTTCGTGGTGCTCGTCCCGTTGGCGCTGCTCCTCGGGGTGGTCGCCGCGGTGCGCCGCGGCCACCGGGTCCACCGGGCCGTCACGGCCCTGACCGTAGCGTTCTACGCGGCACCGGAATTCGCGGTGGCGATCGTGCTGGTGGCAGTGTTCGCGGTCGGGTTGGGATGGTTCGCGCCCACCGCGGTCGGCGCCGGCGGTCCGTTGCTGATGCAACCGGAGCTGTGGGTGCTGCCCGTACTGGTGCTGGTGATCCGCCCGGTGTGCTCGCTGTCGCGGTTGGTGCGCTCGTCGCTGATCACCACCCTCGACTCCGAATACATCCGGCACACCCGTCGCCTCGGTGTGCCCGTGCGGCGGGTGATCTGGCGGCATGCCTTGCCGGGCTCGCTCACGCCGGCGACACAGCATCTCGCGCGGGTCGCCGATTGGCTGCTCGGCGGGGTCGTGGTCGTCGAGGCGGTATTCGCGCTCGGCGGTCTCGGGCAGTTACTGGTCAGCGCGGTCAGCAGCCGCGACATTCCGCTGTTGATGGGATTGGTGACGGTGTTCGCGATGATCACGGTGGCCGTGAACACGGTCGCCGACATCGTGGCGTTCCAGCTCAACCCCACGGCCGGACTGGCATCGTGACCGGCTCCACGTTTCTCGGGCGTGCGAGTGGGCGGTCCCGGGTGCGCATCGGGGCTGCCCTGACCGCGGTCCCGCTCGCGGTCGCGCTGCTCGGGCCCCTGCTCACCGAACCCGGTGCCCGTGGCCCGGCGTTCACCTACGGGGACCAGTGGCTCCTGGGAACCGATTCCGAGGGGCGCGACCTGCTCACACAGGTCCTTCTCGGGGGGCGGTCGCTGGTGCTGGTGGCCGCCGCGGCCGTGGCCCTGACCTACCTGCTCGCCGTGCCGTGGGGGGTAGCTGCCGCGACCGCCAGGCGACGGATCGTCGACGAGATGCTGATGCGGCCGTTGGATCTGCTGCTGTCGCTGCCGTCGATCATGGTACTGCTGCTGGCCGTGGCACTCACCGACGCCGACCTGCTCGTTCTGACAGTGACCGTGGCGGTGCTGCTGTTCCCGGATGCGGCGCGTCTGGTGCGGGCCTCGGCGCTGCACGCCGCGCACACCCCGGCCATGGAGGCGCTGGTCCTACAACAGGAAACCTGGTGGCGCCGGCAGCTCGGCTACCTGGGACGATCACTGCTCCCGATCCTCGCCGCGGACGCCGGACTGAGGTTCGTCGGGGCGATCTACCTGGTTGCCTCGGCCAGCTTCCTGGGGGTGAGCGCAGACTCGGCCGGCACCGACTGGGCCGTGATGATCGACCGCAACCGCGCCGGCCTCGCCCTCGTTCCGTGGGGTGTCGTCCTGCCCGCGGCCCTGATCATCGCCTTGGCGATGGGGGTGAATCTGCTGTTCGACTCCGGTGCTCGCGCGGCAACACGCGAGGTGTCGACGAGGAAGTGGCGATGACCGAGCTAATCCCGGCGGCCCAGGCCGCCGCTGTGCCCAGCGGCACCATCCGCGTGCGCGGACTGACCGCACGGACACCGGATCGGCTCCTGGTCGAAGGCGTCGACCTGGACATTCCCGCCGGGGTCGTCACCGCGCTCGTCGGGGCTTCCGGGAGCGGCAAAACCACCACCGCGCTGGCATTGATGGGCGAGCACCGCCCGGGGGTGGAGGTGACCACGGCCGTCCTGGACACGGGCGGGGCACGGTTCGGGTACGTGCCCCAGCACCCCTCCTCGGCGCTGAACCCCGCCCTGCGGATCGGTACCGTGCTCGACGACATCGCTCGTGCCGGCCCAGGGCGCGGGCATCCGGTGACCGTGGCCGACGCACTCGAACGTGCGGGATTCGCCGACGATCCGGGCATGCTGCGCCGCTACCCGCATCAACTGTCGGGCGGGCAACAACAACGACTGGTCATCGCCCAGGCTCTGCTGACAGACCCGACATGCCTGATCCTCGACGAACCCACTACCGGGCAGGACCCGGCTCGTCGGACGGCGGTCCTCGACGAGATCACCCGACTGGCCCGGCAGGGCCTGACGATCGTGCTCGTCACCCACGACCTGGACGCGGTCCGCGCGGTCGCCCAGCGTGTGATCGTCATGGGCGGCGGACGGGTGCTCGAGACCGGTGATGCCGAGATCCTGCCGGTCGCCGCCCCGCGGATCCCGCAGACACGCGCCGACCCTACGGATCGCCGCCCGACCCGGGCCGACGCCCGGTTGATCCTGGACGCCGTTACGGCGGGGTACCGCAACACCGGAGTTCTGCAGCATTTCTCGCTCTCGCTCCAGCCGGGCGAATGTCTGGCACTTCACGGCCCCTCGGGCTGCGGCAAGACCACCGCGGCCCGGGTCGTCGCCGGCTTGCACCCACCCACGGCCGGACGGGTTCTTCTCGACGGCCACCCGTTGGCCGCATCGGTACGGCGACGGACCCGGCACCAGACGGCGGCGATCGGGTACGTCTTCCAGGACGCCAAGGCGGCCTTCGACCCGTATCGCAGCGTGTGGGAGCAGATCCTGCGCGGTCCGACACGCCTGCGCGGTGCCGCCGGCCCGGAATCGGCCACGGCGGCCCGCCGCGCGCTCGACCAGGTGGGCCTGGCCGAACGGATCACCCGGCAACATCCGTCCGCCCTTTCCGGCGGCGAGGCCCAGCGCGCCGCCCTCGCCCGTGCCCTGGCGGTCGAGCCGTCGCTGCTCATCTGCGACGAAGTCACCACGGGACTCGACCCCGTATCCCGGCAGCGGGTGCTCGACATCTTGTCCGATCTCGTACGAACACAACGCATATCCCTGCTGGTGATCAGCCATGACGACATCGTGGTGGACGCGATCGCCGACCGGGTCGTCGACATGAGCCTCCAGGTCACGAACCGGGGGCCGCTGTGAGCACGCATCGCCGCGTCCGTCGCGGAGGAATCCGACTGCCTCCGCACCGAGCCCGAACCGGACAAATCACTCGCGTTCGAGGGGCTGGTTGTGCCAGTCTCTCGGACATGACTGTCGAAGACACGATCGCCGTCCGTACCGCGACCGACGACGACTGGCCGGCCCTGGAGTTGCTCGACTCGGTGGGCTTCGGGTATCACCCCATCGATGCCGATCGAACGCTGCTTCGTCCGATGTTCCGCACGGAGAACATCGTGGTGGCGACCGAGCGGGAGGTACCGATCGGTCTTGCGCTGTATCTGGACATGGAGATCACCGTGCCCGGCGGGCACCAGGTCCCGGCATGCGGTGTCAGCTGGGTTTCGGTGGCCCCGACGCACCGTCGCCGCGGCGTGCTGCGGACGATGTTCACCGAACTGCACCGCCTAATGGAGGCGACCGGGGCACCGCTCGCTGCCCTGACCGCCAGTGACGCCGGCATCTACGGGCGCTTCGGATACGGTCCGGCCACCGTCGCCACCGAGGTCACCATCGATCGGCGCTTCGCTCGCTTCCGCGAGGACGCCCCCGATCCGGGCGGGGTGGCCCTCGCCGACGCTGCGACGGCGGCCGGCCGGTTGCCGGAACTGTACGACCGGTGGCGGCTGCGCACGCCGGGAGCGCAGGCCCGACCGAAAGCCCACTGGGATTACACCTTTGCCGATCCCGAGGAGCGCCGCGACGGCACCTCGGCGCTGTTCTTCCTGGTTCATCCCGACGGATACGCCACCTTCCGCCGCAAGGGATCCGACGCCGAGCCGGTCGCGGTGGTCGAGGAGTTGATCGCGATCACCGACGACGCCCACGCCGCGCTGTGGCGCACCCTGTGCGGACTGGACCTGACCCACCGCATCGAAGCCGTCCAACATCCCGACGACCCGCTGCGTCTGCTGTTGACCGACTACCGTCTGCCGCGCACCACCGCACGGTTCGACGAGTTGTGGCTGCGGATCCTGGACGTGCCGGCCGCGTTGACCGCCCGCGACTATGCCGCCGATCTGGACACCGTGCTGGCGGTCCGGGATCCGTTCCGCAGCGCCGGAGGCACCTTCGCGTTGACGGTCCGCAACGGCAGGGCCCGGTGCGTCCGCACCGACGCGGCGCCGGTGATCACGCTGGACCTGGACGCGCTGTCCGCGGTGTACCTCGGCGCGCACAAGGCCCGCACGTTTACTGCAGCCGGCCGGGTGGAGGCGCGCAGTGCTCGTGATATCGCCGACGTGGACCGCGCGTTCGACGTCGCCCGCCCCGCGATGTTGGGCTGGCACTTCTGAATCAAGAGACGATCCGGGACTTTTCGGCATTATGCGGGGATTGTCATGATCTGGTCGAAATCCCCAGGTTGTGACCTTCAGTAGTCGGCAGGCTGTGAGGGCACCACTCAGATGCCCTGCCGGGTTCGGAGTCAGGGCTCGCCGGTGGGCACCGTCTGCTCACCCGGGTGTAGGCGGGCCTGCAGCTCGGCGAGTCCTTCGGCGGTCAGTTCGACATCGTGGACGGCCAGAGCCCAGTCGAAGCGGGATGTCGACCAGCGGTGGACCGGGCCCGCCCACTGCAGCTCCCACACTTCGGTCGATCGGGGGCGGCGGGCGAGCGAGGCGGTGATCCCTCGGCGGCCGAGGCGCGCTTCGAACGCACCGGTGCCGGAATCGAAGGTGTGGAGGTATTGCAGGTCCAGATCCGCGGTTACCGCCGCATTCAGGGGCTCGGCGGTGACGTGGGTGTCGAACCACCGACGCCGCTCGGCCCGCAGCGCCCGGTCCGCAGCTCGCTGCCGGCGGGCTTCCGCGGCGACGGACTCGGCCGGCCCGTCCCAGGTGAACAACGCCTCGTCGAACACCTCCCCGATGAAGAACTGTGACCAGCGCTCGGCCGACCCGACAGCGTCGATGCGCTGCTCGAGCACCAGTCCGGTCTGTTGATCGACGACCATGCGCATCGGATGCGCCGTACGCGGAGACCTGCTTTGCGGCGGTGGGGCAAGTTCGAACTGCCACGCCGGCCGCGACAGGTACGTGGTCGTGGTGAGCGGACCGGTCGGGCGGGTGTAGTCGTCACCGACCCAGTCCTCGGCGGGACGGCGTGCGAGCAGACCGGTGCCGTTGCCGACGAACCGCAGCGTCGCCGCGGGCGCGACCCGCGGCAGTTCCCGGCCCTTACGGAACCGCCAGCAGGTGACCGCGTCGCACAACAGCAGCGGGCGACCGTCGAGGTGTTCGATGCGCACCCGCATCCCGTCGCGCCACACCCGCAACTCGGTGGCCTCGATCCCGCCGCCGGTGAACGTCGGCGGCAGCGCACCGGAGAACGCGGTCCAACCGACCTCATCGCGGGACCTCAGGCCTCCGTCGGCGCTGGAGATGATCCCGCGCACCGGCACATCGGGGCCGTGCACCATCTGCACCAGCACCTGCACCCACGGAACCGACTGGTCCACCGCTCACCTCCCGTTCCAGGCGAGGATAACGACCCCCGGCGATATCGACTTCCGTATCGGATGCTTCGCCGAGGACCGGAGTTCGGGAAGTCGACGTCAAATCGGTGGTGGGCCATCGCACGTGCGGACGGCGTCGCCGGTGCGCCGGCGGCGATACCAGGCGAGCACACCGACCACCGGCACCGTCCACACCACCAGCACCCACAGTGCCGCCCGGGGCAGGCCGGGCCGGGAGCCGACGACGTCGACGGTGGCCGCCGATGCCGCGGCCAGCCATACCAGCACGAACACTCCTGCCGCCGCCCATGCGGCCACCAGTGGGCCGAAGCCCGGCAGACACTGCGTGTCGGCGCGCACGCACTCGCTCCAGCCGGCCTCGGCGACCACGCTCCCGGTCACCATCACGATCACCGAGACTACCGCCGCGAGCCCGCCACACCTCAGGGCTGCGCGGAGCGGCGACGCGTCTGGTCGGCGACGTCGATTCGGCGACGTGTTCAGGTCAATCGGCGACCAGCCGTGGCGACCCGTGCCGTCCTGCACCGTGCTCGCGTTGTCGACGGATCACGTAGCAACCCGGAGCGATCCCCGTCGCCCCGTGCTCGGGATGGAGGAGATACGCGGTCCCGGTCGTCTCGACGATGCCCAGGGCGAGACCCATGGTGTCCCGGACGGGGGTCGTCCACCTGCAGGTGCCCTCGTCGGCGACGAGAGAGTGCGGGTTGCCGCCGGCGGAGCTCCGCAACAACTCCACTCCCGACAGTGGCACCCGGATGGAGCGCGCCCACGGTGTGCGTTCGACGGCGGCACCGACAAGCGCGTACGGAATGACGATCAGATCGCCTTGAGCCTGGAGACCATCGGTCACCGGGACGGTCACCTCCCGGTCCAGGTGGTCGAGGACGTCCAGACCGCTGAGGGCCGTGAGGTCGGACAGGGTGAGATCGGAATGCATGGGATCACCTCGGTGGAGTTCAGGTTCGGCGAACGAGTTGTGCATAGTCGGTACCGCTGATGCCGTAGGACCAGCCCGCAGCGTCCAGTGCGGAGGGAACCCGATCGGGGACGTGCAGGCCGTAACGGCGCCGCTGCCCGTCGCGTTCGACGGAACCGTTGACGACGAGCAGGATCCGGCCGGACCGACCCCAACCGGTCGGGGATGCATACAGTCCGAGCGTGCATCCCGGGTTTCCCGGATCGTCGGCACGGTCCACGAGTGCGAGCGCGGCCATGTCGATGTACCTGTCCCAGCCGATGCGTTCGACAGCACATCGGCGGACCTCGACATTGCGCTCGTCGTTGATCCGCTCGACGGTGGGATCGAGGACGACCCAATCGGGAACGATCGTGCCGTACTGCACGAAAACATGACTGCCGTCCGCGAATTCGAGCGCCGGACGAGCGGGGTGGTGTAAGCGGCGTTCGTTGTGGACGCCCCCGGGTGTGGGCTCGGTGTGCAGTGCGGTGGGCCGTTCGGCCATGACGCAGACACGTTCGAAGGCCCACCACCATCCGGTGGCACGGACCAGTGCCCCCTGAAGCTCGAGAAGGTCGTCGTCGCGCGACTCGAAGCCCGCGAGACCGTAGCGTCGGAGCGTGTCGTAGTACGCGACCCGATGTGCCTCCTGTTGCCCGTACCAGGTGACGCCGGGAGTCGGGCCCGGCAACAGTGTGCGTATCGCCGTCGCGACACCGACGAACAGCGAGGTCCGCAACGAATCCCACACGGCCGCACGAAGAAGCGGGTTCTGCCGCCGAGGTGTGCGCGCGTCCATTCGGTCACGGGACGCGGACCAGATTGCGGCGATCCCCGCCGAAGGGTGTGCCGGTTCTCCGAAGCGCAGCGGGGGGACCGAGAAGCCCTCGTCGGCAATCAACTGCAGGGCCGCCGGGGGAGAAGGTACCCAGACGAACTCCGGTTCCTCGAATCCCGCTCGCCGGTAGAGCTCTGCGACGGCTGATTCCGCGGCGGGCCGGTCCGAAGGTCTCGTACACAGTCCTTGCGCGAGCCAATGGTCACGCCGAGCGGACACGGCGGCGGCAAGGGCATGAGGATCGGTGATTCTGGTGGACAGGGTGCGGTGCGGAACCGCTGACGAGATCGGCACGGCGCTCACCGGATGGTGGCGGTGGCCGCCTTTCCTGTAGTCATGGTTATCGAGGATGGCACGGGAAGGCTCTGGGCGCAAGCAAGTGTCCCCGCCCAGGCGTTCGGGCGTGGACGAAGACCGGCGTCTACGTCATCGGCCGAGCGGGACCGTCGTCGATCGTCGTACGGGACTGCTGCAGAAGGGCATTCTCGGAACTACCGCCGCGACCCGGGCAACGGATCGGCACGCGGGCAACGGCGCCCGCGCGTCAGCCGATCTGCTCGAAGAGCGACACGATGATCCCTTCGGGTCCACGCACGTAGGCCATCCGCACGCTGTTCTCGTACTCGCCGATGCCGCCGACGAGCCCGTAACCGTCCGCAGCCACCGCGTCGACGGCCGCCTGGAGGTCGTCGACCTCGAAGGACACGTTGCGCAGCCCGAGCTCGTTGGGCATCGCCGTGGGTGATCCGGGTCCGTGGTCGGGCGTGACGAAGGTCGCGAGCTCCAGCCGGGTCCCTCCGTCGGGCGGCCGGAGCACGGCGATCTCACAGTGCGCGCCGGGGATGCCGCAGACGGTCTCCACGAACTCGCCCTCCACGGATCCGGTGCCCTCCACCTCGAGACCCAGTCCGACGAAGAACGCCGTCACCGACTCGAGGTCCGCGACGGTGATGCCGATGTGGTCGAAACGTTTCACGGGTGCCATGGGACCCATCCTCCGAGTGTCGTCGTGCCGATGCTGGGACGGAGACGGGTCCGGGATCTCGACATGTTCTTGCCGCAGAGCCGCGGTCGACCCGTGGTATCGAAAGGTCGCTGTTGTCCTGCATGGACCGGACCTCGCCGGTCGTGGGCACGCATCCGGTGTTGTTGTCCCGGGTGCTACCGAACCGGGGAAATGGCACGCGAGCGACCGGGCCGTCCGCGACGTCACCGAGGAGCTCGGCGAGGAGTGATCACCCGGCCGGCGACGGCGGGCGGCTCACAGGCCCTCGGCGCGTAGCCAGGTGCGGAGGCGGCGCCGGGCGTTGGTGTACGGGGAGGAGGTGTTGAGCTGGATCATCCGTCCCGCGGTGTACGTGCGATACCAGGGCGCGCCGTAGAGTTCGTCGTTGTCGAGCCCGCGCACCAGGGCAACGATGCGGTCGTGGGCGGCATCGAGCCGCTGCAGCAGCTGCGGCCACGGTACGTCGGCATGATCGCGGTAGAACTTCTGCGCCAGCGGGCCGAGTCGGTTCCAGGTGAATCCCGGTGCCGGGAGGTGCGGGTCGATGCCGCGAGCGCGGTCGTCGTGCCACGAAACGACCAGTTCGCTCCATCCGATCAGGTACGCCACCAGATCGGCCGGGCTCATCCGGGTTCCGGCGCGGTGCCCGGGCAGCGACGCCTCCCGGGCCCGTTCGGCAGGCACACGCTGCAGCTCGCGCGTGAGCGCGCCGTACGTGTCGGCGAGGGCGTGCAGCAACTCGTCCTTGGTGTGCGGTACCGGCATGCGTGTCTCCGTGTGGCGGGCGGTGGTGCCGGCATGCACGGTATCGGCGACGGTGGGTCTGTGCCCGGCGACGGGCCCGGTCAGACCACCGGCGCCGGGCTCTCGATCCCGAACCGGCCCCGGAAGAACACCATGGGACGCTCCTCGCACACGGTGTCCAGCTCCAGCACCCGGCCGATGATCACGTCGTGGTCGCCGGCGACGTGGACGTCGTGCACCTGCGCGTGCACGCGCATCAGCACGTCCGGCAGCGCCGGCGTTCCCCAGCGGGACACCTCCCAGGCAAGATCCTCGTACTTGCGCCCCCGGCTCGAGCCGAACCGGGCGCACAGGTCGGACTGGTCCTCGCGGAGGACGTTGACGCAGAACCGTCCCGTTGCACGGATCCGGGGCCAGGCACGGCCGCGGTGGTCGGCACAGAACAGGATCAGGGGCGGCTCGAGCGACACCGAGGCGAACGACTGGCACGCGAACCCCACCGGGCCCTCGTCGTCCAGTCCCGTCACCACCGTGACTCCGGTGGCGAACTGTCCCATCACCCGGCGCATGTCCTCCGGGCTGGGCGCGTCAGCTGTCGATGGTGCGAGGGTCGTCGTCTCGAGGGGCATGAGTCCACCTCCGGGTCGTGGGGACGGATCGGCGTGATCACTGGTCGATGGGCGACGCTAGGTCAGGGCCGGGGCGGTCCGAGCGAGCGTCCCGCTGAGCGGACGGGGTCGGCGGCGCCGCCGTCGACCGAGCGGTGATCTCGCTGAACGGGATGGTGTATGGCCGTCGTCGACCAGGGCTGGCAGCCTGCGGTTCGAATGGGCGGTGTGCCCGGCACCACGGCGACGAACAGGGACGACGATGACCGAAGTGAGCTACGAGGGGACCCTGAAGGAACTTTCCACCGATCAGGGTGTGCTGCGCTACCACGACGCCGGCGACGGGCCGCCGCTGCTCCTGCTGCACGGCTCCGGACCCGGGGTGACGGGGTGGCGCAACTACCGCGGTGTCCTCGCCGACTTCGCGCGGCACTTCCGCTGCCTGGTGCTCGAGTTTCCCGGTTTCGGCGTCAGCGACCCCGGTGACGGTCACCCGATGGCGATGGCGCAGGGGGCCGTCGGCACCTTCCTCGACGGGCTCGGTCTCGGTGCCGTGGACATGGTCGGCAACTCGATGGGCGGGATCGTCGCCGCGAAGGTCGCCATCGACGAGCCGCACCGCGTGCGCAGGCTCGTCACGATCGGTGGGATGGGCAAGAACGTCTTCGCGCCCGGACCGGGCGAGGGCATCAAGCTGCTCATGGAGTTCACCGACAACCCCACCCGCGAGGGCCTCGTCCGCTGGCTGCAGTCCATGGTCTACGACCCCGCCGTGGTCACCGACCAGCTCGTCGAGGAACGCTGGGCGCTCGCCACCGAACCGAAGACCCTCGAGATCGCCCGCCGGATGTACAGCTCGAAGGCGTTCGCCGCCGGCGCCGCCGCGGCGGCCGCCTCGAACGTCACCCCGTACTGGGCGCAGCTGCACAAGATCACCGCGCCCACCCTGCTGACGTGGGGCCGCGACGACCGGGTCAGCCCCGTGGACATGGCGATGCTGCCCATGCGCGACATCCCGAACTGCGAGCTGCACACGTTCCCGAAGTGCGGGCACTGGACGATGATCGAAGCCCGCGACGCGTGGCTGTCGGCGGTCCTCGCGTTCCTGCTGCGCGACGACGATCGCAGCTAGCCCACGATCCCGCTGAGCGGGAAGACTTCCGTCCTCCCACCTGCGCATATGCCACCTTCGAGACAACCGATCGGCGCGACGACGCGCGGATCATCGACCAGTTCCAGGAGTGCACGATGCTCGACGGTTCCCGGCGACTCGCCGCCGCCGATCTTCTGTGGGCCGCCGAGCGCGACCGCGCCGCGATCGCCCCGCTGACGGAGACCTTCCCCGACATCGACGTGGTGGATTCGTACGAGATCCAGCTGATCAACATCCGCCGCCGGCTCGAGGCGGGCGCCACCGTCTACGGCCACAAGGTCGGCCTGTCGTCCGAGGTCATGCAGAAGATGATGGGCGTGGACGAGCCCGACTACGGACACCTGCTCTCGACGATGGTGTACGCCGAGGACGAGCCCATCGACACGGCGCAGTTCTGCTACCCGCGCATCGAGGTCGAGATCGGCTACGTCCTCGGCGAGACCCTCCCCGGCGAGGACTGCACCGAGGCGGACGTGCTCCGGGCGACCGAGTACATCGTCCCGAGCATCGAACTCATCGACTCGCGCATCGTGGACTGGCGGATCGGGTTGGCGGACACGATCGCCGACAACGCCTCGTCCGCGGGAGTGATCCTCGGGGCGGGCCGCATCGAACCGGACCGGGTCGACATCGGAGCGATCTCGGCGGTGCTGTACCAGGGCGACGAGGAGATCGCGCGCGGCGAGGCGGCGGCGGTACTGGGCGACCCGACCCGTGCCGTCGCGTGGCTGGCCCGCAAGGTGGCGAGCTTCGGGGTGCGGCTCGAGGCCGGGCACGTGATCCTGCCCGGCTCGTGCACCCGCGCCGTCGATGCCCGCCCGGGCGACGTCTTCCGCGCTGATTTCAGCGACATCGGCTCTGTCTCAGTAGAATTCAAGTAAGGAAGTGCACCAGTGACGAAGGCTACCGCCGCGATCGTCGGGCCGGGCAACATCGGCACCGACCTGATGTACAAACTGCTGCGCTCGGACGTCATCGAGCCGCGGTGGATGATCGGTGTCGACCCCGGCAGCGAGGGTCTCGCCCGCGCGGCGACCGAGGGCCTGGTCGCGAGCCACGAGGGGGTGGACTGGCTGCTGGCCCAGGACGAGCGGCCCGACGTGATCTTCGAGGCCACCTCGGCCTACGTGCACCGCGCGAACGCACCCCGCTACGCCGAACTCGGCATCCAGGTCGTCGACCTCACCCCGGCCGCCCTCGGGCCGGCCGTCGTGCCCGCCGTGAACATGGGCGAACACGAGGACGCACCGAACGTCAACCTCATCACCTGCGGCGGCCAGGCCACGATCCCGATGGTGCACGCCGTCTCCCGCGTCACCGAGGTCGAGTACGCCGAGATCGTCGCGAGCGTCGCCTCCCCGTCGGCCGGCCCCGGAACCCGCGCCAACATCGACGAGTTCACCATCACCACCAGCCGCGGCATCGAGACGATCGGCGGCGCCCGCAAGGGCAAGGCCATCATCATCCTCAACCCGGCCGAGCCGCCGATGCTCATGCGCGACACCGTGTTCTGCTCGATCCCCGAGGACGCCGACCGCGACGCGATCGCCGCGTCGATCCACGAGGTGGTCGCCACGGTGCAGGGCTACGTCCCCGGCTACCGCCTGCGCGCCGAGCCGCAGTTCGACGACCCCACCCCGATGAGCGGCGGACGCGCCCGCGTGGCGATCTTCCTCGAGGTCGAGGGCGCCGGCGACTTCCTGCCGCCGTACTCGGGCAACCTCGACATCATGACCGCGGCCGCCACGAAGGTGGGCGAGAGCTTCGCGGCCAAGCTGCTCACCGCCCGCGTGTAGAACCCCACCGCAGACCGTACTTTCGAAGGAACACAGTCGATGCCCTACAGCGCAGATCTCGACATCCGGATCACGGACTCGTCGTTGCGTGACGGCTCCCATGCCAAGCGTCACCAGTTCACCGTCGAGGACGTGCGCTCGATCGTCGGTGCACTCGACGCCGCCGGTGTGCCCGTCATCGAGGTCACCCACGGCGACGGCCTCGGCGGCTCGTCGTTCAACTACGGCTTCAGCCGCACCCCCGAGCAGGAGCTCATCAAGGCGGCCGTCGAGACCGCGACGCAGGCGAAGATCGCGTTCCTGATGCTGCCGGGGCTCGGGGTCCGCTCGGACATCCGCGAGGCCGCCGACAACGGCGCGTCGATCTGCCGGATCGCCACGCACTGCACCGAGGCCGACATCTCCGCCCAGCACTTCGGGCTGGCCCGCGAGCTCGGTCTCGAGACCGTCGGATTCCTGATGATGTCGCACAGCCAGCCGCCCGAGGTGCTCGCGAAGCAGGCGCGCATCATGGCCGACGCCGGCTGCCAGTGCGTGTACGTCGTCGACTCGGCCGGCGCCCTCGTCCTCGAGGGAGTCTCCGACCGGGTCGCGGCTCTCGTCGCCGAGCTCGGCGACGACGCGCAGGTCGGTTTCCACGGGCACGAGAACATGGGGCTCGGCGTGGCGAACTCGGTGCTCGCGGTGCGTGCCGGCGCACTGCAGATCGACGGCTCCACCCGCCGGTTCGGTGCCGGCGCGGGCAACACCCCCGTCGAAGCGTTCGTCGCCGTCGCCGAGAAGCTCGGTATCCGAACGGGTATCGACACCCTGAAGATCATCGACGCCGCCGAGGACGTGGTGCGGCCGATCATGGACGGCGAGTGCCTCCTCGACCGGATGTCGCTGACGATGGGGTACGCCGGCGTGTACTCGAGCTTCCTCAAGCACGCCGCCACCCACGCCGATCGGTACGGGGTCTCCGGCGCGGAGATCCTCATCGAGGCCGGCCGCCGCAACCTCGTCGGGGGCCAGGAAGACCAACTCATCGAGATCGCCGTCGGTCTCGCCGCCCAGAAGTAGACCCTCGGGTCCCGAGCAGAGAGCTGACAGTCATGGGCCAGGTTTTGGACAACATCATCCAGTACGCGGACGAGATCCGCGCCGAGGGCGCCGAGGGCGACAAGCTCATGCGCCTGACCGACAACAACGCCAAGCGGCTGCGTGACGCCGGTGTCATCCGCATGCTGCAGCCCAAGGAGCACGGCGGCCTCGAGGTCCACCCGCGCGAGTTCGCCGAGACCGCGATGGCGATCGGCGCAATGGACGGCGCCACCGGATGGGTCGCCGGCATCGTCGGCGTGCACCCGTGGGAGCTCACGTTCTTCGATCCGAAGGCGCAGAACGAGATCTGGGGCGAGGACCCCGACATGTGGATGGCCTCCCCGTACGCGCCGATGGGTGTCGCGGTTCCGGTCGACGGTGGCTACATCCTCAACGGCCGCTGGTCGTTCTCCTCGGGCACCGACCACTGCGGCTGGATCATGATCGGCGCCGCGGTGGGCGACAAGGACGGCAACCGGCTGAACCCGCCGCAGGTCCTGCACGTGCTGCTGCCGCGCTCGGACTACGAGATCGACCAGGACAGCTGGAACGTCGTGGGCCTGCGCGGCACCGGCTCGAAGGATCTGATCATCGAGGACGCCTTCATCCCCACCTACCGCACCCTCGACGCCGACGTCGTCCTCAGCGGCAACGGCTGGCGGCACGCCGGGCGCGACGAGACCCTCTACAAGTTCCCGTTCTCGTGCATCTTCCCGCTGGGCATCACCTCGTCGCTGATCGGCATGGCCGAGGGCGCGCTCGCGTGCTACATCGCGGCCCAGAAGGAGCGCGTCGCGGTCACCGGTATCCCGATCAAGGAGGACCCGTACGTCCTCTATGCCCTCGGTGAGGCGGCCGCCGAGATCGCCGCGTCGCGCGCCGCGATCCTCGAGACCGTCGACCGCTTCTGGGACAAGACGGACAAAGGACAGGAGGTCACCTTCGACGAGCGTGCCATCGGGCGCCGCACCCAGACCGCTGCCGCGTGGCGGGCCGTCCGCGCCGTCGACGAGATCTTCGCCCGCGCCGGTGGTGGCGCGATGCACCTGAAGTTCCCGATGCAGCGTTTCTGGCGCGATGCGCACGTCGGTCTGTCGCACGCGATCCACGTCCCCGGCTCGATCTTCCACGCGTCTGCGCTGACCCAGCTCGGCGGCGAGCCGCAGGGTGTCCACCGCTCGATGATCTAGCTCTCCCGCGAACGTCCCGGAAGGAACACATATGACGGATATTCGAGGACTCGGATACCTCCGGATCCAGACCACCGACGTCGCGCGCTGGCGTGAACTCGTCGTCGACGGCCTCGGCATGGCCGTCGGTTCCGGCCCCGAACCGGACGGCCTCTACCTGCGGGTCGACGAGCGGCGGGCACGCCTGATCGTGCTGCCCGGCGAATCCGACAAGGCACTCGCGGTGGGCTGGGAGGTGCGCGATCAGTTCGCCCTCCAGCGGGTCCGCGAGACCGTCGAGAAGGCGGGCGTCACCGTCGACGTCCTCTCCCAGGAGGAATGCGACTACCGCGACGCCGAGCAGGTCATCGCGTTCGACGACCCGATCGGCACCCGCGTCGAGGTGTTCTTCGGCCCGGTGCTCGATCACAGCCCCGTCGTCACCCCGCACGGCGGCCGGTGGGTCACCGGCGAGCAGGGCCTCGGCCACGTCGTGCTGCCCGCCACCGATTTCGACGCGGCGCATGCCTTCTACACCGAGGTGCTCGGCTTCCTGCCGCGCGGCGCGATCCGGCTCCAGGCTCCCGGCCCGGCGCGGCGCGTGCGCTTCCTCGGCGTGAACCAGCGTCACCACAGCCTGGCCCTGTGCCCGGCGCCGCCGACCGAGGAGCCCGGCCTCGTGCACCTGATGACCGAGGTCGACACCCTCGACGCCGTCGGTCAGGCACTCGACCGCGTACGTAAGCTCGGGTTCTCCATCTCCTCGACGCTGGGCCGGCACACGAACGACAAGATGGTCTCGTTCTACGTGCGCGCGCCGGGCGGCTGGGACCTCGAGTTCGGCACCGAGGGAATGCTCGTCGACGAGGCGTACTACACGGCCGAGGAGATCACCGCCGACAGCTACTGGGGCCACGACTGGTCCGGGTCCGAGCCGCTGGCGGCGTTCAGCCCGAAGTCCTAGCTCGCAGAGGGAACACGAACAAAGGCCCGGCCGGGGATCACCCCGGCCGGGCCTTCGTCGTCGAGCCCTGGTGCTGGGCCGCACCTCGCACGGCATGGTTCCTGCCGTGCTGCTCGGCGTCGTCGCGACGCTGCTCGTGACGAATTTGTCGGTGCGGCTGCGACGGTGCGCCCGCGCCGCGATCTGTCATGGCTCGTCGTGATCGTCGGCTACGGCTGCGCCATGACCCCGGTGCGCCTGCAGGACGGGATCGTCGGCGCGCTGCTCGGAACGCAGTGGCGGTCCGCGCCTACCGACCACGCACCGAGCTCGCAGGTCCCGCCGGCGCGGCCGTCGACCCGGCCGGTGCTCCGACCCGCACAGAAACGAACTGCCCACCCGCCGTGCTCGGCGGATGGGCAGTTCGGAGACGAGAACCGATCGGGCCGGCCGTCCTGCGCAGCAAGTCGACGGTGGACCGACTGTCATGGAATGTGCGCAGTCCGGCCGACCCGATCGTGTGTAAGGTACCCCCGCGTCGGTGCTTTCACACCGACGCCCCGGAAATCCGTTCGGTCAGCTCCTGTTCAGCAGCTTGCGCATCGCCTCGGCCGCGCCCCGGACGAGCTTGTCGCGGGGGAACCCGCTGCGCTTGACCGCGGCGTCGTAGTTGCCGCCGGCCACCCACACCGGTCCGTCGGTGAGGTGTTCGAGGCCCTCCCGGGCGACCTCCTCCGGTTCGGCGACGAGCATGCCGGGGATGTCGAAGTTCAGCCCGGCGCGGATCATCGCCGGGGTGCGGGTCACACCGAGGACGAGTTCGACGACGTGCACCCCGTGCGGGGCGAGTTCGAGCCACAGGCTCTCGGCGAACACGCGACTGAACGCCTTGGACGCCGCGTAGATGCTCTGGTGCTCGGACCCCATGTAGCCGGCGAGCGAGCCGAGCAGCATGATGCCGCCGCGCCCGCGCTCCTTCATCTTTGCGCCGAACAGGTGCGAAAGTTCCAGCTGCCGATCGATGTTGAGGGTGATCACGCCACGGAAGCCGTCGAGGTCGCCGGAGACGAACTCGTGACCGTAACTGTTGGCGCCGGCGTTGAAGATGAGCAGACCCACCTCGACGTCGTCGGTCGCCCGCCGGAGCTGCTCGACCGCGTCGTCGGCGAGCAGATCGAGCGCGAGGGTGCGCACCTCGACCCCGTTGCCGCGGACCTTCTCGGCGGTCTCCTCGAGCGGGCCGGGCTTGCGGGCGACGAGCACCAGGTTCAGCCCCGCCTTGCTCAGCTCGTCGGCGAACGCGGCACCGACGCCCTCGGAGCCGCCGGCGATGACGGCCCACGGGCCGTACTGCTTGACGTCGATCACGAAAGTTCCTTTCCGGCTGACTTACTGGACGATCGGTCCCGGCACCGGGGTGTCGTCGAGGACGGTGAGGCGGCCTTCGGTCGCGGCCCACGTGATCGTCTCGGCGAGCTTCGCGCAACCACGGCGCGGCGCCCCGGGCCGGGAGTCCTGCCCACCCTGCTCACGCATCTCCGGGCACCGAGACCGCGCCTCCTCGTTCCACTGGACGGAGGTGTGCTCCCAGCTGTTCTTGGCGACGAGAACCCGGGCGCCGCACTCAGTGCACTGCAGGGGTTGCATCGGTGGTCGCCGCCTCCTCGGCTGCCGTCTTGCGGGCGAGGTTCTCCTCGACCTCCTTCATCCACGCCGCCACGGGGCGGGTGGTGTCCATCTCGAACTCGAACCGCTCGGTCATCTCCGGCTTGACGTCGGCGGCGTCCACGTAGAACTGCTCGTACCAGCGGCGCAGCTGGTAGACGGGGCCGTCCTCGTCGCACAGCAGCGGATTCTCGATGCGCGTCTTGTTCTTCCAGATCTCGACGTCCTGCTCGAAGCCTCGGGCGATGAAGTCACCGAACTTGCGGGCCGTCTCGTCGGCCGAGTCGCCGAGGGCGTCCGACTTCTTCACGATGATCCCGTACATCAGGACGAACTTGTTCTCGGTGACGGGGTAGTGGCAGTTGAGCAGCACCGAGTCGATGTCGTAGCCCTCGTACTTGTACTGCAGGTCGTCGATCATGAACGACGGACCGAAGTACGCCGCCTCGGAGCGGCTGCCGACGAGCTTCGGCTGGCCGTCGGCGTGCGGCCGCATGTCCTCGCGCGCCTGACCGTGCATGATCTGCGTCGCGACGTGGCCCTCGAAGATGTTCTTGAAGTACGTGGGGAACGAGTAGTGCACGTAGAAGAAGTGCGCCATGTCGACGATGTTGTCGATGATCTCGCGGCAGTTGGTGTCGACCTCGGTGGTGTACCAGACCCAGTCGGTCCACTCGTCGCTCGTCGCGCCCTCGATGCGGGGGATGGTGACGTCGGCGGGCGGCGGGTTGCCCTCGGGATCGTGCCAGACGAACAGCATTCCGTCCTGGTCGAGGGTGTGCCACGCGCGGGTCTTCGCGATCGGCGGAACGCGCCGCGCGTAGGGGATCGAGGTGCACCGGCCGTTGCCGCCCCAGCGCCAGTCGTGGAAGGGGCAGGCCACCGAGTCGCCCTTGATCGTGCCCTGGCTGAGGTCGCCGCCCATGTGCCGGCAGTACGCGTCGAGGATCTTCAGGTTGCCGCTGCTGTCGGCGAACACCACGAGCTTGGTGCCGAAGGCGTGGACCGAATGCGGCTTGCCGTCCTTGAAGGACTCGGACAGGCCCAGGCAGTGCCAGCCCCGGGCGAACCGGGTGGGCGCGGCACCGGCCACGATCTCGCGAACTTCGACGTCGTCGGACTTGCTGGAGCTCACTGTCGTCCGTCCTTTCGGAGGAAATGTCGTATCGGATGGAGCACCTCGGTGCTGTGCGCGGGTGGGCCGGGGGACGGCAGCCGCCTGCGACCTGTGGGATCGACGCTAGGTGAGGCCGGTCACCGGGGGTGCGGCGATCCCACTGTCCGGGACACGTTCCGGCGGGCCGCGGCGACGGCGCCGCACGATGGGGGAGCCCGTACCCGCCCCGGTCACGAAGGAGTGACGCCGATGCCCGACGACGTGCTGACGAAGGTGCGCGAACTGCTGCCGTCCATCGCGGAGCGCGCGCAGACGGTCGACGACTCGCGCCGGGTGCCGGACCAGACCGTGCAGGACCTGGCCGCGGCGGGGGTGTTCCGGATGCTGCAGCCCGCCCGGTACGGCGGTCTCGAATGCGACCCCGTGCGCTTCTACGAGGTGGTGCGGGAGATCTCGGGGGCCTGCGGGTCGACGGGCTGGGTGACGTCGATCCTCGGGGTCCACTCCTGGCACCTGGGCCTGTTCGACCCGCAGGCCCAGGACGACGTGTGGGGGCAGGACGATTCGACGCTGCTGTCCTCGTCGTACGCGCCGGTCGGCGAACTCGTCCCGGTCGACGGCGGTTTCCGGCTGTCGGGCAACTGGCGGTTCTCGTCCGGGTGCGAGCATGCGACCTGGGCGTTGCTCGGGGCACTCGTCGTCGGTGCCGAGGGCCGGCCGGTGGACTTCATGACCGTCCTGGTGCCGCGCAGCGACTACCGGATCCTGGACGTGTGGGACGTCGTGGGCATGCGCGGAACCGCCAGCAACGAGATCTCCGTCGACAAGGCGTTCGTGCCGCACCACCGCACGGTGCGCAACTACGACCTGGCGCAGCTGCGTGCCCCCGGCCACGCGGTGAACCCGGGACCGTTGTTCCGGCTGCCGTTCGCCGCGATCTTCACCACCGCCGTCGCCGCGCCGGTGATCGGAACGGTCGCCGGGTGCTACGAGCAGTATCTGGGCGCGATGCGGAACCGGGTGCGGTTGAGCCTGGGCGGGGGCCGGTTCGCCGAGGACCAGTTCGCGCAGGTCGCCGTCGCCCGGGCCGCCTCGGAGATCGACGCGGCGATCCTCCAGACGGACCGCAACATCCGGGAGTTGTACGAGCTGGCGGTGGCGGGGCAGCCGCTGCCGACGCGGCTGCGGCTGCGGCTGCGCCGCGACCAGGTGCGGGGCACCGAGCGTGCCGTCGAGGCGATCGATCTGCTGTTCAAGACCTCGGGCGGCAACTCGCTCGGCCGGGGGACCCCCGTCGAGCGGGCGTGGCGTGACGCACACGCGGGCAGCGTGCACGTCGCCAACGATCCCGAACGCGCCCTCGCGATGTACGGACGGGGCGCATTCGGCCTGCCGGTGGAGGACAACCTGATCTGAGCCGCCACCTGCTGGAACGAGGGGTGCCCGGGATCGCTGTATCCTCCCTCTCGTGCGCCGAGCACGCGCGCGTCCCACTGAGCGGAAGATCTCCGGCGGCTCGGCGCGGAACGCGGGATGCTGGGCGGCGCGGCATCGCCGCAGAGACGAGACGACGGAGGAGGACCCCCGTGCCCAGAGTTGCCGAAGCGCGGGACGCCGCGGAGCCGACGTCCGCCGAGCAGCGCGCGCGGTTCGGGCGCATCCTCGACGCCGCTGCGAGCCTGGCGACCGAGAAGGAACTCGAACGGGTGCAGATGCACGAGGTCGCGAAGATGGCCGGCGTCGCCATCGGCACCCTGTACCGGTACTTCCCGTCCAAGACGCACCTGTTCGTGGCGGTCATGGTCGATCAGATCGATCAGATGAGCGAGCGGATGGCCCAGCGCACCAATCCGGACGCCACCCCGCAGGAGGCCGTCTACGAGGCGCTCGTGCGGGCGACGCGGGCGCTGCGGCGACGGCCGTTGCTGGCGACGGCGATGATCCAGTCCACGAGCACCGCCAAGGCCACCTCCATTCCCGACGTCGCGAAGATCGACCACCGCTTCCGCGAGGTGCTCTATCGGGCGGCCGGGCTCGAGTACGTCACCGAACGGGACGCGACGCTGGTGCGGGTCCTCGAGCAGGCGTGGTTCGGGATCATCCAGTCCAGTCTCAACGGCCGGATCTCGGTTCCCGATGCGGAGTCCGACCTGCGGGTGGCGTGCGAGCTGCTGCTCGCGGGCCTGTCGAACGCGAGCCCGGCGAACGCGAGCCCGGCACCCTCCGTCTGACCTCCCGGTCGCGCACCCGTGTCCCGAACCTCGGCGTGCCTGCGTAACTGAAATGAATTCTCATTCCGTCCGCGGGGCGTAGACCTGCATGGGGTCCGAATTAGGCCATTGCCGTGGCGTAGAAAATGGAATACATTCCAAAAGTGAACGCGTTCCGGTTCTGTGCACCGGCGCGTCCCATCGACACCTGCCCAGCACTCATGTTCCGAGGAGCCAGCTCATGACCGACGTAGTCATCGTCGACGCGGCCCGTACCCCCGTCGGCCGCCGCCGCGGCGCCCTGTCCGGTCTGCACCCGGCCACCCTGCTCGGCACTGCCCAGCGCGCCGTCCTCGAGCGCACCGGCCTCGCCCCCGACCAGGTGGGACAGGTCGTCGGCGGCTGCGTCACCCAGGCCGGCGAACAGTCCAACAACGTCACCCGGCAGGCGTGGCTGCACGCCGGCCTGCCCTACACGACGGCGGCCACGTCGATCGACTGCGCGTGCGGCTCCTCCCAGCAGGCCGTCCACATCGTCGCCGGCCTCATCGCCTCCGGCCAGATCACCGCCGGCATCGGCTGCGGCGTCGAATCCATGAGCCGGGTCTTCCTCGGCCAGGCCCTCACCCCCGAGACCGGCAGCCCCTACCCGGACGACTGGACCATCGACATGGGCGACCAGTTCACCTCCGCCGAGCGCATCGCCGCCAAGCGCGGCATCAAGCGCGGCGACACCGACGCCTTCGGTCTCGAGTCGCAGCGCCGCGCCGCCGCCGCCTGGGCCGAGGGCCGGTTCGACCGCGAGATCGTCCCCACCGAGGCGCCCGTGCTCGCCGACGGCGTGCCCACCGGTGAAACCACCGTCGTCACCCGCGACGGCGGCCTGCGTGAGACCACCGCCGAAGGCCTGGCCGCGCTGAAGCCGGTCGTCGAGGGCGGCATCCACACCGCGGGCTCCGCGTCGCAGATCAGCGACGGCGCCGCCGCGGTCCTGCTCACCAGCGCCGAGCGCGCCCAGGAACTGGGCCTGCGGCCCCGTGCCCGGATCGTCGCCTCGGGCATGGTCGGGTCCGACCCGTACTACCACCTCGACGGCCCGATCGACGCCACCCGCCACGTGCTCGGCAAGGCCGGGATGACGCTGGACGACATCGATCTCGTCGAGATCAACGAGGCGTTCGCGTCGGTCGTCCTGTCGTGGGCGCAGGTGCTCGACGCCGACATGTCCAAGGTCAACGTCAACGGTGGCGCCATCGCCCTCGGCCACGCCGTCGGGTCGACCGGTGCCCGGCTCCTCGCCACCGCCCTGCACGAGCTCGAGCGGTCCGACCGGTCGACGGCACTGGTCACCATGTGCGCGGGCGGCGCACTGTCCACCGCCACCGTCATCGAACGCATCTGACCACCACCATCGAATTCGCGAGGCCGACATGACCATTGGACTGACAGACGAGGACCGCGACCTGCGCGACGCGGTGCGCGGCTGGGCCGCCCGCCACGTCACCGCCGACGTGGTGCGCCAGGCCGTCGAAGCCAAGACCGACACCCGTCCCGCGTTCTGGGGCTCGCTCGCCGAACTCGGTGTGCTCGGGCTGCACCTGCCCGAGGAGGTCGGCGGCGCCGGCTTCGGTCTGGTCGAACTCGCGGTGGTCATCGAGGAACTGGGCCGGTCGATGGTGCCCGGCCCGTTCCTGCCGACCGTGCTGACCGCCGCGGTGCTGCGCGAGGCCGGCCGCACCGCCGAACTCGCCGGTCTCGCGGACGGCGCCACGCTCGCCGGCGTCGCCCTCGACCCGGGCACGTTGCGGGTGGGGCGCGGCTCGGCCGGCACCACCCTGTCCGGACGGTCCGGATTCGTCCTCGGCGGCCACACCGCCGACGTGCTGCTCGTCGCGGCCGAGGACGCCGGCAACCGCGCCTGGGTGCTGCTGCACCGCGACCGGGTCGACGTCGAGGATCTGCCCAGTCACGATGTGGTGCGCGGCAATTCGCAGTTCGAGGTGGACCGTCTGGCGCTCGGCGCCGACGACGTGCTGCGGATCGACCCGCAGCGCGTCACCGATCTCGCGGCCGCCCTGTTCGCGGCCGAGGCGTCGGGCATCGCGGACTGGTGCGTGCGCACCGCCGCCGAGTACGCCGCGGTGCGCCGCCAGTTCGGCCGCCCGATCGGCCAGTTCCAGGGCGTCAAGCACCGCGCCGCACGCATGCTCGCACTCGCCGAGCAGGCCCGCGTGTGCGCGTGGGACGCCGCCCGCGCCCTGACCCCCGGCGGTGCCGAGGCGGACGAGGCGTCCCTCGCGGCCGCCGTCGCCGGCGCCACAGCCCCCGAGGCCGCGTTCGCCGTGGCCAAGGACTGCATCCAGATTCTCGGCGGCATCGGCTACACGTGGGAACACGACGCGCACCTGTACCTGCGCCGCGCCCAGTCGCTGCGGATCCTGCTCGGTTCCACCGCGTCGTGGCGCCGGCGGGTCACCGACCTCACCCGCGGCGGCACTCGCCGCGTCCTCGGCATCGACCTGCCGCCGGAGGCGGAGCGGATCCGGGACGAGGTGCGCGGCGAACTCGCGCCCGCCGCCACGCTCGACGGCGCCGAACGCACCACGTACCTCGCCGAGAAGGGCTACACCGCACCGCATCTGCCCGCGCCGTGGGGCAAGGGCGCCGACGCGGTCACCCAGCTGGTGATCGCCGAGGAACTGCGCGCGGCGAGCCTGAGGCCGCACGACATGATCATCGGCAACTGGGTGGTGCCGACCCTGATCGAGCACGGCAGCCCGGAGCAGCTCGAGCGGTTCGTGCCGCCGTCGCTGCGCGGCGACATCGTCTGGTGCCAGCTGTTCTCCGAGCCCGGCGCGGGCTCGGACCTGGCGTCGCTGACCACGAAGGCCACCAAGATCGACGGCGGGTGGATCCTGCAGGGGCAGAAGGTGTGGACCTCGATGGCCCGCGACGCCCACTGGGGCATCTGCCTGGCCCGCACCGACGCCTCCGCTCCCAAGCACAAGGGCCTGTCGTACTTCCTCGTCGACATGCGCGGCAGCGAGGGTCTCGACATCCGCCCGCTGCGCGAGATCACCGGCGAGGCGCTGTTCAACGAGATCTTCATCGACAACGTCTTCGTCCCGGACGAGTGCCTCGTCGGCGAGCCCGGCGACGGCTGGAAGCTCGCCCGCACCACCCTCGCCAACGAACGCGTCTCCCTCTCGCACGACTCGTCCCTCGGCTCCGGCGGCGAGGCCCTGCTCGACCTGGCCGCCGAACTGCCCGGCGGACTCGACGACGAACAGGCCACCGTCCTCGGGAAGGTGCTGTGCGACGCGCAGACCGGCGGGCTGATGGCGTTGCGCACCACGCTGCGCTCGCTGGCCGGCGCCCAGCCCGGTGCCGAGTCCTCGGTCGCGAAGCTGCTCGGCGTCGAGCACATCCAGCAGGTGTGGGAGGTCGCGATGGACTGGGCCGGACCGCGTGCCCTGCTCGGCGCGCAGGACCGCCGGTCGGCGACGCAGATGTTCCTCAACTCCCAGTGCATGTCGATCGCCGGCGGCACCACCAACGTTCAGCTCAACATCATCGGGGAGCGCCTGCTCGGCCTGCCCCGCGACCCCGAGCCCGGGAAGTGAGCACCGCCGTGACGTCGGCGCGGCAGGGACGCCGCGTGTTCGTCGTCGGCGTGGGGACGACGAAGTTCGAGAAGATCGAGACCAGCGGCCGGGAATACCCCGAGATGGTCCGCGAGGCCGTCGACATGGCCCTCGGCGACGCCGGCATCGGCTACGGGCGGGTGCAGCGGGCCGCCGTCGGTTACGTGTTCCAGCCGTCCACCGCCGGTCAGCGCGCCCTGTACGAGGTGGGACTGACCGGCATCCCGATCGTCAACGTCGACAACAACTGCGCCACCGGCTCCACGGCGCTGATGACGGCGCGGGACTGGGTGCAGGGCGGGCAGGCCGACGTCGCGCTGGCCGTCGGGTTCGAGAAGATGACCCGCACCTCCCTGACCGGCACCGGCGAACTGCCGAAGGTCACCACGCTCGACCACCACCTGAACGTCATGACCGACCTGCACGAGTGGGGCACCGGCCCGATGACCGCACAGCTGTTCGGCAACGCCGCGGTCGAGCACATGGAGCGCTACGGCACCACCGCCGAGCAGATCGCCGCCGTGGCGGTGAAGAACCACCGGCACTCGGTGCACAACCCCTACGCGCAGTTCCGCGACGAGTACACCCTCGAACAGGTGCTGGGCGACAAGATGATCCACGCGCCGCTCACCCGCTCGCAGTGCTCGCCCACCTCCGACGGCGCCGGCGCGGCGGTCCTGGTGAGCGAGGCCTTCGTGCGCGAGCACGGCCTCGAGGACCGGGCCGTCGAGATCGTCGCGCAGGCGTTGACCACCGACACCGGCGAATCGTTCGACAGCCGCTCGATGATCGACGTCGTCGGCGCCCCGATGACGGGAGCGGCCGCCGCCCGGGTGTTCGCCGAGTCCGGGCTCACCGTCGACGACGTCGACGTGATCGAACTGCACGACTGCTTCGCCATCAACGAGATCATCACCTACGAGGGGCTCGGGCTGTGCAGCCCCGGCGAGGGCGGCAAGCTCGTCGAGTCGGGTGCCACCACCTACGGCGGCCGGTGGGTGGTCAATCCGTCGGGCGGCCTGCTCTCCAAGGGCCATCCCCTCGGCGCCACCGGCCTGGCCCAGTGCGCCGAACTCACCTGGCAGCTGCGCGGCGAAGCCGGCGGCCGTCAGGTCGACGGCGCCCGCGTGGGCCTGCAACACAATCTGGGGCTCGGCGGCGCGTGCGTGGTGACGCTGTACCGGGCCGGAACCCTCACCGGAACCGCGGACGAGAAGGAGAACTGACCGTGCCCATCGACCCGAAGACCGCACTGTCCGCCGAACCCACTGTGCGCGAAGCGGTCTGGACCAACCGCGACGTCATGCTGTACCACCTCGGGCTCGGCGCCGGCGGCGACGGACTCGACCCGGCCGAGCTGCGCTGGGTGTACGAGAAGGACCTGCGGGTGCTGCCGACGTTCGCGATGGTGGCCGGCCAGGGCATCTCGGCCGGCGCGCTGAAACCGGCCGGCATGAACCTGCCCGGCATCGACATCGACCTGCGCCGCATCCTGCACGGCGGGCAGTCGCTGCAGCTGCACGCCCCCATCCCCGCCTCCGGGACGGCGCACATCTCGTCGCGCGTGGCGCACGTGTGGGACAAGGGCAAGGCCGCCGTCATCGTGCTCGAACAGGCGGCCACCACCCCGGAAGGTGCGCCGCTGTGGACCACCGGCATGCAGATCTGGGCCCGCGGCGAGGGCGGCTTCGGCGGCGAACCCGGCCCGGAGACGCCGCACACGGTGCCCGACCGCGACGCCGACACCGTCCTCGTCTCGCCCACCGGCACGCGGCAGGCCCTGCTGTACCGGCTCAGCGGCGACATGAACCCGCTGCACGCCGAGCCCGCGTTCGCGCAGGCCGCCGGTTTCGACCGGCCCATCCTGCACGGTCTGGCCTCCTACGGGATCGTGTGCAAGGCCGTCGTCGACGGCCTGCTCGACGGCGACCCGGCGCGGGTGCAGAGCTACTCGGTGCGGTTCGCCGGCTCGCTGTTCCCGGGCGAGACCATCGAGACCGCCGTCTGGCGCGACGGCGACTGGCTGACGTTGCTGGCGACCTGCCCGGAGCGCGACGGCGCCCCCGTCCTCACCCACGCCGTCATGGAGGTGCGTCCGTGAAGGTCGGAACCCATCCCACCGCCGCCACCCACGCCCACGGCACGGTGCTGACCTCGGCGCCGCAGGACGCGCCGGTGGACCGGGCGACCGCCGCCGCGCGCCGCGTCGTCGACGCCATGCTGCGCACCGACCGCGGCAACGCCAACCTCGACCGGGTCGCGGAGGAACTGAACAGCATCGCCGACCACCTCGAGGAACACGCCCCGGAGGTCGCCGAACGACTGATCGACATGTGGAACGGCGAGGGCGTCACCCGGCACGACCCGGTCACCGGCCCCGAGAACGCCATCGCCCCGCCCCTGGTCCTCGAGGGCCTCGAGGACGGCTCGGTGCGGGGCACGGTCACGCTGACGATGCCGTACCAGGGCCCGCCCGGGTGTGTCCACGGCGGGGTGTCGGCCCTGATCCTCGACCACGTGCTCGGGGTTGCCAACGCCTGGGGCGGCAAGTCCGGGATGACGGCGAAGCTCGAGACGAACTACCACCGGCCCACGCCGCTGTTCGAGCCGCTCGTCGTCACCGGCCGGCTCGTCTCCGTCGACGGCCGCAAGATCCGCACCGTCGGCAGCATCACGACGGCCGACGGACAGCTGTGCGTCTCGGTGGAGGGACTGTTCATCGACAAGACGGTTCCGCGTCCCCGATAGGAGAATCCGCATGGGAGCACTCGACGGTCGTGTCGCGCTGATCACCGGCGCCGGCATGGGCATCGGGCGCGGCATCGCCGCGGCGTACGCGCGGGAGGGCGCGGACGTCGTCGTCGCCGAGATCGACGAGCAGGCCGGCGATGCCACCGCCCGGTGGCTGCGCGACGAGTGGGGTGCGCGCGCCCACTTCGTGCGCACCGACGTCACCGACAAGGCCCAGGTCCACGCGGCGGTCGACGCCGCGGTCGAACGGTTCGGCCGTCTCGACGTCCTCGTCAACAACGCCTGGCGCGGCTCCGGGTACGCCCGGTTCGAGAACATGACCGACGAGCAGCTGCGTGCCGGGTTCGACACGGCCGTGATGGCGGCGTTCTGGGCGATGCAGCGGGCCCTCCCGGAACTCGAGCGCCACGGCACCGGCCGGGTGATCAACCTGTGTTCGCTCAACGGCGTCAACGCGCACATGTACTCCGTGCAGTACAACGCCGCCAAGGAGGCGCTGCGCACCCTCACCCGCACCGCGGCGCGGGAATGGGCGCCGAAGCAGATCTGCTGCAACGTGATCTGCCCCGGCGCGCAGAGCGAGGCGTTCCGGCGGGTGGCCGAGGCCGACCCGCAGATGGCGGCGGCGTCGGCGCAGGCCAACCCGATGGGCCGCATCGGTGACCCGCTCGACGACATCGGACCCGTCGCGGTGTTCCTCGCGAGCGAAGGTGCGCGCTACCTCACCGGCAACACCTTGTTCGTCGACGGCGGCGCGCACATCAACGGCGTCCAGTGGGCGCCGCGGGTGGACTGAGCATCCGGTCCCGACCCCCGAGACCGGCCCGTGACCGTCGGCGACGAAGATGAAGAGGTCGTGTCGGTGACCAGCGGGAGGCGTGTACAACGATGAGGCCGGGCAGGTGCGCAGCGTGCGGGCGGATCGTGGGTCCGTTCGAGCGGCGGGTCGACGGCCGGTGCACCCGGTGTGTCGCCGCCCGCCTCCGCGCCTGGGCGGCGGCCCCCGAGGTGCCGGTGCGCCGGGAACCGCAGGACCGCGGCCCGAAGCTGCGCCGGCTGCGTCGTCCCGCGGTGCAGTGGCCCCGCCGGTCCGAGCCGCAGCCTCGTCGCGAACCCGAGTACGCGGGAGTGCGTCGCCCCGAGCCGCCGTGGCCGCCCGTCGCCCGGCCCGGGCCGCCCCCGCTGCCGGCGCAGCCGCCCCGCAATCCGTGGCCGACGCGGGCGAAGCGGGCCGGCGCAGCGGTCGCGGCGCTCGTGCTGATCGCGCTGACGGCCACCGCGTCGCTGCGGGTGTGGACGCCGGCGTCGTCGCGGTTCATGCGCATCGACGACGGCCCGGTCACCTACCAGTACGTCTCGCTCGACCACGTCAGCCGCTACATCGTCGCCTCGGTGATCGCCCACGAGGACGACCAGATGGGTCTTCGTGCGCAGGCGTTCCACTGGGGCGACTACGCCGACCGCGCCCGCGCCCACCTGACGGGTGAGCCGCAGCAGACGTACTCGACGATCCCGCAGCAGCTCGCGAAGAACATGTTCTTCACCCCCGACCAGAGCGCGATCCGCAAGGCCGTCGAGACGGTGCCGTCGATCCTGTTGAGCAGCACCCTGCCCGACGCCCGCATCATGGAGCTGTACCTGAACTACGCGCAGTTCGGTCCCGACCTGTACGGGGTGTGCGCGGCCAGCTGGTACTACTTCGACACCGCGCCCTGGGAGATGTACCAGTACCACGCGATGCAGCTCGCGGGCATGCTGCCCAATCCGGAGGACGTCGTGCGCCTGCCCGGCGGGGGCGTCGCCACGCCACCGGACGCGCCGTATCCGAGCGCCGCGTTCCACATCAACGGTGCCGCCAACGTCGATCTGCCCGCCCGCTTCGCCGGGTGGGGCGGCTGGGAGAACATCGTCGCGTCGGTGGGCATCGAGGATTCGGCCGCCGACCACGCCGACGACCGGCCCAGCGCGGATTCGTGCTCGACGATGCCCGAGCCGGTGCGTCAGCGTCTGGCGGTCGAGGACCCCGGGTTCGTGTCCCGGTCGCAGTAGCCGCATCCGCGACCGGCGGTGCTTCTCGCGCGCGTGAGAACGCGCGCAAGAAGCACCGCCCCGCGC